>OLWH01000233.1_pt1 | contig 29490 bp, 16 predicted proteins | sample 1673381 | NCBI WGS metagenome assembly OLWH01 (sample SAMEA103958110, study PRJEB25191) | human gut metagenome | reverse complement strand
GACCGGTCTATTGACAGGCAAAAAAACGGGTGTACAATTGCGTCAGAGTGATTTTGGGGTTGTCAATCGCTTCTTGAATCCGCCCTTTGCGGAGGCGGGGAGGAGGTAAATTTATGGAACTCGGAACACTTTTCGGCGATTTTGTCGTTATGCTGATTAAAACACGCGGGTTTGCGTATTTTGTCGAGACTCTTGTCGTGGTCGTGCTTGTGCAGCTTTTGAAAAAGCTGCTGCCCAAGCTCAAAATCGACCTTACGGGAGGCTTTGACCCGTGCGTGGCTGCGCCGTTTGTTTTTGCTCTGCCAGTGGTGGCGGTAAAAATGCTGTTGGTAGACAAGACGGGATGGAGCGGGCTGCTGACCGACGCGCTGTTGGTTGACGCCGTGTCTGTCGGAGCGACTTCGGTGACGGTTTACAAGCTGTTCGCCGCTTCCGACAAGGAAAGCCTCAAAAACCTGATGAAGGACAATGTTTTCAGCCTTGTCTATTCGCAGATTTTTTTGTTTTCCGACGCGAGAGAGCGTCTGATTGACAAGAGCGTAAAGGCGGTTGATTTTGTGGCGGGAATAAAAGAGCTGGCAACCGAGCTTGCAGGCGTATACGGGGAGGACGCCGACAAGGACGGAACCGCTCTTAAACTCGGCGAGCGTATGGCGGAACTGTTTCCGTCTCTGCATTTTTCCGAAAAGGGAATTGCGGAAATGGACAGAATTTTTCAGTTGTTTTTTGCGCCCGACGAAACGGCGCCCGACGACAAATGAGCGAACCGACGCTGCGGCGCATAAAGCGCCGCAGCGCTTTTTTTGCGGTTGAAATCTACGTCGGAACACAGACGCTCCCGTAGGACAAGGCGACAGGCAAGGGAGGTCGAGCTTTGAAGAACGGTGAAAATCTGCCCGTTTCCGTTTGACATTTTTCGCAATTGCTGATATAAATAAATGATTGTAAGAAAATCGGTTTCAAGCCAATATGACGACGTTAAACAAAAAAAATTCTTTTGCAGAATATATAAAGATATATGCCATGCTGACACTTGCGGGGACGCTTATGGCGCTGGGAATCTATGTCTTCGTGCTGCCCTGTTCCGTTGTGGCGGGGGGCATAGGCGGACTGAGCAACATCCTGTATTATACCTTTAACATACCCGTGAGCATAGGCAGCATAGCGCTGAACGCGCCGCTGCTGATTGCCGCGCTGTTCAAACTCAAAAAATCATATTCAGTCAGGACGGTTTTCGCCTGCGTGGTTTATTCGTCGGTGACGCTGCTCTTTGAAAAAATAAATTTCTTTCAGTTTTCGGACAGCAGGATTATCGGCGTGGTCATGGGGGGAGCGCTTTCGGCTGCGGGCATAACGGTTGCTTACTTTGCCGGCGGCAGCAACGGAGGCAGCGAAATCGTAACCGGACTGGTCAGCGTCAAAAATCCCCACGTGGAAATGGGCAAGGTTCTGCTTATCTTCAATCTGGGAGTTTACGCGCTCGCGTTTGCGCTGCAAAGAGAATTGATGCAGGTGCTTTACTCGCTGCTGATGTCATACGTGACCTCCTTCTGCGTCAAAATTTTTATGAACGGGATAGACCCCGTGCTGAAATACACGGTTATAACCAAGAAATCGCAGGAGCTTGACGCGGAACTGTTCAAGGTTTTCAAGAGAGGCGCCACGAATATAGAGGTAGTGACCGAATACGGCGAGCCTACCGACAGAAAGGTTGTTATCGTCGTCATACAGTACCGACAGAATCAGGTGTTCAAGCGTATTTTGCGCAAGGTGGACGAGGAGTGTTTCGCATTTTGCACTTCGATAAACACGGTGTTGAACAAGCCCGATTTCAATAAGAGATACAAATAATATGAAAGAAAAAAAGAGCTTCAAAAAAATATTCAAGCTGGCGTCTACCATTTTTCTTGCCGCGCTGTTCCGCGCGGTGGGTATACAGCTTTTTCTGCTGCCAAACGCGATAACTCTCGGCGGAGCCGTGGGCGTTGCGTCCACGCTGTCCTGGCTTTTCAAGGATACGCTGCCCGACCTCATGGGGGCGTTTCTCGTGGTGATTAACATCCCGCTTGTAATCATCAGCTATTTCAAAACGGGCAAGAAATTCGCGCTGAAAACAGGCATATGCCTGTTGCTTATGGGGGGAATGATGGAGCTTCTCGGGCTGTTCGACGTTGCGTCCCTGGTGGGCACTGTCGGCGCGGGAGAGGACAAGGTGCTTTTCGCTCTTATCGGCGGCGTGCTGTGCGGACTGAGCCTGCCCATGATGCTGTCTATTCAGGCGTCGACGGGCGGCTCGGACATAGTTGCGCTTTTGCTCCAAAGACACAAGCGCGGAACAAACTCCATGCGCGTCATTCTTTACATAGACCTGGCTACCATTCTGGTTGCCGCTCTTGTTTCGCAGTTTTTCATCAAGGGCGAAGGCTTTGACGGCTTTTCGGTGTTCGTGTATTCGATAGCCACGCAAATCGCAAGCGAAATCGTGCAGGAAATGATTTACAAAGGTTATTCCTCGGCAATGGGGCTAAATATCGTCACCTCCAAGCCCGTCGAAGTGTCTGAGGCGCTCAAAACCAAGCTCGGAAGAGGCGTAACCAACATACGGGTGGAGGGCGCGTATTCGCACGAGGAAAAAACAATGGTTATGTGCGTCATCTACAAGCGGCAGTTGAACCGCGCAAAGCACATAATCAAGGAAACGGACGAAAACTCCTTTGCAACCGTGTTTACGGTAAGAGAAGTAGTGGGCAAGGGGTTCAAAAATACGGAAACAGAGCTTGAAGAGGATATACAGATAGATATCGACGACAAAATGTCCAAAAACTCCTGATTTGCGCGTCCTGGACGGGACGCGCTTTTGTGTTGCAAGTCAGTTTGCGGAGTCGGTAAACCGTCTCAAAACGCATTGTCAAAAATTGTTAATTTTTTGGTTCGTTTTGTATTGACAAAGCGTGCGGCAGGGCTTATAATTATATCGATAAAAATTTATCGATAAACGGACGGGACAATGGAGCAATCGAAATCTATTTCCAAAGCCACATTAATAAGACTGCCGGGATACCTTCGTTTTCTCAAAACCTCCAATCTCGGCGGAGAGGATTACATTTCCTCCACCACTATTGCGGAGGGGCTTAATCTCAACCCCATTCAGGTGCGAAAGGACCTTTCGCAGGTGAGCGTAGCCGACGGCAGACCCAAGCTCGGCTTCAAGGTAAGCGAGCTTATTTCCGACATGGAGAATTTTCTCGGCTACAACAACACGAAGGAGGCAGTGCTCGTGGGAAAAACTCTTTTGTCGTACAACGGCTTTTCCAAGTACGCGCTTGAAATAGTGGCGGCCTTCGACGTCAATCCGGAGCTTGTCGGAAAAACAATCAACGGCAAGCAGATTTTCCCCATGAGCGAGCTTGCGCATATAGTGAGACGCATGAACATAAAAATGGGTATAATAACCGTTCCCCGAATCTGCGCGCAGGAGGTTTGCGATTTGCTTGTGGGGGCAGGCGTCAGGGGAATATGGGATTTTGCGCCCGTGCATTTGGACGTGCCCGATTACGTGGCAATCAAATACGAGGATTTAGCGACAAGCTTTCTGGTTTTAAGCAATCAGCTGTCGAAAAAATTATCAGAAGAACAAGGAGAAAACAAAAATGACGATTAAGGTGTGTGTGGGCAGCTCCTGCCATTTGAAGGGCTCTTATGACGTGATTGAAAAGCTCAAAGAGGTTATCGACAGGTACGGCGTCGCGGACAAGGTGGAGCTTATGGCGAGCTTTTGTCTGGGCAATTGTCAGAACGGCGTTTCCGCTACCTGCGACGGCGAGCTGCTGAGCAATCTGAGACCGGAAAACGTGGAAGCGACGTATTTCCCAAGCTGGAAAAATAACGCGGAGGTGAAAAATTATGGGACAGTATCTCGAATTTAAGCCGAGCAGCTGCAAAAACTGCTACCGCTGTCTGCGCGAGTGCCCCGTAAAGGCGATTAAGGTGGTGGACCAAAAGGCGGTCATCATGGAGGAGCTTTGCATCCTGTGCGGAAAGTGCACCTTTGTCTGCCATCAGAACGCCAAGTACGTGCACGGCGAGCTGGAGGAGGTCAAGCGTCTGCTCAAAAAAAATAAAAGGGTGTATGTTTCCGTCGCGCCGTCCTTTGTTTCAAGCTTCGGAATAGAGGATTTCGAGGTGATGAGAACCGCGCTCAAAAGACTCGGCTTTTTCGACGCGGAGGAAACGGCGCTGGGCGCGGCAGCCGTCACGGAAAAGTACGAGGAGCTTTTGAATAGCGGAAAATACCGCAACCTCATTTCGTCTGCGTGTCCCGCGGTAAACAGGCTGATAGAAATTTATTATCCCAAAGCGTTGCCTTTCCTTGCTCCCGTAGACACGCCCATGGTCGCGCATGCCAAAATGATAAAGAAACGCGACAAGGACGCGGTGGTTTTGTTTGTGGGACCCTGCATAGCCAAAAAGCGCGAGGCGCGCGAGAGCGTTCTTATCGAAAACGTGCTCACCTTTGAAGAGCTTGAAATGTTTTTCAAGAGCGAGGGCATAGACCTTAAAAAAATCCAAGCGGAACTCAAAAATGAAGAACGCGGCGCGGAGGGAGAGCTTTCCGCGAGGAATTATCCCATCAGCCGCGGCATAATAAAATCCTTCAAGGACGCGAGGAGCGACTACGAATACATAGCGGTGAGCGGAGTCACAAACGTAATGCAGGCTCTCGAAAGCGTGGACGACCTGTACAACGTGTTTTTGGAGCTTAACGCCTGCGACCACGCCTGTATAAACGGTCCCTGCGCGGTTAAACGCGCGGGCGGCGCGGTGAGGGCGAACATAGCGGTCAGAAATTACGCGCACAAGGGGGACGGCGAGCTTAAACCGGACTCTGAAGGAATCGATTTAAGCTGCAACCATTACGCCCTGAACAATGCCAATCTGTTTGTGCCCGAGCGCGAAATCAAAGCCATTCTTGCCAAAACGGGCAAATTCAGACCGGAGGACGAGCTGGACTGCGGCGCGTGCGGATACGACACTTGCAGGCAGAAGGCGTGGGCGGTTGCCAACGGCTTTGCGGACGTGGAAATGTGTCTGCCCTACGTCAGGGAGCGCGCGGAGAGTATGTCCAACGAGGTTATCATGAACAGCCCCAACGGAATCGTGGTCATAGATTACGACCTGAAAATTCAGGATATAAACCGCAAGGGCATGGAGCTGTGGGGAATCGACGACAGCTGCAAGGGCAACAATCTCGTGGATTACTTCAATCCCACGGACTTTATCCTCGCGATAAGCGAGAACAAAAACCTGGTGCGCAAAAAGGTCAAGGTCGACAAAACGGGCAAATACGCCGAAATGCACATTGTGCTTTTGCCCAAGCATAAGGTTATGTTCGCCATTATGAAAGACATAACCGAAAGGGTCAATTACGACAGCAAACTCAACTCGGTAAAGCTGGAAACGCTGCAAACCACCGACGACGTTATCAAAAAGCAGATGCGCGTGGCGCAGGAAATAGCTTCGCTGCTCGGAGAGACAACTGCGGAAACCAAGGTTGCGCTTCTCAAGCTGAAAAAGACTTTGTCACAGGACGAAAAGGAGGACTGACGCAATGGCGTTTTACCTCGAAAGCGGTTACACCTCTCTCAACAAAAAGGGAGAGGAGCTGTGCGGGGACAAGGTGGAAAGCGTTGTCAACGGCGACTACACGACGCTGGTGCTTGCCGACGGCATGGGCAGCGGCGTCAAAGCCAACATATTGGCTACGCTTACCTCCAAAATTCTCTGCACTATGGTCGCGGAGGACATTCCTCTCGACGAATGTATAGAAACCATTATTCAGTCGCTTCCCGTGTGCAAGGTAAGAGGAGTTGCTTACGCCACGTTCAGCGTGATTCACTTAAACCGCAACGGCGAGGGGTATCTGGTGGAGTTCGACAATCCCCAGGCGATTTTCGTGCGGGACGGAAAGTGCGGCGACCTCGAAAGAGAAGAGTTGAACGTGTTGGGAAAAAAGGTTTACAAGTCGGCGCTTAAACTTAAAGAAAACGACGCCGTTTTGGTCATGAGCGACGGCACAATCCACGCTGGCATAGGCATGCTTCTCAATTTCGGCTGGGAGAGAAAGGAAATCAAGGCTTATCTCGACAACGCCTTGAAGCCGGATATGTCCGCACGGTGTATGGCGTGGTTGCTTGCCAACGCCTGCAACGACCTTTACATGGACAAACCGGGAGACGACACCACGGTGGCTGCCGTCAAGCTGCGCAGGGAACAGAAGGTCAACCTCATGATAGGCCCGCCGGTAAACAAGGATATGGACGAGGCGGTCGTCAACGAATTTATGAGCGGCGACACAAAGAAGGTTGTCTGCGGCGGAACAAGCTCTCAGATTGTGGCGCGCTGTCTCAAAACCGAGGTGAGAGCGGCGTTCGAGTTTCCCGACAAGGACGTGCCGCCAATAGGTTACATAGACGGCATAGACTTAACGACGGAGGGCGTGCTCACCATGCGGCGGCTGCTCACTCTGTCGCAGGAGTATCTGTCGGAAAAGGATTTGCATCCCAAGTTCTTTGCAAAGCGCGACGGCGCGTCGCTGCTTGCGGATATGCTTTTTGAAAAAGCCACCCACGTCAACTTTTTCGTGGGGCAGGGTGTGAACGCGGCGCATCAGGAGCTGCCGATTGACATAACAATGAAGTTGAAGCTTGTGGAGTCTCTTACAAAAAATCTGGAAAAAATGGGAAAGACCGTTTCGGTCAAATACAACTGAAATCGTCAGGCGGTGATTATTATGAGAATTTTCGACACCAACGTACAGGAAATAAAATACAAGACCTTAAAAGAGGTAATCAGGAGCGCTTACGAGGGGAATTTGCAGAGCGCCGCGCTTGACATACCCAAAAAGCTTGCGCCCGGCCCCAAGCCGGAGCTGCGCTGCTGTATTTACAAGGAGCGCGCCATACTCGGAGAGCGCGTCAAGCTGGCGATGGGCGGCGACAGGGACAACCCCAACGTGGTGGAGGTCATACGCGAGGCGTGCGACGAGTGCCCCGTAAGCGGCATTCTCGTCACCGACGCTTGCAGAGGCTGTTTGTTCCACCGCTGCGCGGACGAGTGTCCCAAGGGCGCGATTACCATCGTCAATCATCGCGCGGTCATCGACAAGGAAAAGTGCATAGAGTGCGGAAAGTGCACTCAGGTGTGTCCTTACAACGCGCTCATACATCAGCATCGCCCGTGTATGCGCAGCTGCAAGGTCAACGCCATTTCCATGGATGCCGACAAAAAGGCGGTGATTGACAACGACAAATGCGTGTCGTGCGGCGCGTGCGTCTATCAGTGCCCGTTTGGCGCAATCATGGACAAATCCTATGTCCTTGACGCCATCGATATACTCAAAAAGTCCGACGGCAACAAAAATTACAAGGTTTACGCAATCATTGCGCCGAGCATAGTGAGTCAGTTCAAGTATGCCAAAATCGAGCAGGTCGTCACGGGTATACACGAGCTTGGCTTCCATCAGGTGGTGGAGGCGGCGCTCGGCGCGGACATAACGCTCTACCACGAGGCAAACGAATGGAAGGAAAAAGGATTGATGACGACCTCCTGCTGTCCTTCTTTCGTAAAATATATCGAAAAATATTTCCCCGATATGGTTAACCTCATCAGTCACTCCGTGTCCCCGATGGTGGAGACTGCCAAGCTGATAAAAAAGGTTGACTCCACCGCGAAAACCGTCTTTATCGGACCGTGCGTCAGCAAAAAAGGCGAATACAAGCTGGACAAGGCGAAGGATTGGATAGACTGCGTGATTTCTTTCGAGGAATTGCAGGCTTTTCTTGACGCGCGCGACATAAACGTAACCGTGCTCGGCGAGACCGCGCTGGACAACGCAAGCTTTTACGGCAGAATTTTCGCAAAAAGCGGCGGCATAGCGCAGGGCATGGCGGACGTTGCAAAGGCAATGGGCATAGAGGGAGTAAAGCCCGTAAAAATGGACGGTCTGGAACAGTGCAAAATCGGGCTTACCAAACAAAAATTCGGCAGAGGCGACGGAAATTTCTATGAGGGCATGGCTTGCGTGGGCGGCTGTCTCAACGGTCCGCTGTGTCTGACGCACGGTCCCAAAAACGTGCAGGACGTGGACAGATACGGCGAAGAAGCAAAGGAAAAGGATATTTTCAACTCCGTCAAGCTGTACGAGCTGAACAAATAACCGCGTCGCAGGCTTATTCGCTTGACGACTTTCAAAGAAGCGGACATTCAAGCGTCCGCTTCTATGTTTTTAACTAGATGCAGAAATGAAAAAACCGAACATAGCTTTGTTGCGGATTTCACCGTGCGGCAGTGCGGAGGAAAGTCGACGAGCCGTTTGTAAAAGAGGAGGACAGACGCGTCAAAAAGGGGCGGCGGTTTTCAAAAATAAACCAAAAGAAAACAATTTTCATTTTTTGTCAAAATGTTTGGCAAAAACGACATTTTGTAGTATAATGTAGCTGAAACAATGAAATATATCTTTTACGGAGTATATTTATGAGTCGCAAAGACGGAAAATGGGCAAAGTACATTTATCCTATGCTGCAAATGACGCCGCATATCATGCCGCACAGGTGGGATTCCGCCAACTATGCGCGGGCGGACGTCAGGTGCGATTATTTGGACAGGTTTATAGCCAATCAGGCTGAGAAGGGCGAGCACTTTACTTACAACGACATTCTTATCGCCGCCATAGTGAGGATGTATTCGGAAAGAATACAGATGAATCGTTTTGTCGTCGGCAACAAAATTTACGACAGGTACGACCTGACGATCGCTTTCGCAGTCAAAAAGGTGCTCAAAGACAACGCGAGCGAGACGGTTGTCAAGGTGAATTTCGACGGAAGCGAGTCGATTTTTGACGTGAGGGACAAGCTTAAAGCCGCCTTCGAGGACAATTCGGGCAGCAAGGTCAACAACGACCTTGATTTGTTTATGAACAAGCTGCTCAAATTGCCCGCCTGGCTCCTGCGCTTTTTTATGAGCTGCGTCAGGTGGGCGGACAGGCACAACATACTTGCCGGCTCTCTCGTAGAGTTGAGCCCCTTTCACAACAGCTGCTTCGTGACTTTTCTGAAATCCATAAAATGCGATTTTATCTATCATCACGTTTACGAGTTCGGCACCACGGGGCTTTTCGTGGCTATGGGCAAGGAGAAAAAGGCGGCGATTGTCAACGAAGCAAACGAAATCATACCCGGCAAGGTGATGACGGTGGGGCTGACTATGGACGAGAGAATCGCCGACGGACTTTATTACGCCAATACACTCAGATATTTCACGACTTTGATGTCCCGTCCCGAAATGCTGCTCAAAAGGACCGAGCCAAAGTTTACCAAAGAGCTTGTCAACGAGCGTCACGACAGACTCATGGAGGAAAACAGGCAGTATATGCGCGAAATCAAGGAGCGGCTCAAAAGAGAAAAGAAAGAGCGAAAAGCCGCGAAAAAACACAAATAAGGAATGGAGCGTTTTAAATCCGCCCGCAAAATCATAGTATTTTGCGGGCGTTTTTTTTTACGCTCAAAATTTTGAAGGATAAAGTTAAATTAGAAAAAATCAATCGAAAGCAAAAATTATCGAACAGACATATAATGTCGTAAAATAAATGATTTTGTAAATTAAAAGCGAAAAACGACTTTAAAAGTAGATTTAGGCGTATGAAATCATGAAAATAAACAATAAAATTACACATCGGAGATGTGTAATTTACAAAAAAAAAAACAAGTTGACAATGTGAATTACATTTGCTACAATTTTCACGATACATTATACGGAAGGACAAAAAGGACGAGCGAATGAGAAGGAAAGCGTGTAATGTAGAGTAAATCATGATAGGAGGCAGAAAGAATGAAGGCAAAGCGAAAGAGTTTGGCGTTGCTCCTGGCGATTGTGCTGGCGATGGTGCTGACGGTGACGCTTGCGGCGTGCACAAAGACGTATACGATTACGTTTGACAGCGCGGGCGGAAGCGCGGTAGGGAGCATAACGGTAAAGGGGAAGGAGTCGCCGAGTGCGCCTAATGCGCCGACGAAGGAGGGACATACCTTCGAGAAGTGGATAAAGCCGAACGGGGACGAATTTTTGTTCGGTACGGACACTGTCGAAGAGGATCTGACGCTCACGGCAATATGGAGCAAGAATACATATACCGTGAGATTCGTCACGGGCGGAGGCACGTCTATAAGCCCGCAGAGCGTGGGATACAACGAAAAGGCGACGCGTCCCGACGACCCTAACAAGAGCGGAGAAATTTTCTGCGATTGGTACAAGGACAGCGGCTATAAAGAGCTCTTTGACTTTGAAACTGCAATCAAGTCCGACACGACGGTATATGCGAGATTCGAGCTGCCGTCGATGTATACATATAAAGTGAGCTTTGCGGGGACGGCAGTCGCAATAGCGGACAGAGAGACCAACGAAGCGGGAATCCTGACCAACCTGCCGAAGCCGGAGGAAAGCGGAAAGGTATTTGCGGGCTGGTGGATGAGCGACTTCGAGGACGCCGGAAAGCTGACCTGCGAATATACGGGACAGGTGCTTACGCAAAACGTTACGCTGTTTGCGGTATGGGAGAGCGAGAATCCCGAGGTAAGCGTAAACGAGAGCGGAGTATACTGGGCGAGCGAGGGAGTAAACGTAAGCTACCGCGTGGAAATAACGGCGCCCGACGGAAACAAAGAGACAAGGACGTTGGGGACGACGGAATACGCTTACGATTTTGCCTCCAAGGAAGCGGGAGAGTACAAGGTAGAAGTAACGTACAACAATAAGACTACGACGGTCTACTACAACAACAAGGCGCTGTCAAGGGTGTCTGTGTTTGAGGTGGACGGATTTGTGCTGAAATTCAACAAGGTGTTGAACGCGGAAAAGTACCTTGTGACGGTCAAATGCGGAAACACGAGCCACGAGCACGAGATGAGCTTTACCGACATGGAGACGACAAGCGGAGAAATAGACTTTACGCTGTGCGAAATGACGGAAGAAGGGATTGTGTTTGTGGTCAAGGCTGTTGCCGATGGGTATGTGACGAGCGAGTCGGAAGCATACGTGTTCGAGAGACATCTTGACAAAGTAACGGGACTGGGCGTTAAAGCGGAGGACGAGACGATAGTCTTTGACAAAGTGACAAACGCGGAGTATTACGAATACCAAATAAACGACGGCGAGTGGATAAGATACGACGGAACGGTGTCGTTAAAGGAAATGGCAGCGGGAGCAATCGTGGTCAGAGTGCGCGCGGTGGCGCACGGCTACAACAGCTCGGAGGTAGCTGAATACACATATACAAAGACAAGGCTTGCCACACCTTCCAAGGGAAGCATAGAGATAGACGGAACGGAATTGAAATGGGGAGCCGTCACCGGAGCGGTGAGCTACACTGTGCTTATAAACGGGACGGAATATCCTGCCGATGGAACATCTCTGCAACTGCCCGACGGAATAGATTGGACGAACATGCAGATAAGCGTGCGTGCAAACGGAGCGACGGAGACGGAGAATTCGCTGTACTCCGAGGCGACGGAGTTTGCCGCTACGCTGGAAGGGAAAATAGACTACGACGAGGGATATTTGGTCTGGCCTACAATCCTCGGAGCGAGCAAGTATGCGGTAAAAGTGAACGGCAAAGATGCGGTCGAGGTTTTGGGCACGGCGACAAGATACAAGATAAGCCTTGACAGAGAAGGAACGAACGTAATAGAAATCTGCTACTATGACAAGGCAGGAGAAGCGTCGGAATGGGCGAGAATAGAGGTGGTGGCGTATAAAGTGACGCTCCGGTACAACATGGAGGGTTACGAAGACTACGCAACGCTTTACCGCGCGCAGAACGACCCGTTGGAGCTTCCCGACGACGAAGTAACGCTGGTAGGCTACGGCTTCGACTATTGGATGGGAGAGAGCAGCGGAGTAGAGTACACAGAGACAAAGCTCACGGCAGCGGCGGACCTGACGCTGTACGCGCACTGGACGGCAAACGAATACACGGTTACGTTTGTCGTTGCAGGCGGAACGATGAGCGAAACTACGTTTAAAGTAACATACAGACAGAATTACGTGCTGCCCACACCCGAGTCGGACTTGGTCACAAAGGCTTTCTCTGGCTGGTATACCGCGCCCGGCAGCAACGGAATACAGTACACCGACCACACCGGCGCGGGAAAAAGCGTATGGTCGGACGCAGAAGGCAGAATACTTTACGCCGGCTGGATTGACGTGTTCGAGTTCTCGGAAATAACGCTCAATCAGGACAAGGGTTACTCGGTCAAAAAGGGCGAAGGCATAAATCTTTTGACAGAGGTCAAGATACCCGCCGAGTACGACGGACTGCCCGTCATAGACATAAGCAGCGGCGCGTTTCACGGTTGCAACAATCTGATAAAAATATACATACCCGACACGATTTTGAACATAGACTACGGCTCGTCCGGCGGAAAAAGCACGGGTTCGCCGTTCTCGAACTGTTATAACCTGATGGATGTAGAGGTTTACGAAGTATATCCCGGCGAGGTCTATGAAAAGAGATATACGTCCATTGACGGTGCGCTGTTCGAGTACAGAGACAAGGAAAATATGAGCGAATTGCAACTCAATTATATCTCTTACGCAAGAACAGGCAGGTACGATATACCTTACGGAGTGACGGTGCTTCCGATAAGTATATTCGACGACGCAAGATTTGAATATATCAGCGTGCCCGCTACCGTTGTGAAGATAGACGAAAAAGCGTTTGCATCCGGTACCTATTTGAAGAAAATCGAGTTTCTTGCACAGCCCGACGGGGAGACGGAGCTGCCGCTGGCGTTGGACGACTTGGCTTTTTCGGGAGCGTCCTATGTTGTAGAATTAGTGCTGCCCACACGTTTTGATTTCAGCTACAAATATTTCTCGGTGTTGTCGAATTTGGAGAAAATTTCTTTTACAAACGACAACTGGGATTATCGCGCGGTTGACGGGCTTGTGGTAAACAAGGCGGCGGACACGATTGTTTACGCACCGAGAACCTACAAGGGAACAAACGGCGTTTTGACAATCCCGCTCGGCGTAAACAAGATTGCAGACAACGCGTTTTCAAATGAGTATCTGGATTATTCAGGCAATACAAGCTGGTACGGCGTCAAAGGTATAACCAAGCTGGTTATACCGGAATATGTGACGGATATAGGCTTAAACGCTTTCAGAAACTGTTCCAATCTGACTTCGGTTGAGTTTCTCGGAAGCGGAAAGTCTGTGCAGCTCAAAATCGCATCGGGCGCTTTCCACAGCTGCTCGGGATTGAGAAAAGTTACGCTTCCCGAAAATCTTGTTTCTTTGGGCAAGTACGCTTTCGGCTACTGCACAAATCTGACGGAGGTTGAGGTTTATGCGACGGCAAGCAAGCCCGACGAAACGGACAGTTCCGTTATGCTTTGCACCGCGCTTGAAACAGACGCGTTCAGAACGGACGTCGCGTGGGACAAAGACAATACGAGAAAAGCTTACAGCGTGACAAGAGTCACCATAGGCGCAAACGTCGGCGTCATGGATTTGGGCGGCGTTTTCGGCAGCGCGTTGCAGCAAGTCAACATCGACCCCCAAAACCCCAACTTTACTTCGGACAACGGCGTGGTTTACAGCAAAAACTTCTCGACAATCATGTTCTATCCCGCTGCCAGAGAGGGCGCGTTTGTGTTGCACGAGGACGTCGAGACAATCAGCGCGGGCGTCTTTGCCAAAGCGGCGTATCTCACCGAAATCACTCTTGGCGCAAAGGTAAGTAAAATAAGCGAAAACGCTTTCAATGTAAAGATATACAACAGCAGCGTAAGCGACAACAGTCTTAAAATCACCTCCGCACTGACAAAAGTCAACTTTGCGACGGAGGTCGCCGACGGTCACACGCTTACGATAGGCGACTCGGCTTTCGAGGAGTGCAAACTGTTAAAAGAGCTTAACCTGCCCGACTACGTGTCGGCAATAGGCGACAGAGCTTTTGCACTCTGCACGGGACTGACCGAGGTAACGGTTCCCGGCAGCGCTAAAACTTTGGGCGACGAGGTGTTCGCCACCTGCCACGGTCTTGTAACCGTGACCTTCGAAGAGGGCGTGGAGCAAATAGGGCAAAAGCTGTTTTCGAGCTGCGAAGGCTCTCTTACCACGGTCAATCTGCCCTCTACATTGACGTCAATCGCTATTGACGACAACGAGCCTTTCGTCAATATGTTCAGCAATTGCGGCTCGGTAAGCAGCGTAAATATAGCCGAAGGCAACGAAAAGTACGCGTCTATTGACGGCATAGTTTACGGCTACACCTTGAAAGGAGAAGACGAAGACAACAAGCAAAACGTGCTGACCGACCTGCTTTACTGCCCCGTAGGCGCAAGCGGTGTGGACGGCGTGGTGGACATACCAAACACGACGGAGCGCATTTCCGCAGGCGCGTTCCAGAACAACCGGAACATAACGGAAATCAAGTTCTCCCAAGGCATACTGGGCGATTTGGACATAGGCGCCAACGCATTCAGCGGCTGTCAGAAGCTTGCCACAATTTCCCTGCCGACAGGCCTCACCACAATGAAAACCGGCATGTTCAAAGGCTGCGCGTCTCTTGTAACAATCAACGTACCCAACACGGTCAACAAGATGGAGGTAGATATATTTGTCGGCTGCACCAACCTTGCAAACATCGTTTTCGACGAAGGCAACGAGAGCAATATTCTGGTCATGGACGACGGCGAATATAGTACCGATAATGACAGCGGTTGGACTACGTCAACACTGAGTTCGGTGTTCAACGGAGTCACGAAACTTGACGTAGTAGTGCTCCCCGAGCGGTTGCAGAAGCTCTCCGCATACGTGTTTTCTTTCATGTACGCGCCGAGAGAGGTTGTGCTGCCCGGTTCTTTGCTGGAAATAGGAGATTACGCTTTTTACTCGGGAAGTTGGTACAACGGCGGTTATTCAGACGACGAATACGAGAAAAAACTCACGAAAGTGAGCTTTGCCCAAGGCGTGACGCCCGGTCTCACTACTATAGGCGTAAGAGCCTTTGAATACTGCAGCAATCTCAGTAAATTCGACTTTGTGGACAGCATCGAGTACATAAAAGCTTATGCATTCGGAGAGTGCACGTCGTTGAAGGAAGTTGTTTTCAACGTGGAGACCAGCAAGCTCAAAAAGCTCGGCTCGGATGTTAAGCTAAGCAGCATTTCGACTACTGTCAGCAACGGTGTTTTCCATGACTGCACGGGGTTGGTCACGGTTGTGCTGCCCAATTCCCTCGAAGAGATTAGTCCTCAGGAGAGCGCGAGCAGCGGCACGTTTGCAAACTGCACTGCGCTGAAAAACGTGAGTTTGCCTTCAAACGGTAAGCTCAAAGAATTGAACACGGGATTTTTCTACGGCTGCAAATCGCTCGAAACGATAACAATCCCCGCCTACATTGAGAAGATAGGAAATTCCGCGTTTTACAATTGCATTTCGCTTTACGAGGTGGAGTTCGACGTTTATCCCGTCGAACATCAGCACGCGGGCAAAAACTCGCTTGCTTCTATCGGCGACTCGGCGTTTTCACAAACGGCGCTGACTTCCTTCTATTTGCCCGACAGTATTGCCGAAAACGGCACGACGCTCGGAGCAAGCATATTCAACAAGGTAAGCACGCTAACTTCGGTTGAGCTGTCGGCGGCGGTAGTAAGCGTAGACGGAGTGACACAAGGCTCTTACATAACCGAAATCAGCATTCCCGACGACAGCAGATATCTCAAAGCCGACCCTGTTTTGCCTATTATTTACAACAAAGAAGGCAAAATCATTCAACTTACTTACGGTCCTTTGGATGACAAAGACGGCGCATTCAGAGTGCCTGACGGCACCGAAGCCATTACCGACAAGGCTTTTATGAAACAGTCGTTCAAGAAAATTATCCTGCCGTATACCATTAAGTCAATCGGCGATTCCGCTTTTGAAAATTGCAAAATGCTGGAAGAAATCGTTTTTGAAACCAGCGCGGCGGGAGGCGGAGGCTATTCCAACCTCGCAACGCTGGGAGAAAGGGCTTTCTATATGTGTGACAGTCTGAAATACATAGACTTGTCCAAAACGCAAATCAAAGTGCTTGAAAACGATACATTCTATAAATGCGTCGCTTTGACCAGCGTTGTTCTGCCCGACACGTTGACGGATATCGGTACGGTTGGCAATGGTGAAGGAACAAGCAATGATGTTTTCAACGGTTGCACATCGCTTTCAAACATAACTTTGCCCAAATACCTGAAAAATATAAACGGTGAAGACACCTTCTCTTATACCGCCCTTGTCGAGGTTGTTTTCCCAAAAACGATGGAAAAAATCCAAGCCGAGACATTCTATAACTGCGAAAAATTGAAGACGGTGACTTTCCAAAGCCAACTCAATTGGACGACAAGCACAAGCTACGGCGAAATATTCTACAATTCTTCGGTGGAAAAGGTAGTGCTTTACAGCGGTATGGAAACGTTGGGTAAAAATCTCTTTGAAAACGCCAAACAACTTAAAATCGTGACCTACGACGGGTATGTGCCCAAAAATCAGGCGGATTTTGAAGCGGGACTTGAAAACGCTTTGCCGCCCCTCGTAACCAAAGTGCCTTACGAGCTGTTCAACAATTGCAGTTCGTTGCCGAGTATGGACTTGTCCAACATTACGGAATTTGAAGTTTACAACACCAGTAGCAGCAATTACAACGCGGTGTTCGGCAACTGCACCTCGCTTGTAAAAGTTACTCTCAACAGCTCTCTCACAAGTCTTTGCGGGAGAATGTTCGAAGGCTGCACGGCGCTCACTTCAATCGACCTGCCCGACAGTCTCACCTGGCTCGGCTACACGGAAACTTTTGCGAATACGGGATTGACTTCGATCAAAATACCTGCCGGCGTCACAGGTTTGTGCCAGACGTCAGGAAACAACAGCGACAAGAATACGTCTTTGTTCTCCGGCTGCACGTCGCTGACAACGGTCATACTGCCCGCGGGCATTTCCGATTTCGGCATCGGCGGCAGCGTTTTCAAAAATTGTTCGGCTCTCACAACCATTAAGGTTGGCGAAGACGGCGAAAACAACGTGCTTTCGGGCGTAACGCTGCTCGGCACAAACGCGTTTGAGTCCGCGGGCATCGAGTCTTTGTCTCTGCCCGACCTGACGAGCATAGGAGCCAGCGCGTTTACCAAATCAAAAGTCAAGTCGGTTTCTTTGCCGCAGTTGACGACGCTTGCCAACTCATTGTTCGCAAGCTGCACGTCGCTGACGCAAGTCGTTCTCAACGACAACGCAGAGGCTTTGGGGAATTCTATGTTTGAAGGCTGCACGGCGCTCAAAACAATCACGCTTCCTTCCAATCTGACGCATCTCGGAAAAACAACCTTCAAAGGCAGCGGCATCACCTCCATAGTCATACCGGACGGTGTAACTCATATAAGCGACAAGTCCGGCAGCCCGGCAGGCACCGGTGTGTCTGTATACGTGTTCCAGAATTGCAAGCAGCTTGAAAGCGTAACTCTTCCCGCAAATCTGCAAACGATGGGACAATATGTATTTGACGGTTGCTCCAAGTTGGCTACCGTGACTTACACTTCCGGCACGGAGGAAGGCAACTCTCTGCCTCAGACGTTGACTTTGGTCGGAAATTATGCATTCCAAAACTGCACCTCGCTGACAAACATGAAACTGCCCGGCGTGACAACGGCAGGTACATACCTGTTTTCCGGCTGTACGAAACTTGAAAAGGTTGTCCTCGGAGATTATTTTACGGCATTGCCCAGTTATGCTTTCAGCGGCTGCTCCAAGCTTGCGGAGATAAATCTGGGAGCCGTCGCAACCGTCGGCACTTACGCGTTCCAAAACTGCAAAGCGCTCAAAGAGGCTGACTTTGAAAAGGCTGTTTCAATCGGCGCAACCGCATTTTCCGGCTGTACTGCGCTTCAAACCGTAAATATTCCGATGGCGACGTCAATCGGTTCGAGCGCGTTCAAGAGCTGTGCGCTCCTCACAGAAGTCACTTTGAGCGACGACGCTTCCGTTACGCTTGGCGCAAGCGCGTTCAGCGGCTGTATGCTGCTTTCGCAAATCAACCTCGCTTCTGTCAAGAGCGTGGGGGCAAACTGCTTTGAAAATTGCAAAATGCTGGCAACTGCGGAGCTTAGCAATGCGACAAGCGTAGGCAACTCGGCTTTTGCCGGTTGCACTGCCCTTACTACAGTCAAGCTGCCGTCTGTGACTTCGCTGGGCACAAGCGCGTTCAAGGGGTGCACCAAGCTCAACAATGTTTCGCTGGGCGGCGGTTTGAAACAGATTTCAGAATCGGCGTTTGAAAACTGTACCGCGCTTGAAATGCTCGGTCTGCCAAGCAGTTTGGAAAGAATAGAAGCGTATGCGTTTAAGGGAAGCGGTCTGGCAAGTCTTGCGCTGCCTTCTTCAATCAACTACATCGATTTCTCCGCCTTCAACGGATGCGCAAACTTCGCCGAACTGACGGTAAGCGACCCCGAAAGCGGATACTACATCGACGAGGAGACGGGATGGCTCATGCACTCCGAGGGCGAGGATGAAAACAAGACCGTCACGCTGCTCATGGTTCTCGGCTCCGTTCAGGGCGAGATTGTAGTGCCGGAGGGCATTACCGCCATAGGCAAGAGCGCGTTTGAAAACAGCGGCATCACGGGAATTAAGCTGCCTTCTACTCTGGAAATCATCGGCGAGCGCGCTTTTTACGGCTCCAAACTGACAAGCGTCACTATTCCCGCAAGCGTCCTCGAAATAGGCGCGGAGGCGTTTTCGACAAGCAGCGTCGAGACTGCGGTTCTCGACTGCAAGGACGCGGTGTTTGCGGAATCGGTGTTTGCCGACTGCAAGTCGCTTGTCTCGGTTGACTTCTGCACGGGATTGAAGGCTTTGGGCGACGAAATGTTTGTCAACTGTCAGGCTTTGGCAGAGATTGAGCTTCCTGACGGCATGACTTGGCTCGGAGTGGAAACCTTCCGCAACAGCGGACTGGTCAGCATAACTTTGCCTGACAGTGTCGAGCATATCGGCAATCAAGCCGGTGTCGCTGCGGCATTGAGCACCAGCAACTATCTCTTTGCCGATTGCGCAAAGCTCACGACCGTTGTTCTGTCAGCCAATCTGGCGACGATGTCGGCTTACTGCTTCAACAATTGTCCTATGCTCGCAAACATAACCTACAACGGCTATGAGGGCGAGGGCAACAGTTTGCCTGAGAGTCTGACTCTTGTCGGCAGCTATGCGTTCAACAAGACAAAAGCATTAAAACAGCTGAATTTGCCCGGAGTAAAGGAATTGGGACAACAGGTGTTCGGCAGCTCTACGGCGGCGTCGGCAAGTGCGATAGAAGAAGTATCCCTGCCCGCGATTGAGTCAATAGGGGTGAGTGTGTTCCGAAACTGCACCGCTCTTGTAAGCGTGACGCTCAACAGCAATCTCAAAGCCCTAGGCTCGTATATGTTTACAAACTGCACGGCATTGAAGAATATAACTCTGCCCGAAGAACTCACCTATATGAGTACCTACACATTCCAGAAGAGCGGTCTGACAAGCATAGTCATTCCCTCCAAGGTTCAGCATATGGGGAACTCCGCAGACAAGGAGGCCTTAACTTCCCACGCCAATTATCTGTTCGACGGCTGCGCAGACCTGACAAGCGTGACGCTGCCCGCGGGACTGCTCACCATGGGCTCATACACGTTCAGAAACTGCACGTCTCTTGCAAGCGTGACTTACGCCGGTTACGAGGGAGAATACAACGCTCTGCCGGTAAATCTGTCGGTTCTGGGCTCCAACTCCTTTGAAAGCTGCGCGATTGAAAACATAATTATCCCCGAGGCGTTGGAAAAGTCAAGCAGTTCGGTATTTAAAGGTTGCAGCTTGACAACGGTTGTTTTCAACGCAATAAACATGACTACGACAAGCGTGTTCAAAGATATGGAAAGTCTTACGACAGTCATATTCGGCGATAAAGTCGCGTATCTGGCGGGTCTGACATTCTACGGCTGTACAAATCTGCAAAACGTCACGTTGCCCGATTCAATCGAGACGATAAAGCACGACGCTTTCAGAGATTGCAACGCCATGACGGAAATCGTCCTCGGCAAAAATGTTATACTCGACGGAGGACGCGTTTTCTGGGGCTGGACGGAGGAACAAACCATTTACGTAAAAAGCTCCGCCTATTTTGCCAGCCAGTATTGGGATACATCTTGGATGGAAAGCTGCAACGCGAAGATAGTCTGGGATTACGTCGAGACAGAGGAGCAAGCTCCCGACCAACCCGACAATTGACGTCTGTCAAACAACCTACTGCGCTTTAAGCAAAACAAAAGCGTCCCCCAAAAACGGGGGACGCTTTATTTTGAAAGAAAAACATTCAGCTCGCACTGTCTCGAATGATTTAAATCAATTGTTTTTGTTTGGGTTTGCGGCTTTAACGGAATTTTTCCCGCACGCGGTCAGAGCCGCTCGTTTTCCTCCTGTTTTTTCAGCTCGCGCTTTTTGCGTATTCTCAGCACGACAATCAGCGCGGTTGCCAAAACTACCACAATCAAAAGGGCAAGACCGAGCGCCTGCGCGTTTGTCATGCGTCCGCGATAGGGCATGAGTCCCTCCGACGAAACATAGCCGCGATAATACGTTCCGTCTATTTCCACGCATACCTTTGCAGCCGTGTCCGTCAACTCGTAAACGCGCACCTCCTGATTGGCGCGCAGCCTCAGCTCGTTGCCCTGTTCGTCCGTCAAAGCAGCGGTAAGAGACTCGTCGGAATATACCGCAAGCGTTTTGCCTGCTTTGGGATTTGCCGAGTAGCGCGTGTAGGAAACGTATTCCTGCGGGGCGCGGCTTAAACCGAGCGAGGTTTTGAGCATAAAGCCGTAAATGGTTTCGCCCTCCTTTTCGCAGCTTACGAAATACCAATCGTCGTCAAAATCGTTGAGCAGGGCGACATTGTCTGCGCGTTTAAGCGACGCTTTGCTTTCAAACACGGCTTCGCCGTCAGCCGCGCAGGGGAACGGATAAACAAAAGCCGAAAAGGGCAGTACGGACGCAGTTTCGTTCAATTCGCGCTTATCGACGCTCTTTACTCTGTCGCTCTTTTTTATCCAACCGAATTTACCTTTTCCGTTTTCGTCGGTGTCGAAAATGTAGTAATAGTCGCCGTCGCCGTCATAGTTGAGTATGACTATTTCGTCTGTTTTGTCGAGCATACCCGACAGCATGAGATTTTCGTTTTCCAATGCCTGAGCAGTATAGATTATGTTGGACGGGTAACCCTCAACCGTCGCCGTAACGTAGTTTTCGATAGAGAAAATGGGCAGAGGAGCATTGTTTTCGGTTGTGCCTATTTCGACGGACATATCCTTTTCGATGTAATACGCGCCCGATTCGGTAGAAAAGCCGAGCTTAAAGCGCAGCACAAGCCTTTGGTCGGTCAGCAGATAGATTGTGCCTGAGTCTGCGGCGTCGCCTTTGACAAAGCAGAGGTCTGCGGCGGTTTCTTCCGTTTCCAACCCGTCAAAGCGCGCGTCGAGCGCATAGACGGCGTTTGAGTCGAACAGCATAACCGTGTCAAGGCAGGGAACCGCACCGAGAAAATCGGGCAGATTGTATCCGATTTGTTCGTCGCTTTTCAGTTGCGCGTTCGTGCCGTTTATTTCGTACAGGGCGCGGCAATTGTTGCCGTTGGAGGTGTAAAACAGGTTTATGCCGCCGTCGGGCGCCGCGCAAATAAGGCGCAGCTGCATATTGTGCAGCGCGTTGTTGTAGGTGCAGACCTCAACCGCAAGGGAGTTTATGTCGTCAAGCTTTTTGAAATGAACTCTGTCCATGTCTCCCGTCCTGAACCAAAAATAAAGACATTCTCCGTCCACGTCGAAGTCGCACACTCCCTCCTGAACGACAAAGTCCTTGCATTGTCCGTCGTCGGGGGTGCAGACGATGATTTTATTCTTTTGAAGCAGATAAATTTTTCCGCCCGAAATACGGATTTTTTGCGTTTCGCCCGACACGTTGAGACTTTTCAATCCGTCGGAGGAAAACAAATGCAGGATAGTGCCGCCGTCCACGTTGTCGGCGACAGCCAATACGTCCCCGTCGGAGCAGACGGATGACGGCGCGAGCAGAACCGTGTTGCTGTCGCCGTCAAGAACGTCGGCGTATGCCGTTCCGCGTCCCGCAATCAGGCACATCACGGCAAGAGCAAGCGTTATTGTCAATAGTAAAAGCTTTTTCATTTGAACCAACCTTTGTATTTCAGGATTTTTTCCGCAGCAGCTTTCAGTTAAACTTCTCTTACCGTACATTTTACCAAATACGAAATTTTTTTTCAACATATTTCGCATACTTAAAGCTCCGATTTGAGCCGTGCGGAAAGGCTGTCGGCGGCGGCTGTTGTTCCAATGTGCCTTCCGCGCGGCCTGCCGCGGCTTGTTTTTGCGCGTTTTTTGGCGTTTTAAGACGTTTGAACGCGCATTTTGACGACCTGAAAAAATCCTTTCAAATCTATGAACCAAATAAAAATATATGACGCACTGTTGTCATGGTTTGTTTGATAAAGTTAAATTGTAAACAACCGAAGCGGTTTTGCGGTCGACGCCCCGTGACCTTTGCCTTTGCCTTGTTTCGGGCTGTGAACGAAAAAATATTTAAAGGAGGACGGCAAATGAATAAATATCCGTATCCCGCCGTGCTGCTTATGGGATATCAGCGGCTCGGCGGATTGATAGAACGGCTGGAATGGACGGTTTACAACCGAGCTTTGGCAACCCACGGTTTCAGCGGCGCGTTTCCGTTGAGCACTCTCGAACAGGTGTCCGAAATAATAAAGCTGATAGACAGAAAAACTCTGCTTTCAGAGTTGAAAAAGACCGTTGTGCGGTGTCTTAACCGCATGGAAAAGCAGGAGCGAGTCATACTCGTCAGACATTTTGTCAAGGGTTATGCGCCCGCCAAGGTTGCGGAGTCGCTCGGACTCGGCAAAAGCGGCTATTACTACCGCCTCAACGGAGCCGTCGAGCGTTTGGGAGCCGCGCTTGCGGCGGAGGGGTACGACGAAAGGTGGTTTTCCGTTACCTACGGCGCAAATCTGTGGTTCCGCAAGCTGTTCAGGCTGCCTGTAGGCTCGGTTTGGGAGGAAAAGAAAAAAGCGGCTTGAAAACCGCTTTGAAAAAAAGGATTTTTACAGATAGTCGTCGAAATAACGCGGCCGCACCTTTTTCTCTTTTGGTGCGGGCGCGGGCAGATTTGCCGCAGCCGTTTCGTTTCTGTACGGCTCGGAAACCGCGCTTTTGGGCTTTGAACGGGTGGGAATGAAGAGGATTACCACAATTATTACCGCGGGTATGCAGATGAGGATAATAAGAGCAATCTGCATGTCGAAGGACTGCGACGGCTGCTCGGTCTTTTCGGAATCGGTATTCGGTTCGACCGGTTCCGGCTCGGGCGTTTCCTCGCCCGGCAGCGGAGTGGGGTGCGGATTTATCAGCGGCGCGCTGGCGTAAGCGCTGTTGATGTAAGCGAAGGTTTCGCCCGTTTTCACAAAATACCATTTGCTGTTGGCTACCGTCATGCTGCCGTAATAGTTGAGCTGCTGACCGTAGAAAACCGAGCACAGCGGCTGAGACGCCGTGCTGCAGGCGCTGTACAATATGGCGTTGCTGCCCGTGACGGAAACGTAAACCGCGGGATATAAAGGAAGCTCGGGCACCGTATCGCAGGGCGTGACGTCGGTCTTTTTTACGTAGCCGTAAATTTTTACGAAGCCGTTGTCGTTGTCCATCAGTTCTACCTGATAGAAATAACTCTGTTCGCTTACGACCTTGAGGTAATAGCTTTTTTCAAGCTCGAACATGATGTCCGCGTCCATATTTGTGGGATTGCGGTAAAAGCGTGTGTTGTCCTGCGTGATTCTTACCCAGCTTACCGTGTCGGCAAGCGCGGGCGAGACGGGCAGCAGGCTTGCGCAAAGCGCAAGGATTAGGATACAAAGATACTTTTTCATAATTTTTCTCCGTTTAAACGTCTGACGGACGGTTCTGTGGGCAGAGGCAAAAGGGTGGGTAGGGACCGTCCCCGACGGATTGGTTTGAGTTTTTAAAGCAACGGTTTCGACGCTTTAAACGACCTTGTGCGGACGAAAGCCGTTTGCTTACAACGCATTATAACTCATTCTATCCTGAAAGTTTTGACGGAAAATGGATTTTTATGAAGGAGATTATCAAAGAAATTGCCCGCATAGACAAGGAGCTTGAAAAAAGAGATAAAAGCGCGCTTTCCCGATACAACAAGGGGGAAAAGGTTCACTTGAAGCAGCTTGCCTTTCACAGATGCCAAAAACGCAACAAATGGGTGTTCGGCGGCAATCGCAGCGGCAAAACGGAGTGCGGAGCGGTGGAGGCTGTGTGGCTTGCGCGAGGCATTCATCCTTACCTGAAAAACAAAGACGACGTTTGCGGTTGGGTGGTGTCTCTTTCGGCACAGGTGCAGCGGGACGTCGCGCAGCAGAAAATACTCAAATATCTCGACAAAAGCTGGATAAAGGAAGTGGTTATGTCAAGCGGACGCAGGTCGGACGCGGAGTACGGAGTCATCGATTACATAGTCGTCAAAAACGTATTCGGCGGACTTAGCCGCATAGGCTTCAGAAACTGCGAGGCGGGGCGGGAAAAGTTTCAGGGCGCTTCGCTGGATTTCGTCTGGTTCGACGAGGAGCCGCCCTATGAGATTTACCGCGAGTGCAGAATGCGCGTTATGGACAGAAAAGGCAGAATTTTCGGCACCATGACGCCGCTTTCGGGACTGACTTGGGTGTACGACGAAATTTATCTCAACGCTGCGGGGGACGACGAGGTTTGGTGCCTCTTTATGGAGTGGGCGGACAACCCGTGGCTTGACGGGGAGGAAATAAAGCTGCTCACCGAATATATGCCTGAGGACGAGCTTGAAAGCAGACGTTACGGCAGGACGTGCCGCAAGAGTGGCAGGACGCGCTTTCCATAGACCCCGGACTCAACAATCCGTTAAGCTGTCATTGGTACGCGATAGACGGCGACGGAGTGGTTTATGTGGTTGCCGAGCACTACGCGGCGAAAAAGGACGTCGCCTGGCACGCCGAAAGGATAAAGGAAATTTCGGCGCGGCTCAATTGGCACACCGACGGAAAGGGAAGACTCGACGCCTTTATCGATTCGGCGGCAAATCAACGCACTCTCGCCGCCTCCAAATCGGTGTCGGAGCTGTTTTCGGAACAGGGAATAAACGTCAATTCGCGCGTGAACAAGGATTTGTATTCGGGTATAAACAGAGTCAAACAATATCTTAAAATTTCTCCCTTAGGACCGCGGCTTTATATTTTCCGCAGCTGCGTGAATTTAATCCGCGAGCTTAAAAGCTACCGATGGGGAAGCAACGATTTGCCCGCAAAAAAAGACGACCACGCGCTGGACGAGTTGAGATACTATCTTTGCTCCCGTCCCGAACCGAGAAAGCCGCCGGAGGAAAAATCCGTAATCGCCCGCGACAAAGAAAAACTAATCAGGAGGCTTAGGGCAAACAGATGAAGGAGAAGGATTTCAAATCCTCCGTCGAAAAAATGCTGCTCAAAAAGGCTATGGGCTACAAGGTCAAGGAGAACGTAGACGAATACGCAAGCGTGGGAGAGGAAATGAAGCTTGTCAAAAGGCGCATAACCACAAAATACGTTTCTCCCGACCTTGCCGCCGCCAAAACCCTGCTGGAACTCAACGGAAGGGAGGAGCAAAACGATTTGTCGTATTTGAGCGACGAACAGCTCTTGCGCGAAAGGACGAGGCTGCTGCTCGCGCTCGAAAGCGCATCGGGCGAAGAAAAGGACGGAGAAAAGGAGAGTTGAATGAAAAAGAAAGGTAACGAAAAAATCGGAAAGGAAAGGGAGAAAAGCATTGCGGAGCGTTTTGCCGAGGAGCTGGTGGAGGAGATAAAGGAGGATTTTAAGGAACGACAGCAGGCGCGCAGACCGTATGAACTGAGCTGGCAGCTCAATATGAATTTTCTTGCGGGAAATCAATACTGCTCCGTTGCGGGCGACAGCCTTGTCGAGGACGAAAAGACCTTTGAATGGCAGGAAAAACAGGTGTTCAATCATATTGCGCCCGTATACGAAACGCGGCTTGCCAAGCTGTCGCGGGTGCGTCCCAAAATGACGGTAAGACCCTTTACCGACGAGGACAAGGACGTAAATTCCGCAAAGCTGGCAAAAAAAATTCTTGAAAGCTGCTCCGAAAAGCTGTCCGTAAACGGAATTATCGACAAGGGCACTATGTGGAGCGAAGCGTGCGGAACGGTGTTTTACAAAATCGTGTGGGACAAGGAAAAGGGCGTCAAAATCAAAAGCGACGACAAGGTATACACGTGCGGAGACGTATCGGTCAGCGTGGTGCCTCCTTTCGAGATTTATCCCGACAGCAGCGTGTGCGCCGATTTGGACGAGTGCAAGAGCATTATTCACGCAAAGGCTTATTCTTCGGCGGAGGTCAAGGAGATTTGGGGCGCGGACGTTAAGGGAGAGGAGCTGAAAGTATTTTCCCTTGACGGAGGAGTGTCCATGGGCGGACGCAGCTACAACAAGACGGCGCCGGGCGTGACCGAGCAGGTCAAAAAGGACGCCGTGCTGGTCATAGAACGGTATACGCGCCCCACAAAGCAAAATCCGGACGGAGAGCTGACGGTGGTTGCGGGAGACGTTCTCGTGTATTCGGGTCCGCTGCCTTACAGAAACGGCACGGACGGCGAAAGGGATTTTCCTTTCGTACGGCAGGTTTCCATTCTTTGGGCGGGATGCTTCTGGGGCGTTTCCATGATAGAACGTCTGGTGCCGCTGCAAAGAGCTTACAATGCAGTCAAGTGCCGCAAGCACGAGTTTCTCAACAGAATATCCATGGGCGTGCTGGCGGTGGAGGACGGCTCGATAGACACCGATTTGGTGGACGGCGAGTGGCTCACGCCCGGCAAGGTGCTGGTTTACAGGCAGGGCGCAAATCTGCCCCGTCTGCTCAGCTCGGGCAGCGTGCCCGACGACTTCAACCTCGAAGAGCAGAGGCTGCTTGCGGAGTTTTTGCAGGTGTCGGGAGTGTCGGAGTTTATGCGAAACAGCAAAACTCAGACGGGGCTTACTAGCGGAGTGGCGCTGCAGCTGCTCATAGAGCAGGACGACACGAGGCTTGCCGTCAGCGCGGAACAGATACGGGGCGCAATCAAAACCGTAGGGCAGCATATTCTCAGGCTGTACAAGCAGTTTGCCACCGCCGCGCGGCTTGAAAAGGTTGTGGGCGACAACGGCAGCATAGAAGTCTTTTATTTCAGCGGCAGCGACATAAGCAGCGACGACGTCGTGTTTGAAACGGAAAACGACCTGAACGAAACTCCCGCTTCACGCAAGAGCATGGTTATGGATTTGCTCAACGCGGGACTTTTAAGCGACGAGACGGGACGCGTTTCCCCCACAAACAAGGTAAAGATTTTGGAAATGATGGGCTTCGGCAATTGGGAAACCGCGCAGAATCTCAATCAGCTGCACGTGAAAAAAGCCGAGCGCGAAAACCTGCGCATGACGGAGGACGTCGTGCCCCTCGATATAGACAATCACGAGATTCACATCGACGAGCACGTGCGTTTTGTAATCAGCGGACAGGCCGCGCAGACAGGCAGGGAAACGGAGGAGGCGGTGTTAAAACACATTCGGCTGCACAAGGCGATGCTTTCCGACCTGCCGCTTAAAACGGAGGAGGGCGCCTGATGGAAAACGAAAGGGAAATAAAAAAATTCAAGGACAAGCAGGCTTTGGAAAGGGCGTACGTCGCTCTGGAAAGAGAGTTTACGCGGAAATGTCAGAGACTGAGGGAGCTTGAAAGGCTGCTCGGTACAATGGAAGAAAAATCCACACCGAGCTCGGGGCGCGATTGCGTCGGGAACGGCAGCGTTCTTCCGCAAACGGAGCAATCTGCGCCTCCTCCCTCAAAGGGAACGGACGACCCCGACCTTAAGGTCGGTTCCCGCGGGGAAATTTTAAGCGGGAGGCAGGAGGAAAACGAGTCTCTTCTTCTCGGACGTATTTTAAACGACAGCGTTCTTACCGCTAAAATCGTTGCGGAGTACGTCAGGAGACAAAATTTTTACCGTCTGCCTACCGTTATGGGCGGCGGAGGCGCGTTTTGCCGCGCGCCCGAGCGCCGTCCGAAATCTTTGGAGGCTTCGGAAATGGCGAAAAGCATTCTTTTCCGCAATTGACGAGCCTCTCCGAAATAAAGAAAAGGAGAAATGAATTATGGTAACGATAGCAAGCGCCGAAAACGCGCTTAAAACACTGTATCTGGGAGTGGTTTCCGAACAACTCAACACTCAGGTCAATCCTCTTCTTGCGAAAATAAAGCAGAGCACGACGGACGTGTGGGGCAAGGAGGTTCGCAAGCTGGTGCCTTACGGCGCAAACGGCGGCATAGGCGCGGGAACGGAGGACGGTCTTTTGCCCGCTCCCGCTGGAAACAATTACGAGCAGTTTCAGCTGACTCTCAAAAACCTTTACGGCACAATAGAAATTTCCGACAAGGCGATGAGGGCGTCGGCAAACAACAGCGGCGCGTTCGTCAATCTTCTGAACGCGGAAATGGAAGGGCTTGTAAAGGCGAGCAAATTCAATTTCGGCAGAATGCTTTTCGGAGACGGCAGCGGCGTTCTGGCGACGGTGTCCTCGGCAACCGGCAACGTGCTTACGCTCGACAGCGTAAAAAACGTAATGGAGGGCATGGTTGTGGACGTTCTGGACAGCGACGGCGTTTCAAAGGTGGCTTCGAGACGAATAACAATCGTCGACAGAACGGCAAAGAGCATCACTCTGTCGGGCGCGGCTATTGCCGCTTCGACGATAGCGGAGGACGACGTAATCACCGTTCAGGGCAGCTTCAACAAGGAAATAACGGGACTCGGCGCAATTTTTTCCGATTCCGACTACCTTTACGGGCTTAAACGCAGCGACAACAAATGGCTGTCGCCCAAGAGCTACGCCGCGACAAGCGGAGCAATAGACGATGCGACCATACAAAAGGTCATTGACGAAATGGAGGACGTATCCGGCTCTTCCGCGGACTTTATCGTTTGCAGCAGCGGAGTTAGGAGGGCTTATCAGAAATATCTTGCCCAAAACCGCACCAATGTCGACGTGATGAATCTGGAAGGCGGTTTCAAAGCAATTTCCTACAACGGCATACCCGTCGTGACCGACCGTTTCGCTCCCGAAGGAAATATGTACATACTCAACACGTCCGAGTTCACGCTGCACCAACTGTGCGATTGGAGATGGCTCGAAGGGGACGACGGCAGAGTTTTGAAGCAGGTGGCAAACAAGCCGGTTTTCACCGCGACTCTTGTCAAATACGCCGACCTGCTGTGCGAAAAGCC
>OLWH01000204.1_pt1 | contig 31766 bp, 25 predicted proteins | sample 1673381 | NCBI WGS metagenome assembly OLWH01 (sample SAMEA103958110, study PRJEB25191) | human gut metagenome | reverse complement strand
GTAAAAACTTGTCGGAAAAGCCCGTAAGGGGTTTTCCGACAGTCTGGGGGCGGCAAAATTGCCGCCCCTTCCTTTTGGGGCTCCCCTGGAAGGTATAGAGGATGTTGGCCGCTTGCGGCCTACAGACTCTTAATGCACAGCGGGAGCCATTGTGCAATCGGTGAAATAAAGCTTTGAATTCGCTCAAAAGTGTGATATAGTATTCTTCGAGGTGAACCATCCATGGAAAACGAAACCCAGGAAAATGGCTACGTCCCCCGCCCCGCCTGGCAGGTCTGGGCGGCACGGCTCGGGCTTGTTCTCGCCATTGCCTTTGTGATTTATCAGCTTCTGACCATTGCCGGAGGTGGGCTGTAATGCGCATTCTCGGCATTGACCCGGGCTATGGCATTACGGGCTTCGGCATTGTGGAGGCCCAGCGGGGGGCCTGCCGCCTGCTCCGCTGCGGTGCCATTACCACGCCTCCAAACACGGACTTCAACTGGCGTCTGGGGGAGATCTACAACAACATGACAGAGCTCATGCAATTGGCCCAGGCCGATGCCGTGGCCATTGAAGAGCTGTTCTTTGGCAACAATGTCACAACCGGCATTAAGGTTGCTCAGGCCCGGGGCGTCATTCTGCTGGCAGTCCAGCAGGCGGGTGTGCCTGTGTATGAGTACAAGCCCATGCAGGTCAAGCAAGCCGTGGTAGGCTACGGCAATGCCTCCAAGCATCAGGTCATGGACATGACCAAGCGCATTCTAAATCTTCCCGCCGTTCCCAAGCCCGATGACGCGGCGGATGCCGTTGCCATCGCCCTGTGCCACGCCCGTTCCAGCACCTCGCTGCTGGCCATGGCCCAGAAATAACGGAATTTTTCAAGCAAGGAGTTTTCTTAATGCTATACTACGTTTCCGGCCCGGTGACCGTACTGGAGCCCGGTCTGGCCGTCATCGACTGCGGCGGCGTGGGCTACGGCTGCCGCATCACCACCTATACCGCTGCCCAGCTGAAATTGAACACCCCCGCCAAGCTCTATGTTACGGAGTCCATCAAAGAGGACGCTTACGACATCTACGGCTTCTCCACCCGGGAGGAGCAGCGCTGCTATGAGCTGCTCACCGCCGTCAACGGTGTGGGTCCCAAAGCCGCATTGTCCATTCTCTCCTCCGGCGGCCCGCAAAACTTCACTCTTGCCGTCATGACCGGGGACGAAAAGATGCTTACCGCCGCCCAGGGTATCGGCAAAAAAATTGCCCAGCGGATCATTCTGGAATTGAAGGACAAAATCGGCGGCTCCAATATGGAGCTGGACTTCTCCGGAGGGCCTGCTGCCGCTCCCGTGCAGAAGAGCAGCAGCGTAGGCCTTGCCACAGCGGCATTGCAGGAGCTGGGCTACTCTCCTGCCGAAATTTCTCTGGCCCTCAAGGGCGCGGACCCCAATATGACCACGGAAGACCTGATCCGCCATGCCCTGCGGGCTATGGTTATGAAGGGATAACAGGAGGTAACGCAAATGAGTTTGGAATTTTCCCAGGAGGCGGAAGCCCCCCTGGTGCTGCCCACCTATACCCCCCAGGATGCGGCGGAAATCGGTCTGCGGCCCAAGCTGCTCTCCGACTATACAGGCCAGGAGAAGGCCAAGGGGAATCTCTCCGTCTACATCGAAGCCGCCCGGCGGCGCAATGAGCCCCTGGACCATGTGCTGCTCTATGGCCCTCCCGGCCTGGGCAAAACCACCCTGGCCGGCGTCATAGCCAACGAAATGGGGGCGGGTATCCGGATCACCTCCGGCCCCGCCATTGAAAAGCCCGGCGATCTTGCCGCCCTGCTGACCAATCTGAACGCCGGAGACATTCTCTTCATCGATGAGATCCACCGTCTGAACCGAGTAGTAGAGGAAATCCTCTACCCCGCTATGGAGGATTTTGCGATCGACATCATCGTCGGCAAGGGTCCCAGCGCCAATTCCATCCGGCTGGACCTGCCGAAATTCACCCTGGTTGGCGCAACCACCCGGGCCGGTCAGCTCTCCGCCCCCCTGCGGGACCGGTTCGGCGTGTCTCTGCGGCTGGAGCTCTACACGCCGGAAGAGCTGGCTGCCATTGTCACCCGGTCCGCCACCATCCTGGGGATGGCCATTGAGCCGGAGGGTGCCATGGAGATCGCCTCCCGCAGCCGGGGAACGCCCCGAATTGCCAACCGCTTTCTGCGCCGGGTCCGGGACTTTGCCCAGGTCATGGGCGACGGAACCATCACCAAGGAGGCAGCCGACCTTGCCCTGCGGCGGCTGGAGGTGGACAAGCTGGGCCTGGACGCCATTGACCGCCGGATGCTCACCGCCATCATCCAGAATTATGGCGGCGGTCCCGTTGGCCTGGAAACTCTGGCCGCCACCATCGGCGAGGAGGCCGTCACGCTGGAGGATGTGTATGAGCCCTATCTGATGCAGCTGGGCTTTCTGACCCGCACCCCCCGGGGACGCTGCGTCACGCCCCTGGCCTATGACCACCTGCACATCCCCTACCAGGGGCAGACCCAGTTCTCGATCTAAAGGTCGGATTTTAAGCCATCCTTATCCTTTTCACCAAAAACTTTGTGCAGGAATTGGAAAAAATGCATAAATCTCAAATAATTGGAGAAATATCTTTCATAAAGGATTGACAAATCCCTTTGGATTGTGTATAATCCAACAAGCGGTAAAAAAGTGCCGCGCATTTTATTCACCCTGCGTTACAACCATTTCCTGGTAGATTTTCACGGGGCAAAAAACCGAAGAGAGGTATTTCCAATGTACGAAGACAAGACTTTAGTTTGCAAAGATTGCGGCAAGGAGTTCGTGTTCACCGCCGGTGAGCAGGAGTTCTACGCAGAGCGCGGCTTCCAGAATGAGCCCCAGCGCTGCAAGGCCTGCCGTGATGCTCGCAAGAACAATGCCCGTGGCCCCCGTGAGTTCTTCACTGCTACTTGCGCACGCTGCGGCGGTGAGGCTAAGGTGCCCTTCCAGCCCAAGTCCGACCGTCCCGTGTTCTGCAGCGAGTGCTTCGCTCAGATGCGTGCCAACGGCTAATCTGTAGTCTTCCAAGAGGCAAGAGAAGTGATCCACTCCTCTTGCCTTCTTATTTTTTCAGGAGAAATCGTATCATGAACCATTTTTTCGCGCTCCTTACGCCATCCTCATTGCAGGGCAGCGAAGATAAGCGAGCTTCCCTGTTCAAGCTCTGTTTTTTCAGCACCTTTTTCTGGGGCCTGCTGGCCCACGGTGCGGCACTGGTGACCAAATTCACATTTCAGGATGAGGTTTCTTATTTGTTTGGCGTCGGCTCCACCGTCGCCTCCGGCCGCTGGTTCCTGGGTGTGTTGGGCTGGCTTGTGCGCACCGTCTTCGGCTCCCCGAATTTCAGCCTGCCGCTGCTGGGCGGCCTGATGATTCTGCTGCTTTGCTGTATTTGCAGCTTTCAGGTCCTCTCCCTGCTGAACATCCGGCAAAGGGTCGCCTGTTTTCTGGCTTGCGGTCTGGTCGTCACATTCCCCACCACGTGCAGCCTCTTCTTCTACAATTTCACCGCGCCTTATTACCTTGTCGGCATGTGTCTGACACTGGCCGGGGCCGGCCTGCTGTGCAAAAAGCGCAGTGCCGCATCCTTCTGCCTGGGCGTCCTTCTTGTGGTGCTCGGAACGGCCACGTACCAGGCCTATATCGCGGTATTTCTGTGCCTGCTGCTGATGCACTTTATCCGGGATGTTTCCCAGCGCACCGCCTGGACCTTTGCAGACCTTTGGAAAGCAGTCGTATGGTACTGCGGGGCCAGCATTGTCATGATCCTGGTATACCTGCTTTCCGTAAAGGTCTCCACGGCATTGTGCGGTCAGGCTCTGGTCAGCTATAAAGGACTGTCCAACATGGGCAGTGTCTCCGTTCTGGAACTGCTGCAGCGGGCCAAGCTGGCCGTTTACCTGTTCCTGTTTCCGAAAAAATCCAACCCCAGCGCCTACCTGCTCCCCTACCGGATGATCTGGTGCTACTATCTGTGCCTTGCCGGTCTTGCGCTGCTGGGCAGTCTGCTGGTTCTGCGCAATTTCCGGAAAGCCTTTTGGAAAGGGCTCTCTCTGCTGCTGGCCCTTGCCTGTTTTCCCCTTGCCTCCAACTTTATTTTCGTCATGTGTGACCCGGACGAGGTCTACAATCTGATGCAGGTCTCCTCCATGATGCCCTTCTTCCTGCTGCTGCTCCTTGCAGAGCTGCTTCTGCCGGAGGTGCAGGCTGCAAATTGGGGGGAGAAATGCATTCTGGCCCTGCTCGCCGTCTTCTGTATTTTCAGCCTGCGCGTCGACAATGCCACCTATGAAAAGGGCGCGCTGATGCAGGACCGCATCCAGCAGTATTTTACGGTGATGATCGCGCAGATCCGGAGCACCCCGGGCTATACCGCCTCCACCCCCGTTGCCTACGTTGGCGATCCCGCTGCCTTTGGCGACACCACCTTCCACCAGATCATCGGCTTTGCAGAGCTGCCCATCGCCCCCCTGCGCTACGACAGTACCCCCTTCAGCATCGGCAATACCTGGGAGAAATTTTTGGATCTTCGCTGCGGCTTTGCGCCGCCGAAGGCAGACCCGGAGGACTATGCTGACCTTTCCGAAGTGCAGGCCATGCCCTGCTATCCGGACTACGGTTCCATTCAACTGATCAATGGCACCGTGGTCGTAAAGCTCAAAAACTAACTTCTTCCCTTCCTGTAAGAAGCGAGGCTGTCCGTTCGGCAGCCTCGCTTTTTCAAATGCCTGGGATCTGGTTGCCCCGGGCGGCATCGCTCAATCGTCCAGTTCCAGGTCGCAGATTCGGAAAAAGGGGATCTCTCTCCCGTCTGTTAGGACCAGGCCACCCAGATAGCAGTTGATTTTCTTGAGATTTCCCGCTACGGTCTCAAAGCGGCCGCCCGCCTTGTTTTCATCCTCGTAATAGACCGTCAGACGAACCCCCGGCTGCGCATCCAGCCGCGCCTGGGCCCGGCGCAGCTGGGCATTCAGCTCCTCCAGGCTTTCCTCCGTCAGGAACACGGGGTTCTGGGTCAGCCGCGCCGTCTCTGCCAGGACTGCATCGTAGCCGGTCAGGGCTGCAAAGGGGGCAAACTGCGCCGCCCGGTCCTCCAGCGACATCCGGGCCCGCTTGGTTGGCCGGGGCCAGGGTGTATGGATGATGTCATCGTATTTTCCCATGACTGTCTCCTCATGCCTTGTGTCCGCCGATCTGGCTGTTGCGGTCCCGGGCCGTAGCCCCCTCCTCCAGATTCATACCGCGGAAAATAGCGTTCTTCCCGAATTTCTTTTTGATCTCCAGCATGGCCCGGAGTCGCGCCTGCTCTCGCTCCAGCTCCTCTTCCCGGGCCTGTTTTTCCACAGGGGCTGTGAAAAAGTCCAGCTGTTCCGTTTTCCCGGCTGCCGCCTCCGCTTCAGAAAACAGGTCCGCCGTCAGGGTGAGCCGTCGCTGCAGAAGGCGTTTGTCCACGATCGCATCGTACAGCGTCAAAAAAGCCTGGGTGATCTGTTTCTGAGAGGCGCAGGGAACAGGCAGATTGGTGGTACCGTGGGCGCTCTTAGGGATCTCCCGGCCGTAGCGGTCCTTCACCAGAGGACCCGTATAGGCAATGTCCGGCTTTTCCAGGCTCTCCCGGTCATAGCCCAGGGTCAGCGTCAGCTTCCGGGTCACCAGGCCCTTGGCCACCAGATCCATGGCCAGCTGGTCCGCCATTTCCCGGACGATGAGCCTTGCTTTCTCCCAGCCATAGGGGCAGTGCAGCACCTGGCCAGAGCTGACGCTGCGGTTTTCCGGGCGGTAGGCCTTGATCTGGGCAACGGTGCATGGCTCATAGCCCCAGGCGTGGTCGATCAGCAGCTCCGCATTGACCCCGAAGAGCTTATAAAGCCGCTCTTCCCCAAAGGGGCCGGGGTCCAGGGATATCCGGGCAATATCGCCCATGGTGAAAATGCCCTGCTTCTCCAGCTTTCTGGAAATGCCGCCGCCCACCCGCCAGAAATCCGTCAGGGGCCGGTGGTCCCACAGCTCCCGGCGGTAGGTCATCTCGTCCAGGCAGGCAATCCGCGCCCCCTGGGCATCCGGCGGGATCCGCTTGGCCATGATGTCCATGGCCACCTTGCACAGGTACAGGTTGGTCCCCACTCCCGCCGTGGCCGTGATCCCTGTCTGGTCGTAGACCTCCCGCATAAGCATTTTTGCAAAGCCCCTGGCATCCACACCATAGAGCTTCAGGTAGGCAGTGGCATCAATGAAGACCTCGTCGATGGAATAGGCGTGAATGTCCTCCGGGGCCACGTATTTCAGGTAGGTGCTGTAAATCCGGGCGCTGCACGCCATATAGTGGGCCATTCTGGGGGGCGCCACAAGATAACCCAGCTTCCAGTCCGGGTGACGCTGCAGGTCCCGGCTGTCCAGGGCCTCCCCTGCAAATTCCCGGACCCGATTCCGGTGCGCCCGCAGGGCATTCACCTCCTGCACCCGCTGCACGACCTCGAAAAGCCGCGCTCTTCCGGAAATGCCATGGGCCTTCAGCGCAGGAGATACCGCCAGACAGATGGTCTTCTCCGTCCGGGAGGGGTCCGCCACCACCAGGTGGGCCGTCATGGGATCCAGCCCCCGCTCCACGCATTCCACGGATGCATAGAAGGATTTTAAGTCGATGGCGATATACTGCCTTGGCATAAGGGCACCTCCTATTTTGCTCTTTTCTATATTATAGAACATATGTTTTCGCATGTCAATACATTGACGCTGCCCCTTTTCCCTGCTATAATGGTCAAAAAGGAAGGAGGCTATGCCATGGCCAAATATATCTGCCCCAGCTGCGGCGCTCCCTACAATGGGAAGAAGTGCCGGAACTGCGCCTACGAAAGCTTCTCGGAAGAGATCGCCCACAACCTCCACGTCCACGAGGGCGAGCCCCTGGTCATCCACGATACCACCCGCAGGCCGGTTCCCTATAAAGACCCCTTCGACTGTCCCCCGTCCCATCCGAAAAAAAAGAAAAAATCACGATCCGGCAGTCTGTCCAAGGTACTGCTGATCGTTTTCATTGCCATCTTCCTGTGCAATGTACTGCCGATCCTTTTTGCATCTGTGATCGATCATGCAGAATCCGACACACACTCCGAAACCCTTGAGGCGGTCACGCTGCCGCTGGATGGCAAGACCCTGCTGGATGACGAATCCTTCTCCATTGTCGCCCAGTGGCAGGACGGCAAGGATGACCGCACCGATATCCCCATCTACATTGTGAACCACACAGACAAAGAATATGAATTCAGCACGCAGGATGTCACGGTCAACGGCTACTGCCTGGACGATTTCTGCTCCTTCTATGCCGACGTTCCCTCCGGGGAAACCGTAAAGGGCACGCTGTACCTGAGCGATACGGGATTGGCGACTGCCAACATTGCCCAGATCCAGCAGATCGAATTTTCCATGACGGCAACGGCCTACGATCGGAAAAATCACACCAGCGAAAGCCATTCCCTGCCCACCTTTGTTCTGAGAGGGAATGCGGCCAAAGACTATGTCCAGACCGACCGCCCCGACAGCACCATGCTGTATGCAGATGATGACCTGATCCTCTCCTATGTGGGCCTCTGGGCCGAGGACTATGACGAGGATCTGGAGGACATGGAGCTGATCCTCTGTGCCGAAAACAGCAGCGAGGAAGACCTTTCCCTCTATGACGACCAGATTTTTGTGAACGGGGAGGTCAGCGGCGTCAGCCTCTGGGCCAGGGTCCCCGCCCAGTCCAAGACCCTTTTCCGGGTCTATCTCTACGGCATCGGCGTTTCCCGGCCGGAGGAAGTGGACTCCTTCATCATGGACCTGCGGGCCTATGGCGACAGCCTGGATACCCAGCTTACAGGACTCTGTGTACCGATCAACTAAATCCGATTTTCGTCAAAGCGCCCGGTGAAGCCTTTCGGCCTCACCGGGCGCTGTTTTTGCGGCCCTGCCGCCAAAAAAATGCCGCTGCGCAGCATTTTCGACTGCGCAGCGGCAAGCTTTATGTTCCGTCCCGCTGATTTCCAACGTTCAGGCGTTCTACATCGAATTCGCTTTTGGCAAGGGAATTTCCGGATGCAGAGGTGATCTCGATGACCACGTGGAATACGTCCTTCTCGGGAACGGTCAATTGGACGGAGGCCTGCATCCCATAGTGATAGGCTTTGGAGGGGAGCAGCTTATTGCCCTTCAGAAGGACCTGGCCGTCCTGATTCCGGGAGAAGGCGCTGTCCTCGCCGTAGGTCCGGCTGAAGAAGGACACCGTTCCCTCCCCCTCCGCCGGGGCCGTCACCGTGCCGCTGTAGCGAAGCTCATCGGAGACGATGCTCGTCAGCGTAGACACCAATATCTGGGATTCCGAGGACATCAGCGACTGCTGGTAGCTCTTGACCGCCAGGGACATTCCGTTCACCAGGCCGACGCTGAACAGCAGCACGATGATCACGGTGCACAGCATCTCCACCAGGGTCAGGCCGGCTTTTGCTCTGTTTTTCACGGCGTGACCTCCCCATAGCGGTAATACACATACCCGTTCTCCGACTGATAGACCGAAATGGGCGAGGTGACCGTCACTTGATTGTCGGCTTCGACGGTCAGCGTTCCCGCCGAGGCGGTTCGAGTCCGGTCGGACTTGTAGGAGATGTCCGTATCCCGCAGCTGTCGATTGATTCGGGCCGCCGCAACAATGGCGGTGCTCAAAAACAGCATGATGAAGGTCACCAGCAGGATGGACACCAGGGATTCGACCAGGGTCTCTCCCCGCTTTTGAAGCAGCTTTTTCATGGCGTCTCCTCCTCAAGCATTCCCTGGCGAAGGATCACCGCGGCATCCTTGTTCCAGGCTGCACGGTAGGTCAGCGTTTTCGTTTGATTGCTCGTGTTGGTAGTGGTATTCGGGCCAACCTCGCAATACATTTGCAGCGTCATCCGGCACAGGGCATCGCTGCCCTCCTCCGTGGAGAATTCCGCGGTGAGCAGATAGCGCCTGCTCTGGGGGTCCGGCTCCACGGTGCTCTCGTCCCGCTCTTCCTTCAGGGTCAGGGCCATTGTCACCGGAGCCAGGTCTCCGTAGTTCAGCACATAGGTCTGGGTGGGGGTAATGCCCGAAACGAAGGGCTTTGCCGAGGGCCCGGCCATGACCTGGGCCAGAAGCCGGTCCACAGTCTCGACGATGCTCTTTTGCTGCCGGTCCGTTGTGGAGCCAGGGACCTCCTGGTAAAAATTGGTCTCATTGTCAGGGTCTCCCCGATAGTAACGGATAAAGCTGCGGCTGTAGCCCTCCTGCTCCAGCAGAGAATCCCGGAGGTACTCCGCCGCAGAGCTCACCGTCAGGTAGGCCTGCTGGTTATCCCGGCGGGTCTTCAGGGAGGAGGTGGCCGTGTTGGCAGCGGAGATGATCACCGTACTGACCATCACCGCCACCAGCAGCAGCAGCAGCGCCATCAGCAGAGTGGCCCCGCTGCGGCTGTGAAGCTTTCTTTTCATTGCGCCCATAGGGCTCTCTCCTTTCCGGCCGGATTTTTATGTTTCCCCTTCGGCTCCGTCCGAGCTGTTCGGTTCCGCAGGCGGCTCCTGCTGGGGGTCCTTCCTGGGCTCCGTGGGCGGTTCCGGGGATTCCGTGGTCAGGGGCTCCGTGGGCGCGGGGACCGAGTTTCCTCCCCCGCTGGGGGGCAGGAGGACGGGGGCGTCCTCCTGGAGCTCATCGGACTGCTGGATCTGCTCCCATTCCGCCCAAACAGTTACGGTGCTGTCGTTCTCCGCCGGGAAGTCGGCGGGCCAGGGGGCCCCGGGCTGGAGGACCAGGCTTTCGCTTACGCGCCAGCCCTTAAAGTTGAAGCCTTCCTGGGTGATTCCCTGGGGCATGACATAGGTCGACTGGGTCCCATAGGTGAAGGTCTCATTGCAGGTGGGCAGCGAATCGGTGCTGCCCACGCCGTCAAAGGCGATGCGGTAGGTATTGACCTTCCAGCGGGCGCTGAGGGTCAATACCTGGCCGGGCTCGGTGGGGATGAATTCCTTGTCGCCCAGCAGGAGCTTGCCGTCAACCACCTGGGCCGTCTTGTCCGTGTCCGTTCCGTCGCTGAGATACCAGCTCACGAAATGGTAGCCCGTCCGGGTCCAGGTGGACTGCGCCAGGCCGGCCACCGGTTCTCCATAGGTCAGGTTGGTCCTGGGGATTTCGCCGCTCTCCTGCCAGCCTTCGAAATTGCCGTCGTAGGCGATGCTGTAGGAAATGGGGGTCTTGTCCGGCAGGACATTTAGGTTCCCGGTGACGTTGCCCGTCACGGTCCACAGCCAGTAGTGGCCCGTCCCGGCCTCGTCCGTGACCATCTGCCGCAGCTCGGCATTCAGGGAATTCAGCTCCTCCTCCGTGAAGGAGGCATCCTGCACCACCCGGAGTTCCTTCAGCGGGGCAGCGGTGGTCACGTCGGCATCCGGTGCGAAGAACCGGACCATATTGGGCCGCCGGTAGATCAGGTAATAGCTGCCCAGGGAATCCGTGCCGTCGTCGTTCAGGCGGCTCAGGGTCAGCTCCAGGGTCCATTGCTTGTCCGGGGCGGTGCCGTCCTTCTTCGTCAGGGTCAGCTGCCGGTACTGGGCGTTCCCGGCGGTATCCTGAATGGCCCCAACGGTGAGGACATAGTCCCCGTTTGCATAATAGGTTCCCTCTGGCAGGGCCTGGGCTTCAATGGGCTGGGCGTCGCTTTCCACGGCGATGCCGTCGGTGCTGCCCTCTTCCTGGGCCTGCGGGGTGTCTTCTCCGGCGGTCTGGAGCAGCCGGGGCGTCCATAGGGGCAGCTGGCAGCGGCTGCCGTCAATGGTCAGGTAGACGCTGTCCAGGCGGAAGTTGCTCAGGCTTGCGTAATCCACGGTGGAATAGAGGTACAGCGGCACGTCCGCAAGCTTCGGGGGCTGCTGGTCCTCGGCGGGGTCCTTGCCCTCCACCTGCCCATCCACAGGGGTATGGGGGACGCTGACCTGGCTGAAGTCCGTTCCGTCGCCCAGGCCCAGGATGATGCTGGGCTTAACGGTGACGGTGAACTGGGCCGTTGCGGTAACGCTGCTCTCAGAATTGGCATCCGGCTTATATTCCACCCGGACCACGGACTGAGGGCCGCTGAGGGTGCCCGCATGGACGCCCTCCACGGTCAGCAGGAATTTGCCCGCATTCTCCGGGTCCTCCGCCACGGACCATTTGGCCGTGCCGGTGCCCTGGATCTGGTCTCTCCAGGTGAGCAGCTCCTTGGAAGGCTCCACCAGGGTGCCCTTAGCATCCGTAAAGTACACACCGGCGGTAACGGTATCGCCCTCATAGACCTCCAGCGCGGTCTGCTCGATGACCAGCTTCAGGTCCATGGTCACGGTGACGGTCAGGTCCGCCGTGTAGGTCGTCCCGCCATAGGCATAGGACGCGCGGATGATCACGGTACCGGGGGCCTGGGCCTTTACGGTAACATCTGTGGTGTATGTGGAATCATACGCCGTCCAGGAGTCCACGATCGCCGCCGCCCTGGTCTGGTTGAGCAGCTGGGCGCCGTCCTCGGCATAATAGCTAAAGGAAATCTCCTGCGCGCTGTGCGTGACATTCGAACCCGCCGGGGGCACAAGCCGCAGCCGGAAGACCTTGGAGGCCTCATTGGGGCCAACCGCCTGGGGGGAAGCTTCCGCATTCTCCCGGGCCGTCTTGTCCGGGGTCTGGGTATTCTCCTGGGCTGCGTTAGCCGGTGCTTCCGCGTTCTCCTGGGCTGCTTCGCCCGGGACTTCCGCGTTCTCCTGCACCGGCTGGGGCGATGCTTCCGCATTCTCCTGGGCCGCCTGGGGCGATGCTTCCGTATTCTCCTGGGCTTCCTGCTGCTCCTCGGAATCCGCCCCGTCGGTCAAAGCCGCCGCGGCTGCCTTGGTCTGGGGCAGGTCCTTGAAGAGGTCAATGGTCCCCTCGTTTTCCACCCAGTACAAGCCCAGCATAGGCCAGCTGCCATAGTGGACGTTGACCGTTTCGCCGAAGGAGTTGGTCTGGGTCAGGATCGTGGGGAAAGGATAGTTCAGGCCGGTAAGGAGCTTTTCATTGCCCGGGAAGCTGTACTTGCCGTTGATGGCAAAGCCGTTTTCCTTAACCGTTACGGTTGAGAAATTCTTCTCGCCGGCATTCATCCCATTGTTTAGATAGCCTTGCAGCTTCTCGCACATTTCCGCATAGGTGAGGAAGGGATTTCGCTCGTTCTTTAATTCGACTCTGCGGTCCGTCCACCAGTCATAGGTCTTACTGCCTTCTGTTTGCGTTTGCCCAGGCTCATCAGGCGATTTGTCCCGGCTCAGATTGACATTCATGTATCTTTTCTTTTGACCAACTACATAATAGTCATCTGCATTTTTTGATGTGCTGTCCAAAGCATAACAATTGATGATCACCACATAGTCGATTTCAACCGGCTTACACTTCCACTGAAATTCGCCATTGGAGCCAATCGCATAGCTGGCTCTGATATTGCTTCCTCTGGGCGGTACTTTCACAAAGCTATAGCAATTACGCAGCGTTGTGGGATTGCTGCTCTTGCCAATCAGAGATTGCAGGTTGCCCTCATTCCGAAGGACGATACCGCCGAGGATACCGCCAATCCAAATTCTGGAGGAACCGCCCGGATTCTTGCTTGTTATATTACCGCCCGCATAGCAATCGGTAATATAGCCTCTGGCACAGCCCACCAGGCCGCCTACACGAAGGTTTTGATAATCTCCCTGGTACGTAATTTGAAGGGAAATATCCGACACAGCAGTACAGTTGGTCAGATTCATGGTGCTGGTGCCTACCAGGCCGCCAACGCATCCACCACCCCAGCCAGGGTTAATGCTCTGCTTATCGATGATCGTGTATCCGGAAACCGTACAATTGGTCAGCTGGCTGCTGGCTTTGTTCTGAGCACCTGCCAAGCCAACCAAGCCGCCTACGGAATACCAGCTTCCGGAGTCGTTATGCACAATCTGCGAACCTTCGTCTGAGTACAGGATGACATTTTGCATGGTTGCACCGGAAGTAACACCGAAAACGCCAATACACTGAGCATCCGTCTCAATGCTGATATTCTTAATGGTATAAGCCTGGCCGTCATAGCTGGAGGAGAAGAATGTAAGAATTGCCCTTGCAGCGGGTTTATCACCTGCATCGTCTCTCATACCGCCAATGGGAGTATAATTTCCGAAGCTGCTGCCATTCAGATCGTGGTTTTGCACCCAATACAGATTCAGGTTTTCACTCTGGATATCATTCTGACCATCCACATATTTACCATAGGCCAGATAGGGATAAGCGTTGTACAGACTATCATTATTACCGGAGTTTTTATAGGAAATGTACGCACTATTGGTATTGGACCAGTAGTTCCAGTTGATGTTCTGGAGCTGGGCCACAGAGCGGATCTTGTAGCTGTTTTTTTCCTCGCCCGGTTCCACATGAGAAATCGTCTTGGTAGTGGTATATCCATAGGCATTGGCAGTTTCCACGGTATCCAGGCTCATGGCATCGGCAAAGAACGGATTCAGCGTGAAGTTATACGTCAGATTGTTATAATTCAACTTCCATGTTCCGTTGGTTTTGCGGTCATAGTGCCAGGTTCTTTCCGAATAGTCATAGGCCTTTTGGCTCTTCAGATACATCTTCCCATCCTTGCTGCTCCCCGTCTGGAAGGCCTTGAAGACGTACTGGGGCATCTGGGCGTGGAGGTTTTCGGCTGCGGTGTCGTTGACGGCGCCATCGGGGATATTCCAATAGTCTCCATTATAAACGAAGCGGACGTCGGAGATATCCGGGTTCACAATGCCGTCGCCCTTCAGGAAATAGCCGTAGCCATAGGCGGTGATGATGCCGCCGTCGTCGTGGGCGGTGCAGAGGGTGTTGTCCCGGAGGACGCTGGTTCCGTCGTAGCCCACATAGCTCAGGTGGTAGCCGGGGTTGGAGCCGCCCTCCTCCAGCTCCCAATAGAAGACGCCGACGGAGCCCAGGTTCTTCTCGTGGTTGGGCCAGTTGCCCAGGTGCACGGGGGTCCCGGAGGAATCCCGGACGGCCGAGCTGTAGCTGAAGGTCTGGGTCTCGGTCTGGGGGTGCAGCAGGGTATGGGCCTGGTCCACAGCGCCAAAATCCGTAATGGCCATGGTCTGGAGCTGCTCGGCGGTGATGGCCTCACCCTCGGCATCCGTATGGCCGCTGTTGGAAATATTGAAGCTGTAGAGCTTGTTGGCATAGCTGTAGGTACCGCCGTCCAGGTAATAGCCCCGGTTCACGGTGCCGCCCTGGGGGGCGAAGCCGTAAACGGCGGTATCGCCGGAGACGGTGAAGGCCACGCCGCAATAGCAGTCCGTAACGCTGCCCCGGTTGTTGGCAACCAGACCGGCCACGTTTGCCGTGGCCCGCTTGCTCTCCACAACGGTCACGGTGCCGAAGGCATAGCTCTGGGCAACCGCGCCGGTGGGGGTATTGAAGCCGACCAGGCCGCCTACATAGCCGGTGGAGCTGTTGAAGCGCAGGGTCACCGTGGGGGTATCGGCGCTGGAGGCCTGGACGATTCCGGCATTCACGCCAACCAGGCCGCCCACATACATGGTGCTTCGGCTGTAGCCGGTGACCTGGAAGCTGTAGCCTGCGGCGGCGCAGTTGTAAACAACGCCCTCGTTATAGCCTGCCACAGCGCCCTGGCGCAGAACATCCAGGCTGCTGCTGATGGTGGTGCCGTTGACATCCCGCACACCGCTGGACGCATACTCGATGCAGCCATAGGTATTGCCGGTGCTGCCCACCAGGAGCAGGTTCTCCACATCGCCCTCGGAGCCCACATAGCCAAAGAAGCCGGTATACAGGCTCTTGGACAGGATATCCGCATTGCGCACCTGGAGGCTCTGGCCGTTGAAGGCCGCATTGAAGGGGCGTGTGTCGCTGCCGATGGGTGCAAAAGCGGTGGGCTGCTTCTTACCGTCATAGTAGGTGGTCCACTTATAATTGGCATCAAAGTCAACGGTCCGCTCCTGCAGGAAGGTATAGGTCTTGTCGGCGGTATTGGTCAGCAGGTCCGGCAGGTCGTGGCGGCCCGCGTTGACCGTATTATTCTCCGCCGAATAGTAGTCGCTGAGGCTGTACAGGTGCCGGGCATCCCGGATGGAGACGGTGCCGGGGTTGGCAGGCATCTGCTCGCTGCGGATGACCGTCTTTGCGAAATAGGGGTTGAACCAGTAGGTCCTAAAGCTCGTATCCACTCCGTAGCTATTGGCAGGCCAATAACGAAGCTCGGCTTTGCAATAGAAGCTGTTTTCCGCTCTGCCGATGCTGTCCTGTACCAGTTTGCCGTAGCTCGAATCGGTCCAGGTGGTCATTGGCAGCAGATAATACGTAATGCCGCTTTCGGAGGTTATTGTTTTCAGATTGGACGCATGATCCGTTTTTGTGTAGGTAAGCGTCTTTTCCGTGCTATTCTTATCCGTATACCGGATCTGATACTGCCAGTATCCCGTGGGCAGCTCTGCCAGCAGCAGGCCGTAGCCGTCGCCTACGATGGGCTTATCGGTGCTGAGCTTCAGGCCGGAGCCGTAGACGCCGTAGGTGCCGTCGGCATACTCTTCGAAATAGACGAAGTTCCAGCCCTCGGCGTTCTCCTCCCAGTCGCCATAGTGGGGAATGTTCTTGAGCATGGGATAGGGATAGGTGGTCAGGCCCTGGTCCAGCAGATTATAGGGGGTCGTATCGCCGCCCACCTGGAACCGGAATGCATAGGAAAGGGAATTCGCGAATTCGGCAGAGGACAGCTCCTTGGAGGTGACGCTGCCGGTGCCGGGGATATCATAGAGAACTGCGGTGCTGCTCTCCCCCAGGGCATTCCTGGTGGTGGTATACACCCTGTTCACGCTGCCATTTCCGGCGGTGGTATAGATGGAGCCACCGGCGGGGACGGTATAGCTGACGGCGGTGTAGCCATAGTGAAAGGAGCCCTCTTTCAGCGCTCCGGGCAGGATGCCCGCAGCCTGGGCGGTGGCTACCTGATAGCCCGCGGTATAGAAGCCCGTGGCATAGATGCGGCCAACGGGGGCAGCGCCAACCAGGCCGCCGGTGCGGCGGGAATTCAGGTAGCAGTCCGTATAGGCGGTTTTCACATTCAGGGTGCCCCGGACCAGGCCAACCAGGCCGCCTGCGGCATTGGCGGCCGCAACCGTGGTTGCGGAGGCACTGGAGATGACCTCCAAATCCGTGCCGGTATCCACCAGGCCGACCATGCCGCCGGCATAGGTGCCGTTGATGTAGCCCGGGACCTCTTCGGCGGTCTTATACTTGGTGACGGACAGGTCCGACAGGTAGACCCGGACGTTTTCCAGCTTCGTTTTGCCGTCCATCCAGCCGATCAGCGCACCGGCATAGCCGGTACCGGAGGCCACACGGGTATTGGACATGACCAGGTCCTTAACCTCGCCATTGTACTTGGCGAACAGGCCGCCATAGTCCGTAGTGCGGATATACATATCCTTGATGCTGAAAACGCCGCTTTCCGTGCTGTTGTCCCTGCCGCTGAAGCTGTGCAGATATTCGTTGGTAATGGGCTTGAAGCTATAGTAGCCCCCCGCGGGGTCCTTATAGGACAGGTCGTTCAGCAGAATGGCCGAGGTGACCTTGGGGTCTACGTTAGAAGTGGCGGTGTCCAGATTTTGCAGGTGCCGCCGGTAGGCGATCCGGGCGACGGTCTCGCTGCCGCCCTTTTCGTAGGCAAAGAGGCTGTTGGTATAGACGGTGTAATTCGCCTTGTCCACCCGGGAGTCATCCGCGGTGACGCTGAGGGTCACCGCAATGTTGTTGCCGGGGACCAGGTCCGGGAACTGCTGGGAAAACTTCTTGCCCGCGTCCTCCAGGCTGTCCAGGATCATGTCCGCCGTATACAGGCCGTTGCCTGCGGCGGTGGTGCTCAGCGTCCTGGTGACCTTCTTGGTAGGGTCCTTCTGGTCCGCAATGGTCACCTGGAAGGTCAGGCGGGGGGTGAAGCCGTTGCCCAGGTCCGGGCTCACGCAGCTGAACTTCGCCGTCAGCTTCTCGTTGTTCACGATCTCAATGGTGGGGTGCAGCAGATAGGTGCCGTTGATGCGGGTCAGGTCGCCGCCGTAATAGCCGATGCGGGCCCCGTCGGAGAGACGGTTGCTGCGGATGCGCATATTGTCCCGGTAGTCCTCGCTGCCGTAAAAGCTGTCGGTCAGGTAGCTGCTGCCGGTCTTCTCCTCCGAATAGAATACGGCGTACACAAGGCCCGTGTCCGCATTGTACTCAATGACCCACTGGCTGCCCCACAGGTCCCGGTCCACGGCGGTCTCCGTCAGCAGCAGTCTGGCTGCGCTGCTCTGGGTGGTCTTGTCCAGGGCCTTTACATAATAGAAAGTAGGGGCCTCCTGCTCGGCATCCTCCTGGATGTCGCAGGGGGGAATGGACAGCTTGGCAACGCCCCGGTCCGCATCCAGGGCGAAGGAATCACCGTAGCCCGCGGCCCGCAGCTCTGCCATGCGGTTCTGGGCCGCGGCATAGATGATCTCCGCCTTGGCATCCAGCTCCTTCTGCCGCAGATTCCTGCGCAGCGCCACAAAGCTCACCGTGGCCAGGCTCATCAGGATCACCAGAATGGCCACGGTCACCAGGATCTCCGTCAGGGTAAAGCCCTTGTTTTTTCTGTTCTTCGGCAAGCAATCATATACCTGCTTCATGTTCCAATCCTCCATGGGGGAAATGCTTTACTGGACGACCCGCTCGTAATAGGTGATGACCAGGGAGACGGTGATATAGTAGTCGCTGTCATCGTCCTCATCCCAGTGGATGATCTCGTTGGTGTAGTCCAGGTTTCCGTTGTTGATCTGCATGGACAGGTCCGAGATGCAGTTCACATTGTCGCTGTCGTGGAGCTCGTTGATAATGGCCCGGGCCTGGGCATAGGTGGGGGCCTGGAAGGTCAGGCTCACGGGGCGGCGGACCAGGTACTCCACATCCATGGTGCTCACGCCGCTGAAATTCAGGCTGTAGTCCAGGGACTTGTCCAGAATGCGATGGAGCTCCACCAGCAGATTGCCGGAATTGTCATAGACAGGGATGGGGGTGGGGTCGCCGCTCGCGAAGAGCTCCTCCAGCTCCGTCTCCATCTTCTTCTTCTTTTGCAGCAGGGCGGTATTGACCAGAATCTCGTCCTGTTCCGACGCCGTCATGTTCCGGTAGTTTTCAATGCTTGTATTGATGGGCTCCAGCAGGAGCTTGAAATAGCCGATGCCGATGATCAGCACTGCCAGAATCACCAGCAGGACCTTTTCCCGGGTTGTAAATGCACGATTCATTTTGCTTCCTCCTGTTCCGGCTGCAGGGCAATGGTGATGGTGAAGTCCAGGAGGGCGTTGGGGTCGTCCTTTTCCTCGGTAGAAGCCATGTTCAGGGATGCGGAGGCGACGATTTTCTCGGTTTGCAGCCGCTCAAACATGGCGGAGATCTGGCTCAGGTTCATGCCGGACATGGACACCACCATGACGCTGTCCCGCAGGGACAGGGTATTGATGCGCCCATAGGGCAGCAGCCGCGCCTCCACCAGGTCCAGCACATCCGCCCGGTCCACCCGGGCCAGGCCGTTGGTATCCCCGGAGAGCATCCAGCTGCGGGAATAGGTGCGGTAGCGCTCCTCCACATTGGGATAGTCCGCAACCGCCTGCTGCATGGCCACATACTGCACATGCACCGCATTGTAGGCCCTTTCCGCCTGGGAGAGCCTGTCCAGTTGGTCGATGACCGCGAATTTGGCCACGGCGGCGGACAGCCCGGCGATCAGCACAATGCCGACGCCCAGGGTGATCATATCCTTCTTCCGGGATTCCCGCTTGGCCAGGTTAATTCTTGTTTTGGTGGGCAGCTTCATGGCATTGGAAGCCTTGTTCGTTTTAACTGCTGTGCTCATAGCAAGTGCCTCCTTGAATTCTTACAGGCCGCAGCCCGCAGCCCGGGCAAAGAGCCAGGGCGTTTCCACATCGCCGGGGATGAGCGTGCCGATGTCCTTCAGCTCCAGGTCCGTCACCCGGGAGACGGTCTCCCGCAGGGGGGCGATGGCCGCGCCGCCGCCGCAGAGATAGACGGAGCGCAGGGACTGCTCCCGGTTGTTGTAATTATAGAAGTTCACAGCCTTCATGATCTCCACGGCCATGCGGTTGAAGAGCTCCAGGGTGCTGTCCTGGGTCAGGGCGCTTTCGTAGTCCGTCAGCAGGTGGGTGTGGGCCATATGGGGGTCAACGCCCCGCTCGGAGGCAAGCTGCTGCTCCAGATCCCACAGTCCCAGGTCCACGGCCCGGTGGGTGCGGAAGTGGCCGTCCCGGTAGATGAACATCCGGATACCCTTGTGGCCGATGTCCACAATGCACAGGTCCTCGTCCCCGGGAGCATTCTTTGCGTGGAGGGCCGCCAGGTTGCCGAAGGCCGCCTCCTCGGGCAGGGCCAGCTTCAGCTTGTAGCCCGCCCGGTAGAACATGGCCCGGTAATCCTCGACGGTCTTTTTCAAAGTAGCGCAGGCAAAAAGCCGCAGGCCGGTCGTCTCGCCGGACTCGTCCTTCTCCGTGCCCTGGACCGCATAGTCAAAGTAATAGCGGCTCTTCTCCTGGTTCAGGTAGTCCTTGAACTCGAAGGGCAGATTGTAGTTCAGCTGGGCGTCGGTCATAGGCGGTACGGTAATGTTCCGGCAGAACACCAGGCTGTCCGGCAGGATCACCGCCGCGTCCTTCTTGATGGGCCCGGAAGCGCGCAGCTTCTCTTTCAGAAAATCCGCCAGTGCGTCCATAGACAGCACCGTCCCTCCGGACACCACATTGTCCGGCAGCTCCAGCGCCACCGCCTTCTTCACGCTCCCCCCGGAAAGGGTAACAACCTTCACCTGGGATTCGCCGATATCAAATGATGTTATGTTGTTGGGCATAAAGCTACCTCCTATGATGTTACAGCAGCGCCATATACGCCTCCAGCAGGGGTTGACCGGCTAGGAGGGTTACGATGGCGGCGGCGGTGATGGCGGGGCCCCAGGGGAAGAGGGTCTGGGAATCCTTTTTGCGGTTGGCGATGAGGCCGAAGAGGATGCCCAGGATGCAGGCGAGGAACAGGCAGAGGACGTTCAGCTGCCAGCCCAGATACAGCCCGGTGACAAAGAGGAGCTTGATGTCTCCCCCGCCCATGGCCTCTACCTTGCGGAGCTTCTCATAGACCAGGACGACGAGCAGCAGGGCACCTGCCACGCAGGCTCCGCCAAGAATACTGTTAATCCATGCAGAGTTCGGTTCCTGCCCTAATAGCAGGAAGACCGGACGCAGAATTATCCCCGCAAGGATAAACCGGTCCGGAATCATATACCCCTCCAAATCCGCGAATGCGCAGCCCAGGAGCAGGCTGGCAAAGAGAATATATTCGAGGGTTTGGAGCGAAATATCATATTTCAGGAGAATCGCCGCATAGACGGCGGCAGTGGAAAGTTCCGCAACGAGATGACGAACCCCCAGCTTCTTGCCGCAATAGCGGCACTTGCCATGGGAGGCCAGGTAGCTCACCACGGGGACCAGGTCCCGGAAGGCGAGCGCATGGCCGCAGGCATCGCAATGGGAGCGGCCCTTTGCAACGGACTCGCCGTGGACGATGCGCCAGGCCCAGCAGTTCAGGAAGGAGCCCATGCAGGCGCCCAGAATCACCGCCAGGACCACACAGTATACGGTTATCACAGGGGCAGCATAGAGCATATGCAAAGACTTCCTCTCTTTTTGTTTGTGTGCATTCGGTCAGCTGCCGACACCGGCAGCGCCGCCGGCCTTCGTAATAAGGAGGCCGCCATTCAGGGAATACTGGACGTGGACACCGCATTTCCGAATTTTGGGGATACGGGGCAGGTTCCCCTGGCCCCCTTCCAGGTGGGCACTGCCAACCCAACAGTGTCCGCCTGGAAACGGGTTGAATCAGGGGGTGTGCTCCCCGTCAGCTGTATACCGGAGACGGGGAGTAGAGTGAATCACTGCAGTACGGTGAAGCCATCAGCAACACTAGCGGTGAAAGTCAGCGTGCCGTCAGCAGCATAGTTTACGTAAACAGGGGTATTTTTCTTAATAGCAGACAAGCCATCACTATTCTTAATAGTAACATCTGCAATCTTAGCATCATCGCCCAGATGAGCAAAACCTGCGACAGTCTGAACAGGATCAACCTTCTTGGAGTAGCCCTTAGCATCAGAGGTATCGCTCAGCATAGCAACAGCGCACTCAGCGTACGCAGAACGCAGATTAGCAGCATCGGTAGCCTCACGGGCCTTCTCCAAAGAGTTGGTGAACACGGGGATTGCAATGGCGACCAGGACGGCAATGATGGCGACAACGATCAGCATCTCCATCAGAGTGAAGCCCTTGTTATTATTCTTCTTCATGATAAATCAGTTCTCCTTTCTTCCTTTGCGGAAGATATTTCTATATGTAGACCGCCAGTTGGGTTGAAACCCGGCGGTGAACACCGTACTTATTTCCCAACCTTCCCCTCCGGGGAAGGGGGACCGCCGCAGCGGCGGTGCGTCGCGCAGCGAATCGAATCTGCTATAGCTGCCTGTGGCAGCTATAGCAGATTTTATGGATGAGGGGTCTTGGACGATAGAGCGGTTGGTATTTCCTACCACTCCCGCTCATTACGCCCCTCATCCGTCTCGGCTGCGCCGAGCCAGCTTCCCCGGAGGGGAAGCTTTTTGCGGGGGGAGCTTTTTTAGCCGATGCTGCCGTACAAACTGAACATGGGCAGATACACGCCCAGAAGCAATATGACGGTGACCACGGCCAGGGCGATGGTGATTGCAGGCTCCATAACCGCCAGGAGCCGGTCCGTTGCGAGACTCACCTCATTGGTAAAGTAATCGGAGACCACGGTGAGGGTCTGCTCCATGTTGCCGGACTGCTCGCCGACGCCGGTCATCTCCGTTAAAAGTTTGGGGAAATAGGGGCTCTCCTGCATGGCCTCGCTGAGGCCCTTGCCCTGCTCCACCCGCTGGCGGGCGGTGCGGATGGCCTCGGCCACCTGGCCATTGGTCACCACACCGGCGGTGACCTCCAAAGCCTTGACAATGGGCAGGCCCGCAGAAATCATGGTCGCCATGGTGGAGGCGAACTGGGAAGCCGCGTTCATGGAATGGATCTTTTTCAGGGGGGACTTGGTGAGCTTCCGCCGGTCCAGCATGGCCCGGCCCCGGGGGTCCCGCTTGACCAAGACGCAGGCGGCGGCAATTGCCATGGCGATCAGGGCCATGGCCCACCATTTTTCAATCATAAAGTCCGAGACGGCGATCATGCCCTTGGTAATGCTGGGCAGGTCCGTGCCCAGGTCCCGGAAGGCGGTGGTAAAGGCGGGGACGGCCTTCACCATGACGATGATGAAGACGATGATGGCAACCACAATGACCATAATGGGATAGGTCAGGGCGCTGGCAACCTTTGCCTTGGTCTTGGCGGATTTGTCAAAATAGGTATAGAGCCTGCTGAAGCACAGCTCCAGGGTGCCGGACTCCTCACCGGCCCGGATGGTCTCGATAAAGGTGACCGGCAGGGTCGGGCAGTGGTTTTCGAAGCTGGTGGCCAGAGAATAGCCTCCGGACACATCCTCGGCAACCTGATAGAGAATGGCCCGCAGCTGCTTGTCGGCAGCCTGCTCGGCAACCATCTCCACGCAGCGGACAATGGGCAGGCCGGAGGTGAGGATGATGGAGAACTGGGAGCAGATCATGGCCAGATCCTTATCCTTGATCTTCACCTTGCCCAGATTCCGGTTCAGGCCCTTGGCTTCCTTGACCTCCTGAATGGAGGTGATGACGGAGCAGGTGCTCCGCAGCTGGGTCACGGCCTCGTATTCATCATAGGCCTTGACGACGCCGGAGACCTTCTGGCCGTCCGGGGACAGGCCCTTGTATTTGAATGTGGTCATTTCTGGAATTCACCTCAATAGCGGCGCACGGACTGGACGGTTTCCGGGTCCCGGGCGTAGCGAATGGCTTCGGCCTGGGTGATGGTCCCCTCCCGGACCATCTTTTGCAGGGCGGCATCCATGAGGATGGAGCCGTTCTGGCTGTTCATGGTAATAAAGCTGTCCATCTGGGGGGTCTTGCCCTCCCGGATCAGATTCTTCAGCGCGGCATTGACCACCATGATCTCGCAGGCGGCGGCCCGGCCGTGCCCGCCCTTCCGGGGCAGAAGCTGCTGGGACACCACGGCCCGCAGGGTGGTGGACAGCTGCAATCTAATCTGCCGCTGCCGGCCCTCGGGGAACACATTGACCATACGGTCGATGGAATCGGCGGCGGAATTGGTGTGCAGGGTGGCAAAGACCAGGTGGCCGGTCTCGGCAGCGGTGAGGGCCGTCTCGATGGTGTTCAGGTCCCGCATCTCACCGATGAGGATCACATCCGGGTCTTCCCGAAGGATGGAGCGCAGGCCGTCGGCATAGCTATGGGTATCGGAGCCGATCTGGCGCTGGTTGATGATGCATTTATCCGGGTGGTACACATATTCGATGGGGTCTTCCAAAGTAATGATGTGGGCGCACCTTGTATGGTTGATACGGTCCAGGATGGCGGCCAGAGTTGTGGATTTGCCGGAACCGGTCTCGCCGGTGACCAGCACAATGCCGGACCGATAGTCCGGGAAGGAAGCCACCACCGGGGGCAGATTCAGCTCCTCCAGCTCCGGAATCCGCTCTGCCAGCAGACGAATGGCGGCGGAGAGACTGCCCTGCTGCCGGAACAGGTTGATTCTGGTCCGGGCCCCGCAGGGGAAGCTCTGGGCCAGGTCTAATTCGCCCATTTCTTCAATTTCCGAAAACCGGGGGCCCGCCATGGCGCGGCCGTAGTTCTCGCAGTCTTCAAAGGTCAGGAGCTCCTCCGTCAGGTTCCGGATGCTCCCGTCCACCCGGCAGCGCACCGGCAGCCCGGAGACAATATGCACATCCGAAGCATTCAGCTCCTTGGCCATGGCGATGAGGGTGTTTAAATCGGTCATTGTTCGTTCTCCAAATTACTCCGCGGCGGAGTTGATTGCCTTGGCGGCCTCGGCCACGGTGGTGACGCCCTCCAGGACCAGGCGGCGGCAATTGTCCTTCATGGTGACGAAGCCGTTTTCCAGGGCGGTCTTGGTCAGCTCCTCGCTGGAGGCATTGTTCGCAACCTCCCGGCGCAGAGCGGCATCCAGGGTCAGAATTTCAAACACGCCCCGGCGGCCACGGTAGCCCGTGCGGCCGCACTCCTGGCAGCCCTCGCCCTTATAGAAGGTCACGTCCTCATTTTCGGCAATGCCCACCATGCGCTTCTCCTCTTCCGTGGGGGTATAGGCCTTGCGGCACTGGGGGCAGATTTTCCGGACCAGACGCTGGGACACCACGCCCCGCAGGGCGCTGGAAATCATATAGGGCTCCACGCCGATATCCACCAAGCGGCTGATGGTGGAGACGGCGTCGTTGGTATGCAGGGTAGAAATGACCAGGTGGCCCGTAATGGCGGCCCGGACGGCAATGGAGGCCGTCTCGCCGTCCCGAATCTCACCAACGGAGATGACATCCGGGTCCTGCCGCAGAATGGAGCGCAGGCCGGCGGCAAAGGTCATGCCGGTTTTCTCATTGATCTGGCACTGGTTGGCGCCGGGGATATTATACTCCACAGGGTCTTCCAGGGTCATGATGTTGGTCTGCTCGTTGCACAGCTCCTGGATCATGGCGCACATGGTGGTGGACTTACCGGAACCGGTGGGGCCCACGATCAGGATGACGCCGGAGCTGTTTTTCAGCAGGCGGTCATATTTCTTCTCGTCCTCCCCTTCCAGACCGATGGTCTTCCGGTTGATATGGCCGGAGGACTTGTCCAGCAGACGCAGAACGATCTTCTCGCCGTAAATGGTGGGGATGGAGGAAATACGCAGGTCGATTTCCTTATCCTTGGCGGTGACCATAGCCCGGCCGTCCTGGGGAATCTTCCGCTCGGCAATGTTCATGCCGCCCATAATTTTCAATCGGGCGATGACCGTTGCCTGCAAATTGGCGGGGACGGTAAAGATCCGGCGCAGCACGCCGTCAATGCGCATCCGCACCACCATCTCCCCCTCCTGGGGCTCCAGATGGATATCGGAAGCGCGCTCGGTAATGGCCCGCTCGATGACGGAATTGACAAAGCGGATGGTGGGGGCTTCGGCAGCGCCGTTGTCCACGGCCTTGGACATCTGCACGGGGACGATATCCGCCTGATTAGAACCGGCCTCCCGCTTCATCTCCTCAATGGCCCGGGCAGTGCCCTCGTTGCCATAGAGGGTGGCAATGGCCTGCTCCACGGCCCGGCGGGTGGCGATCATGGGCACCACCTGCTTGTGAGAGGCGGACTTGACCTCCTCCTGGGCTTCGAAGTTCAGGGGGTCGCTCATGGCCACATACAGCTCGTCCTTTTGGAGCTTCACGGGGACGACGCAATATTTCTTTGCAATGGACCGGGGCACGAACCGGGCCAGCTCCAGGGGGATGGACACGGCGGTCAAATCCACAAAGTCCACGCCAAGCTGCATTTGCAGCGCCTCAATGAGCTGCTGCTCTGTAATAATGCCGTTATTGATGAGCACGTCGCCCAAGCGCTCTCTGGTCTTCTTCTGAATGGCCAGGGCATCGTTCAGCTGCTCCGGACGGATGACACCTGCCGAGATCAGCAGGTCACCCAAACGCATATATGCCACAGGTAAAGCCCCTTTCTTTACGGTTGTGGAAACTCTGAACAAACCGTCGGCGGCTGCTGCCGATTTCTTCAGAGCCTCTACGGTTTCTGCCACCACGCAGTTTTGCAATTCGGAATCATACTTTTTGTATATTCCTTCTGCTTCCATTGTCATAGTGTTTTCATAGGTCATTCTAGCACAGACTGCCAAATTTTTCAAGGATTTTTTGCCGAATCTGCAATAAAAATGGCGAAATCCGCCTATAACTTTTTTTGTATAATTTTATAAGGAAAACCGGCGATCTGGGCAAGATCGCCGGTTTCGGTCACGCAATATCAGCCTTCGAAGTCACCCTCGTCGGCAATGGGCTCGTTGGATTCTGCAGCGGGCTCGTGGACCTCGGGGGCCTCTGCGAGCTCCTCAGCCTTGGGCTCTTCGGCAGCAGGGGCCTCCTCTGCGGGGGCCTCGGGGGCAGCGGGAGCTTCCTCTGCGGGCTCCTCCATTCCCTCGTCCCAGGGGCAGCAGCCAATCACGCGCTTGGCCCAGGCCACGATCTTATCCCCATAGGCCGCAACCAGATAAACGGCACCGGCCACAGCAGCCAGAGCAGTCAGAATCTTCACAAGAGTATTCAGGGTTTTCATTACAAATTCCTCCGTTTCGTAAGTCCCGCCGCCTGAAAGCAACGACGGACAGGGTCGAATTTCGCTGGATATAGTATAGCCAATCTGCCGCAAAAAAGCAAGAGAGATTTCCGAAAAGAGGGGGGTTGGGATTGTTAAATATTTGTTATGGTAAAAATCTCCCCGCCTCTCGTAGGGGCCGATGCAGGCATCGGTCTACAAAAAAGGGGCCCCGCAAAATCGCAGGACCCCTCTTAGCCTTATCAGGCCATCTCCCCTTTTAGGGCTGTCTTCTTTTTCTTATCCAGCAGGCACAGGGCAACCACCATGCCGGATAGAGCCAGACCGATGATATCGGTCCTCGTGCCTGGGTAGATCATCATCAGGCCGCCAACCAGAGCCATGAGTCTGCGGATCCAGTTCAGGTTTCCAATCAGGTAGCCTTCCATGGCGGCAGAGACGGAGGCAATGCCAATCAGAGAAGTGATCACAATGAGCCCCACGTCCAGGGCCGTGGTGTCGATGAGCAGCATGGAGGGGCTCAGGGCAAAGGCATAGGGCACGATGAACGCGCCAATAGCCAGTTTTGTAGATTCCAAAGCGGTTTTCATGGGGTTGGCCTGGGCAATGGCGGCACCGGCATAGGCAGCCAGGGCCACAGGAGGCGTCAGGTCAGCCACAATGCCGAAGTAGAACACAAAGAAGTGGGCGGCAACCATTGGCACACCCATCCGAACCAGGATGGGGGCGCAGGTGGCGGCCATGATGCAGTAGGTGGCGGTGGTGGGCACGCCCATACCCAGGACGATGCAGCAGATCATGGTCAGGAACAGGGCAATGAGTACGCTGTCCCCGGCCAGGACCACAATACCGTTGATGATCACATTGGCCAGGCCTGTCATGGTAATGGTACCGGCAATGATACCGGCAATGCCGCAGGCGGCAGCCACAGTGATGGAGCCCTGTCCTCCGGCGGCCAGAGCTTCCAGGAGGCGCATGGGGGTGATCCGGGTCTCCCGGCTGAAAAGAGTGACGACGATGCAGGCCACGATGGAGAGGGCGGCGGCATACTGGATGCTCTTCTGGCTGGTGCTGACCAGGTAGATCAGCAAAACCAGAGGCAGCAGCAGATAGCTCTTTTTCAGCAGAGGCTTCAGCTTCGGCAATTCTTCCTTAGGCAAGCCCTTCAGCCCAACCTTTTTGGCCTCCAGGTGGACGGAGATGAAAATACCGGCAAAGTACAGCAGTGCGGGCAGTACCGCCTTCAGTGCGATCTGACCGTAGGGGAGCTGGACATAGTCCGCCATCAGGAAGGCGGCAGCACCCATGATGGGGGGCATGATCTGTCCGCCGGTAGAGGCGGCGGCTTCCGCAGCTCCGGCAAACTCCGGCTTGTAGCCCGCCTTTTTCATCAGCGGAATGGTTACGGCTCCGGAGCCCACGGTATTCGCCACGGAAGATCCGGAGACAACGCCCTCCAGAGCGCTGGCCACCACGGCAACCTTGGCGGGACCGCCGGAGAACCGGCCCACCAGTCCGTTGGACATCTGAATGAAGTAGTCGGCAATGCCGGTCCGCTCCAGGAAAGCACCGAAGACGATGAAGACCACAATAAACTTGGAGCAGACATTGATGGGCGTGGAGAGAACGCCCTCCTTCCCGTAGAACAGATACCGGATGGTATAGTTCAGCTTGCCCCAGAGAGAGGGGTTGGACAGACCCACGGTCAGGGCATACGCCAGGAAGCACCCGGCCACAATGAGGATGGGCAGGCCAACGCTTCTGCGGCACACCTCTGCCAGAGCCAGAACGCCGATGATGCCGATGACGATCTGGTAATCCTCGAAATGGCTGCCCTGCTGGATAATGGCCTTGGCGTTAAAGGCATAATACAGGAATGCGCCGGTACCGACAACCATCAGCAGAATGTCATACCAGGGGATGTGATTCACCCGCTGGTGGGTCTTCCTTGCCGGGAACACCAGGTAGCCCAGGAAGACGATCCAGGCCACGAAGGTGGTCAGCCGCAGCTCCTCCAGCCAGCTGGCGAACAGGGTCACATACAGGCAGAAGAGGGAAAAAATCGCAAGAATCACATTCACGGCGATCCGGGGCTTTCCCTCCCAGATGCGGACATTGGATTCCCGGTCATACTTCTTCATAACGGAGTCCAGATCCATGGGCTCCTCTGCTTTTTTCTTCTTGAACAGGCTCATAGAGATAACCTCCTTACTGAAAATCGGAAGCGCTGAAGAAAAGGCCCAAAAGGCGCTTTCTTCGGCGTTCCCTGCTTAACTTGGGCTCCCCTGGAAGGGGAGCCCCCGGTTTTCTTACTGCGCGTCTACGGTAATGCCCTGCTCGGCGAAATACTTGGCTGCGCCCTTGTGGAAGGGGGCGGTCATGCCGGAGGTGGCGTTGTCCAGGCTCAGCTCTGCGCCCTTGCCGTTTTCCTTGGCAATGTCGGCGGCGTTGTCGAAGATGGCCTTGGTCAGGTTGTAGACATCCTCCTCAGAGGCGGAGGCGGAGACGATCAGAGTTGCCTTAACGGTGACGGTGGTCACATCCGCATCCTGTCCGGGGTAGGTCCCGGCAGGGATGACATAGGTGGTGTAGAAGGGGCAGGCGGCCATCATGGCATCGGCCACATCGCCGTCCAGAGGGACCAGGTAGGCATCGTTGGTGGTGCACAGCTCGGTAATTGCAGGCGTGGGAGCACCGGCGACCACAAATGCGGCATCGATCTTGCCGTCCTTCAGCGCATCGGCGGAGTCGGCGAAGCTCAGGTACTGGGGCTTGATGTCATTCTCGGTGAGCCCTGCGGCGGTGAGCACGTCAATGGCGTTGAAGTAAACACCGGAGCCGGGTGCGCCAATGGAGACGGCCCTGCCCGCCAGATCTTTCGCGGACTTGATATTGGGGTCCATGGTCACCAGCTGCACAGCCTCGGCGTACAGTCCGGCAACCACCCGGAAGGAATCCACCTTGCCGGAGTCAAAGGAACGGGTGCCCTCCCAGGCGTAGGACATGGTATCGGACTGGACGGTGCCCAGCTGGTAGTCGCCGGAGTCAATGCCCTGGATATTGGCCTTGGAGCCATCGGTGGCCACAACGGTCACATCGATGCCGGCCTTATTCTTAATGTATTGGCCCAGCACACCGCCGTAGCCATAATAGGTACCGGCAGAGCCGCCGGTGCCCATGGTCATCTTGGTTGCGGAAGCGCCGCCGGAGCAGGCTGCCAGGGAAATGGTCAGGGCCGCAGTCAGGGCCAGAGTAAACAGCTTCTTGATTTTCATAACGGGTTTCCTCCTTTTTGTAGGTTCTTGGCTCTCCAAAAACTTCATGGCCGTATTATACTACCGTTTTTGCATTTTTGCAAGATGAAAATTGCATTCGTTTTTCCTGTAAAGGACATTTGTTTACGGACATATTCAATGTATTTCCCTTATTTATTCAATTTTTCGTAATTTCCTTTCCATTCTTTCGTCATGTTCAACAGTTTTTAGGTGCTTTTGTTCCATATTTTTTACAAATCCAATGTCATGCCCTATTCTTTTAGGCCATTTTCGGTCCTTGTGATCATTAACGGCATTTTTGCATTCATTAAATCTGCGCCGTGCATTATTGCATTTCCGTCTTCGTTTTCTGCATTTGCAGCGTGCGAAGCGCCTTCGTCATGCAACTTCCACAAAAGGGGCGTCATATCCTGTTCACATTTTGGATGCAGAGCGGCCATAAAAAACTTGCAATTTCCCGGGACAGATAGTATACTTGTCGGGATATAACGGAAGAAAGGGAGGGAAGAACTTGCAAAAGCTTTGCAACAGTCTTTTCTCCCTCTTTTCGTGAAAAGAGAAAGGATGTAATAAAAATGGCACCTGAAAAAAACACTGACGCAGTATACGACGCCAGCACCCTGGGTACCTCCAAGCGCCTGCTGCTGGGCGTACAGCATCTGTTCGCCATGTTCGGCGCAACGGTTCTGGTTCCCGCGCTGACAGGCCTGGATGTGGCCAACGCCCTGCTGTTTGCGGGCCTGGGCACGCTGCTGTTCCACCTGGTCACCGGGCGGAAGATCCCCGCCTTCCTGGGCTCCTCCTTCGCCTTCATCGGCGGCTACAATGCCATCCGCGCCCTGGGCACCGGCGACGAGACCCTGCCCTATGCCTGCTTCGGTGTGGCCTGCGCGGGTCTCGTATACCTGGTTCTGGCCTTCTTCTTTAAGCAGTTCGGCGCCAAAAAGGTCATGCGCTACTTCCCCCCCATCGTCACGGGCCCCATCATCATCTGCATCGGTCTGATCCTGTCCTCCTCGGCTATCAACAACTGCAATGCAAACTGGCTCGTAGCGGTAGCTGCGATCGTTATCGTTATCTGCTTCAACATTTGGGGCAAGGGCATGACCAAGATCATCCCCATCCTCCTCGGAGTTATCGGCTCTTACATCATCTCCATGATCGTTGATCCCGCCTCCCGCGTAGCTGTCGCGGAAAAGGTCGCAGCCGCCAAGTGGGTCGGCCTGCCCATCGTATGGGAAAACAGCGTGTTCCACCTCTTCAGCATGGATGTTGACACCGGCATGCTCCTGAGCGCACTGTTCACCATCGTTCCTCTGTCCCTGGCGACCATGGTCGAGCACATCGGCGATGTTTGCGCGATATCCTCCACCGTCGGCAAGAACTTTGTTGCTGACCCCGGACTGCACCGCACTCTCCTCGGCGACGGCCTTGCGACCACTCTCGCGGCACTCTTCGGCGCACCCGCAAACACTACCTACGGCGAGAACACCGGCGTCCTCGCTCTCAGCAAGGTCTATGATCCCCGCGTTATCCGCATCGCGGCATGCTTTGCGATAATCTTCTCCTTCTGCCCGAAGTTCGCGGCCCTCATAACAGCAATGCCCACCGCGACCATCGGCGGCATCTCCCTGATCCTCTACGGTATGATCTCCGCAGTCGGCGTCCGCAACGTCGTTGAGAACAAGGTCGATTTCACCAACAGCCGCAATGTCATCGTTGCAGCGCTCATCCTCGTCCTTGCGATCGGCATCAACTACTCCGTCGGCAGCATCCAGATCGGCATCGTATCCCTCTCCGGCCTCGCGGTAGCATCCCTCGTCGGCATCGCAGTAAACGCGATCCTGCCCGGCAAGGACTATGAGTTCGGCGTTGACGAGCAGGGCGACACCTCCGTTAACTTCATCGTACGATAAAAAATGATACTAAACAGGCGGTCAAAAATTGACCGCCTGTTTTTCTTAAAAATATGTCGATTAGGTATTGACAAATTCCGATTTTACGGTATAATAGCTCTTGCGCTTAGCGGATTTGTGTAATGGTAGCACACCGGACTCTGACTCCGTTTGTGAGGGTTCGAATCCTT
>OLWH01000186.1_pt1 | contig 33400 bp, 23 predicted proteins | sample 1673381 | NCBI WGS metagenome assembly OLWH01 (sample SAMEA103958110, study PRJEB25191) | human gut metagenome | reverse complement strand
CCAACCTAAAACTACTAACCTAAATGAACCTTAAAACTTCACTGCAAAGATAAGGTGAAAAAACATGCCGTGCAAGTTTTTATTAAAAAAATTTTCGAATTTTTTGATATTTTTAATAAATCGCATACATTCCGTTATCTAATAACATGTAAACATGCAAGATAGCCGGGTACCGCCGATCCCGGGTGATCGAAAATATTTTTTCATATTCTGCGCAGTATTCCCCTCCGGCGCACATTTATATAAAACGGAACACGATAAAAATGGAGTGCACATACCCTGAGCGGGGATAAATCACTACCTTTGTACGATGGACAAGAAGCTACGCGTTACCCTGAACGTGAGAATACAGCATCCCGGCAGCGGGATGCCGCGGCAGGAATTTTGCGGCCAGTTGCGTACGGCCGCAGCGACAACGACGCCTAAAACCCTAATTTACCAATGACGGTATCACTGATCATCTCCACCTACAACTGGCCGCGGGCCCTCTACCTGTGCCTGGACAGCGTAATGCAACAAACGGCCATGCCCACGGAAATCCTGATCGCCGACGACGGCTCGGGTATCAGCACCCGCGATGTCGTCCGCCATTTCGAGGCGGTGTCGCCCGTCCCCATCCGGCATATCTGGCACGAGGACAAGGGGTTCCGCCTTGCCATGATCCGCAACAAAGCCATCGCGGCGAGCCGCTGCGAATACATCATACAGATCGACGGCGACCTGATCCTGCAACGCAACTTCATCCAGGATCACATGATCTTCGCACAACGGGGCTGCTACGTCACCGGGTCGCGGGGCATCATCACCGAAATGCTCACCCGCAAGGTGCTCAGCGGGGAGATCACCTCGCTCACGCCGCTGATGCGGGGCGTACGCAACAGCAACAACGTCATCCGCATCCCGCTCATGGCATTCCTCTACCGGACGCTGGGCCCCACCCGCTTCGTCAAAGGCTGCAACATGGCCTTCTGGCGCAACGACCTGATCCGCGTCAACGGTTACGACGAATCGTTCTGCGGCTGGGGACGCGAAGATTCCGAACTGGCGATCCGCCTCGACAACAGCGGCGTGCGCCAGCGGTGCATGAAGTTTCGCGGCGTGGTCTTCCACCTCCACCATGGCAAATGCGAGCGCAACAGCCTCTCGGCCAACGAGGAACGTTACCAGCAAACCATCCGTGAACACCGCACCCGCTGCGAAACCGGGCTTGCACGCCACTTGGCAACAACGGAACAGACCCGCGTCCCCGAAACCGAGGTAAAAATCGCCGTTCCCGCCGGCACGGGCCATTGATCCCGGGACAGAAACATCCGGCCCTGGAAACGGCATCCATAAACGTCAGTGCCGCCCCGGTCGGGGCGGCACTGACGTTTTCTATCGGCGGCGGAATTTTTCCAGCAGGGGATAATAATGCAACTGCCGGCGCAGTTTCCATTTGCGCACCAGGTTCAGGGGCTTGCGTTTCAGCCCCGCATGCCCCCGCACGATATAATCGTCCACGGCATCGAGCACCCGCGCCGAACAGCGGCAGTCGCGGTGCGGTTCGTGGTGCATGGTGTAGCTGCGGATCTCCCCCATCAACCCCTCCGGCCGCGTCAAGGCACGCTCGATGGCCGGGCCGACGGCCTCCGGCGTATCGACGTCGATCAGATGAGGCCCCGGATGCGAATTGCGGAACGTCACGACCGGCTTGTCGAGGAACATGAATTCGAGGATGATCGACGAGCTGTCGCACAACATCACGTCGGCCTGCTGCAGAAGCGGCATCTTGTCGGAACCCTCATAAAATATGACGTTCTCGTTCTCCTCCGCAATACGTTTATAGCCGGCTATGATCCCGGGGTCAGTCAGCTTGGGATGGAACGTGATGACCCAGTCCCACGGATGGGTTTTGGCCAGACGGTCGATCTCCGCCATCAGATGGGGCGCCGAACAGACATTGCGCGTGAAGGTCGGGGGGTAAAGAATCACCGGATGGTCATTCTGCGGTTTACGCTGCACTTCGGGCGAGAAATAGGTGTCGGCTTTGGGCCAGCCGGTCTCGTAGACCCGGAAGAAGCCGTATTTCTTTTCCAGTTCCTTGAAATAAGGCGTACTGCTCGGCCCCTGCGTACAATAAATGTCGAACCATCCGCGCACCGTGAAGTGGTCGTCGACGGCCTCGATCCGCTTTTGGATCGCATAGCCGTGGAAAAGCGCCACCTTCACACCCGGGATAAAATCGGGGATGTAGTTGCCCGGTGCAAAAACCGCGACCGGGTTATAAGCGACCGCCTCCCGGATTGTCCCCAACCGCACCTCGCCCTCTTCGAGCACGACGGGACACCCCTCTTCGACAAACCAGGCCGCCTCGCCTCCGCGGCGGCGGATTTCATGTTCCAAAGGCCTCAGGATTGAATAGGCATAAGGCAAAGTAACGTACAACAGGTATCTTTTCATCGTTCCAGGTTTAGGTTACAACACTCAGATTCAGCGTGTCAGCCGCCGCTTCAGGCTCTTGCCCCAGCGCATCAGGGTCGAGACGGCGAGCACCCCGGGGCGCATCCACCGCCGCCTGTCCATCCGCAGCAGCAACCAGTCGCAACGGCTGAAAAACCCTTCCAGCTCGGCGCGGTAGCGTTCCGCCTCCGCATTGATCCCGCGGGCAAACTCCGTGTCGCCGGCCCATGGGTTATGGCTTTTGCGCAGGTAAACCAGGTACCAGCGCATTTTATTGAGCAGCAGGTAGAACTCCAGCCGGTCGCCAACAACATCCCTGTGCCTCACCAGCTCGGCATGCACCGCCTCGCTGAATTTAACGCAGTAGCCGATATCGAGCGGCGAACGGTTGGCCGACCCGCCGCGCTGCACATATCCGTAACCCACATAATCGACGAACCGGACACGCGGCTGCTGACAGCCGATCTGGATATTGAGCAGGCTGTCTTCCCCCAGCCGCAGCGGATAATGACGCAGTTCCTTTTCGAACAACGCCCGGCGATAGAGCCGTCCCCACACGGTCACGGAAATAGCGTGGTAGAGCGATGCAACAAGGAAATCCAGCCCCTGCATGTCCGACGTGCGCATTTCGCGCTTGGGCGCTTCGTAGGTCTTGCAAATACGTTTGTAATCGCAGCATACGATATCGTACCCGCCGTTTTCCCCGATGGCCGCCACCAGTTTCTCCAGCATGCGGGAATCCCAGACGTCGTCGCCGTCGAGAAAACAGATGTAGTCGCCCTGCGCATGCCTGATACCCGTCTCACGGGCCCTGGCAGCCCCCTGGTTTACAGTACTTATGACGACGATGCGCGCATCGCGCTCCGCGTGGCTGAGCGCCACGGCCTGCGAACCATCCGTCGAACCGTCATCGACGACAATAGCCTCGAAATCCCCGTACGTTTGCCGTCCGACCGAATCGAGGCAGGTATCGAGATAGTTTTCCAGATTGTAAACCGGAATAATGACCGATACCACGGGCTTTGATTTTTCCCTTTCCTCCATCTATGCAATCCAATTTACCGCTTTCACGATCCGGCTGCCGGCTCCGTCGTAAAAATCCATGTTTCAGTATAATTTTCCTTTATCGTGCCAGACGCCGCCGCAAACTGGTACGCCAGCGCAATCCTGTCGTCAGCATGACGACGACCGGGCGCATGGCCCGGTAACGGTCGAGCTCCAGCAACAGCATCCGCGCCCGCGAATAGTACGCCCTCAGCTCGTCCCGGTACCGGCCGGCCGATTCGCGCAGGTCGCAGACAAACGCCTGGTTCCCGACCCACGGACTGCGGCTTTTGCAGACATAGACCGAATACCAGCGTACCTTATTCAGCAATGCATAGAATTCGGCATGTCCCCGAAGCGATTCGCCGTGCCGTTGTAACTCCCGTTCCACAATACTACAAAATAAGCAGCAGTATTCAAAATCGAAGTTTCGGTGATTGGACGACGACGGCCGCTGCACGTAATCATATCCCACGTAGTCGATGAAATGGACGCGGGGAAGGCGGCAGGCGATCTGGATGTTGATCATCGTATCCTGACCCAGTCGTAACGGATAGTGGTTGAGCCCGTTATTGAAAAGTTCCCGCCGATAGAGTTTGCCCCAGAGTGTCACCCAGATCGAATGGCGAAGCGTCGCCTCGAGGAACTCGAGCCCTTCCATATCCTCCGTCCGGGATTCACGGTAGATCGCCTGATAGGTCTTGCAGACCCGTTTGAAATTACAGCATACGATATCGTACCCGCCATTCTGCCCGATCGAGGCGGTCATCTCCTCCAACATGCGCGGTTCCCAGAAATCGTCGCCGTCGAGGAAAGCGATGTATTTTCCCCGGGCCCGGGCAATACCCGTTTCGCGTGCCCGCGCAACGCCCCGGTTCGGGGTGCTCACCACGATGATCCGCGGATCGCGCTCCGCATAGCGACACAGGAGCCCGGGCGTACCGTCCGTGGAACCGTCGTCCACGACGATAGCCTCGAAATTCCCGAGCGTCTGCGTCAAAACCGATTGCAGGCACGTATCGAGATACCCTTCCAGATTGTAAGCGGGGATGATTACAGAAACCTCGGGAGAGGGTAACTTGCTTTGAGATTCGTTCATTTATTTTATGTAGTTTGTTACTGCTTCTGCGATACGTTCGCCGTCCAGGGCGGCAGAGATGATGCCCCCGGCATAACCGGCGCCTTCACCCGCGGGGAAGAGCCCCGCGGTTTGGGGATGCATGAGCGTCACGGGGTCGCGCGGAACCCGGACGGGCGACGAGGTGCGCGACTCGACGCCCACCACGACGGCTTCGTTCGTCACGAACCCCCGCATCCGCCGTCCGAAGGTGGCGATCCCCCGGCGCAGCCCCTCGCCGATAAACGGGGGCATCCACTCATCGAGCCGCGAAGGAATAATACCGGGGATATAGGAGGTTTTCGGCAAGGCCGCACTGGGGCGCCCCGCCACGAAATCGGCGACGCGCTGCGCCGGGGCGACCTGATGCTCGCCGCCGTGCTGCCGGGCCAGCTCTTCGAACTGCTGCTGGAACTTCAACCCGGCCAGCTCGCCCCATTCCGCACGCAGGTGCTCGAAATCTGCGGGCCGCACTTCGGTCACCATGCCCGAATTGGCATAGGGTGACGTGCGGCCGCTGGGCGACATGCCGTTGACCACCGACTGAGCGGCATCGGTCATGGCCGGAACGATGAACCCGCCGGGGCACATGCAAAACGAGTAGACCCCGCGGCCGGCCTCCTGACTCACCAGCGAATAAGCCGCCGCCGGAAGGTATTCGCCCCGCGTCTGGCAGTGGTACTGGATCGAGTCGATCAACGCCTGCGGATGCTCGATACGCACGCCCATGGCAAAGGCCTTCGCCTCGACGCGCACGTCCCTGCGGTAAAGCAGCTCGTAGATATCGCGTGCCGAATGCCCCGTGGCCAAAACCACGGCCGCCCCTTCGACAAACGTGTCGCCGCACCGCACACCCCGGATACGGCCGTTGCGGATTTCAAGATCCGTAACGCGGCTGCCGAACACGAACTGGCCGCCCGAGCCAAGGATCGTCTGCCGGATATTCTGCATGATGCGCGGTAACTTGTCGGTTCCGATATGCGGATGGGCTTCGTAGAGGATTTCGGGCGTGGCACCATGGAACACCAGCGTCTGCAACGCCTTGTTGTAATCGCCGCGCTTCTTGCTACGCGTGAAAAGCTTGCCGTCCGAGAAAGTCCCCGCGCCGCCCTCGCCGAAAGCGTAGTTCGAATCGGGATCGACTGCCCCGTTGCGGTTGATCTGCGCAATGTCGACCTTGCGCGCCGAAACGTCACGGCCCCGCTCCAGGATAACGGGCTTCAGCCCCAACTCGATCAGCCGCAGCGCCGCGAAAAGCCCAGCCGGGCCCGATCCCACGACTACGACCTCGGTATGTCCCGAGACATCGGGATAATCGAAATGCACGGGTGCGGGCTGCGGCTCCCGGTCGACATAGACCTCCAGCGTCAGGTTGACCTTCGGTTGCCGCTGCCGGGCATCGATCGAGCGTTTGACGACCCTCACCAAGGCAATATCGTGCTCCGGCACCCCCAGACGCCGCGCGGCAAGCGAAGTGTAATACTTCGCGTCGGCAGCCTGACGGGGCGTTAAAACGAGTGCGACATTCTGCGGCATAAGCGGATAAATTGCCTACAAAAGTAAATAAAAAAGGCTTATAATCACCCGCTCCGGATTGTGAATTGTGAATTTTTATATACCTTTGCATATAGCAAGCGGATATGGTGTAATTGGTAGCCACGTCAGACTTAGGATCTGATGCCTTACCGGCGTGGGGGTTCGAGTCCCTTTATCCGCACAAAGGAGCCTTTTTTCGAGGCTCCTTTTTTGTTGCCCGTCCGGCGCAAAAAGAGGAAAACCGACTGTATATCATCATTTTGCAAAGGCTTCGGCCGATTCCCCGAATCGGAAGCGGAAAGCAGTTCGCGGCGAACTCGCGGGAGCACGAAAGGGAACGGCCCCGAAAAACGGGCCGTTCGGCGAAGTTTGCTCCCGAATACAGATGCACCGCGTTGTTTTTCTGCGTTTTACACCGTAATAATTCTCTCTTGCAGGCGTTTTGTTAACCCCAAAATTTCAACGTCATGAGACAAGATGGAAAACACGGTAAAATAGCCCCAGTAGCGACGGTTTAAAATGACCCGTTGAAAACGGATGAAATTGACCACTATAAAACGGTCGAAATTGACCCACCTAAAACGGAGCAAACAGACCCCTTCGGGGATTTGAGTAAAAAGTAGTTGTTCAAAGGCTTAAAAGGAGTCGGATTTTGTTAGCTTGAAGCAAAAGCAAACCAAAATCTGAGAGATCATGCCTAACATACCTTTGAAAATGAACAAATTACGAACGATTATTCGACTGTACACCGAACGCGTGGGCTTACGGGCTATCGCCGAGATGGCCCGTACTTCGCGTAACACGGTAAAAAAGTATGTCAACAAGTGGAACACTCAGAGCCTTACCTACGAGGAGTTCCTTGCCAAGAGCGATGCTGAGCTTTACGCCCTGTTCTGCATTGAAGAGGTTCCTGAGGAACCTAATCCCCGCACAGATGCCCTTGAGGCTTTCATGCCATCAGCGAGCAAAGAGATGTCCCGTAAGGGTATGACCAGCCATAAGCAATGGGAGCGTTACCGCGTGGCCCATCCTGACGGCTACAGTCTGACGCAGTTCCGGGTAGCCTTGCGGCGCTACGAACGCATCAGTAACCCGTCGATGCGTATGAAACATAAGGCTGGAGATAAGTTGTTCGTGGACTATACGGGCAGTAAACTGTGGATCTATCCGCCGGGCGGACAACCCCGGGAGGTGGAAGTGTTCGTGGCTATCCTCGGGTGCAGCCTGCTGACTTATGTGGAGGCAGTGGAGAGTCAACGCAAGGAAGATTTTATTACAGCCTGCGAGAACGCATTCTATTACTATGGCGGCGTTCCCCGTGCTATCGTTCCGGACAACCTTAAGAGTGCCGTTACCAAAGCAAGCCGTTATGAAGCTATCCTTAACACGGAGTTCGAACGGTTCGGAGAGCATTATGGGGTAACAGCTTATCCCACCCGGGCACGCAGTCCCAAGGATAAGGCCCATGTGGAGAATGCGGTTAAGTTGACGTATAAGGACATCTTTACGGTCATCGAGCCTCTCGGTCGCTTAACGTAGCTATCCGCGGAACTCTTGAAAAGCACAACAACAAGAACCTGGATCGCCGCAACTACTCGCGCCGCAGTTACTTCGAGGACGTGGAACAGGAAGCCCTCGGCCCTCTGAACCCGATCCGTTACCAGATGAAGAAGCATATCGTCACTACGGTCGACAAATATGGCTATGCACGCCTACACGAAGACATCCACTACTACAGCGTCCCGCACATCTACATAGGCAAGAAAGTGCAGTTGTCTTATACCGCTACCGACGTGGAGATCCGCTACAACTACGATATTATAGCCCATCATACCCGCGACCGACACAACTACCGCTATACCACCGTCACCGAACATCTTTGTCCCAAACACCGTGCAGTTATGGAGTGGTCTCCCGAGCGGTTCGTCGAGCAAGCCGCTGCCATACACGAGGATGTAGAGCATTATATCCGCAGGGTACTTGAAAAGACCCGTTATCAGGATCAGGCCAACAAGATGTGTTCAGGCATCCTGAACTTCGCGCGTAAAGCCGGGCCGGAACGTCTTGCGGCAGCCTGCCGTCTGGCCGACAGCTATGGTAAGTACAGTTTCAGGGAGATACAGGATATACTCCAGAACAAATCGGAAGCGATAGACCTTCCCGAAGAGCCAGCCGATATGCCCGAGCACGAGAACATCAGAGGTAAAGAGTATTACAAATAATCCACTAAAACCAATAAGTCAATGAACAATCAGACCTTAGAGAAACTGCGCCAGATGCGCCTGTTCGGTATGCACGACGCTTTTAAAACCTCGCTGGAGAACACCATTAAAGAGAAAATGACACAGAACCAGTTCGTCTCGCATCTGGGCCACAGCGAGTTCGACAACCGTAAGAACCGCGCCGTAGAGCGAGCCGTCAGGGCTGCCCAGTTCCGCTACAACGCTACGCTGGACGATGTCGACTACACCTTCGAACGGGGATTGGATCGTAATCAGGTCGAACGCCTTGCCGCCATGGAGTTCGTGCGCGACCACAAAGACCTAATCATTACCGGTCCAACCGGGACAGGTAAGAGTTATCTAGCCACCTCGCTCGGTTATAAGGCCTGCCAGGACGGCTTCCGGGTAATGTACGCAAGTACGGCAAAACTGATGAGCCAGCTCAAAATATCCAAGGCCAAAGGCACGATACTGGCCGACCTGAAACGTATCGAGCGAGTCGATATGCTGATCCTCGACGACTTCTGTATGCAGCCGCTCGACGCCCGGTCACGCGGCATACTGATGGACATTATCGAAGACCGCCATCAGCGGCGCTCGACAATGATCACATCGCAGATCCCCGTCAAGGACTGGTACGACGTGATCGGCGAGAAGACCATCGCCGATGCCGTGCTCGACCGAATCGTACACCATTCGCTGCGTGTCGAGTTGTTCGGAGAGTCGATAAGAAAAAAAATCTAAATCTGAAAATGCCTATGGATAGATGCCTGCGGTTGCAAAAACTACTCTCTTGTTCTTTTAAAGCGAATAGTTATCTTTGCAGTGTCGGTCGACACAATCCCGACCGTTTTATGGGCGAGAACTAAGTAGGGTTCTCGCAATAAACCGGGATAAAAGACCTACAGAAAAATGTTGTTTAACCCGGGCAAAATCACATCCTTTTAGACCCCAATCCGGACAACAACTTTTTACTCTTTTTGCTTCGCAACTTTAGGGGGGCATCTTCCTCCGTTTTTTAGGGGACAATTTTACCGTGTTTCCCAATAATGCGCTTACGTCGGTATTGCTCCAGTTTATTGCGGTCGAGCCCCAAAGCCTCACAAACTTTATCCGATGAGAGGAACATCGGACGGTCGCTTTGGCGGCACAGATGCTCGAAGAGCAAGGTAGATTGGAGCAGTACGAAATGTGTGCGGAGTAGGCTTTTAAAAGTGTCGGTCTCCACCAGATAGTAAGTTCTTTCAGAGGATTGAGAGGACATGATATTGGATATTAGATGTTACGGATAGCCTTTTTAAGCTGTTTGCGGCGCTGGTAATCCAACTCCGTACGCTCGATAAACTGCATGATCTCGGAGGAGGAGAACAGAAGGCGCCGCCCAAAGCGGAAGCCCGTAAGTTGTCCGCTCGTCCGATAGCGGCGCAGTTGGCGGTCGCTCATCTTCAGCAGGTCGCAGACTTCTGCGACTTCCAGAATCGGCATCCCGCAAAGCATGTTACGATGCCGTTTCATATAGGAAATATCCTCACGGATATCCTTGAGCATTTCGAACATTTCTTCCATACTTGTCATAAGCGGTTTGTTCTAAGTGTTGCTGCTGCAAAAATGGCACGAAGGTATGAGGTATTTATATCAGTAACCGCTTACTGATATGAGATTTATCGTAGTATGCTTAGGATCAGCAGGAGTCAGACGTCCGAAAATTTGCCCACCAGCTTTTCTTTGAGCATATCGACTTCCCGAGCGATCATCGGATGAGTGATTTTCGCATAGATTTGGGTCGTTGTGATATGCTTATGCCCCAACATCTTGGAAAGGGTCTCCATAAAAACTCCGTTTTGAAGGCAGATCGTGGTAGCATAGGTATGCCTCCTTGTGTGAAAGGAGAGCTGTTTGTCTATGCTGCATTCACGGGCAATATTTTTAAGACTGTCGTCGATGGAATCGAGGGACGGAATTTAAAAAAGAGAGCGATTGCCTGCCAGACCTCGATACTTATCCAGAATGAACAAAGGATAGGGCAACAGCGTGACGACATATTTCGTCTCGGTTTTCTGGCAGTTACCGCTGATCCACCAATCGCCGTTTGTATCCTGCTCCAGCTGATCATAGGTCAGCGCCGACATGTCAGCATAACAGATACCCGTAAAGCACGAGAAGAGGAACATGTCCCGATTAAAATCCTGGCTTTTGTAACGCAGGCGGGTTGTCATCATGCGATGCAGTTCTTCTTCGGTCAGGAAACTCCGGTCTGGATTCAGAACCGTATAGCTATATAATGCAAATGGATTACGTGGCATCCAGCCGTTGTTAAAGGCAATCCTGACGACATATTTCAGGCATTTTAGATACCCGCAAACCGTCATTAGTTTAAGGCCCCGATCGGATTTCAGATAGACGTGGAACTATTCGATAAAAGATTGTTCCAACTCGGACAAAGGCATATCGCTTACATGATACTCCTTTTGCATTAAAACACGCAAATGGTCGATAGTATTGCAGTATCGCTTCCAAACTCCATCACAACAGTCTATACCGATGCGCTTTTGATAATCGCTGGTAAATTTTTCAAACGCGTCCAACAGCATACGGTATTTATTTCCGAAGCCCAGATATGCATTCTTGACCTTCTCAGCCGAGACGAACGAATCCCGATCACTGATGGACTGATAATGCTGGTTGATCTGGGCACGGATTATTATCCAGATGGCGGTCAATGCGGTCGGCCTCAACGCTCTTGCCTTTACTCCTTTTTAGATAGAATAGAACTTTAAATTTGGTAAATTTCCAAATAACTTCAAAAAATATACTCAACACGGTTTCACTGTCACCTCTATTTCAAGTCTTTTTTATATTTCCAACCATATCCATATGCACTCTTCTGACGTCCAGCGAGAGCATTTTTCACATTATCGGCCCGTGTAACATTGAAATAGGAGATTATTTCATCGAATGAATGAAATTCTTTCGCAACATTACCATTATCATCTATTGCAACAATAATATTTACTTCCGCCGCATATTCATGAAGTACCTGTTCTGCAATATCGAAACCATTATCTTCTAAGAATGTCTGAAATTCCGTCTGAGTTTCTTCTTCTATATCAAATTTAACCAAATTAAGAGTTTCCTCTATTACAAAACCATCTCGCTCGTCATCAAGATCATTCTCGTCCAATTTCTCTATATTAAATGTGTTTGGAAAGCAAAATAAGTCTCGATTAAAACATCTTTTCTTAACGAAGTCTTTTTCTTCTTCGGTTAGAGGTAATTTGGTTTCCCATATTTTATCACATACGGAGTTATAAATAACCATTCTTTCATTTATAAATGCTTCGTAAAGTTCGCCTATTTTGGCTTTTATAATCTCTACTTCTTTTGTAAGGTAATGTGTATGTGAATGTCCCCAAGTCTGCTTATTATAGCCATACTGAGGATCATAAGCTTTGTAGGTATACTATAAGTTGTGTTTCGGCGTAATTCAACATATCGACAAGTCTCTCAATATCATTACTCTCATATTGTTGAACTATCTCAAATTTACACTTTTTAAAAGTCGAATACGCTCTCCAGAATCCGCCATTTGTCGGATCAGTCACGGGACTGATATGTTCCCTATGCCTTATTTGAGGATCTCGTCTAGTCTGTCCAATATATACCTTCCCATCCGGAAAAGTGTACTTATGAAATGTATCCATTCATTATTGTAGCACAGTTCGGATAATATTTAATTAATAAATTAAAAATATATCTGCATTATAAAGCCGAATTCAATAACTCGCTCGTCAGAATAGGCCACATCATTTTGAGCAATTCACATCGAACAGGCGAGAAATACACCTAACTTAATGCCATCAAATATTCAAAGCTACTTGAGCGTTCCACAACATCATGCCTTAGCAAATGATACCGCCAAGGTTTACCCCCATTTTTCAAGGTATACTCCGTTGCATTCTTGCAATATTCCTCGGCAGCTTTCTTTTTTGCCTGCACATCTTCATCGGAAATATCTTTAAGGGCTTTTGTTTCTATCATGTAAATACATTCCGATGTTTCGACTATGAAATCCGGTTCATAGCGTTTGGCTCCATTTGCCCAATATATGTTGAATTGGTTAGGTGCTGGTCGCAACCACCTCAATACATCATTATCCGACTCCAGCACATTCGCAAAATCGAGCTCGGTTTTGCTGTCGAACTTACACTCCGTATAATACGATTTCAAGAAACCGGTAAATATGAATTTACGCACAAAGCTTGGTTTTACAGAATCTCTGAAATCAATTCGTCCAAATCCGTCTAATTCTGTCAAATGCTGATCGACTATTCCAGAAAAAGGCAATACATTCGGTTTCAGGTATCCCAACGGCGTTATCACAAAATGCCTCTGCATCTGGTCAAAAATAGAGTTGGCGATTGCAACTTTAAATTGATTTACAACTTTTGCTAAATCAGTCTCGTTATCAACATTCTTCTCTATGGCTTCGACAGCCTGTCCGGCCAAATGATAGAGGAGTTCTGAGTTTTCGTCATAGTCGATTTCTTCGTGATCGATCAACGCATTCACAATCTGATTAACAGGAGTATCAAATTTCCTTCCTGTTATCACTTGCAACACTTCCATCGATTTCTCTCCAGCACCTACACTTATTCGAATAATCTCATCTTTCAGTGCAGGCAGATCAAATCCCATTCGCGTATCAAGATCAAACCACTTGAATTCAGCTTTATATGCCTCCTTTTGAATGGTCATACGTGGAATTTCTATAATATTGTCTATAAATTTCTTTACAACAACCTCCACAACTGAATCCACTTCTGCAAGCAACGGTTTTGCCTCTTCATCAGCAAAAAGCGGATTAGTCTCCTTCGCCTTTTTAATTATCTCATTCCGCGTAAGGACCTTAATCGCATCTATTACCTTCGGGTTGGACAACTCCTTAGCTGAGCGCACCGAACTGTTCATCTTGGGAATCACCGTCCAAACAGCTCGTTGAGCATCCATTACAGCCTTTGCATTCTTTTTCTCGACCTCCGTCTTTGCCTCTTCGATGGTTTTCTTCTCCTGGAAATCAATTATGGTAGCAGCCGTAACCACTTTACCGGGCTCGGGAGTTAAATCCTCATCATCAAGTTCAACGTAAGAGACCTTACTCAATACCGAGTTCGGATCATTAGCTTTGGCGATAACGGCTTCAAAATTTTCATGCGCAATCACCGTCAATTTATCAATATCGGCATATCCCGTACGTTTCCCACCATATGGCAAGCGTAGACCTCGACCTATCTGCTGTTCAACCAATATAGGCGCATCGGCCGCTCGTAAAGGCACAATGGTATACAGATTGGTTACATCCCAACCCTCTTTAAGCATATTTACATGAATAACGATCTCTATCTTATTGTCCGGCTTCTCCAGCGAAACAAATAGCTTATCTATCTCCTCATCTTTCTTGGTCGAGCTGTCTATTTGAAGCACTTTACCTGCATACCTCCCGTCAAACATTTCGTTCTGTATTCTATTGAATGTTTCGGTGGCATGTTGAATACTTTTGCAAACGATCAAAATAAAGGGTTTTACCAGAGGCTGATTATTATTTTTGGCATACATCTCCAAATGCAGTTTCGTATGTTCATGGACACTCACTGCATCTTCGATTTTAAGTATATCCAACTCCTCATCGGTCATATTGCCCCGGCTGAAATTCCTTCGCTTGGCAATGGTCGGTATCTTCACATATTTCCCATCGGCCAACGCTTGAGCCAGATTATATTCATAGACAATATTCTTAAACGATTTTCCTTTTTCATCGGTAGGCGTAGCCGTCATTTCGAGACCCAATATAGGACGCAATTCATTGATGGCTTTCTTCGAAGCATCGGCATGATACCGGTGCGCTTCATCCATAAGGATAACCAAGTCATCCAACGAAAAGAGGTAATCGAAATATGACTGCCCCAAATATTCCGATAGGCGGCGCATCTTGGGAGCTCCCTTTTTCCCACCTTCTTTACTCTCGGTATTAAACTTCGATATATTGAAGATGCTTATTTGTATCTGATTATCTGAAAACAGGTTACGGGCCTTGTTGTAATTATCTCCGGTTATAATTAAAGGCTCGTTATGCACAAACTCCGATATCCCCTTAAATACATATTTTTCATATGAAGGGTCGCCAAAATCACGCATCAACTTCTCGTAAAGCGTGAGATTTGGAGCCAAAATGAAGAAATGCCTGATGCCTTTTGCCAGATAGAGATAGGCAATACAAGCACCCATCAGCCGGGTCTTTCCGATACCGGTTGCTATCGAGAATGCAAACGATGGAAAATCGCGTTCAAAATCCTTGCAGTATGGGCAGACTTCCTTTACACGTTGTAATTGCTCTTTTAGATAGACCTCATAAGCTACCGCTTCGGCCTCCTTATCCGATTGTCGTTCGGGTTTCGACAAAGAAAGTTTGTCTACAAGGCGAGTTAGCACATCGAGTGCTTCGGCCAGCGGTTCCCGAAGCGACAGGCGTTGTTTTATCGTGTTTGCAATAGTATTCATACCGATAGATTAAAATAGTTCCTGTTGTCCCTCAATCGTTTCTTTGGCCACCTCGCTATCTGTAGCGTATTCGAACTCGTCCTCCATCGGCCACTCTTCCTCGTCGTTGACGTGGGGTAGGTCGATGATGTTGAGCGAATAGTCGTCGTGGGCAAATTCGCAGCGCCCCAGCAGCATCTGCGGAATCTTCTTTATAGAAATGTTAGAAAATGCCTGCTTGCACTCCTTTTGGAACGACGTACAACATATCAATAAGCTCTCGCCTTCAGTCATTGTCTCACGTATGGCAGCAAGTCCCTCCACCGTCATGAACTGCGTCGTAGTGTAGATGAAGTCGCTCTCGGACGAGTAGCCCTGCTTCCAATAGACATCCGCCGAAGGAGCATAGGTGAATCCCTCCTGCTTGGCCATTGCCGCCGCCAGCATATCGGCCTTGTACTCCTTGTTGATGACGAGATTTCCGAACTTGTCCTCTTTGAGCAGGCTCGGTGCCAGTTCATAGAATTTGAAGCCGTTTCCGCCCTTCCAGTTCTGCGCTTTGGAGATTCCTCCCTGATCGGTTCCGTCGGTCACCATCTTCAGACGGGGAACGCAGTGCGTATAGGCATGCTGCCCCAACTCGACCCCGATATAGCGACGCCCCATCTTCTGCGCCACGGCGGCCGTGGTTCCCGACCCGAGGAAACTGTCCAGCACCAGGTCGCCTTCTTCAGTTACTAAACTAATACATCTTTGAATAAGTTTCTCTGGCTTTTTCCCTTTTTTAAAAGTTACGTTTCCTTCTTTTGCAATACCTTCCCACGCAATATCTGTCCATATATCTGTTAATGGCATAGATGCGCAAATTTCTCCATTTATCTTACATATATTTTTATTGTAAAAAGCTAATTGCTGTCCATTTATTATATACACATCATCCTTATCTTCTCGTTTAAGTTTGAAGATTTTATCTCTATGGATTAGCGATTCAGCTTTTATATCTAATATTTTCTGACCTGCTCCAGAATCACTGATAGCTGTATATCTACAAATTCTATGAGCATTTCTTATGATAAATTCATTATATTTTTTTATTAGACTTTCTGGATTTAGGCTTCTTGTTTTTTGTGTTTCGCTGAATACCTGAGCAACAGGTTTAAATATCCAGTCTTCATAAGATGCATCTATATTGGTAATATATTTATTATATGCATAATCAGGATTTCGTTTAGCTCTCAATTGATTTTCTCGAAGCCTTTTTCTATCCTTTACATAATATAAAATATATTCGGAGGCCACAAACATCCCAGGATTGACTGTACTAAACGCAGAAGGGGAACGAGCATCAATGGTTATTCTGTTCATGAAGTTTTCCCGATGAAAAATTTCATCAAGAATTACTTTACAATAGTCAGCCTCATTATCATCAAGATGTACAAAGATCGCCCCGTCATCTCTCAATAGATTGTAAAGAATAGCAAATCTTTCATACATCATATTTAGCCAAATCGAGTGTTCAATTCCGTCATCGTATCCTATTTCCTGCCCATCTGCATTAATTCTTGCTCCTGTATTAAAGGGCGGATCGATATAGATACATTTGACGGCACCCGTATAGTTCTGTTCAAGGGCTTTGAGGGCAAGCAGGTTGTCGCCATGGATGAGCATATTGCCGTTCCACGATTTGCCATTGGGCAGGGTGCCCGTCTCGACCGTACCATACGAATAGTCGGGATTCTCAATGAGAATTCGCGGTTCAATCAGCTCGCGCGAATCATCCTTTCCAATCCACGTCAGTTCCAGTTTCTGCAATTTCTTATCTTGTGCCATTGTTATCGGTTAATATTTTGTTAATTCTTTTTTTCTCTTGTTCAATATATTGTAATGATGAGTCTCTCATTTATATATCATCTGCTATAGCTGACCTATCAATGGCGATTAAAACTAATTGCTTAGATAGCTTGATTAGCAAGACAAGGTGTTACGATTTTACACTCTACTTGATTTTTTATTTGAGGCGAAAGTTTAGCTAAAATCAAGCCTTCTTGAATCATTTCATAATTGTTATTCAAGAAAATCGCTACGACTTGTATATCTTGGATCATTAACATATATTCCTTATATGCTTTATACTTTTGCTTGTTTAAATAACGAACATTCTTGTTATGTCTTATAGGCAATAAGAAATCTAAAAAAGTATTGGTTCGATCCAAACTATCAATTGCGTTTTTGATTTTAGACACTATATCATCTTCTTGAAATATGAACACATTGCAAATCTCTCGTATATTATTTGAATCGATATTATTTACACAAGCGGATCTTACCTTGCAACCACTGTCTCTCCTGTTCGTAGTTCAATATTTTGAGCTGAAGCTGTCATTTTTTCATTAACGGCTTGATTATCGCGACGAGTTTTTTGTTATCTTCGTGATTGTGTTGCAGTTGCTTGTATAGTACATACAATGTTATCAAACTGGCGATTACTAAACCAATATAACTTCCATAAAACGACAGCCAATCTGGACTGCCTCCGACAATCGGCGAGAAGGCGGGTATAAAGATAATAAAATTCAGCAAAACGGGAGCACCCAATCTGATTAAGATTGCCCACCAATATTCTTTGAGGAACGCCTTGAACAAGGCCCACTTTTTTTGAGGTTCGCTCTCATATGATTCTCCATTTAATGGTAAACAGTTCAGTTTGCTGGACCTTCTGTTGCAGCATCTTTTCAATACGGCTTAAAAGTAGCTCTTTTTTTTCATCGATTTCATCTTGAGCATTAAAAAGATTCTGTCGCTTCTCGATACGCTTACGTTCCATCTCCTTGATGGCTCTTTGAGCTTTTACCTTCTCTTCCAGTCGGCCGATCTTTTTGGCTTCCGATTTCCGAAGGCGTATCTCCTGATCCAAATCCGAGATTTCGCGCTCCAAAGCGAGCTTCATATCGCCGGCCCAGTTATCCAGTTTCTCCATCTCTTCATCGAAAAAGCGGTTGTTTCTGTCTGAGGAAGAAGAAAGAATATCATGGTTCAGCTCTTCAACCTTATCGCACAAACAATCGGCAGTTGTAATGTCTACTCCGGTTTGTGACAGCAGACATGCCGGAAGCAGGAGCATCCGTTCGGCAATTTCGGGATAGACCCAATCGCCGCTATCGGTAAGGCAGGCAATAACCAGATGATCCTCCGGCTCAAAAGAATCGATGGATATCTTCTCTACCCGCATGGTACCGCTTTGGCCTACGAGGTCGTCAAGCAGCTTGGTTCGCCCTGCCGTGTGCGTATAATCAAACTCGATATATGCCGGCGTGTGAAGTGGCTCCCGATACTTGGCCAAAATGTCCTTGGCCAAAGGACTGCTTATACGATAAGGTCGCACTTGCTCGTCTTCACACTCTTTCGACAAAGTATAGATCGACCCGTCGATATGAAGCGTGAAGGCATAGCGATCTTCATCGAATGTGGCCTCTCCCTCCAACGCATGCCGCGTTAGAAGCCAAAGACGTTTTTCAAACAGGTCGAGATTTTTCCGACTTTGAGCCAGATTGTCTCTCAACTTCTCCTTGACCGATTCATCGAAATTTTCCAATAAAGCCGAGCGGGCTTTTATCATCTTCTCGGATATTTGCTCCTGCAATTCTGACTGCAACCTGTCAAATGCAGCCTCTATCTCATCAGTCGTTCGACATTCGTCGTATATTTGTGCTATGCGTTTTTCAAAATCGACACCATTGCCTATGCTGCCCAAAATCTCATCACTGGCACCAAACACACCATTGAAGAGCTGGAACTTCTGATCCAACAGTTCATACACACGTATATCGGCCGCATTACTTTTATTGAGGAAGTTCACAACTACGACATCGAATTTCTGTCCATATCGGTGGCATCGACCTATTCGCTGTTCGATCCGCTGTGGATTCCATGGCATATCATAGTTCACTATCAAAGAGCAGAATTGCAAATTGATACCCTCGGCGGCAGCTTCGGTAGCAATCATGATAGTGGCTTCATCCTTAAAATAATCAACGATAGCCGCCCGCCTGTCGGCCGTAAGGGATCCCGTAACCTTGGGCGTGCCTTTATGCTTCTTCAGCCATGCCTGATAGATAGCCGTCGATTCTTTATCGGTATTAGTCCCGTTAAATCGAACAACCTTACCCTTATATCCCCTCTTTTCGAGATGTCCATAAAGAAACTCTTGCGTACGTTTTGACTCCGTAAAGATAAGTGCCTTGGAGGCAGCACCTAAATGCCTTAACTGCTCAAAACCTTTATCCAACGCGACAAACAGATGTTCAGCCTTACTATTCTTTTTAATTTTCTCGGCCATATCTCTAAATTGCTCCAGCTCGGATATTTCTTTCTTTATGCCTTCAATATCGGCCGGAGGCAACTCCTCGATATCTTCTTCAATCTCTTCATTATCCACCCACTCATCGTTGTCTTCTTCGTATTCTTCAATGACGAGATTCTTGAGTAACACATTATCGTTTTTTGCGATAATATCCTGCAACCGATTGATAAGAGAGCAGAATGTTCCATATATGGCATATGTTGAAGATGCAAGCAGTTTCCTTAATATCAAAGTCATAAGCTGACGCTGACTATTAGGTAAAGCATACAGTTTCGGTTTATTCAAATAATCAGTCACCATATCGTAGAGACGTTGTTCGTTCTCTGTCGGGAAGAATTCCTCTACTATGGCAATCCGTTTGGTATACTTGATATATTCCAAAACCTGTCGTCTGAGGGTGCGCTTGCAAACGGGTTGTAGTCGACGTCTCAATTCCATGAACTCTTCATCGGTCAAACTATGACCAAATTGGCTCTTGAAACTTTTTATATCCCCAAACACATAATCGTCGATAATAGAAACCAAACCATATAATTCCAGAATAGAGTTTTGCAATGGAGTTGCCGTCATCAATATCTTCTTTCTGGATTCTATAGCCTCTTTAATGGTATTGGCAATCCGGTTTTGCGGTTTATATACATTACGCAGCCTGTGCGCCTCGTCTATAATTACCAGATCCCAGTTCGTACTCTTTATATAAGCGGCTTTGGACTTTGCAAATTGCAAGGAAGAAATAACTATATTCTCCGTATCAAACGGATTAAAAGCGCCATTTTCTATGGAGGCATTAAAGGACTTTGTCTCCATAATCACAGATGGCAGGTAGAATTTCTCCAACAGCTCACTCGACCATTGTTTTCGCAAGTTAGCCGGACATATAACCAGCAATCGCCTTTTATGCTCGGACCAATGTTGTGATAAGATAATACCGGCCTCAATAGTCTTTCCCAAACCAACCTCGTCGGCAAGTATAGCCCCTTTGGATAAAGGCGACTTAAATGCAAACAAAGCCGCCTCAACCTGATGCGGAGTGAGATCCACCTGCGCATCTTGCAAAGAGGCAGTAAGCTTGTTTATATCGTTTGCCGGCAATCTTCGGGTCAAGAAACCTGCTATATATACGGCCTGATAATCTGTTATATTACAGCACATTCCGACTTACTGAAAGCTATATTGCCCAGCTCCTTAGACCTAACATCTACCGGTCTGGAGCTTTTCCCAATTTTTATCCAGTCCTCCTTAAAGTTAGGATTGGTCAATATATAAACATAACCATCACTCGTTCCCATAATTATTCAGTCCTTAATAAATCATCTACTTTTACCTCAAGACATTTAGCTATCTGAATAAGCATTTCCACATTAGGTTGTGTAGTATTGCCCCCCTTAGACACAATAGCAGAATCTTTTCCTAATTGCTCAGAAAGCCATTTGTTGGTTCTACTTTTTTCGGCAAGAATAACTTTGATTCGATTTAAAAACTATACACTCCATAAGATCAATTATTCTCATCTACAAATATAGCAAAAGCTCTTGAATGAAAAAAACTTATATCTCTACCGGTCAAAATATTGATAATACAAACATTTTCCCCAATTATATACTTTAATGTACCAAACTTAATTTTAACGAAATTGGATTCTACCTTTTGTACATAATTTAGGGTGATACTCTATTTTTTAATTCTTTGATACTTAGCATCAAATATCGTAGCGGGAAATAGTTTGGATAATATATCTTATTACCCTGCTAATTTCCGCCACGAGGGGTAACAAAAAGAAACCACCTCGCAAAAAATGCGAGGTGGTTTCTTCTGAAATAGCAATAAAATTCTATGGTATAGCTACAATGGCATTGATAACTTGCGTTATTGGATCTCCGTACTCGAAATCAGCAAACAAAAGTCCGACACATTCATAAATGCTTTAATTGTTTTTATTGATCAGGTTCACCACAACCTTCGTCATCACATCCTTTTCTTCTGTACGGCTTTCGGCAATCATCAGCGTCAGGGCAACCAGTGTATTGTTATCCAGAAGGCGAGAGCCATCAGCGCGATAAAGAATCCGATTATTCTCCAAAAACCACAGGAACAAGAAAGCGGCGATGCGTTTATTTCCGTCGCTGAACGAGTGGTTCTTGACCGTCAGATAGAGCAGATTAGCCGCCTTTTCCTCGACGCTCGGATAGAGATCCCGCCCGCCGAAGGTCTGGTAAATCGCGCCCATCGTGCTTTTGAACGATTCGTCCTTCTCATGGGCGAACAGCTCGCTGCCACCGAATTTGTTGCGCAATACCTGTAACGTCTCCATCGCATTTTCATAGGTCGCATGAAACGGCTCCTCGGTCGTAGTAGCCGACACTTCCAACTGCTGATAATCGTAGCGGTCAAGCGTATCGAGACCGTAAGTATAGTCCGTAATCACGCGCAGCAACCCGACCGCCTCGGATTTCGTGACGGCCTTTGCCGACAGCACATTTGAGAGCAGACGGACAGTCTGTTTCAGTTCCTCCAACTGCTCGATCTTCGCTTGGCTATTGATAGCATAACCTTTTATAAGGTACTCCTTCAGCACCTTGTTCGCCCAGATACGGAACTGCGTACCGCGTTGCGATTTGACACGGTAGCCAACAGAGATAATCACGTCGAGATTATAAGCCGTAATTTTACGCTTCACGGAGCGATGTCCCTCCTGTTGAACTATCAAGTATTCCTTGACAGTTGCCTCACGTTCGAGTTCGCCTTCTTTGAACAAATTGTTTATATGAAGACTGACATTCTGTTTGGTCGAGTTAAACAATTCGACCATCTGCGCCTGCGTCAGCCACACGCTGTCGTTCTCCATGCGGACGTCTATACAGGTCTCGCCGTCGGCTGTCTGGTATATGATAATTTCTCCTCTGTCCATATCAACAAATATAGGAAAATCCGCCCGCATCTCCAAAAGTCTTCGCATTTGGATTTTTCGCCGAAAATCGCTATATTTGCATTGTCATACAAGGAGATACGGCGGTGACGCAAGCAATCCGGGCAGATGGGCGCAAGACCATGCAAAAAGACGGTAGGCGACGCGGGAATCGGAACCGAAAAAGCGTCGCAAATCGCTGATATACATTAGGCTTACAAATGTGCCGGAGCACCTTTATCCGCACATTGAAGTCTCCTTTCGGAGACTTTTTTGTGGACACAATGTTACAAATAAGCACATTTTAAGCTGATTGTCAGTATATTATACTCGAAAGCACAATTCTCTGCCAAAGCAAAAGTGGTTCCGATAAAAGCACGTTCCGCACCTACCGATTCGGATTCTTTCATCGCAACGTTTATTATATTGACAAATTGTAGCGGGCCGAAGCGGGCTTAAAATTTGGCACGAAGCTGGAAATCAGCTATCTTTACTCCATATTACAAACATGATGACTATGCAGGACATGATAAACGGACGGTGCGGCTGGTGCGGAACCGACGAGCTGTATGTGAAATACCATGACCAGGAGTGGGGGAAATTGGTGACCGACGACAAGACGCTGTTCGAATTTCTTGTCCTGGAGAGTGCCCAGGCCGGGTTGAGCTGGATAACGATACTCAGAAAGCGTGAGGGGTATCGCAAGGCCTTTTGCAACTTCGACGCCGTGCAGGTGGCACAAATGACCGATAGCGATGTCGAACGGCTGATGCGGTTCGACGGCATTGTAAGGAACCGGTTGAAAATCAAATCCACAATCACAAACGCAAGGCTATTCCTTGCCATACAGGAAGAGTTCGGTAGTTTCTACAACTACACCTTGTCGTTCTTTCCCGACCGGAAGCCGATTACCAACACCTTTGGGTCGTTGAGCGAGATTCCGGCATCATCGCCCCAATCCGATGCCATGAGCAAAGACATGAAAAAACGGGGATTCAAATTCTTCGGCAGCACGATTTGTTACGCCCACCTGCAGGCGGCAGGATTTATCGACGATCACCTGACGGACTGCATTTGCCGAAAGAGATAAATAACGCATAGACTGACATTCAGGCTGCTGAAAAGACAAGCAGGTATTCCGTTATCCGCACATCGAAGTCGCCTCCTTGGGAGATTTTTTTCGGGCGGCAGGCCGGACAAATGCGAATCGCAAGCCGATCTGGCCCCAGAAGCCTTCCATCCCCGTATTGGGCGGAAATTGCAGATTTATTTTGCAAATGCGTGTTTATTTCATACCTTTAAATCGAAATCCGAGGGGGGGGGTGAAACTGAAACCAACCCTTATGACCGATGCGGGCAACACCGCGCAGGGACACGCATATTTTCAATCTGCCTCTTCCCCCAATCGTTTAACTAAAACACTTTTTAGGATGAAACATTGGGGTCTTTTCTTTTTGGCGCTCTGCTGCGCAGCCTGTCACAACGATGAACCGGAGCAGAAGTATTACATCACCCTCGATGAAGATGAAATCAGGGCAGATTATTCCGGGATTCAGCAACGTATAGCAGTTTCGGCCAACTGCGACTGGAGTATCCGAAATATTCCGCAATGGTGCATTATCGAAAAGGCCGTTGCGGATAACGCTGAGTATCTGGATATAGAGGTGTTGCCGAACGACACGGAAAATCCGCGCGAGGCAACAATAACGCTTGCCTGCCTGCATGACAGGTACAAACAGACAACCGCCGACCTGTTCGTTTCCCAAGCCGGGCAAAAAAAGCCGGAATACGACCCTTTGCAGTGGCATACGTTCGCAGTTAATAAATTCAACGATAACAAATACGACCTCCTGCCGGACAATGTCACGCGCAAATATCGGCTTTCGGCCGAACAGTCATTTGTAAACCCGGCGTTCAGGACGCAGGTTTATCCGGGACATTTGATTAACTGCCATACTGACAACCGGACATTGACGGTCTACGACCAATATACTTACAACCCGATTAACATAAGCGCCTATGTCAACAGGACGCTTTATGAAAAAGAAATGCTGCCCTCGTTCGACGGTATGAATGAAATGGTGCAGCAAATAACCTCCGAATTACCAGCTCAAAGTCAGCAATTCAACTATATCGGCCCTTTGCAATACCACTCACACAGGCATCTGCACCTGCTGGGGGTAGGCAACCTGGGCCTCAACCTCGATGAACTGCTAAGCGGGAAACCCTACACCGAAAAAGAAATGGGGAAACGGACGGGGTTTTTCTATAACTATTCCCGGGAAATGTTTACTATTATGATGGACTATCCTGATAAATTAATCCGAGAAACAATCAGCGAGGAACAACTGCCCGATATGTCCTATATTACCCACCTGACCTTTGGCCGAATGTCTTTGCTTTTCGTTGAGACAGACCTGGAATATACGAAGGCAATAAGCGTTGTTGATAAAATTATCAAAAAGGAAGAGTTGAGTGCGGATGACATTCAGGTTAAAGCCGATCTTCTCGTCTATTATGTCTATTTCGACAAAGGCAACAACCCGCAAACGGTTACGGGCGGCAGCGAACTGATCGGAAGATTCGTGAACGAGATCGGCTCGCTGAATATCACGCCTTTAGGGTTTAGCACAAATAAACTATCCAACAATCAGGTTGGAAATTTAGTCATAGAATTTGCATTGCCGTAAACCGGATCCCTTCGGAAAAGGCAACCGGAGAGGGAATAAATTCCGGTTTCAATACAGTGCGGCAATCCCCGCCTCAGCGCATCAGCAGCTTATACCCCACTCCCCGCACGTTCACCAGCTGGATCGACGGGTCGGCCGCAAGGCGGTGGCGCAGGCGGGTGATGAAGACATGCAGGCTGCGGGCATTGAAAAACGAATCGTCGCCCCAGATATTCACCAGCAGGGTTTTCATCGGCACGATCTCGCCCGCATTCCGGCAGAGGTATTGCAGCACTTCGGATTCGCGGGCCGAAAGTTCCGTCACCACGCCGTCGCACGTGAGCCGCTGGCGCTCGGCGTCGAAACGCATACGCCCCAGTTCGAACACACGTTCCGTACGCGCTTTCCCGACGCCCGCACGCCCGGCAAGCGCCCTGACCCGCACGATCAGCTCGCTCATGGCAAAGGGCTTGCGCAGGTAATCGTTGCCCCCGGTCTCGAATCCCTGCACCACGTCCTCGGCCGCCGAGCGCGCCGAAAGGAAAAGCACAGGCACCCCGGGCGCTTCGCGGCGCAGGCGCCCGACGAAGGTGAACCCGTCCATACAAGGCATCATGACATCCGACACGACCACATCGGGGCGCGACCCGCGGAACGCCCGCAACCCGGCCTCGCCGTCATGGGCGACCGTCACCTCGAACCCCTTTTCGGAAAGGGTATCGGCAATGATCCCCGCGAGGGTTTGCTCGTCCTCTACGAGCAGCAGTCTGATCTTATCGCCCATCGTCCGGAAGTATCAGGGTGAAGGTCGTACCGTGCCCCTCGGTGCTCTCCACCGCGACCGAGCCGCCGTGTTTGGCGGCGATTAGCCCGACGTAGTACAACCCGAGGCCGAAGCCCTTGACATTGTGAATGTCGCCCGTAGGCACGCGGTAAAACTTATCGAAGATATGCGCCTGCGCGGCACGCGGAATGCCGATGCCGTCGTCGGCGACTCGCAGGACGACCCGGCCGCCGTCCCGCCCGGCCGAAATGCGGATATGCACCTCCTCGCCGGAATATTTCAGGGCATTGTCGACCAGGTTGTCCAGGGCATGCGAGAGGTGGAAGCGGTCGGCGAAGGCAGTCAGCCCTTCGGGTGAAACATCCACCGTGACCCGTGCGGGTTTGGCTGCCTGCATCCGGAACTTCTCGGCCAGCGCCCCGAGCATCCCGGCCAGGGGGATACGCTCGCGGCGGAGCGTGAAATCCTCACGTTCCTCGCGCGACATGGTGAGGATGCGCTCGACCATCTCCGACAAAGCCGTCAGCTGGCTGCGGATCACACCCAGGTATTTCGCACGCCGCACCCCATCGTCGGCCGCCCCGAAATTCTCCAGCGCGTCGTTGGCCGCATAGGCCACGGCGATCGGGGTCTTCAGCTCATGGGTAATGTTGTGCGTGAAATCCATCCGCATCTCCTCGAGCGTCTTCTGCCGGAACAGCGTCCGCAACAGGTAGATGACCACGAACGCGACGACGAGCAGCATGAGCACCGAGGTGAGGATGATGCCGAACAGCTCGCGCAGCAGTTCCCGGTGGGGGTTTTCGATCTTCACCCGGAAAAGCAGCTTGTCGTCCGTGGTGACGCGCGAGGTGAACACCTTCGGGTTCCGTATCTGCGGAGCATCCTTCTGCGAAGCGATGACCGCCTCCTCCCGTTCCGCCCCCGTTGTCCGCGCCGCCAGGCTGTCGAGCCGGATTTCGGCAACATCGCCGCCGTCCCGGCCGCGGATCACGTCGACGCTGTAGGGCAGGCCGATGCCGGCATCGGCCAGGTAACGCGTCAGCAGGGAGTCGTAGCGGGACAGGTTGAACTGGAGCGCCGTGAACGAAGGCATATACACCTCCTGATAAATATAACGGGTCTTGTCGCCACGGCGCAGGGCGATATTCGTCCGCACCGTGTCGACCTTCGGCCTGAGGGAGATCACCTTGCCGGCAGTTCCGAGGTTCTCTACCGAGATCGCACCGATCATATCCGTCCTCACGGAGTCGATATTGCCCGTCGTCACGACCGACGTCCGGGTCTGCGACGTCCGGCGCCGGTTACCTATCAGCAGGTCGTCGTACGCCGCGCGGTTCATGGCGAGCGTCACCTTGCGCGAAAACTCCTCCGCACGGTCGGCATACATCCGCCACAGGCTCCACGCCTGCACGAGGGCCAGCGCCAGCAGGGCGCCGATCGCGCAGAACGAGATATTTCTGAAACGGTTCTTATCCACGGCCGAGGGGTTTATACTGCAAAAATACGAATAAAAACACTCCTGTCGCCGGCGTTAACATTATTTAACACTTCTTAACGCGGCGTTAACCATCGCCCTTCGTTTTTCGGGGTAATATTGCAGCGTAAACCAACACACCGAAGCCATGAAAACAAAACTCACCTTCCTTATCATCGCCGCCGCGCTGGCAGCCGCAACCGCAGGACGGGCGCAGACCGTCATCTCCTACTCGACCGACGGCGGGGCACAGGCCCTCGAAACGGGCGACATACCACAGACCGTACTGGACACCGCCACGCTCGAAGTGAGCTACCGCATGGAGTGGCTGCGGCGCCCCGACAGAGAGAAGCCGATGCAGGATCTGCTGCTGTTGCAGGCCGGCGGGAAGGTTACGAAATTCTTCTCCTACAAGACGCTCCAGCGGGACTCGCTGCTGCGCATCACCCCGGCCAAGCAGGTGCTGGCCAACGTGGGCAACTTCAAGGGCGGCCTGGAGGCCGTCGTATTCCAGAACTACCCCGCAGGCGAGATGACCTGCACCGACAAGATCTCACGGGACAACATGCTCTACACCGAGCCGCTGCCCGAAATCGAGTGGACGCTCCGCGACGGGACGCGCGAGGTCATCGGTTACGACTGCCGCCGTGCGACCTGCCGCTTCCGCGGGCGCGATTACGAAGCCTGGTACACCGAGGAGCTCCCGCTCGCCACCGGCCCCTGGAAATTCCACGGGCTGCCCGGACTGATCCTGGCCGTGAACGACACGGGCGACGACGGGGGCATCATCCGCTTCGAGGCGACCGGGATCCGCCGCGCCGAAGTTCCGGTGACGATGGCCGACCTGAACTACCTGACGACCTCACGCAAAAAATTCATGGCCACCGAGCGCAAATTCATGACCGACCCGATCGGCTACATGCAGGCCAATTCGAACATCAGGATCACGGTAAGAAACGAGGACGGAACGCCGTGCGAGGGTGCCGACCTGCTCCGCGAATACAATCCGCTGGAAACAGAATAGCCCCGCGGCGCGATGAAGTACCTGCTGACCCTGCTTTGGTCGCTGGGCGCAATCGCCGCCCAGGCCCAGGAGTACACGGGCCACGTGGCCGACAAGGAGGACGGGGCGCCCGTCGCCGGGGCCATCGTCACGGCGCGGGACTCCCTGGGCAAGCCGCTGGGTTACACGACTACCTCGGCCTCGGGCGATTTCGTGCTCAGGCCGCGCGGGGACGGGACAACCGCGCAGCTCGACTTCTCGACGATGGGCTACCGCCGGCAGTCGGTTCCGGCCAACGCCGGGCGGATGCTCGTGCTGCTGACGCCCGAGACGACCGACATCCGCGAGGTGACGATCCGCGCCCCGCGGCTGAGCTTCCGGGGCGACACCGTAAGCTACAACGTGTCGCGCTTCACCGAGGCGCAAGACCGCTCGATCGCCGACGTACTGCGCAAGATGCCGGGCATCGAGGTGGCGAAATCGGGCGAGATACGCTACAACGGCCAGCCGATCAACAACTTTTACATCGAAGGGCTGGACATGCTCGACGGCCGTTACGGACAGGCGACCAACAACATCGCGCCGCAGGACGTGGCGAGCGTCGAAGTGATGGAGAACCACCAGCCGATCAAGGCGCTCAAGGACATCGTATTCAGCGACCGCGCAGCCATCAACCTCCGGCTGAAACCGCATGCCAAAGCCCGCTGGACGGGGACGCTGCGCGGCGGTGCGGGCTGGTCGCCGGCGTTGTGGAACGGCGCGCTCTTCGCCATGCGCATCGGTGCCCGGGGGCAGTCGATGGTCAACCTCAAAACCGACAACACAGGGCAAAACCCCTCGGCCGAGACCGAACGGCTTTCGGTCGAGGACATCCTCAACGGCGGAGCCAACGACTACAATCCCGCCGCACACCTTTCGGTCGGCACTTCGTCCGCGCCGCTCGACGATACACGCACGCGCTTCAACCGCTCGCACATGGCCAGTCTGAACAACCTGCACAAACTCTCCGAGGACTACCAGCTCAGCAGCTCGCTCACTTGGGGTTACGACCGCCTGGCCTCGGATCGCGCCGCCCGGCAAAGCTGGTACCTGGCGGACGGCACGCGCGTGGACACCGAGCAGGAGTCGGCTGCTTCGTGCCGGCAACAGCTTTCGGCACGCATCGCACTAAAAGCCAACACCGAGCGGTTCTACATGCAGGAAAAACTCGAAGCTTCGCTGGCATGGAACGGCATCCGTGCCGTGCTCTCGGGCAGCTACCCCAACCGCCAGCGTGCCGACGCCCCGGCCTACGGCATCGAAAACGACCTGAAATATATCCGGCGCACCGGCACACGTTCGCTCACCGTCACCTCCTACCTGAAATACCTTACCCGCCCTCAGTCGCTCGATGTGGTGCGCGAAACGGGCAACCAGCGGCAGACGATCGCCGACCGCGCTTTTTACATGAACCACAACGCGGCATTCGGCACACAGGCCGGGCGGTTCGCCTTCGCATTCAAAGGCGGGGTTTCGGCACTCTTCCGGGGGCTCGTAACAGACCTGACGGGCACCGGGCTCGGGACAGGCACCGCGAACGACCTTTCGGCCGGCTACGCGGGCGTCTACCTCCAGCCGGGCATCACCTACCGCTCGCAGCGGCTGCGGCTGACGCTCGACCTGCCGGCAGGTTACCGCCGCTATGGACTGCACGACAGGATCGACGGCAGCCGAACCCCGGCGGGCATTTTCACCTGGAAGCCCCGCTTCGCGGTGAAATGGAGCCCCACGGGACACCTTTCGCTTTCGGCATCGGGTACGGTCGGCCGCGACGCGGCGGACGACAGCCGCACAGGCAACGGCGCCGTCCTGCGCAACTACCGTTCGGTGCTCTGCGGCGTAAACGAATACCGGCAAGCGCTGCAACGCAGCCTCTCGGCAGGCATCGCCTACAAGAACCCGATCGGCGGGTTCTTCGCCAGCCTGCTCGCGGTACGTTCATGGAACGACCTGCCGTTCCTGCCTGCGCAGCGCTTCGACGGCGACTATATCGTAAACTACTACGTGCACAGCTCGAACCGCGTGCGGTCATGGTACCTGTCGGGCGACGTCAGCCAGAATATCGACGCCCTCAACGGTCAGGCAGGCCTGAACGTCGGCTACAACCTCAGCGGCACGGAACTGCTGCTGGAAGAGGTGCCGACCTCCTATGAAAATTCCACCCTGACCGTCGCGCCGCGTTTCAACTTCCGGTTCGCCGCCTGGGTAAACACCGAATACCGGCTGGAATACCGCTATACGACACTCTCCATCCGCGGCCGGGAGCCCGACGGGCGGCACGATTTCAACCAGCGGCTGACCGTAAACCTCGTACCGTCGAAGAAATGGGTGATCCAATTCACGGCGGAGCACTATTACTCGCAGCTTTCGGCCGACCGGAGCAAGCACCTGCTACTGGCCGACGCATCGCTGCGCTGGAAAATAAACGGGAAATGGGAAGCTACGGCGACCGCCGCAAACCTTTTCGGCCGCGAAGAATACGCCTATACGACCTTCGACGGAGTAAGCTCGAGCTCCTACCGCTATGCCATCCGCCCGCGCAATATCCTGCTGGGCGCAAGCTGGAAATTCTGACAACCGCCGCACGACGCAACGCCCGGGCAAAACAGTCCGGGGCTTCCGGATCAGAAATTACGCCCCGCGTCCCACCACAGGCGCGTCCCCCCGTGGTCTTCGCCACCGAGTTCCGCGACGAGCGACGCATACTGCTCGGGATCGGACGTCGCCAGCGCAGCCGGGAACGGCAGCCGGCGGATCATCGTTTCGGTATCTATATAGCCCTTGCTATGGTTCAGACGTACGGGGAACAGGCGCGGATATCCCGTCCGCCGCTGTTCGGCCCAGGCCTCGCACCCTTCGGGATACATGGCGATCCACTTCTGGGTGATGATCCGCTCGAGCTTCAGTTCGTCGTCCGCCGTCGCATCCCAGCGGGGCGACACGCGGCACCGGGCGGCAATGTCGTTCCCCGGATCTACCGGATCGTGGTAATCGGCGGCCATGGCGTCGCTCCCCAGGTAGCTTTCGGCCCCGGACAGCTGCCATTGCGCGAACGATGCCGCAACGCCGTTGCGGTAACAGCGCTCCGCATCTTCGTCCGTCCAGCCGCGCAATGCCGCTTCGGCACGCAGGAACCACACCTCGGCCGCCGTCATCAGGACGGCATCGGTATCCGTATCCACCGTAAGGCGGGAAAATGCCGCGTAATAATTATGCGAAAAACCCGTCCCCTGACGGATTCCATGGTATTGCCCCTTCAGGACGACCGTCCCGTCGCCCGCATCGCCGGCAATGACCACGTCGCTGCCGCAGGGCTTGAAAAACTTCTCCAGCCGCGGATCCCCGTACCCGGTCAGTACGGATTCCATCGAAGCGTTCAGGGCGGCCTCGTTCCAGTTCAGGTTGATCTCGCCCAACGGATTGGAATAGGTGCCCGAGGTCTTCACGGCGGCATTCTCCATACTGGTCTCGATCACCCCTCCGGCCGCCTGCGCCGCCTTCCGGAATTCCGCACGGGCCTTTTCGGGCGCGGCAACGGCGATACGCACGGCAAGGCGCATGCGCAGGGAGTTGGCAAAACGGAGCCAGGCCGTATAGCTGCCGTCGAGCAGCAGGTCGAACCTGGAAAACTCGCCGGCCTCGGGCTGCTCCTCGACCCAGGCCGCCAGAATGTCCGCCGCCTCGTCCAGGTCGTCGAAGAAGCAGCCGTAGACCTGTTGCTGGCTGTCGGGCACGTATTCGCTGCCGCGGTCGGCGAAATGGCTGTATATCACCGGCCCGTAGTAGTCCGTCACGCGGTGCATGGCCAGGACTTTGAGTATCTTCGTTATGGCATAGAACGGCGGCATCTTCTCGCGTGCCGTCTGTTCCAGCCGGTAAATCTGGGGCATGACGTAGGAATAGGTAAACTGCCACATGGCGCTGTTCCAACCGTCCTGCAGGTTGTAATCGGAGTTGTGGCTGCCGCCCTGCAACGGTTTGGGATCGTGCATATAGCCCGAGAACATATCCGCATTGAGGTTCTGCGTCATCTGGAACGGCCAGTTCTTGCCCTTGCCGAAATCGTAGTTGAAATAAATCCCCTGCTGAACGATCTGCAGGCGGTATCCGAAGCCGTTGTCGTCGGCCTCGAGATCCCCGTCCGAAATCCCCGAGAGGTCGTCGTTCATATCCCGGAAATTCCCCGTGCAGGCACCCAAAAAGACTGTGCAAAATGCGGCGAACAGATATATGTAAAAGCGCTTCATGATTCTCAGAACTCCAGTTTTATGTTGAAGCCGATGCTCCGTACGGTCGGCATGCCGTAGACGTCGATCCCCTGGTTGTCGTTGCCCGTCGAAAGGACGAGGTCGGGATCGAACGGCGCGGCATTGTAGATAAAGAAGAGGTTGCGCGCCACCAGCGACACGGTCATGCCGCTGAATACCCGCGTACGGCGCATCAGACGCTGCGGCAGCGCATAGGACACCGCCAGTTCGCGGAGCCGGATGTTCGTCGCATCGTACATGTAATACTCGGTCACACCTGCGCGGCCGCCGACCAGTTTGTAAAAACCCTTCACGTCGTCGATCCGCTGCCCTTCGAGCATCACGCAGCCCCGGTCGCGGGCATCGGCCGTTGCGGCCGACACCCCGTAGGAATCCAGGTCGGCCATCGTCTGCGACAGGAGCCGTCCGCCATAGCGGCAGTCCAGCAGCACGGACAGCGACATGCCCTTATAGGAGAACGTGTTGCCCCAGGAGAGCGAGAACACGGGATTGGCATTGCCGACCTTCACCGTATTGCCGTCGCCCACGGTGCGGGGCAACCCGGCGGAATCGCCTTCGGCCTCGTAGACGATCCTCCCCATTGCGTCGCGCTCGAACGCCCGCCCGTAAATATCGCCGATCGAACCGCCCTCGACGAGTTTCATGGCATAAGACGATGAAAAACTCGACGGACCGTAGACATATTCGCGCAGCTCGTCATGGAGTTTTATCACGCGGTTCCTGTTATGTGCGAAGTTCACCGTCGACTGCCACGTCAGCGCACCTCCGTAAACCGGGTAAGCGTTCAGCGACACCTCGACGCCCTGGTTCTCGATATTGCCCGCATTCTCGTAACGGTAGGCGTACGCCTCGCCCGAAAGGGCCGGAAGCTTGAAGAACTGGTTGTGCGTATTGGTCTTGTAGTAGGTCAGGTTGATGCCCAGCCTGTCGTCGAGGAACCGCCATTCGAGCCCCGCCTCGAGGGCGTTGGTCATCTCCGGCTTGAGGTCGGTGCCGGGGGCGG
>OLWH01000185.1_pt1 | contig 33514 bp, 39 predicted proteins | sample 1673381 | NCBI WGS metagenome assembly OLWH01 (sample SAMEA103958110, study PRJEB25191) | human gut metagenome | reverse complement strand
GCTTTTCGAGATATTTTCGGCTTTCTTTGGTGCAGGTGGGCTGGCGCCCATCAAGACAAAAAAGGCGAAAATAGCCGGAAGGGCGCGCCGACAGGCGATATGGGTTCAACTCTCGTCAGCTTATCCCTGCCGTGTTCGCGGTTTGTCATATTGACTTCGGGTTCGTTAAACCCACATTTTTAATAAGGGATGCCGATTTGAATCTGCGGATTGCAGGCCTCCCGGCTCCGGCCGGACGTTGGAAGCAGAGAAACAGAGCTTAGGCGACCCACCTGCTTTTTTGTGCAGGTTATAATCGAACCCCAACGGCACGGCGGGGTACTTAGGCCAACAGTTGTCCGACGGTTTTCCCGTCGGACTTTTTCTTTTTTAGAATATTGCGGCCGGGCAACATTTCGGCAAATAAAAATAAATATGGTATGGAAAGCATGCAGTCGAAAAAATTTTTCGGCTGCGTATTTTTTTACTTGTACGCAAACGTACAAGTTTTGCCCGAAAACAGCCTATGGGTGAGAGGTGAATTTTATGAATAGGAAAAAATCCGCCGATGCGGATAAGCTTCTCGAAAAGCTTGCGGTGTCCTCGCCGAACGATGCCGTGAAGCTGCTTTATCTCGGCGCAGAGGATATATCCGAGCTTGAGGGGCTCGACCTTTCGCTGCTGAGCGAAATCAAACGCGGACCGAAAGGGGAGGTGGAGCTGAAGTTTGTAAACAAGCTTGCGATCATAAGGGAGCTTATAGAGCTCAATGCCGCAGCCGCGGCACAGCAGGCTCAGGGTGGCGGCTTCTACGCGGCGCTGGACAAATCGGCAAGGCTTCTGGAGGGCGAAAAGAGCAATGACGTTTGACTTTTTCTCGCCGACCCAGCTGAAGGCTTTGTCGTGGTGGAGCGACGCATCTCCTTACCGCGATCTCGATGCCGTGATCTGCGACGGCGCGGTGCGCTCGGGCAAGACTCTGTGCATGGGCATATCCTTTGTCTGCTGGGCCATGCGCCGGTTTGACGGACAAAGCTTCGGCATATGCGGCAAGGCAAAAAGCAGCATAAGGCGAAACATGATAGAGCCGCTGCTGCCGGTGCTGCGCGACATCGGCTTTGCGGTGCGCGATCTCGTTTCAAAGGGGATAATCGAGATAAGCTACCTCGGCCGGGAAAACCGCTTTTATCTCTTCGGCGGCAAGGACGAAAGCTCCGGCTCGCTTATCCAGGGTGTGACGCTTGCAGGAGCGCTGCTCGACGAGGTGGTTCTGATGCCGCGCTCGTTTGTCGAGCAGGCCTGCGCCCGGTGCTCGGTGACGGGGAGCAAGATATGGTTCAACTGCAACCCCGAAAGTCCGCAGCACTGGTTCTATCGCGAATGGATATGCCAGGCCGACCGGCGGCGCGCACTGTATATCCACTTCACGCTTGAGGATAACCCCTCGCTGTCGAAAAAGATAATCGACCGCTATAAGCGCATGTACAGCGGCGATTTTTACAGGCGGTTTATCCTCGGTCAGTGGGTGCTGCCGGAGGGCAGAGTGTATGACTTCTTCAGCGAGGACATGCTGTGCGACGCGCCGGAGAGCTGCTGCGAATACATCGTATCCTGCGATTACGGAACGAAAAATCCAAGCTCCTTCGGACTGTGGGGCAGATGCGGACAAACGTGGTACCGCCTGCGCGAGTATTACTACGACGGGCGGAAAACAGGCAGGCAGAAAACCGATGAGGAGTACGTCGCGGCGCTCGCCGAGCTTTGCGGCGAAGCCGTTCCGCACAGAGTAATCGTCGATCCCTCGGCAGCAAGCTTTATCGAGGCGCTCTCAAGAGCGGGCTTTCGCGTCGAGAAGGCGGAAAACGATGTTCTGCGCGGCATACGGCTCACAGCCTCGCTGCTCAAAAGCGGACGCATCCGCATCTGCCGCGGCTGCGACGACACGGTACGCGAGTTTTACCAGTATCGCTGGGACGAGCGCGCCGGAAAGGAAGCGCCGCTGAAGCAGAACGACCACGCGATGGACGATATCCGCTATTTTGCCGCAGGCATTTCAAAACTTACGCAGAGCTTGGGCGCTGCGTGGGTGGAAAGGTAGGAATATGAAACTGTTTTCAAAACAAAAGGCCGCTCCGCCGAGGGTGCAGCTTCGCAGTGCGCAGGCGCATCCGTTTAGTCTCATCGACAGCTATGTGCCGCTCGGCAGCGCGGAAACAAGGCTTTACCGTATGATCCGCGAGGCGGTGCCGGTGGTGGACGCGGCAATCATGAAGATCGTCAGACTCACCGGCGGCTTCGAGGTAAGCTGTGCGGATAAAAATGCGCAGAGGGCGCTTGCGGAATTTATCCGAACGGTGCCGGTGGGCAGAGGTCAGACGGGGCTTGAAAGCTTCCTTGCCCAGTATCTTGACTCGATGATAACCTGCGGCCGCGCCGTGGGCGAGATCGTCGCGAACGGCAACCGCGACATTGCCGCCGTGCTCTGCGGAAACGTTGCCGACGTGCAGATCCGTGAGGGCAAAACTCCGCTTGACTTCGAGCTGTGCGGCGTGTCCGACACCGGCTGCGTGACGCCATTTCGGTATCAAAATCTTCTGTTGTTTACGCCGTTTAACCCCGAGGCAGACTCGCCCTACGGCGTTTCGATGCTGCGCAGTATGCCGTTTTTGTGCGGAATACTGCTGAAGATATATCAGTCGCTGGGCATCAACTGGGAGCGCGCCGGAAACGTTCGCTTTGCGGTCGTTTATAAGCCGCAGGGCGACGCGCTCGACAGGTTCTCGGCTCAGGAGCGCGCTCAGCAGATAGCAGCGCAGTGGTCGGAGGCCATGCAGAGCGGAAAATCCGGCTCCGTGCGCGATTTTGTTGCCGTGGGCGACGTTGATATCAAGGTCATCGGCGCGGATAACCAGATCCTCGACAGCGAGGTGCCGGTGCGGCAGATACTCGAGCAGCTTATCGCGCGAACAGGCATACCGCCGTTCCTGCTAGGCCTTAACTGGTCAACGACGGAGCGCATGAGCGCTCAGCAGGCAGACCTCATGACAAGCGAGCTTAACGCCATTCGCAGAACGGTGACGCCCGTTATCGAGAAGATCTGCCGCATGTGGCTGAACATGCACGGCTACGCGACAACGCTCACTGTCGAGTGGGAGACGATCAATCTTCAGGACGAGGTCGAGGAGGCCAAGGCTGCGCTTTACCTTGCGCAGAGAGACAAGATCTATTGGGAGGAAGGAAAAAGCAATGAAGATCATTAAAGACGGCTCGGCGTCGGGCAGCGTGTGCGCCGAGCAGGAGCTGCAGGCGATAAACGCCTTTGCCAAGACGCAGCTTACCGCCGACGAGGTCTACGCCTTTCAGGTGCTGCTGTGCGATAACGAGGTCGATCGCGACCACGAGCGCTTTTCGGTATCAACGCTCCGCGAGCTTAGCGAGCTTTTCGTCGGCGCGACGGGCATCTGCGACCATGACTGGCGCAGCGAAAATCAGGTCGCGCGAATTTACAGAACGGAGCTTGTGACCGAAAAGGGCAAAACCACCTCGTGCGGCGAAGCGTATGTCTATCTCAAGGGCTTTGCCTACATGCTGCGCACCGAGGCAAATGCCGAGCTTATCGCCCAGATAGAAGGCGGCATAAAGCGCGAAACGAGCGTCGGCTGCTCGGTAGCGCAGAGCATATGCAGCATCTGCGGTGCCGAGATCGGAACATGCAGCCACGAAAAGGGCAAGGTTTACGGCGATAAAAGGTGCTGTGCCGTGCTCACGGGCGCGGTTGACGCATACGAATGGAGCTTTGTTGCCGTTCCGGCGCAGAGAAGCGCGGGCGTTATAAAAAGCTTCATCGAAAGCGAGGCCGGGCGCGGCTATGCCGCCGAGTTTGCGGCGCTGGAGAAATCCGCGCAGCTCGGCAGGAAGTATCTCGACTCGCTCAGAGCGGAGGTACTGCGGCTGTGCCTCGTGTGCGATGAAAAAATGCACCCGGCGCTCGAAAAAAGCGTGCAGCTGATGGAAGAGCCGGAGCTTATTAAGCTCAAGGACGCGTTCGAGGAGGCATCGGCGAAGCTCTATCCGCCCGTGACCCAGCTTCCGGGCAGGGGCGAAGTCACCGCATTTTCCGGTGAAGAATACATCATTTGATCTAAGATCAGGAGGACAAAAATGAAAGTTAGTTTTGAAGGCGTCGGAGAGCAGGTGCTCTCCTTCAACAAGGCAAGCGGCGTAACAAAGGGCGCGCTTGTGAAGATGAGCGCAAACAGCACCGTAAAGGCCTGCGACGCAGGCGACCGCTTTATGGGCGTTTGCATCGCGTCGGGCGATGCATTTGCCGAGATAAAGACCGCAGGCTATGTCGAGCTTGGCTACAGCGGCACGGCTCCCGCGGTCGGCTACGCTACCCTCGCTGCGGACGCTGCGGCAGGCAAGGTCAAGGCTGTCACCACCGGGGGAGCACAGTACCTTGTCATCAAGGTCGATGCCGCTGCCGGTACAGTCGGCTTCATTATGTAAGGAGGAAAAGATCATGGCATATAATTTCAACGAGATAAAGCTCGAAAAGGGCATGTATTCAGAGCGCGGCAAGAGCTTCGAGCAGACCCTGGAGGCGCTCGACCCCAACGAAAACTACAAGGGCACTCCGTATGAGGGGCTTGACGCATTCCAGCGCCAGCTCAAGAGATTCGATATCAAGGTCCGCGGCGCAGGCAGCGACGTTGTCGAAAAATTCTTCTCGACCTCGGAGTCGGCGGTGCTGTTTCCCGAGTATGTTTCGCGCAGCGTAAAGGCAGGCATGGAAGAGGGCAACATCCTGCCGTCCATCACCGCTACCGTCACCCGTTTTGACGGCATGGACTATCGCTCCATCTACTCGGCGGCAAGCGAGGACGACAAGAGCCTGCGCTATGTCGGCGAGGGTGCGGCGATACCCCAGACCGAGGTGAGAGCCTCCGACCATCTGGTGAGCCTCAAAAAGCGCGGTAGAATGCTCGTTGCATCCTATGAAGCGATCCGCTTCCAGCGCCTTGACCTGTTTTCCGTCATGCTCCGCCAGATCGGCAATCAGATCATGCGCATGCATCTTGAGGACGCCATCGACGTTATCACAAACGGCGACGGCAACTCCAATGCTGCAACCTCATACGAGGTAGGCGACGACACCATCGGCGGCACCAAAGGCAGCCTGAGCTACGGCGAGCTGCTGAACTTCTGGAACTGCTTTGACCCTTACACCATGAACACCATGCTCGCAGCTCCCGACGTTATGATGAAGATCCTCAAGTGCTCGGAGTTTCAGAATCCCCTTGCCGGACTTAACTTCCAGGGCACCGGCGAGCCGGGCAATCCTCTGGGCGCAAAGCTCATCCGCTGCTCGGCAATGCCGGCCGGCACCGCCATCGGCCTTGACAAGGGCTATGCTCTTGAGATGGTCACCGCAGGCGACGTTAACGTTGAGTACGACAGACTTATCGACCGTCAGCTCGAGCGCGCAGCGATCACCAGCATTTCCGGCTTTGCAAAGCTCTACACCGAGGCATCCAAGGTGCTGACTGTCTGATAAACACACAAGGAGACGGGTCACCCCGTCTCCGCTTTTTGGAGGTAATCAATGTCATATACGGATATGGACATAGAAATGAAGGCGCTGAGCATGCTCGGAGAAAGCGTTCCGGACGAGGACGCGGATATGCTGCGCGCGGTGTGCTCCGCTGCCGCCGCCGAGCTTGAGAGCAGACTGCGCCGCGGCGCTTCAAGCGACGAGATAGGCGAAACTTTCGTTACTGCATCGGCGATGCTCGCAATATCCATGTACATGGAGCTGGGCAGTGCTCACTCCGGCGGAGTGAGCGGCTTCACGGCAGGAAAGCTGTCTGTGCAGCTCGGCGGAGCGTCGGCCGCGGCGCTGAGAAAAAGCGCGGAGACGATGCTTGGCGCGTATCTTGACGCAGGAGGCTTCGCGTTTGTGGGGGTGCAGGGATGACGGCGGCAAACAGAATCTTGCAAAGCTACGGCGAGAGCATCACCGTCGGTACGGCCGAGAGCAAGGGATTTATATCCTGCCTTGACCCGGACGATGCGCAGATCCACAAGGCTCACCTCACGCCCGGAGTTACGAACAACTCTAAATACCGTCTTATAACCGATGCAGAAGGCATCACAGAGGGCGATGCGGTCACGGCGGCAGGCAGACGGTATGTCGTTTTGCGTGTCGAGCCTGTGCGCATATTCGGCGCGTTTTCGCACAATGAGTGCATACTGAAGCTGAAGGGAGGCGCTGCCGATGCTTGAGAATATCGCGAGCGAAATTGCAGAGGAGCTTAATAACGCCGGGATAAACGCTGTGACAGCGTTTAACGCATCGGAGCTTGAGGCCGTATCGGCGTTTGTGTGCGTAGGCCTTAAAAGCGCGCGGATAAGCTCGTCGGGGCTTGGCAACTACATCGGAGTGTGCACCGAGGACGGACAGCTTAAGGAAATGTACGGCGAAAAGGCCGAGCTTGTGCTCTCGCTTGACGTTTACAGTCCGGCAAACGCGGATGAGGGCTGCTCCGAGCTTGCCGACGGCGTAAGGTGCGCACTTTACAACATCGACGGCCTGTCGGTCACGGAGTTTGACTTTGAAAAAGTCGAATACGACGGCGACTGCCGCATGCTGCGCAGCCGCTGCACGGCAAAGGCGGCAGCCTATCTTGTGCGTGAAATGCTCGGCAGTTCGCTGTCGGGCTACAGCATAGGGGAGGGAACGATATGAGCGTTATAAAAGCGTATTCTTCAAATTCGGCAAAGGTCGGAGTTGACGGCGTGCCGCTTGCAGGCGTTGCGCTTGCCGAGGAATACGAGCGGCACAGCGAGTATCCGGTGCTCGGCTTCGGCGACTGCGTGCCGAGCGCGATACTGACCTTTGACCGGAGCTATGAGATCGTGCTCGAGCGCACAGCGAGCATAGGCGACGGTGTGAGATTTGAAAACGCTGAGCCGTTTGAGCTTCAGATAGGCGGCAGACTTTACGGCGGCTGCCGCTGCACAGAGCTTCGGAAAACAAAAAAGCCCGACGGCTCGGAGGTGCAGCGAATAAAGATCGCCGCGCTCTGCTGCGAGGAGGTGTCGGGAGATGAATAACGAGGGCGAAATGCTTTCCGTCAGGCCGTATGCGCCCGACGAAAACGGCGTGAATTTTGATGAGCAGCAGCTTTTTATAGTGAGCCGGCGCGACATGTCGCTGCTGTCGGACTATTTCCGGCGCGATGCGCGCAGATATGACAACGGCTTTGAGCTGTATTAGGAGGGAAAAGAATGCTTGCACCAATGCAATATCGAGATTTCGTGTGGCCGAACAATCCGCGTGTGTTCGAGGTCGAATACCGACGCACGCTGCACAGCTACAAACTGCCGTTTTCCGGCTATGTAGTGCAAAATCTCGGGCTTCAGAATAAAATAATCCGCGGCGAGGGCGAGTTCGTCGGCCCGAAGGCATACGAAAACTTTCGCCGGCTTGCCGCGCTTTTCGAGGAAAACAAGGGCGGCAAGCTCGTACACCCCGTGTGGCCGACGATGCGCGCATATTTTGCAAAGCTCAGCCTCAAGCAGGAGCCGAAGGAAGACTATATAAGCTACAGCTTTGAATTCTGGGAATACATCGGCAGCGCGTTCGAGGATGCTCAGGAAGCCATCGACGACACCGACTACGGCAACCCGGCAGCGGAGATCGGCCGCGTGCGCTATTACAGCGCCGTCGAAAACGACACTCTGCGCGTGATATCGCAGAAAAAGGGCATTGCGCTTTCCGTCCTGTCGGAGCTTAACCCGGATATAACAAACCCCGATGCCGTCATAGTCTACGGCAGACTCATAAGGATAAGGTGATGCGATGAAAGGATATTTGATCGACAAAAACGGCGCGCTCACGCTGCTGCCGGAGTTCCTGTCATGGGACGTCTGCCACGGCATGGGCGAGCCGTGCGACTGGTTCGAGGTGAGCTTCATTTACTACAGCGCGCAGCTTCCAAAGCTGCAAAGCGCCTGCCGCTTCCGGGCGGTGCACAACAACGCCGTCGTATTCAAGGGAATAATCGACGAATACAGCATAAGCATCGACGAGAAAGGCTCGGTCGTTACGCTCTCGGGCCGATCGGACGCGGCGCTGCTGTTGGATAACGAGCTTCCGGCGCAGGAATATGCTCAGCTCAGCAACTCGGCGGCCGTGAGCGCCTTTGCGCGTGCGTTCGGCATAAGCAGCGTCGTATCCGGCAGCGCAAAAACGCTCAATTCATTCAGCGTGCGCACCGGCGAGAGCGCGTGGAGCGCGCTAAAGCGCTTTTGCCGCTATGCGTGGGGAACCGTGCCGTATTTCACGAAAAGCGGAACGCTTGTTCTCAACGGTCGGACAGGCTCGACGATAACGGTGGATGCGTCAAAGGACGCAGCGAGCGTGTCGCTGTGCGACGAGCACTACGGCATAATATCGGACATAAGCATCCGAAACCGGGTGACGGGCGCAAGCTACACCGTTTCAAACGAAAGCTTCACGGCCTTCGGCGGCAAGTGCCACAGGGAAATGACGGTTCCGAAAACGACCGGCGCCGACGCGGCAAGGTATACCGCCGAATATCAGATAGCCGAATCAAAGCGCGGCAAAAAGTGCGCGAAATTAACGCTCACAAAGCAGTTTGCCTGCTTTCCGGGCGACAGAGTGCAGCTTACGGCGGCAAAGCTCGGCGTGAGCGGAACGTTCACGGTCATTTCCTCGCACTGCTGGGCAGATTCCTTGAGCGCCGGGACGATAGTGACGCTGGAGGTGTGAGCATGTGGTTATCGGAAATTAAAAGAAAGGCAGAGCCGACCGGTACTCTGCCCGATATAAGCGTGAACGCCGCCGGGGATATAAATCTTGAGACCGCCGCTGCGCGGATATGCATAAAAAACAGCGGCGAGATCGTCATTGAAGGCATCGTTACCGTAAACGGCAGCGCAATTTGAATATAAAAAACGAGCGTACCGGACGGTACGCTCGTTTTGCAGGTTTTTCTTATTAAGGATCAGACAACGCCCTGAGCCATCATTGCGTCAGCAACCTTCAGGAAGCCTGCAACGTTTGCGCCGAGCATGAGGTTGCCGGGCTGGCCGCACTCGACGGATGCGTCGTAGCAAGCCTTGAAGATGTTCTTCATGATGCCCTGCAGCTTCTCGTCAACTTCTTCGAAAGTCCAGCTCATGCGGATGGAGTTCTGGCTCATTTCGAGGCCGGAAGTTGCAACGCCGCCGGCGTTGGATGCCTTGCCGGGGCTGTAGAGCAGGCCGTTGCCGAGAACCTTCTCGATTGCTTCCGGGGTAAGAGGCATATTTGCGCCTTCGAATACTGCCATGCAGCCGTTGTCGATAAGGTGCTGTACGTCGTCAGCGTCCATCTCGTTCTGGGATGCGCAAGGCATTGCGATGTCGCACTTGAGGGTCCAGATGCCCTTGCGGCCTTCGTGGTACTCGGAGCCGGGAACTTCGTCTGCGTAAACGCTGATGCGTGCGCGGCGCTTCTGCTTGATATCCATGACCTTCTTGATGTCAACGCCGTCGGGATCGTAGATGTAGCCGTTGGAGTCGCACATTGCGATAACGGTGCCGCCGAGCTGGGTGCACTTCTCAGCTGCGTACTGAGCAACGTTGCCAGCGCCGGAAACGATGACCTTCTTGCCCTCGAAGCTGTCGTTTCTCAGGTGCTTGAGCACTTCTGCGGAGAAGTAGCAGATGCCGTAGCCGGTGGCCTCGGTGCGGGCGAGGGAGCCGCCGTAGGTCAGGCCCTTGCCGGTGATGACGCCGCCCTCAAAGCGGTCGACGATCTTCTTGTACTGGCCGAACATGTAAGCAACTTCGCGTGCGCCGACGCCGATGTCGCCTGCGGGAGTGTCGGTGAACTGGCCGATGTGACGGTACAGCTCGGTCATGAAGCTCTGGCAGAAACGCATAACTTCTGCATCGGACTTGCCCTTCGGGTCAAAGTCGGAGCCGCCCTTGCCGCCGCCCATGGGCAGAGTGGTCAGGGAGTTCTTGAGGATCTGCTCGAAGCCGAGGAACTTTATAACGGAGAGGTTGACAGAGGGATGGAAGCGCAGACCGCCCTTGTAAGGTCCGATAGCGGAGTTGAACTGAACGCGGTAGCCGCGGTTGACCTGGACCTTGCCGTTGTCGTCAACCCAGGGAACGCGGAAGGTGATGACGCGCTCGGGCTCTACAAAGCGCTCGATGAGGCTTGCCTTCTCCCACTCGGGGTGCTTGTCAACGACGAGCTGCAGGCTCTCAAATACCTCGCGGACTGCCTGAAGAAACTCGGGCTGGTCGGGATCGCGCTTTTCGACGGAGTCATAGACTCTCTTAAGATACTCGTTTGTAATCATTGCTTTTTTCTCTCCTATTGAAAAAATTGAAAACTAATCATCTGAGGAAACACATTCCCCACTTTTCAAATTCTATTACTTGTCGGCGCAAGATACAATTGTGAGATGTTATAAAAATGCAGTGTTAAAAACCGTCATATTGCACCAAAAAAGAAGCGGAATGAAAGTAAATGACCCAATTATACAACGCAATTGCACATGAACAGCGACAATATTGATATTGAATTAACACAGTGCCGGAAAATTTTTTCGCCGGCGAAAAGGAAAATACTTGACAAGTTATGCAAAAGCGAGTAATATCCAAAATAGATAATGCAATTGCATAAAATATCTTGTTTGGAGATGTGTGCTTGAATAACAGAAATAAATACAGAGCGTATTGCGCGCAATGCCGCCTGATGTTTGAAAACGGCGACGAGATCTTCTCGTGGGAGGGCGAATATGTCTGCTCGGACTGCTTTGATGCGCTGTTTTCGGAGCTTGACCGATATGAAAGGGCCGGCCTTGTAGGCAGCAGGGTAATAAATTACCGGCGCCCTTTCGGAACGCCGGTAAGCTGAATAGGTATCAAACTATGATGAAGAACTTTGCAAGGAACAGTGCCGAAAGCACATAGGTCAGGATCGAGACCTCCTTTGCCTTGCCGGTGAACGCGGCAACGACGGAGTAGGAGATCAGCGCCATGCCGATGCCGTGGCCGATCGAGCCGGTGATTGGCATGAAGATGAGCATAAGCGCAACGGGGATGACCTGAAGGATATCGTCCCAATCGACGTTCTTGAGGCCGCTGAGCATAAGAATGCCGACATAGATAAGTGCGGCGCTCGTTGCCGGAGCCGGGATGAGAGCTGCGATAGGTGCGATGAACATGCACAGCAGGAACATGACCGCTGTGGTCAGCGCGGTAAGACCGGTGCGGCCGCCGGCCTCGACGCCGGAGCCGGACTCGATGAAGGTCGTGACGGTGGAGGTGCCGGTGCATGCGCCTGCAACGGTGCCGACGGCGTCTGCCAGCAGAGCTTCCTTCATCTTGGGCATCTTGCCGTCCTTATCGAGCATGTTTGCGCGTGCGGCGGTGCCGACGAGGGTGCCGATGGTGTCGAACATGTCGATCATGCAGAAGGTTATGATAAGGGCAACGGCGGTGAACCAGCCGATGCTTATGAAGGTCTTGAAATCAAACTTGAAGAAGGTGGTGTCGAGCATATCGCCGAGAGGGGGGACAAAGGATGCGGTGGCAAGGGATGCAAACGGATTGGTGTCCAGGAAAATGAAGCTGCCGCCCCAGTAAACGATGCAGGAGATGAGCATGCCGAGAATGACGGATGCCTTGACCTTGTGGTGGCTGAGGACGACGATGGCGAATACGCCGACGAGCATGGTGACGACGTAGAGCACCAGCTGCGGGCCGCCCTTTTCACTGTAAAGGCCGGCGTTCGAGCCGAAGCCGACGTTGAGCAGCATAAGGCCGATGGCCGGGGTGATGCCGATGCGGATGCCGAAGGGAATGGCCTCAACGATCTTCTCGCGGATGGAGAAAAGCGTGAGGATGACGAAGAAAACGCCCTCGACGAGGATGATGCATATTGCGGCAGGGAAGGCTTCCTCGTAGCTCAGGCCGGTGAACGTTGCGATGTTTGCAACGACGACGGCGAAGAAGCTGTTCAGGCCCATGCCGGGAGCCATTGCGAAGGGCTTGTTCGCGGCGAAGGCCATGACGAGCATGCCGATGGCGGAGGCTATGCAGGTTGCCATGAAGACCGCATTCCACAGCGGAGTGCCGGTCGCGAAGTTGGTCAGCAGGTTGGGGTTGAGGGCAATGATATAAGCCATTGTCATGAAGGTGGTAAGACCGGCGACTATCTCTGTGCGCGCGGTGGTGCCGTTTTCCTTCAGCTTGAAGATCTTTTCCATTTTGCGCTCCTTTTTGTCTTTCAGAACAAAATTTTGGGGACGAGGCAGCGCAGGGCTGCTCAGTCCCGAAAAACAACAGATAAAACTATATCCGCCAACCGACCAAAAGTCAATTCGCGGATATTGAGAAAAAGACGTGTAAATTTTCTGTTAATTTGTGCGCATTAGGTAAGAGACAGCAGCTCAAGCGTGCGAGCATCCGCCCTGCCGCCGTAGAATTTTGCAAGAACGGCGTCGAACACTGGATCGTCCGATACCTGCGCAAACAGCGTCATGCATGATCTGAGCTTGAGATCATCCGGGTAGCCCATGACGGCTGTCGCGTCGGAGCAGCCGAGGGTGAGGAGCGCATTTGATATCTCAATAAGGCGCGCGCCGAGCACGGGGTGGGCGATGTACTGCCGCGCTTCTTCGATGTCCTTTATCGCGTAAAGCTGAGCCGTGTAGCTCATGCCGAGGCCGGCAATCTGCGGAAAGATGTACCACATCCAGTGGCTGCGCTTGTGCCCCGAGCGTATCTCGCGCAGCGCGGTGTCGTAAGAGTGCTCCTGAGCTACAAGAAAACGGTCAAGAGAGTTGTTCATGGTTTCACCTCGTGGGGCTATTCTGCTGATTTTGCGGTGTTGATGGAAGCTACGAGAATGCGCTTGATCTCCAAACAGTCTTGCAGAAGAGAAGCGCTGAGTTCGCCGTTAATGTATTCGGACATTTGCAGGAGCCTGAGCCAATACTCGGTCTCGGCCGTCTCCTTTAAAGCAATGTGGAGTTTTGAAATAAAGTCTGCACGGCTGTGCCCGTAGTTGGCTTCGTTTATGTTAGCGCCGATGCTTGTTCCGGAGCGAACGATCTGTTTTGATATAACGCTCTCTTTCTTCGATTGAACGAGGTATTGATTAAGCTTTATTATCCTCGCAGCAAAGGCGATCGACTTATCTATAAGAATGTTGTCTTTCACAGGCATCACCATGTTAGATTATATCAGAAACGCCGAATAATTGCAATTATTCATTATTCATCAGCAAAGCGACTTCATTATTCACTATTCATTACAAAAATCCTGAAATGAATGATTAATAATTAATGATGAAGAATGAATAGTACAAAAGCAAAAATCCCATTGACATTCGTCAACAGGATTTTTGATTTTGGTGGGGGATGGTGGATTCGAACCACCGAAGGCATTGCCAGCAGATTTACAGTCTGTCCCCTTTGGCCACTCGGGAAATCCCCCAAATATATGGGTATTCAATTGGAGCTGGTGGACGGATTCGAACCCCCGACCTGCTGATTACAAATCAGCTGCTCTACCAGCTGAGCTACACCAGCATCTCACCAGCGAACCGTATTATACCAGAGCTTTCCCTCAATGTCAACAAGAAAGTTTATCAGGAAACAGAAAATTTATCGCTTTAAAGTTATACAGCTTCCACAAAGGAACCATGCAGAACAACGAAAGAGGGGGATCGCATATGACATTATCACAACTTTCCGTACAGTACGACGCCAGCGCCGCGCTGGTGGCCGGGCGTCTGGCGCAGCTGCGCCTGGCCCTGCGTACCACCGGCGATCAGGAGGAGGCCCGGCGTCTGCGCCGCCGGATCGCGGAGCTGCGGCCTATGCTGGAGCAGTGCCGCCGCCTGACCCAACTGACGGCCCGCTACTACGACAGGAGCTTCTGCGGCTATGGCGAGTACCGTATATGACCCCATGGATCGGGCGGGTCTTGAGTTCTGGCTCCACACCCAGGCCGGGGACAACAGCGAACGCCGCCGCCGGCTGCTGCGGAACCTGCCCAAGGCTGTGGCCGCGGAGCTGACGCCCCGCCAGCGGGAGGTCCTGGCGCTGTACATGGAGAGGGACATGAACGTGACCCAGATCGCGGCGGTGCTGGGCGTCAACAAGTCCACGGTGTCCCGTTCACTGCACCGGGCGCTCCGCAGACTGGAGCGCTGCCTGCGATATAGCTTTTGATCCGCGGCGGAACGGGAAGTGCTTGACATTTCCCGTTCCGCCACATACTATATACGTACCGTATACGTACCATATATGTATCACCTACGTATCCTGCCGGTATTACTGACATTACCATTGAAGAAAAGGAGTATCGCTCCATGTATCAGAAGCTTATGCACAACAAGAGCCTGCGCCTGATCGGCGGTCTGCTGGGCGGCCTGCTGCTCAGCGTGGCCATCAACGTGTTCATCGTGCCTCAGGGCCTCTACGGCGGCGGGGCCTACGGCCTGTGCCAGGTGATCCGTACCCTTCTGCAGCGGGAGCTGTCTCTCTCCCTGCCCTTCGACCTGGCCGGTGTACTGTATTTTTTCGTGAACATTCCTCTGTTTCTGCTGGCCTACAAGGCCCTGGGCCGGGAGTTTTTCTGGAAGGCGGCGATCTGCACCGTCTGCAACTCTGTCTTTCTGGCGGTCATCCCCTCGCCGTCCACGCCGGTCATTCCGGACATCCTCACCAGCTGCATGGTGGGCGGCATCCTGGCGGGCTTTGCCTCTGGATTGGTGCTGACCTGCGGCTGCTCCACCGGCGGCCTGGACATCCTGGGGCTGTATCTCAGCAAGAAGGGGAGCCGCTTCACCGTGGGCCGGTTCTCCATTTCCTTCAACGCGCTGCTGTACACCCTGTGCTTCTTCCTGTTCGACGCCACCACCGCGATCTACTCCGCTATATATAATGTGCTGAGCAGCCTGTTTCTGGACCGTATCCACCGGCAGAATGTTACGGTACAGCTGCTGATCTTCACCAAGAAGAACGACCCCCAGCTGCCCCGCTACATCATGGAGCAGTTGGACCGGGGCGTTACCAGCTGGACGGGCCGGGGCGGCTGGACCGGCGACGAGGTGCAGGTGCTCTGCGTCTGCCTGTCCAAGTATGAGATCGACACCCTGCAGGATGTTCTGCGCCGGGTGGACCCGGATGCCTTCTACATCGTGCAGGAGGGCGTCCATGCCGGCGGCAATTTCGAGCGCCACCTGGGGTGACAGTAACCGAAAAAATCACAAAACACCATCCCACGGGATGGTGTTTTTTCTTACCTTTTCAGGAAACTGCGGATGTGAAGGCGGCAACGTTTCCAATTTGTCCGCTGATAAAAAACGAAACCGGCGCAAACCGTTCTTACAGGCGGGACAGCGCCTCGTAAAACAAAAAAAACGGCAAGTGTCGGTAACGTTTTCAAACTACCACATTTTTTGCACAAATCAACCAAAAATTTATACAAACTTAATGTTCAAAAATTGTTCATTTTGCGGCTTGAAAGTTGAAAAACACCGGCGTATAGTAATGATGTTATTAGTGGGCGGGCGTGTTTGTTTGCTAAAAAACAGGAAATGCAACTTTTCCGGTATAAATATTTCGCAGTTTTAATTGCGAAAGGAACGATGAACCACGTCCTGAATGCTAAGAAATCGTTATGAAAAGGGAGGAGCCGCTATGACCCGACAGGAAGCCGTCGACCGTCTGTGCGATGTGTACGCCGGCAGCTATGATGTGACCCGCTGCGAAGAGAACGAGCACGCCTTGGCCGCCACGATGGATTTCTACGCCACCGCCGAGAAGTACGTGCTCTCCAAAAAGGCCAAGCTCTGGCAGGCCAACAGCTTTGAATATGTGTACCTCTTCAATGTTCCCCATCTGACGAAGGAGATATATGAAAGGTGCGAAAAGCTGGCCTACGAACAGGGTATGGCCCGCATCCAGCCAAACTCCACCCATATGTATACCTACATCACCGCGCTGTTTGTCTGTGACAGCTGCGACGAAGACGCCCGCAAGGCACTGAAGCGCTGCAAGCTCTACAAGAGCTTCAAGCTGTCCTACTGGGGCTGGATGGACTTTCATACCGGGCTGGTGGTGCTGCCTGAGGAAAAGATCAGCACCAATGCCAGCGGACATAGTGCAGCACAGGTTTTCGAAAGAGGCCTGTTTCATAAGCAAAAGAAATCGCTATTCAGAAAGGAGAGAGCTGTATGAATGCTGCGTTGTTCCTTATTATTGGCTGCGCTGTCCTGGTCGTAGGTTATATCTTCTACGGCGGCTGGCTGGCCAAGAAGTGGGGCGTGGATAACTCCCGTCCGACTCCTGCCCATACCATGGAGGATGGCAAGGATTATTGTCCTGCCAAGGCTCCCGTGCTGATGGGTCACCATTTCTCCTCTATCGCCGGTGCCGGCCCCATCAACGGCCCCATTCAGGCCGCTGTGTTCGGTTGGGTCCCCGTTATGCTGTGGGTCCTGATCGGCGGTATCTTCTTCGGCGGCGTGCATGACTTCGGCGCCCTGTTCGCCTCCATTCGCCACAAGGGCGAGTCCATCGGCGAGGTCATCGGCGACGCCATCGGCGCCAAGGCCAAGAAGCTGTTCATCACTTTCGCTTACCTGACTTTGATCCTGGTGGTGGCGGCATTCGCCTCCATCGTGGCCAACACCTTCAAGGCCACCTACACCGCTGACGGCGCGATCGACTATGCCGCTTCCTCCGCCAACGCGTCCACCGCTATCATCTCCATCATGTTCATCCTGATGGCCATTCTGTTCGGCTTCTTTGTCTATCGCCGCAACGCGCCTCTGGGCATTTCCACGGTCATCGGCGTCATCGGCATCGTGGTCTGCATGGTCATCGGCCTGAACTGGCACCCCATCTACCTGAGCTACACCGTGTGGATGATCATTGTGGGTCTGTACATCGGCGTGGCCTCCGTCACCCCCGTGTGGATCCTGCTGCAGCCCCGTGACTACCTGAGCTCCTTCCTGCTGTACGGCATGATGATCCTGGCTGTCGTGGGCATCATCGGCGCACACCCCATCGTGGACATGCCCGCCTTCCTGGGCTTCGAGGATACGCTGAAGCCCACCGGCACCTCCCTGGGCTACATGTTCCCCGCTCTGTTCGTGACCATCGCCTGCGGCGCTGTGTCCGGCTTCCACTCTCTGGTTGGCTCCGGCACCACCTCCAAGCAGCTGGATCAGGAGAAGGACGCCAAGCCCATCGCTTACGGCGGCATGCTGATCGAGTGCGCCCTGGCTCTGATCTCCGTCTGCGCTGTCGGCTACATCTGGAAAGAGTATGCTGCCGGCACCACCGTCACCCCCACCGTCGTGTTCGCCACCGGTCTGGCCTCCATGTTCTCCAAGGTGTTCGGCTCCGGCTGCTACAACGTGGTGTATTCCATGCTGATCCTGGCCGTGTCCGCCTTCTGCCTGACCTCTGTGGATACCGCCACCCGTCTGGCCCGTTATATGTTCGCTGAGTTCTTCGTGGAGCCCGGCAAGACCCGCGAGGATCTGACCGGCTGGAAGCGCGTCATCACCAATCCCTATGTGGCTACCGGTATCACCGTGGTGGCCGGCGTGGCCCTGGGTCTGACCGGCTATGCCAAGATCTGGGCTCTGTTCGGCGCTGCCAACCAGTTGCTGGCTGCTCTGGGTCTGCTGGCTGTGTGCTGCTGGCTGGGTAAGATCGGCCGCAACAACAAGATGTTCTACTTCCCCATGTTCTTCATGCTGATCGTCACCCTGACCTCCCTGGTGTTCACCATCAAGGCGCAGATCACCGGCATCATGGCCGGCGGCGACGGTGTGGTGTGGTGCTACATCCGTGGTATCATCGGCGTGCTGCTGGTGGTGCTGGCCATCGATCTGGTGGTGGAGGGCATCCGCGCTCTGGGCCGCAACAAGAAGGCTGCTCAGGCCGCAGAGTAAATCGCTTATCAGGAGCGTTCGCCCCTGCGTAAGCAGACGGCGCCGTTTCTTCCCTGATATCATTTTCTCCTCACAAAAAGCACAGGCTCCGGCATTCGCCGGAGCCTTTTGCTGTATTCTTCGCAGAAGAAAGCAGTCCCCGGCGCTGCCGGGGACTGCTTTTCAGTCATTCACATCGTAGAAAATTCGCTCGCCGGCCTCGGCCAGCCCCAGCTGGTCGCGGGCCAGGTCCTTGATGAACTCCTCGTCATCCTTCTTGGCCAGGTCGGACTCCAGCGCCTGGTTCTCCTGGGTCTGCTGCTGCAGCTGTCTCTCCAGCGCGGCCTGCTGCTGCGCGGCCTCGTTCAGCCGCTTGCCCACCCGGATCAGCTCCACGCCTAAAAACACCACCAGCGCGAGAATGACCAGCAGCAATATGGGATTTGTCCGGTGCTTCTTTGCATGCGTCTGCGCTTTCTGCATGGCGTTCCGCCTCCTTTTCCGCAGCGCGCTTTTTTCTTATCATAACGCACTTCCGACAAAAAATAAAGGCTTTTTTCGCCGCCGCCGTAAATTTTTTCACCGGCCACCACAGCAGCCGGCCTGTGCCCGCGGCGGCGCTGAGCCAGAAGTCCCACAGCGGACGCATCAGCGGCGAAAGCGCCAGCAGATACACCGCCGCGCCCAGGCCCATGGCGGTCAGCATGATCAGCCGCAGCTCGCCCTGCCCTACCCGCAGGGCGTACCACAGCAGGGCCGGAGCGACCAGCAGCAGAAACGCTGCGTCCAGCCCATGGGTCAGCCGCCGATCCCGCCGGCGGCGCAGCCGCACCAGCCGCAGCAGGTCATAGATGGCCCCGGCCGCCGCGCCCAGGGCCGCCGCAGTCAGGTATGCGCGCAGCTGCTCGGAGACAACGGTCCCCACCTCAGCCGAACAGGCGGCTGAACAGCCCGCCGCCCCGGGCCTCCGGCGCATCCTCATAAGTCAGCGCGTCGATGCGGCCATCCACGTGCAGCTCGCCGCCATCCAGGCTCAGCTTGCCGATGTGCAGGCTCTCTCCGCTGACCACCAGCACGCCCGCGCCGGTACGCAGCACGATGCACTGGTCGTCGAAGCGCTCCACGTCCTCCACACCGGCGACGGTGAGCTTCTCCCGGCCCTCCAGCTGTAAGCGGTGGGCGGCGGCAGGATCGGTGATATCATACGGCATAAAAAGTCCCCTCCTACGATACGGTTTTCGCGCCCCGGCCCTGTGCCGGGATGCATTTTTTACCATCGTATGAGGGGGCTTGTTCTTTTATGCCGGGTTTGTCCTCAGACCTCTTTATACATGGCCGCAGCCGCGTCTTTGCCCACGTTCTCGGTGACAGACACGACCTCCACCGTCAGCGTTCTTGCGCCGAAACGGATGGCGATCACATCGCCCACCTTCACGTCGTAGGATGCCCGCTGTACCCGGCCGTTGACGGTGACACGCTCGGCGTCGCAGGCGTCATTGGCCACGGTACGGCGCTTGATGAGCCGCGAGACCTTCAGATATTTGTCCAAACGCATGGGATCCCTCCTATAAGAAAGGCTGGTGTGTTGCCACACCAGCCTTTGCATACATCGACTTACTCCGCAACGGCGTCCTTCAGGGCCTTGCCGGCCTTGAAAGCGGGGACCTTGGTAGCGGCGATCTGCACGGGCGTCTTGGTGCGGGGGTTCAGGCCGGTGCGGGCAGCGCGCTTCTTGGTCTCGAAGGAACCAAAGCCCACCAGCTGGATCTTCTCGTCAGCCTTCAGGGTCTCGGTGATGGTGTTCAGAACGGCGTTGACGGCAGCGTCAGAGTCCTTCTTGGACAGGCCGGTCTTCTCAGCGACAGCGGCGATCAGTTCAGTCTTATTCATGTTATTTCCTCCCAAAATTTTTCGTTGGTAATTGCCGCAATGGGCGGCTATCCTAAAACGATGTTGTATCGCATTAAGAACATTCTTTGGCCCCGTTCCACAGGGCGGTCATTTCCTCCAGCGTCATGTCGGACAGGCTGCGGCCCGCTGCGGCCGCGGCCTCCTCCATCGCGCGGAAGCGGCGAATGAATTTTTCACAGGTGCCGTTGACAGCTGTTTCCGGGTCCACGCCGCAGAAGCGCCCTACCTTTACGGCAGCGAACAGTACGTCGCCCAGCTCCTCCTCGATACTGGTGCCGGTGCGCACCGCCTGCCGCAGCTCGGCAGTCTCCTCGTCCAGCTTGTCCAGCGCGCCGGAGACGTCGCGCCAGTCGAAGCCCGCCTCCGCAGCCTTCTTCTGTATCTTCTCCGCCCGCCACAGACCTGGCAGACTGCGGGCCACGGCATCCAGCGCATCGGCAGTGGTTTTCTGGCCCTTCTCCTGCCGCTTCAGCTGCTCCCAGCTGGCGGGCACAGTGTCCGCCGTTTCCGCCTGACCATCGCCGAACACGTGGGGGTGGCGGTACAGCAGCTTTTTTACCACGCCGTCGCATACGTCATCCATGTCAAAGCGCCCTGCGTCGGCCTCAATGCCGGCGTGGAACACCACCTGCATGAGCACGTCGCCCAGCTCTTCCTTCAGCAGTGCGGCGTTGTCCGTATCGATGGCCTCGGCGGCCTCGTAGGCCTCCTCCAGCATTCCTCGGCGGATGGACCGGTGGGTCTGTACCCGGTCCCAGGGACAGCCCTCCGGCGAACGCAGCAGCCGGATGATCTCCAGCAGATCTTCGTAGCCATAGCGTGGTTTCCTTGTAAAATTTATCATACTTGCGCTCCTATTGCAAGAGGTTTTCCACTGCAACTGGGGAAAAGTTCGTCGCATTTCAGGAATTTTACCGCAAATGCAGCCGGTCAGCCAGTTTTTCTCCCTTCGGCAGGGCCTGAAGGTCCTGCCGCGTCACGGCGCCAATGGCCAGCGCCAGCACCACGTATACAACGGCGGCCAGCAGCACCGCCGGCAGTACCGCCCATCTCTCGGGCAGAAGGCGGCAGAACAGGCCATAGCCGGATCGGGCCGCCAGCGCCATCACCGCCGTCAGAAGAACGGGCTTGGCAAACAGGGAGATATACCCCGGGCGCTCCGGCACCAGCCGCGCGATGGCTGCCAGGTTGATGACCGCGATCAGCGCGTAGCAGTACAGTGTGCTCACCGCGGCGCCCCGAATGCCCGTGGCGGGATCGCCCACCATCAGGTAGTTGGTGACGATCTTCAGTACGCCGCCGCAGAGGAGGGAGATCACCGGCAGCAGCGGGTGACCGTAGGCCTGCAGGACGCCGTTGGTGGCCACCATCAGGCATACGAACACACAGGCCAGACCCAGGAACGTCAGGTGATAGGCCGCCGCCTCGGCGGTCTCCGGCACCGCGGGATAGAGCAGCTGCAGGATAGGCCCCGCCAGCACCGACAGTCCCACGCCGGCGGGCAGGGCCGCCAGCACCGTCAGCTTCAGCGCCGCCCCGGCCGCTATTCCGGCAGCAGCGCGGTCGCGGCGGGTCAGCGCGGCGGATACCGCCGGCATCAGGCTTACCGACAGGGGATAGATAAACGACGGCGGCAGCATGAACAGCGTCATGCCGAAGGTGTATTCGCCATACAGGGCGGTGGTCTCCGCCGTTGTATAGCCAAGCGTGTCCCGTAGGGTGGCCGTCACCAGCGCCTGGTCCAGCAGGGTGATCAGGCTCATGCCCGCCGCGCCCACGGTGATGGGTATGCCGGTCCGCAGCAGCTCCCGCAGTACGCGGCTGCTTGCCGGGGGTACGTCGCGCACTTCCGGCAGTGCGGCCCGCCGGGGCAGCAGCAGGGCGGTGACCAGCAGGCCCAGGCCCGCCCCGGCGGTGACACCGCCGATGGCCCCGGCGGCGCACAGGTCCGTCCCCGCACCCTGCCGCAGCAGGTACAGGCACAGCCCCAGCCCGATGAGCAGCTTGCCGGCGGACTCCGCCACCTGTCCGGCGGCGGTAGGCACCATATCGCCCAGCCCCTGGGAATAGCCCCGCAGCGCCGCCGACAGGCATACCAGCAGCACCGCCGGCCCCAGCGTCCGCAGGGCCGGGGCCGCGTCCGGATCGTGGAGCGCGGCGGCCAGGGCCTCCGGCAGCAGGCACATAACGGCGGAGCACGCCAGCCCCAGCGCCGCCAGCAGGGCCAGGCCCAGGTGCAGGCAGCGCCGCACGGCGCCATAGCGCCGCTGGGCGGCGGCACGGGACACCATGCGGCTCAGGGCCATCGGCAGTCCCGCCGTGGACAGCACCAGCAGCAGACTGTAAATGTTGTACGCGGCGTAGAAATGCGCCATGCCCTCCCGGTCCAGCAGGTTCCCCAGCGGGATCTTGTACAGGGCACCCAGCAGCTTTGTCACCGCCACAGCCCCGGCCAGAATGGCCGCGCCGCCCATGAAGTTTTGCCGCCGGTGGGTCATGGTGCCTCCTTATCTCACCGCGCCATCTCCTGATGAAAGCGGCGGAACGCCTCTAAATTCTCCGTCAGCTTTTCCGGCCGCTGGATATACTCCAGCGGGAATTTGGGGTGGAACACGCGCTCGATGCGGTTCCGCTTTGCGTCCACCATCTTGGTGGAGCCGCCTGCGCCCAGGGACAGGATGCTGTGCAGCTCCTCCATGATGTAGATATTATACAGGCCCTCTGCCCCGGATATGCACCAACCTACATTCTCAAAGCTGCCGGACATATATTTCTGGCGGTAGAGGTAATAGGGGGCGAAGCCCTTTTCCCGCAGCGCCGGATCGGCGTAGTCCAGCATGGCCGCCACGTCCTCCGCCGAGGGGATAGGCAGGCCCTCCAGCAGGATGCGGCTGCCCTTCTTCAGACTCAGGGTGTGCACGGTGATGTTGTCCGCGCCGAAGGTCAGGCACGTATCCAACGTCCGGCGAAAGCCCTCCGGTGTGTCGGCGGGCAGCCCGGCGATCAGGTCCATGTTCACATGGGGAAAGCCCATGGACGTGGCCAGCTCCATGGCCTTTTCGATATCCTCCGGGCTGTGCTTCCGGCCGATGGCGGAGAGCACCCGGGGCTCCAGCGACTGGGGATTTACGCTGATCCGGTCCGCACCGTGATCCAGCAGCACCTGCAGCTTCTCCCGGTCGATGGTGTCCGGCCGTCCCGCCTCGATGCAGTATTCCACGCAGTCGGACAGGTCGAAATTCCGGTTCACCGCCGTCAGCAGCGCATCCATTTGACTGGCGGACAGGGTGGTGGGCGTGCCGCCGCCCATGTAGAACGACTTGATCCGCAGGCCCGCCTCCTTCACCATGCGGCCCGCGGCCTCCACCTCCGCCGTCAGCGCCGCCAGATACGGCTCCATCAGCTTAAAGGATTTTTCCACCGACGCCGATACGAAGCTGCAATAGGCGCAGCGGGTGGGGCAGAAGGGGATGCCGATGTACAGAGAGATGTCCTCGGGGCGCAGGTCGCTCCTGGCCTTCAGGCCCGCCTCGGCGCTCTCCAGCGCCAGACGCCGCCGCGCCGGGGAGACGCAGTACGTATCCCGCAGCACCCGGTCCGCCTGGGCGGGGGTCATGCCGTCCTCCAGCATGGTCCGCACCAGCTTGGCCGGGCGGATGCCCGTCAGCGCGCCCCAGCTGGGCGTCACGCCGGTGACGTCCCGGGCCGCCCGGAAAAAGGACAGCTTCAGCGCACGCTGACGCAGGCGTTCCCGTTCGTATGCGTCGGAAACGCCTGCGGTCCGAACGCGGGCCTCGCCCCGCGCCGTTTTGCCGCCATAGGTCAGTGTCGTGACCCCGGTGGCATATACATTGCCCTCATGCAGTGTGACCTCCGCGTGGCTGTCCCCGTCCTCGCCCTCATATACCGGGCGCTCCTCCGGGAAAAAGGCCAGCAGGCTCTGCTCGATGGCGTAGCGGTCCTCGTGACCGCGCAGGTTCAGCTTCATTGCGCCGTCCCCTGCCGCATATAGGGGTTCATGCGGCGCTCAAAGTCCAGCGTCGTTTCCCGGTCATGGCCGGGCAGGACCCGCCAGTCGCTCTCCAGCGCCGCCAGACGGCCCAGGGAGGCGAGCATCTTGGGATAGCTGCCGCCGGGGAAGTCGCATCGTCCGCAGGAGCAGCGGAACAGGGTATCCCCGGCAAAGATCACGTGCTCCCGGTCCAACAGCAGACACACGGAGCCCTCGGAGTGGCCCGGTGTCTCCATGACCCGCAGGGACAGCCCGCCCAGGGGCAGCACGTCGCCCTCCTTATAATACCGCTGGTGCTGCTCGTCCACCCGGGTGAACAGCAGCTCGCCGCCCCGCCCGGTCACGCTGTCCTTCTCGTGGATGTACACCGGCACGTCCGGGTATCTCTCCAACAGGGGCCGCACGGCGGAGGTGTGGTCAAAGTGCCCGTGGGTCAGCAGGATGTATTTGAGCGCGCAGCCGCTTTGTCCCACCAGCTTTTCTATCCGAGATTCGTCGTCGCCGGGATCGATCAGGGCACAGACCTTCGCGTCCTCGTCGCACAGCAGGTAGCAGTTGGTCATGATAGGGCCCACTTGCAGTGTTTTGATGGTCATGGTGTCCTCCTTACAGGGTGTCGGTGTCCAGAATGATGGTCAGCGGTCCGTCGTTCAGGCTGTCCACCTGCATATAGGCGCCGAATTCACCCGTCTCGGTGTGGAAGCCCTTGTCCCGGCACAGCTTCACGAACTTTTCGTACAGGGGGATGGCCACCTCCGGCCGCGCCGCCGCCAGAAAGTCCGGCCGCCGGCCCTTCTTGCAGTTGGCGTACAGCGTGAACTGGGACACGATCAGCAGCTCTCCGCCCACATCCGTCAGGCTGCGGTTCATCTTTTCGTTTTCATCCTCAAAGATACGCAGGCCCGTCAGCTTGTCGGCCAGCTTTACCGCCTGTGCCTCGGTGTCCTCATGGGTCACACCCAGCAGCACCAAAAAGCCCTCGCCGATCTGTCCGATGACCTTGCCGTCCACGGAAACGCTGGCGTGTTTTACACGGGTCAATACAGCACGCATAATTCTATCTCCTTTATACTGTTTGTATTCACATTGGCCTTATCCCGCCGGTCTTGTCACCCGCATAACGCCCGATATCTGCTCCAGCCGCCGCATGACGGTCCGCAGCTGCTCACTGTCCGGCACGTCGATGTCCAGCGACAGCAGGGCAAAGCCGTCCGGCGTGCTCCGGGCATTCAGCGAGGAGACGTGGGTCTTGGTGCTGGACAGCACCGTGGATACGTCCATGATGATGTTGATGCGGTCCTTGGCGGTGATCTCCAGCGTGGTGCGGTAGCTCTCCTTGGTGTCGCTGCCCCAGGAGACCTTGATCCACCGGCCCGCCTCGCTGGGCTTGCGCCGGGCCGGGTCCGCGTTGGGACAGTCCGCCCGGTGGACGGAGATGCCGTAGCCGCGGGTGATGAAGCCCACGATGTCGTCGCCGGGCACAGGGGTGCAGCACTTGGAGAACTTCACCAGACAGTTGGTCAGCCCCTCTACCACGATCCCCTGCTCGCCCTTGACGCGCTGGGGCACAGCGGGACGCATGAGCTGCGGCTGGTCCGCCACGGGGACCTCCGCCTGCCGTTCCGTCTGATGCTGGTGGATGATGCGCTGGACGTCCTCTCGCAGCCGACCCATGACCTTCAGTGCAGAAATGCCGCCGTAGCCGATGGCGGCGTACATATCGTCCAGTGACGTGAAGCACAGCTTCTTCAGCACGCCGGGCAGGTTCTCCTCGTTGGTCAGCTCCTTCAGCGCCACGCCGGTGCGCTTCAGCTCCGACTCGAAGCTCTGTCGCCCGTTGACGATGTTCTCATCCCGCTTTTCCTTCTTGAACCACTGGCGTATTTTACTGCGGGCATTGCTGCTGCGGGCGATCTTCACCCAGTCACGGCTGGGGCCGTGGGCGGATTTGCTGGTCATCACCTCCACCACGTCGCCGTTGCGGAGATGGTAGTCGAACTGTACGATCCGCCCGTTGACCTTGGCGCCCACCATGTGGTTGCCGATGGCGGAGTGTATGGTGTATGCGAAGTCGATGGGCGTGGCGCCGGCCGGCAGGTTGATCACGTCGCCGTTGGGCGTGAACACGAACACCTCGTCGGCGAACATGTCCACCTTCAGAGAGTGGATGAAGTCCTCGGCGTCGGCGTCCTCCTGATTTTCCAGCAGGCGGCGCACCCACTCATAGCTGCGCTCGTCCCCGGCGCCCTGCCCGTTCTGCTTGTATTTCCAGTGGGCGGCCACGCCGTACTCCGCCACCTCGTGCATTTCCTTCGTCCGGATCTGTACCTCGAAGGGAATGCCGCTTTCGCCCACCACCGTGGTGTGCAGGCTCTGGTACATATTGGGCTTCGGCGTGCCGATGTAATCCTTGAACCGGCCCAGAATGGGCTTGAACAGGTCGTGGATGATGCCCAGCACGTTGTAGCAGTCCGCCACCGTGTCCACGATGACCCGGAAGGCGAACAGGTCGAACACATCGTCCAGGCTTTTGTTCTGGGTGTACATTTTGCGGTAGATGGAGTAGGGGTGCTTCATCCGGCCGTAGACCGTGGCGTCGATGCCCTCCTCCTTCAGCCGCGTGACGATGCGGTCGTGCACGGCGGACATGAACCCGTCGTACTCCGCGGCCTTTTCGTCCAGCGCCTCGGTGATCTCCCGGTAGCCCACCGGGTCCAGATACTTCAGCGACAGATCCTCCAGCTCCCATTTCATCTTCTGCATACCCAGTCGGTGTGCGATGGGAGCGTAGATCTCCATAGTCTCAAAGGACTTCTGCTTCTGCTTCTCCGGCGTCTGGTACTCCATGGTCCGCATATTATGCAGCCGGTCGGAGATCTTGATGAGAATGACCCGGATGTCCTTGGCCATGGCCATGAGCATCTTCCGCAGGTTCTCCATCTGCTCCTCTTCTTTGGAGGTGTAGTGTACCCGCGTCAGCTTGCTGACGCCCTCCACCAGGTCCGCCACCGTAGGGGAAAACAGCTTTGCCAGCTCCTCGTGGGTGGCGGTGGTATCCTCGATGGTGTCGTGCAGCAGGGCCGCCACAATGGACTCTGTGTCCAGGTGCAGTTCCTCTGCCACGATCTGTGCCACCGCCAGGGGATGTGTGATAAAGGGCGAGCCGTCCTTGCGGTTCTGCCCCGCGTGGTGGGTATCGGCGAATTCATAGGCGGCGCGTATCTGATCAAAGCCCGCCGCCGGGTTGTAGCCCTTTACCGTCTCCACAAGATGTTCGTATTGCTCCTGAGGTGTCACAGCGCACCGCCTCCCTTCTCGTTATCGTTTTGCAGCGTGTTCATCAGCGGCGACTGATCCAGTGCTACGTGTTGTCCCCGCCGCAGGTGCAGCGTGATGGCGTCGCCGTTCAGCTGCCAGTCCAGCAATCCCCGTTCCCGGAACACCGCGGCGCACATGGCTGCCCGCAGTACCGGTTCCGCGCCGCCCAGCTCCGCCGCCATCAGCCGCAGCAGCGGCAAGCGGTCTGTGGTCAGCCCGTCCTCGGGCACGGTCCGGTCTAAAAACCGCCAGGCGGCGGCGAATTGCTCCCGGGTGGGCAGCGCCCGCCGCGCCTCCCGCAGGGAAACGGCCTTTCCGGCGGCGCACCGGTGGGCCAGTGTCAGCGCCTCCTGCTCCCGCCCGCTGGCGCAGAGGGAGGGCCGGATGTCCACCATCTGCAGCTGCACCGTCCGGCTGCCCCGGAACTCATTGATCTGCAAATAAAATGCCGCGTCTACCCGGTCGCCCGGATGGCACCCGCAGCGCTCGGCCACGGTGGAGAAGAATATGCCGTCGAACTGGGCGCAGCCCTTGCCCAGCCGCAGCTTCAGATGCCGGTTCTGGCCCACGTTCTGGGTCCGCAGCAGCGTGGCGCCCAGCAGGCAGAACAGCGGTCTGGCGTTGCCGCTGCCATAGGGCTCCAGCACGGACAGGGCCTCCAGCTCCTCCAGCGTCACCGCGGCGGGGTGGGCGATGGCCACGTCGATCTCCAGCGCCGACTCCGGCTGCTGTCCGCCGCAGTAGCTGCGGGCGTATTCATTCATCCGGTCCCGGAAGGCCGGTATGTTGTCCCGGTCGATGGTAAAGCCCGCCGCCAGCTCATGTCCGCCGAAGCCCAGCAGCAGGTCCTTGCAGTTTTCCAGTGCGGCGAACAGATTAAAGCCGCCCCAGCTGCGGCAGCTGCCTTTGCCGGTGCTGCCGTTCAGATGGATCATAAAGCTGGGCCGGGAGTATTTTTCCGACAGGCGGCTGGCCACGATGCCCACCACGCCCTGGTGCCACCGGCTGCTCTCCAGCACCAGCGCGCTGCGCTGGCGCTCCGGCATCCGGTCGATCATCTCCTCCGCCTGGGTGTAGATATCCTGCTCTACGTTCTGGCGCTCCCGGTTCAGAGCGCACAGCTCCTTAGCCATGGCCTCCGCCGCGGCGGGATCGGTGCACAGCAGCAGCTCCGCCGCCTTGTCCGCCGCGCCCATGCGTCCGGCGGCGTTGATCCGCGGCGCCAGCACAAAGCCGATCTGCACCGAAGAGATCTCCTTCCCGCTCAGACCCGCCTCCCGCAGCAGGGCGTGCAGGCCGATAAAGTCCGAGTGCTCCAGCGTGGCCAGCCCGCGGGAGACGATGGTGCGGTTTTCGCCGGACATCTGCATAACGTCCGCTACCGTGCCGATGGCCGCCAGCGTGCAGTACCGGGCAAAGAGAGGCTCCTCCCGGTCCGGCCCGCCCAGGGCCAGCACCAGCTTCAGCGCCACGCCGCAGCCGGCCAGATGCTTGAAGGGATAGCCGCAGTCCGCCCGGTGGGGGTCCACCACAGCCACGGCCCGGGGCAGGACCTCCCGGCACTCGTGGTGGTCGGTGATGACCACGTCCAGCCCCAGTGAGTTGGCGTAGTCCACCTCTTCCACACCGGTGATGCCGCAGTCCACCGTTACCAGCAGGCGCACGCCCTGGTCGAAAAGGCCCTTGATGGCGTCACGGCTGAGACCGTAGCCGTCCTCGATGCGCCGGGGGATGTAGTGCACCACGTCGGCGCCCCGGCTCTTGAGATAGTCTACCAGGATGCAGGTGGCGGTAATGCCGTCCACATCATAGTCGCCGAACACGGCGATCCTCTCGCCATTCGCGATCGCCTGCTGCACACGCGCCGCGGCCTTGTCCATGTCCCGCATCAGGAAGGGACTGATGGTCAGCTTGTCCTCACGCTCCAGAAAGGCAGCGGCCTGCTCCGGCGTTTCGATGCCGCGCGCGGAGAGCACGGCGGCCACCAGATAGGGATAGCCAGCCGCGCGCAGACATGCCTGCGCCTCCGGCTTTTCCGGCGCGATATGCCACTTGCTGAACCGCACGGCGGTCACCTTCCTCTCTGTATGATAAATGGAACTTTCATCCCATGATAACATTACTAATACTTTATTATATCAACATCGTGCGGAAAGGTAAAGAAAAAATTTCTTTTCCGCACCTGTTCGGAAAAGAAAACAACAGCTTGCAATCCGCGGCCATATGGTCTATGATGGATACAATACAGACAGAATCGAGGAACTGCTCATGCGCCCTGACGGAAAGCGAGTAAAGGACCTGCCCCCCATCGTGGCAGCCATTCCCTACATCATGCCCAAGCGGTATGATGCCTGGAACACCATCACCGAAAACATCGACGAGGAGGGCATCAAGGCCTATATCCGCGAAAAACGGCGCGCTGGGATCCGCATCAACCACATGGCGGTGATCATCGCCGCCTATTACAAGGCCTATCAGACCAACCCCAAGCTCAACTGGTTTGTGGTCAACAGTCATCTCTATGAGCGCAACCACTTCTGCGTCTCCTTTGTCATCCTGAAAAAGCGGGCCGACGGCAGCCCGGATGAGACAACGCTGAAGATCTATCTGGAGCCCAAGGACACTATTTTCACCATCAACCAGAAGATCACCGATGCCATCGCCGCCAACAGCCAGACAGAGCAGAAGAACAGCACCGACAAGTTTGCCAAGATGATGTTCTCTATCCCCGGCCTGCCCAAGTTCGTGATCTGGCTGGCCTACCATCTGGATAAGCACGGCCTGCTGCCCCGGAAGATCGTTGACCTGAGTCCCTTCCACACCAGTATGTTCATCACCAACCTGGCCTCCATTAAGACCAGCTATATCCACCACCACTGCTATGAGTTCGGCACCACCAGCGTGTTCGTCTGCATGGGCAAGCCGGTACCTAACTACATGAACGGCGACCTGAGCAAGAAGATGATGCCTCTGGGTATCGTTATGGACGAGCGTATCTGCACCGGTTATGAGTACGCCGCCTTCTGTCACGACTTCCGCAGGTGCCTGCGGGACCTGACCTGCCTGGAGACGCCCTTCGACGGCAGCGCCCCGACTGAGATGCCGCAGGCGGAGGAAGCGGCTCCCGCCGAAGCGTGAATACAACAAGCCCCGGAGCGATGCCCCGGGGCTTGTTCTCTGCATATTACCAGTTATCCTCGCCAAAGGGGTCGTGGGGACGGAACTGATCGTCGTCCTCCGGCCGCGGCGGGAAGAAGCCTACGCCCTTGATCTTTTTGATCTCCTGGAAGAAGGCGATGTTGGCCTGCGCCCGGTAGGGCGCCACCCAGATATCCAGAATGCCCAGTGTCAGACTCACCAGAATATTCCATCCGATAAAGCTCAGATCCAGCACGAACAGCTGCCACTTGAAGCCCAGGGTCTGGGCCTTGCTCATGTTGAGGGCCTCCATGATGCCGATCTCCGGGTTTTCGCACAGGTTCAGCATAGCAAAGCGGTAGCGGTAGGCCGCCACGATGCCGGGGATCACCAGCAGCAGCGTCCACAGGGAGATGAAGATGACCTGCACGACATACAGCAGAATGATCTTCCCGGCGAAGGCGAAGCCATCGAACAGGGTGACGAAGGGCATCTCCTCACCCCGACGGATGCCCAGGTGATACAGGGATGCACCGACGTTCAGCACCACGCCAAGCAGCGTGCACACGATGGTCACAAACCACACCGCAAAAGCGGGGAAGGCCCGGTGCAGCGCCAGGAAGCTCAGGTCCATATCGAACCGCAGGGAGTAGATATAGGCGAACTCGTCGTCCATCTGCACATAGTCGCTGATGCCGTTGATGACGAACATGATGGCCAGCAGCACCAGCGTAAACAGGTAAGGGCTGACCTGTGCGGTCTTCAGCAGCATCTTGGACTCCCGCTTCAGGGAACCACGGTCAAGTACCATACTAAAATACCATCCTTTCGGAATAGAGTTTGATATCCGGCAGAAGGCCGTTCGCCGCGTGGCAGGAAGTTTTTTCCGGCGGTGTCCGTCCCTCTACCGTATAGTGTAGCACAGCTGCCCGAAAAACACAAGAGGCGGTCTTTGCCGGTGAAGTTTCCGACAAAAACCGCAAAAAAACGTGGGAATTTCAACGCGGGGCTGGACAAGAGAAAAGTTTTGTTGTAATATTTAAGACAGTATGCGGTGGCATAGTGCCACCCGGTAGTAAGATGAGGTGAAGACAATGGCACAAGCTTTCTTTGGCGGCGTTCATCCCAACGACATGAAGGCCGCAACCAATGAAAAGGCCATCGAAAAGCTGGCGGCGCCGGCTGAGGTGGTCATTCCCATGTCTATGCACATCGGTGCGCCTTGCAAGCCTATTGTAGCGGTAGGCGACAAGGTTAAAATTGGACAGAGGATCGGCGAACCCGGCGGATTTGTTTCCGCCCCCATCCACGCCAGCATCTCCGGCACGGTGAAAGCCGTGGAGCCCCGTCCCTTCTCTATGGGCGGCAAGATGATGTCCGTGGTCATTGAAAACGATTTCCAGGATGAGGTCTCCGAGGAAGTCAAGCCCGTGGCGGATCCCGACAGCCTGACGCCCGAGCAGCTGGTGGAGATCGTCAAGAACGCCGGCATCGTCGGCCAGGGCGGCGCGACGTTCCCCACCCATGTGAAGATCTCTTCCGGTCTGGGCAAGGTGGACTATGTGATCATCAATGCCGCGGAGTGCGAGCCGTACATCACCGGCGACCACCGCACCTGTCTGGAGCGTCCGGAGCAGGTCATCAAGGGCGCGACCCTGCTGGCCAAGTGCTTCGGCGTGGATAAGGTGTACATCGGCATCGAGGCCAACAAGCAGAACGCGGCTGACGTCCTGAACGCCAAGATCGCGGAGCTGAACGCCCCCGTGGTGGTGGAGGTCCTGCACACCCGCTATCCCCAGGGCGCTGAGAAGCAGCTGGTCCAGGCCGTCTCCGGCCGTCAGGTGCCCAGCGGCAAGCTGCCTGCCGACGCGGGCTGCTGCATCTTCAACCTGAATACCACCTGCGCCATCTACCGCGCGGTGTATGAGGGCATGCCCGTGGTCAACAAGATCGTCACCGTCTCCGGTTCCGGCGTCATCGAGCCCAAGAACATCGAGTGCCCCATCGGCACCCCCATTACCAAGCTGTTTGACGCCTGCGGCGGCCTGAAGGACGAGACCTACAAGCTCATCATGGGCGGCCCGATGATGGGTCTGGCCCAGTACGACGTGGACGTCACCGTTGGTAAGGGTACCGGCGCCATGCTGGCCTTCGCCGACAAGGAGGAGCAGTACGTCGAGGATCCCCAGTGCATCCGCTGCGGCAAGTGCGTGGGCGTATGCCCCATCCGTCTGGAGCCCATTTTCATGTACAAGTACCTGATGAAGGGCGACGTGGACACCTGGCAGAACGTGCTGCACGGCATGGACTGCATCGAGTGCGGCGCCTGCACCTACACCTGTCCTGCCCGCCTGCCCCTGACCCATGCGTTCCGCCTGGGCAAGCAGGAGGTCAACAACGCGAGAATGGCCGCCAAGGCCAAGGCGGAGGCCGAGGCAAAGGCCGCTGCCGAAAAGAAGGAGGCGTAAACCATGACTGATTACAAGAATCTCAAGCTGATCGCGTCCTCCTCCCCCCACATCCGTTCCAACGAGGATACCCGCAGCATCATGCTGGACGTGATCATCGCGCTGCTGCCCGCGCTGGCCTGGAGCGTGTACTGCTTCGGCTGGAAGGCTCTGCTGTTGACCGCTGTTTCCGTGGTATCCTGCGTGTTCTTTGAGTGGGCCTACCGCAAGGTCATGAAGAAGTCCTGCATGGTGGGCGATCTGTCCGCTGTGGTCACCGGTATCCTGCTGAGCTTCGTGTGCCCCGTTGACCTGCCCTGGTGGGTCATCATCATCGGCGCGTTCTTCTCCATCGTTGTAGTCAAGCAGCTCTATGGCGGCATCGGCTGCAACTTCCTGAACCCCGCGCTGGCGGGCCGTGCGTTCCTGCTGGCCAGCTATGCCACCTGGATGACCACCTGGGCCATTCCCCAGATCCGTCCCGATGTCACCTCCGCCGCCACCCCCATGACCATCATGAAGGAGGGCACCGAGGAGGCGTTCACCACCCTGATGAGCAACTACTCCATCGGCGATATGTTCCTGGGCAAGGTCGGCGGCTCCCTGGGTGAGGTCTCCGCCCTGTGTCTGCTGGTGGGCGGTGTCTACCTGCTCATCCGCAAGGTCATCTCCTGGCAGATCCCCGTGGCGTACATCGGCACCGTGGCCATCCTGACCCTGATC
>OLWH01000184.1_pt1 | contig 33605 bp, 28 predicted proteins | sample 1673381 | NCBI WGS metagenome assembly OLWH01 (sample SAMEA103958110, study PRJEB25191) | human gut metagenome | reverse complement strand
CAAGGCCCAGGGCGTAAAAATCGAAAGTCCCCCGGAAATGTTCACAGGGGACAATAGCTGTTATCTCTATCAGGGGCGCGAGGGCGAGGAACAAATCCTTGTGATTGCCCCACACCAGGGCCGCATTTCTTCCCAGCTCTGGCTGACTGTCCAGCGCAAGCTGTCACAGAACACCTCTTTCCAGAATGGCCGTAAATGCCATAATACCTGGCTGGCCGGGAAAATCAAGTGCGGGCGCTGTGGCTATGCGCTGGCAGCTCTGAGAGCCCAAAATGGCGTTACCTATCTGCGGTGCAAGCAGCGGGCCGAAAATGGGAGTTGTGAGGGAGCCGGTACACTAACGGCGCAAAGCATGGAGGCATTTGTGTACGGCGAGATGGTTAAGAAGATGCAGAAATTCCACACGCTGAAAGGCGGAAAGGAACAAAGCTATAACCCGAAACTGACTGCCGCCCGCGTTGCCCTTGCAAAGACAGAAAGCGAGATTGAGAAACTTCTGGACACTTTGTCCGGGGCAAACCCGCTGCTCCTGCAATACGCAAATAACCGTATTGAGGAACTGGACGCGGAACGTCAAAAGCAGCTCCGGCTGGTTGCAGACCTCACCGCTAATTCCGTTTCCGCTTCACAGATTGACAGCATTACGGGCTATCTGGATGATTGGGAGTCCGTAAGTTTTGACGATAAGCGCAAGGTGGTTGATATTCTCATATCACAAATTGACGCTACCAGTGAGGAAGTTGTAATCCACTGGAAAATCTAAATTCTTTCACTTGGCATTATGCCTTTGTAAAAAATAGTTTAATTTAATCATAACTTATTCTCCTAACAGGGATTCTTCAAAGTGTTGCTTCGCTTTTTGCCATTCCTCATTTGCCTGTTCACGCATTACCTTGACTTGCTCTCGGATTTTATTGGCTTCGTAAGCAATTTCCTGCTGTTGGTTTTTAATATTAGGGAAAGGAAGTTTAAGCATATCTTCTCTGTTGAGTCGATACCGACTTGGTGTCGATCCACGGGCGTGAGAATACATGAGGTCTCTGTAATATCCAGTCTTAAATATTGCCATTACTGCTTCGGGTTCATATCCGGGCTTGCATCTCAATATCAAGAACTCTGCAGAAGCAATGGTTGTCCTTTCAAGTGAGCGCACCATAATAATTTTCTGATTAAGAATTGTTGGCCCGAGACGAGCTACCAGAATATCACCTTCTCGTACTTCAAAGAAAGTTCCATCAATTTTATTTGCGGGCTGTGTCCTGATTGTCTCTATATCGAGGGGATGATTTGGCAAATCGTCGATGCGAATCCAATCCACGATTTCCTTTTCAAATCGAGACACATTTACTTTTTCTTTAATAATGTCACAGATATGATTAACCGTAAGATTATTATTTCTGTTTCCTGTTGAAGCGTGGCGTTTAGCATCGATTACACCATCTAAATCTTTAAGACGAATAGCAAAGCACAATTTATTTTCTGTGCTTCTATGCAACCCAAATTTATTAGATATATGTTCCTCGAAATCGTTTAACAATTTCAATGCTTGAGCATTTTTATCCTTTAGGGCAGATAGTGTATGCTCCAGCATTGAGGCCAAGGTTACTTGTTTGTCATATTCTGGAATAACGCAGGGGAAGTTTTCTAAAAAAGATGCCGATACACGCTGCTGTCCAGCTGAACCACTGAATACTGCCTGTGCAGCCTTTAGCACATTCTCGTTTGAAAAGATTGACCATACAAACGGCATATAGACATCATTATTGCGTTTCCTTATGACATGAAACTCTGTAGAGCCAAATCCGATCTCAGTGGGCATTTCATCAACGATGCATGATTTTCCATTTTGCATGCAAGGAGTAATCTTCGCCCAGATTAAATCATTGCGCCGAAAAACAGTAAACCCTTTCTTTACTTTTTCATAAGGGACCATATCATATGACACCATGTTGTTTCGCTCTTGAACATTAGGCATGGGAACGAAGCTAACTTCGGTTTTATCAGTTAACATGGTACAATCCGTTTTAGGGTTTACGTCCAAGAAGTCGGACATTTTTCCGCAATAGTAAGGGCTGTTTTTATATTTCTCGATTAAAGAAATATAAAATGGGTATAGGGGATTGCAATAAATTTCTCGGTTTTCAATATCCCCCCGTTTGACAGCGAAGACGCATAGGTCATTCGCATCGGGGGTTATGCGAAAAAAGGCGTTGCGTCCTTTCTAAATTCCTCGTACTTTGCCACAATCTCATCGAGTTGGGATTCTGTTTTTCTGCCGGTAGCATCATATCCGATCAGCTCCGGTGCCGCCATGAAAATTGCCTCATTCTCATCCGGCATTTCATTTTCTTTACGTTTGCGCACAAAGATTACGGATGCTTTTACACCCGCACCAAAATGCGCAAAGGCGCACTGAGGTAAACTCACAACTGCAAGCAGTTGGAATTTCTCCAAAATGAAATCACGGACGTACTGCATGGAGCTGTTCGTTAAAATACCATCGGGCAATACGATAGCAGCTTTGCCAGTTCCGGGCTTTAAGAATTGCCAAATGCGCTCAACAAACAAGACTTCAGAACTTTGGTTTTTGCGTGGTTTCTTTTTGCCTTTTGCATCCACATTATTTCCTAGTTCATATGTAGACAGATAGGGCTTTTCAGCAAGATTGATGGTAGAACCGAAAGGCGGATTTGTAAGAATCAGATCAAAACGATTTTCTGCAAAACCTCTGTTGTGATCATGCATTTTATCAATGCTTTCAAGTGCATCATGGCTGATAACATTGGTATGACCATCATCGTGCACAATCATGTTCATCTTTGCAACACGAGCTATTTCGTCATTGATTTCGATTCCATAAAGGTGCTTTGCCGCAAAATCATGCCAATAGTTAAAGTAATCGACGGTACCTTTCTCATAATAGTCGCCTGCTTGCTTCCTCATGTAATCGAGTGCATGCAAAAGGAAACCGCCGGAACCACAAGAAGGATCAAGGACATCCCAATCTTGTTCTGGCTTCATCATTTTTACACAGAATTCAATAATGGGACGGGGCGTAAAATACTGTCCAAAATCGCCCTTAAAAAAACCATCCATAAATTGCTCAAAAGCAACGCCCTTAACATCAAGGTCAGTTTTATTGAGGTTAATAGCCTCTAAGTGCGAAACAACGGTACGGAGAACACGGTCATCCACTTTAATCGACTCTGTAAACACTTCGGGGTCTTTTGCTTTTTGCTCGTTGTAGAGGGCATTTATACGCTCTGCCAATTTGGATGAGGGTTCATGAGTCTTAATCTGGAATTTGAATACCACGATTTTATGAGCGATTATCGCTCACCGTGGGTTTTCAATAAAATCCTCCAAAAGCCTTGAAAACAAAGGATTTTTCACAGTGTGTTCGCCTTATCCCTTTATTCGGTTTCACACAAGTTTACCCTTGCCCCGACTGTCCATAAGGGCAGAAGCAAGGGCAAGAAACTCACGCAACAGAATATAACAGCGTGTGGCAATCGGAGAACTGTGACGTATGTGCGAATATATTATAGCGGAGGATTTCAAAATATGGACAAGTACATTTTTGACGAGAACAACGGTCTGTGGTATGAACTGATTGGCAACTACTATTTCCCCTGTTTGACTGTACCCGCTGAAGAAGAACAGCCGGTCGGAGTGTGGGGTCAGCGGCACAGGCGGTATCTCAAAGAATACCGCCCCGCCCTATATAATGCTCTGCTGTTGAGCAACAAACTGAACGGCTACCTTGCCGACATTGACCAGCAAGCCCAGGAAATGATGGACACCATCATCCAGCAGATGGCGGAAGCCCAAGGTATCACCGAAACGATGAAAGCCGCTGATCCGATGGCCTGGGTTGGCAGGATGAACAATATCCGGGTATCGGCAACCGAAATCGTGAACGCAGAAATCATTTCCCCATGACAAAGGCAAAAACGGCGGGGATTGTTCTCCGCCGTTTCTCTCTCTAAACATATAAAAATTTTTTGATTTGATGTATTGACAAATCGTCGCCAGTCGCATATACTAACTATATCAAAAGTTTTTGATGTGAGGTTAACAATGGATAACAAAATGCAAAAGAACGCAAAAGTATTCAAAGCTCTGTGCGATCCCAATCGACTGGCCATCTTGGAATTGCTTCGGAGCGGCGAAAAATGCGCCTGTGTCTTGCTGGAACAGTTGGAACTAAAGCAATCCGGCCTTTCCTACCACATGAAAATACTCTGTGAGTCGGGCATTGTGGCAAGCCGTCAGGAGGGAAAGTGGACGCACTACCGTCTGAGCGGCGAGGGCCGGGATCGCGCCGTGAAATTGCTCAAAGAACTAACTACACCATACGCGGAGCAGCAGGGTAGCAGTTGCGCCTGCGGAAGCGAAAGAATTGCCATCTGAAACGGTGGCTTTTCTTTCAAACAACACATCAAAATATTTTGATATTATAATTTGCGAGGTGACATTACTTTATGTGGGACTTTATACAAGATCAAGTGCTTGGCATGAAGTGGCTGAACGAGGTCATTGGCAGAGGTGTGTCCCTGCTGGGGTTGGACACCGCTTCCCGCTGGGGCGGGAGTGTGCAATTCTTCCTTTACGACACGGTGAAAATCACGGTGCTGCTGTGTGTTTTGATTTTTGGGATTTCCTATATTCAAAGCTATTTTCCACCGGAGCGAAGCAAGAGAATTTTGGGCCGCTTCCATGGCATTTGGGCAAACATCATCGGCGCTCTGCTGGGGACGGTAACACCATTTTGCTCCTGCTCATCCATACCGCTGTTCATCGGCTTTACCAGTGCGGGCCTGCCGCTGGGCGTGACATTTTCGTTCCTGATTTCTTCCCCTATGGTGGACTTGGGAAGTCTGGTACTGCTCATGAGCATTTTCGGCACGAAGGTAGCCATCGTGTATGTCATTATGGGCCTTGTCATCGCTGTGGTGGGCGGGACGCTGATTGAAAAGCTGCACATGGAGCAATATGTGGAGGAGTTCATTCGCAGCGCCAGTAGTGTGGACATTGATTCGCCTACCCTCACGCAAAAGGAACGGTTAATCTATGCAAAAGATCAGGTTGTATCCACATTCAAAAAGGTATTTCCCTATATCCTCCTTGGCGTAGGAATTGGGGCGCTCATTCACAACTGGATTCCCGAAAGCTGGATCGCGGCTGTCCTTGGGAGCCGCAACCCCTTTGGCGTTGTGCTGGCTACAGTAATCGGAGTGCCGATGTATGCCGATATTTTTGGCACAATTCCTGTGGCAGAGGCTTTGCTCGGTAAAGGTGCCCTACTCGGAACGGTTCTCGCCTTTATGATGGCGGTCACGACCTTGAGCCTGCCGTCGCTTATCATGCTCCGTAAAGCGGTCAAACCGAAGCTGTTGGGCCTGTTTATAGGGATATGCACCATTGGTATTATCTTGGTCGGCTACTTGTTCAATGCAATTCAGCCCATACTAATCTAATTTCAGGAGGTAATCATCATGGGACTGTTCAACAAGAAAAAGGAAGAAACCAAATCCTGCTGTTGTGGCGGGAACTGTACCCCGGAGAGTATGGCCGAAGCTGAAACGGCAAAAGCAACCGTCGGTGTCAAAGTGCTGGGAGCCGGTTGTGCAAAGTGCAACGCTTTAGAGGCGGCTGTCCGCTCTGCTCTGGAAGAACTGGGGATGAATACCACCATCGACCATGTTACGGACTTCAGCCAAATCGCCGCCTATGGCGTTATGTCCACCCCGGCCTTGGTGGTGGACGGCAAGGTGGTGTCCTATGGCAAGGTATTGAGCAAAGACGAAGCAAAAACTATCATTCAGAAAGCAAGAAGCTGAAAGTAAGCAACTCAAACTATGTACGCACCGCATGGCCTTATGGCTGTGCGGTGCTTTTTCATCTGCCGTTAGTCTTTCGTATAGGCGTCCACGATACGTACTTCCAACTCCCGGTTCCGCTCCATCGCCCTGCGGAGTTCCGGCACTTCCAGCAGGCCCCTGGCGTTGGCGATAGTGAGGATTCGATTGAGGCTGGCCCCCACCCTGCGGACTTCATAGATCAGCTTCGGCACGTCAACGGAGGGGGCTTCTCGGATGACAGCACCGCTGATACACTGCCGGATAAACCGCTCACGGGAGCCGCTGGCCCTGCTGACCTTTTCGTTGAGGTCGGCCAATTCCTCGTCAGACAGACGGATGATGATTTGGTTTGTTCTGCTTCGCATGGATTCTCCTTTCTCCGGGGTCATAGGGGCGGCAAGCCCCTGTCAAGCGGTATTGTGATATCACAATACGTTGCTTGCTAAGACTGTACCACTTCCGCCCCGACGTATTTTTCGGGTGCGTCCCCGATACCCCGGCTGTTCTTTTCAGCCGGTGAATTTTGGGAGAACACGCCCAAGGTACGTCACTCGACCCGGCGGACGTCACCCTCCCGGAGCAGGTTCCGCCCCTGGTTGGCGGCCATGAACCGCTCCAGGGTATCTCGCCGGATGATGGCTTTCCGGCCCACCTTCAACACCGGCAGCTTGCCCCAGTCCACCAGCTTCCGCATGGTGTTACGCCCAATACCCGTACACTCGGCGGCTTCCTCGATGGTCAGCCCTATTTTAACTGCGCTCATTCTGCACGCTCCTTTCTGTTGCACTCGTTTTGCAACTTCAACACCGTTATTATACTTAATTCGCCTGTGTTTGTCAACTCGTTTTAAGGCGTTTCAATAATTCTTTTTGAAAATATATGAAAAATAGGGTTGCAATTCAAGTCCTACCGTGTTATACTCATACTCGATAGGAGGTGAACTTCTTGGATAACGCAGAAATGCTCACTCCAAAAGAAGTGGGAAAGCGTATCAAAGAGCGTAGGAACGAGATTGATATCTCCATGCCGGAGCTTGGGCGGCGGGTGGGGGTCAACAAATCCACCATCCAGCGGTACGAAACGGACGGGGTCAATCCCAACCGCAACATGATTATCAACGGTTTGGCGGAGGCCCTGCAAACCACCCCGGAATGGCTCACGGGTCTGTCCGAGGAAAAAGAAATCAAAGCCGAGGATGGCCGAACCATCTGCGAGGGCGAGGTCTTAGACCATCTGAACAGCTTCTTGGACGTGGTGGCTAAGACGGTACAGCCGGAAATCCAGCAGCAGTTCCTCACATCCACGATTTGCCTGCTGATCGACCTGTTCTCCGTTACCGCCCAGCACTATGGCAGGACGCTGAACGAGATCGACCGGCTGGCCAGGGACGAAGCCCTCAAAAAATCCATCCAGCAGTACACCATCCACGTTGACGACATCATCGTGCCGGTCTATCGCCGGGAGATGGAAGCTCCTATCGAGGATATGAAGCGGTTCCTGGACGGGCTGCTACATATCTTCGACAAAGGGCGTACCAGGGTAGATACAGCCTATCTGTATAACATCCTGCATGACGCCCAAGTGCGGCTGAACGCCGCCAACGATTCCGTGGCACCTTGACAACATAATATACCGGGAAAACCCGGTAGAAATGATGTAACGCACATCATACGTCACAGGCCCGATTGCCACGGATAGAAAGGAGTTTTTATCTATGGCAAAAGGTTCTGTACGCAAAAAGGGCAAAAAGTGGTACTACCGCTTCTATGTGGAGGACGAGAGCGGGCGGCAGGTACAGCGGGAGTTCGCCGGGACGGAGAGCAAATCCGAGACAGAGACCCTGCTCCGCAAGGCGATGGAGGACTATGAGGCAAAAAAGTTCGTGGCGAAGTCTGAGAACGCCACCGTGGGGCAGTTATTGGATATGTGGGTGGAAGAAGAACTGAAGCCCGGAAATCTCAGCAACGGCACCGTGATGGCTTATCAAGGGACGGTCAACCGCATCAAGCAGCACCCCATTGGCAATCGCAAGCTGAAAAGCGTCACTCCCGACCACCTGCAAGCCTACATCGACCTTCTCAGCTTCGGCGGGACAAATCCGGACGGCACAGCGGCAAAGGCGCTCAGCAAGGGGTACTTACGGCAATATTCGGCAGTCCTGCAAGGGGCGTTCCGCTTTGCGGTGTTCCCCAAGCGGCTCATCAGCTTCAACCCCATGCAGTATGTGGTCTGGCGGGGGAAGAAAGAGGAATACGAGCTGTTTTCCCAGGAGGACGGGGACGCCCCGGCTGTACCCACCCTCACCCATGAGCAGTTCCGGGCGTTGGAGGACTTTCTGAAAAAGAAGGACAATCCTGCCCTGCTACCCATCCAGATTGCCTACTACACCGGGCTCCGTATCGGGGAGGTCTGCGCTCTCACCTGGCAGGACATCAACCTGGACGAGCAGTGTCTCACGGTGCGGCGGAGTATCCGCTACAACGGGGCGAGGCACAAGACGGAGATTGGGGCCACCAAGCGGAAGAAAGTCCGGACGGTGGACTTCTGCGACACGCTGGCGGCGATTCTGCGAAAGGCCAAAAAGGAGCAGATTGGGAACCGCCTGCGCTATGGGGAGCTTTACAGCCTGAACTACTACACCGAGGTCAGGGAGAAAGATAGGGCCTATTACGAGGTCTATACCCTGCCCAGGACGGCGGAGATGCCGGAGGGGTATCGGGAGCTTTCCTTTGTCTGCCTACGCCCTGACGGGGCCGTTGAGACGCCGGGGACGGTAAGCATCATGTGCCGTCAGGCGAAGAAGAAAGTGCCGGGGCTGGAGGATTTCCATTTCCATATGCTCAGGCACACCTTCACGAGCAATCTACTGTCCAACGGGGCGGCTCCCAAGGACGTGCAGGAGCTGCTGGGTCACGCCGATGTCAGTACCACGATGAACATTTACGCCCACGCCACGAGGGAGGCCAAGCGTACCTCTGCCCGACTGCTGGATAAGGTAGTTTGCGGAGAGTAAAAAGTTTCCCTTGTTTCAGCCCGTGAGGGCAAAAACAAGGGAAATTACATAAGGTTTGAACATTCACTTGCCGGAAAACCTTGATATGTCAAGGTTTTAAGAGGATTCGACCGATAAATCTGGAATTGATAGGGTTCGCCCTTTTTACGAGGTTTCTGTTCATCACTGATCTTAACAAAAATGAGTTTACAAAGCTCGCCAAAGGCGGTGGGAGGCGAAAGGCGACCACCGCCCCACAATGTTTGATGGCACTTTTTAATTGCCGCTATTAAATCTTCTCTTGACACAGGCTTTATATCGTTATCCGTTCCTTTATAAAAACGGAATTCTTGAGGCTTGCCGTATGCACGAGGAAGATCAGCAAGAATATTTTGCTCACGCTCAAATGCGCCGTATTTATCCGAAACATCTAAAACACGGCGAGTACCGCCAGCTATGATAACAACATAGTCTGCTCGGAGTTTTACCCAAGTTGCGTTGCCAACACCCTGTTCGATTGCTTGGTTAAATTCGGCATCAGTAACGCCTTCTTTTTTGCATTCCACGATTGCATACGGACGCTTGCAGTCATCGTCACTAAAGATAACAATATCAGCACGGTCAGTAGGCAATCTGTCAGGAACAACCACCTCAACTTTGATGCGGTTTGCAGGATATTCGTATTTATATATCAGCTCAGCAAAAAACTCGGCACGAACTTTTTCTTCGGGATCTTCATAGTTTTCCACATGCTTTTCCGAGGTTATATACTCAATTTTCTTTTTGCCGTCAACACCTGTAATGTTAATATATCCATCTTTTTGGGCTCTTTGTAACGGCGTAAACAGCACTGGTTCAAATGTTGTTTTAGCTATATCATTGATATCAAACATTTTCATTCTCCTTGTCTGGAATTTTAAGCTCTGATAGAAAGTAAAATTACTCGCCAAAGATAAACCTAACGATTCTATCACTTGCTTTGTCAGTGGCGCTCATAATATCATCTTTCTTCCAATAAGGCTTATTAGCACTCTGATATTTGGAAACCAAGGCACGAGCTATAGGATATTTGCTATCGATATATCCTGTCTTGTTCTCGAGTTTAGTTGAAACCTTAGTTCTAAACCATTCGTTTCCGATTGCTCGATTAATCTTTTCTTCAAGAAGAATCTTGTTGCCTAATTTGTTTACGACGCCGTAGAATTCTTCTTCACTGTCAATCTCGGCATCTTTTCTAATTTCCTGAAGGTTGTTGCCGCTATATGGCATAATGTGTTCAATGTCATATTTTGTTCCAAGTGTAAAACTCAGACCTTTTTCTTTTGCAAAAAGAAACTCGTTCAGATATACCAGCACATTGCCATCATAGTCATGTAAAGCTGCCCAAATAGTTTCTTTATCCCAATTAGAACGGATATGCTCATTAAAATCCTGTGTGATTGCATCGACAGTGGTGCTTTTACTAACGAGCTTGACTTCTGCCCCAAACAAAAATGTCTTAAAATATTTACTGGAATAACCAACATCGACAAGTTCGAGAAGAGAAAACAGACGAAGCAAGCACTCAAGAATCGGTTCAACAAGTTCTTCTGTAATATTATCCTCATCGAATCTAAAGAAGTAGCTTGCCAAGAACAGTTTTGTGTTCTCGTTGAACTTTAGCAGAACTTTCATTTGAGGATATTCAGAAACCTTTTTCCAAACCTTAACCAGTTTAACCATATCAGAACACATACCGATAGGATCAGTAATTGGCATTTTATTAACCTCAGTAAAATACCTTCTCAAGCCAGGTGTAGTCACATTGATTGCACCTGTTTCACTTATCGTTTCTTTGTTAACCGTTCGTATGTAATACATATACTGCATCAAAATCGAATTGATATCTGCTATACGAGTGCTTTCCAATTCGTTTATGCAGTTATTCAACTGTTTCCACAAATCCGCAAACTCTTTTTCTTTTCCTCTTTTTTCTGCTTCCGCATATAGTTTCGCAGAGATGATATCCGAGTCGTAAAGAGGAAGCCCATCAGAGTTGAGAGAATTAAACATAGTGATAGCTTGCTCAACTTGCCAACTTTTAATTTCAATTACTTCACAGTTGTCCGTAATGGATTTTGCAATACTGTTCAATTGAGAATCTGACAGTTCACTTATCTTTCCATAGAAGAATTTGAAATTCCTAAAAAAGTTAGTATATCTGTTGTCTTTTTGCTTGTATTTGATTTTAATTACTCTTGCTTCTGCTGAAGCGTAATCCGTAGCTTGAAGAATTGTTGACAATTCTGTCTTGTATTGCTCATTTATAGAAAAATTCTCAAGGATGATTCCACGACGGCATATTTCAGCATCTTTAGCTGCATCGGGCTTGTCTGAAATATCTTCTGTTTCTGCTTTGTACAGAATACCCATTATTCTTCTTCTGCGTTCCTGTAAACCACGACAGAGGCTTGCAGAGTCCTTGTCACTTGCGGTCCTCTCAATTGCAATATTGATTCTGACCAGCAAAGCTTTTAATAACAACAAAAATGTGGTAGTTCTCTGCTGACCGTCAATAAGTCCATACTTTGTGTCATTATCCTGACAGTTGATAATAATTGTTCCGAAGAAGTATCTATCCTTGCTTTCGCTTTCAACAAAGTCATTGATGTCTTGCCAAAGCTTATCACAATTATCAATGCCCCAAGAATACGCACGCTGGTATTCCGGTATGGTAAAAACAGTATCTTCTTCGAGTTTCAGATAATCACCAATCTTTTTAAGTTTGGGTTCAATATTCTTTGCCATAGTCAGGCCTCCATAACCGTTCTAAATATTTCATTGAGCTACCGTTCGTCTAACAATAATATTTATCCATTGTCACACATTACTCAGCTTGGCGCTGTAATGAGAATAACATTTAACTTAGCCCATCTATTGTTTTATCAATCTTCTCAATTGCATAGAGCGGCAAATTTATAAGCCAATCTTCCTTTTTGAAATCTGCCATCGAAGTACGAACAGATATATTAGGTGAAAACTTCTCCTGATATGTTTTCAAGCTCTTTGCTCTAAGGTTAACTTCTGCCTTCACTTCAACCGGAATAATTTGCTCACCTGTATCAATAACAAAGTCAACCTCACAAGAACCCCTATCGTTGGTATAATAATAAATACCTAAATCTTCGATGGTTTTTAATTGCTGACAAACATACTGTTCAGTAAGAGCGCCTTTGAATTCGACAAAAAGATCGTTCCCATCAAGCAAAGTACGTTGACGAAGCCCCGTCATGCATCCGAGCAATCCCACATCTACCAAAAATAACTTAAATGCTTTTAAGTCCTCATACGCCCGTAGCGGGATGCCCGTTGCATTTACACGGCTGACCTTATGAACGAGACCGCAATCACTGAGCCACATAATTGCGGTTTCATAGTCTTTCGCACGGGCACCTTCACGGACGAGCCCGTAAATGAATTTTTTGTTTTCTTTGGCTAACTGAGAAGGAATACTGTTCCACAACATACGAAGTCTTGGTACAATCTCATTTGGAGCATGTTTAGAGAAGTCTTGTTCGTAGGCTGCAAGGATTCGCTTTTGAATTTCACGGACCTCGTTAAAGTCTTTGTTCTCTGCGAAGCTTTGCACAGCTTCAGGCATACCACCGACAAAGTAGTATTGCTTTAAGGAATCGATATATGTTTGCTTAAAGCATGTAATCATCCCAAAGTCTTGCTTATCAAGAAGTTCGGCAAAACGTTCCTTATCGGTTGCCATCAAAAACTCTTTGAACGAAAGAGGATAAAGCTTTAAGAAATCTACCTTGCCAACGGGAAAAGATGTGCCTTGATGCAAAGCGATACCAAGCAAAGAACCGGCACATACAATGTGGTACTGCGGGGCGTTTTCATAAAAATACTTAAGAGATGCCAGCACTCTCGGAACTTCCTGTACTTCATCAAAAATCAATAAAGAATTGTCCGGATCAATTTTGCGACCAGCATACAACTCTAATCCCATAATTAAGCGGTCAGTATCCAAGTCAGAAGCAAATAACTCTGCCATTCTGGAATTAGAGTCAAAATTGATATATATGGCATCTGTATACGCCTGCTTGCCGAATTCTTTCATTAGCCAGGTCTTGCCAACTTGACGTGCCCCTTCAATAATTAAGGGTTTGCGGCGTTTACTTTGTTTCCATTTTAATAGCTTTTCAATAGCAATTCGGTACATACATGCACCTCCGTCATCATAGTGTAAGTATAGTATATCACACAGTTACAAAAATTACAACGATTTTTAGGCTGTTAAACACATTTTTACAGTGATTGAAGTTGATAAGTTTCACAATATTCTGACAAATATTAAAATACAAGCGATGCTTGGTAGGTTTACCGAGCACCGCTTGCGTGTAACTTTATTTAGTTAGCAATAAATCAATTCACATTTGATGATTCCTTCTGCTCGATTACGAATGCTGTTCATAGCTCCGACCCATGTCATTTGGTTAGTTGCTTTTAACTCCCCTGTCACGCCCTCAGAAGCCTTCAATTGCTCAATAATAAGTTCCAGACGGTTCTGTGCCTGCTCATTCAAATCAGCGAGATATGTCCATAGCTCCCCGGTCAAGCAAAGGTCATCAAAGCGGATGGGATTGGATTCTCTCAAATATTCTCTGTGTATCCGTCCCCATCGACCAATAGATCTTGTTTCCTCTTGTAATTTAATATCAGGTATGAAGTAATCTCCACAACGAATATAGTTCAATTCTTGCATCATGTACGCCTCCTACTAAAGTTGAATAAATATATTAGTGATGAAAAAAGCGATACCTGGTTGTTAAAACTAAGTATCGCCAATTTTTCTTGTCGCACCCTGTACGGCAGCTACCCTATGTCAGTAATGTTCTCATGCTGTCTTATTGGAAGCTGCCATCCGGGCGGCCTTTTTGCGGGCATCAAATAGTGGGCATCTCCATGCCCAGGCGGCGGTACATGGTCTTTTTCACCGCTTTGAGAATGTTCTCATATCCGGTGCAGCGGCACAGGTGACCGGAGAGCAGCTTGCGGAGCTCCGCATCGGAGTAGAGCTTGCCGCTGTCCAGGATCTCCACGGCAGTCATCAGAAAGCCGGGGGTGCAGAAACCGCACTGGATGGCGGACTCCTCCATAAAGGCCTGCTGGATGTCGCTGGGCTCACCGTCGGGGCTGAGCAAGCCCTCCAGTGTGCGGATGTGCTTGCCGTCGGCCCACACGGCCAGATAGATGCAGGAGTTGAACGTCTCGCCGTCGATGAGGACGGTGCAGGCGCCGCACTCGCCTACCTCGCAGCCTTTTTTCACGGAGGTCAGGTGATAGTCATTGCGGAGCATATCGGTCAGGCTGGCGCGAACGTCCACCATCTTCTCTACGTCCTTGCCGTTGATATTGCAGCGGATCAGCTTATACTGCTTGCTCATGCCAGCTCACCTCCTGCCAGCTCAATGGATTTTACGAGACAGCGCTTGGCGATCTCCACGGCGATGTGCTGCCGGAAGGCCTTGCTGGCGCGCCAGCTGTCACGGGGGTTGATATCGTCCAGGATGGCGTGGGCAAAAGTCTCCACCGTCTCCTCGGTCAGGGGCTTGCCCTGGGCTGCCGCTTCAGCGCTGGCACACCGCAGGGGCACGGGGCCGGCTACGCCGTAGGCGATGCGGGCACGCTCAATGGTCTTCTTGTCCTCGCTGAGCCGGACGTTGACGCTGCACCCCAGGGTGGCGATGTCCATGGCGTTCCGCATGGCGTACTTGATGTAGTGGCCATAGCAGCGGTCATAGCTCTCCTTGGGGATAAGGATGGCGGTCTGAATTTCGCCGTCCTCTGCGCGGATGTCCACCTTGCCGGCCTTGATATAGAACTCATGGATGGGCAGGCGGCGGACGCCGTTTTTACCGGTCAGCTCCACGATGGCATCCCATGCGTGGAGGGTGGAGGAGGAGTCGGCGGAGGTCACGCCGTTGCAGGTGTTGCCGCCGATGGTGCCGATGTTGCGGATCTGGGGGCCGCCCACCATATCCACGGCCTCACCCAGCACGTTGATGTACTGCTGGATGATGGGGTCGCGGGTAATGTGGGAGAAGCTGGTCAGACTGCCGATGCGGATGTTCTCGTCGGCGTCAATGGTGATGCCGCGCAGCTCGTCCAGCCCGTAGATGGAGATCAGCTCCGCACCGGCGCGCTTGCCCTCGCGCATCTGCACCAGTACGTCGCTGCCGCCGGCGATGATCTGGGCTTCCGGATGCTCCAGACGGAGGGCCACCGCGTTTTCCACGCTGGAGGCCTCGTATAAGGCTTTCATATCATACATGGCTTATTTGCCCTCCTTTTCATTCCAGCTGTCGTGGATCAGGCCCGCCTTGCTGAACTCGGCGAACAGCACGTGGGGCGTGATGGGTGTGCAGTCGATGGCCACGCCGGTGGCGTTGAGAATGGCGTTGCGGATGGCCGGCGCGCCGGAGCAGGCCGGCGGCTCGCCCAGCGCCTTGGTGCCGAAGGGGGAGGTGGGCTCGGGATTCTCCACGAACTGCGCCTCCAGATGGGGGTGATCCATAAAGGTGGACAGCTTGTAGTCCAGCAGATTGTTGTTCAGGGGCTTGCCGGTCTTTTCATCGAACAGCAGCTGCTCGCTCATACCGTAGCCGATGGCCATGGACATACCGCCGTGGACCTGGGCCTCCGCCAGGGCGGGATTGATAAGACTGCCGCAGTCGTGAACGTTGATGATCTTGTTCAGCTTGACCTTGCACAGGGCGATGTCCACCTCCACATCGGCGAAGGTACAGCCGAAGGAGTAGGCGTTGTTGCGGATGGTGTAGGTGGATTCGGCGGTGATATGCTCGCTGTCCGCCGCGTTGTACTGGGCGGTCATGGCCAGTTCACTCAGGCTCATGAGCACCGCGCCATCCTGCTTGCGGACGATATTGCCGTCCACGATGTCCATATTGTCTACGGCCTGGCGGGTCAGCTTGGTGGCGTAGGCCAGGATCTTCTGCCGCAGCAGGGTCGCCGTCTGGCGGATGGAGAAGCCGGCTACATAGGTCTGGCGGCTGGCGTAGGCGCCCAGGCCGGTGGGCGTGATATCCGTATCCTGGCAGGAGACCACGCGGACGTCCCGGTAGCTCTTCAGGCCCACGGCCTCGGCGGTCATCTGGGCGTAAGCGGTATCAGCGCCCTGGCCGATCTCCGTCTCACCGCACTGCATGGTGACGGTGCCGTCCAAATTCAGCAGCATACGGTTGCTGGAGGTCTCCAGCGAGATGGGATAGACGGCGGTGTTGTACCAGAACGCCGCCACGCCGATACCCCGGCGGATATTGCCGGTATCCTTGGCATACTCGGCCTTCTTTTTGTCGTACTCTATGTATTCCTTACCCTTTTCCAGGCACTCGCGGAAGGAGTCATAGTAGTTGGTGTTGCCGGAGAAGCCGTCGTGGAAGCCCTTGGGCATGATGTACTTCATGCGGTACTCCAGCGGATCCATGCCCACGGCCTTGGCGCACTCGTCAATGTTGGCATCGTCGGCAAAGGAGGCCTGAGGCATGCCGTAACCGCGCATGGCGCCGGCCACCGGGCGGTTGGTGTATACCGTCCAGGCGTCGCCCTCGAAATTGTCGCAGGGGTAGATCTGGGGGAAGGAGCCCATGGCCTTGGCCACGATGGAGTGGCCGTGGGAGGCGTAAGCGCCCTGGTTGGAGAAGCACTCTACCTTCCGCGCGGCAATGGAGCCGTCCTTGTGCAGCCAGGTGACGATGTGGAAGCGGATGGCGTGGCGCACGCGGTTAGAGACGAACGTCTCCTCACGGGTACAGTCGATACGGACGCAGCGGCCGCCCACCTGCGTGGTGCACCAGGCGCACAGGGGCTCATACAGGGCATCCTGCTTGTTGCCGAAGCCGCCGCCGATGTAGGGCTTGATGATCTGAATGTCCGCCCAGGGACGGCCCAGGGCCTGGCCCACGATGCGGCGGATGATATGGGGGATCTGGGTGGACGCCACCACGACGATACGGCCGTTTTCCTCATAGGCAAAGCAGCCGTGGTTCTCGATGTGGCTGTGCTGCACGGTAGGCGTGTCGTACCAGCCCTCCACCTTGATGAGCCCCGGCTCCTGAATGGCAGCCTGATAGTCGCCCTTGCGGATATCGGAGTGCTTGAGGATGTTGTTGGAATATCCCTCATGGAGCTGGGGTGCACCGGGCTCCATGGCCTTCTGCACGTCCAGCACGAAGGGAAGCTCCTCATACTCCACCTTCAGGGCGCGGACGCCCTGCATAGCGGACACCTCATCCTCGGCGATGACCACGGCGATATCATCGCCGTAGTAGCGCACATGACGGTTCAGCAGGTTGCGGTCGGCCACGTCCTGATGGCCGGGATCCATGGACCAGGGATGACCCGCCGTGGGGAAGCAGTGCTCCGGCACGTCGAAGCAGGTCAGCACCTTCACCACGCCCTCGATCGCCTCAGCCGCGGACGTGTCAATGGACTTGACGTAGCCGTGGGCGATAGTGGCGTGCTTGATGCGGGCATACAGCGCGCCCGCAGGCATACGGTCCTCGTAGTATTTTGTCCGCCCGGTGGCCTTGTCAAAGGCGTCCACACGGATCTCGCTCTTTCCCACCTTACTCATAGTAGGCAGCCTCCTGTTGCAAAACTTGGAAATGTTGTCTATAACTCACACTAATATAACGTATTCATGGAGATTATAGCACGCGGCACATAAAATGTACAGCATACCCGTGATTTTATTTTCGGAATAACGATACGGCGAAGCTTGACGGGACATACTGAAGCTGATACACTACACGGTAAGAAAGAGGGTGACGGTATGGAGAAGCTGCGCATCGGCTGCCTGGTCATGGCGGCGGGCAGCGGCAGCCGCTTCGGGCGCAATAAGCTGGAGGCTGTGGTGGACGGAAAAAGTCTGCTGCGCCGTTCGCTGGAGGCAGTGCCGGCGGAGGAATTCGCGCAGGTGACGGTGGTGACGCAGTACGATGCCGCCGCGGCGCTGGCAGAGGAATTCGGCTTCACGGTGGTGCGGAATGACCGACCGGAGGACGGCCTGAGCCGCACGGTGCGTCTGGGCACCGAGGCCATGGCGGGCTGCGACGCTATTCTATATCAGGTGGCGGACCAGCCGCTTTTGGAGCAGGAGACGGTGCGGCGGGAGCTCGAATACTTCCGGACGCATCCGGACCATATCGTGGGCCTGGCCCATAACGGCGTGCGGGGCAACCCGTGCATCTTTCCCCGGAAGTTTTTCCCGGAGCTGATGGCGCTGGAGGGCGACGTGGGCGGAAGCGTGGTCATCCGCGCACACCCGGACGCGCTGCTGCTGTATGAGACGTCCGCGGCGGAGCTGCGGGACGTGGATACGGTGGAGGCGCTGGCCGCGGTACAAGAGGACAGACAGATATGAAAGAGCACCCCTTTGGGGTGCTCTTTCATGCTTATTTCTTGGGTGCGTAGGGGGTGTTCTTCAGCGGCAGACTGAATTCCCGTTCGCCGGTGAGGCGGTAATAGGCGTCGGCAATGGCAGGGGCGGTGGGGATGGAGGTGATCTCACCGATGCCGATGGCACCGCCGGCCACATTCAGGCCGGGCTTCTCCACCACGATGGCCTGGATCTCCGGCGGGATCTGGTTGGCGCGGAACAGGCCCAGCATACCGTATTTGGCGGTAGGCTTGCAGTTCTCATCGATGGGGTATTTCTCTGTCAGCGCGTAGCCCATGGACATGACCACGCCGCCCTCGATCTGCCCCTCTACGCTCAGGGGGTTCACGGCCTTGCCCACATCGTGAGCGGCCACCATCTTCTTGATGCGGCCCGTCTCCTTATCCAGAATACACATCTGGGTGGCGTAGCCATAGGCCACGTGGCTGACGGGGTTGGGTACGTCGGCGCCCAGCGGGTCGGTCTTGGCCAGATACTCGCCGTAGAACTCCGTGCCCTTCAGGTCGGCAAGGGATTTGCCGGCGTCCAGCTCCGCCTTCAGCTTTTCGCAGGCGCGGCGTGTAGCCTCGCCGGTGACCAGGGTCTGGCGGGAGCCGGAGGTGTCGCCGGAGTCAGGGGCGATCCAGGTATTGCTGCGCTCGTAGACGATATCGTCCCGGTGCAGCCCGGTGTTGGTGACCACCACCTGCACCAGCACGGTGCCCAGTCCCTGTCCGATGCAGCTGGCGCCGGAGTAGATGTGTACCTTGCCGTCGCCCTCCACGATGAGCTTGCAGCGGCCCCAGTCGGGAATGCCTACGCCTACGCCGGCGTTCTTCATGGCGCAGGCGATACCCACCGGATCGCCGTTTTTCACCGCCTCGTCATAGGCAGGCTTGATGGCCTCCAGTGTCTCTACCAGACCGGTGGAGTCATCCACGATCTGGCCGTTGGGCAGCACACCGCCGGGGCGAATGGCGTTGCGGTAGCGGATCTCCCAGGGGGAGATGCCCACCAGGTCGGCCATCTGGTTCAGCAGCGTCTCGGTGCAGAAGCAGGTCTGGGTGACGCCGAAGCCCCGGAAGGCGCCAGCGGGGGGATTGTTGGTGTAGTAGGCGCGGCCCTCGATCTCGAAGTTCTCGTAGGCGTAGGGACCGGCGGCGTGGGTGCAGGCACGTTCCAGCACGGGGCCGCCCAGAGAGGCAAACGCGCCGGTGTCGGATACCACGCTGGCCTTGACACCCTGAATGATGCCGTTTTCGTCGCAGCCCATGGTGAAGTCCATGTCCATGCTGTGGCGCTTGGGATGGACGAGGATGGACTCCTGGCGGCTGAGCTTGAACTTGACGGGGCGCTTTGTCAGATAGCACAGCAGCGCCGCGTGGTGTTGGACGGACATATCCTCCTTGCCGCCGAAGCCGCCGCCCACTAGGCAGTTCTGCACCTGGCAGTGGTCGTAGTCCACGCCCAGCATGGACGCGCACTCATGCATGGTGGTGTGGGCACTCTGGTCCGTGGTCAGCAGCTTTACGCCGCCGTTGTCCAGCGGCAGCGCCACGCAGCACTCCGGCTCCAGGAAGGCGTGCTCCGTCCACGGGGTGGAGAAGTGCTCGGTCAGCACATATTTGGCGTTTTTGATAGCACCCTCGGCATCGCCGCGGGAAACGTGCTTGTACGCCTGGACGTTGCTCTCCTCCTCATCGAACACCAGTGGCGCGCCGGGGACGGCGGCCTCGGCGGGGTTGTGGACGGCGGGCAGGACTTCGTACTCCACCTTCACCAGCTTCTTGGCGGCCTCCACCGTCTCCTGATCCACGGCGCAGACCAGTGCCACACTGTCGCCCAGGTAGTGTACCAGCTCGCCCACGCCGATCAGGGTGGGCTGGTCCTTCTTCAGATGGCCCACGTTGACCTTGCCGGGGATATCCTTCTGCGTGGCCACGCAGATCACGCCGGGCAGCGCCTCGGCCTCGCTGGTGTCGATGGAGAGAACGCGGGCGCGGGCATACTGGCTGCGGACCGCACCACCGTAGCACATACCGTCCACATAAATGTCATCGGGATACTGGCCATAGCCCAGGACCTTTTCCTCCACGTCCAGTCGGTGGACGCGGCTGCCCATCTGCCAGTCGTCGGCGGAGGGGGCGGGCAGCTTGCCCTCGCGGAATATCTTAGCCGCCAGCAGGATGCCGTCGATGATCTTCACGTAACCGGTGCAGCGGCAGATATTGTTGCGGATGGCGAAGGCGGCCTCCTCGCGGGTGGGATCGGGGTTCACGTCCAGCAGCCCCTTGGCAGAGATGACCATGCCGGGAATGCAGAAGCCGCACTGCACCGCGCCGGCCTCGCCGAAGGCGAAGGTGTAGACCTGCTTTTCCCAGTCGCTGAGCCCCTCTACCGTGAGGATGGTCTTGCCCTCCAGCTTGTCCGTCTGGGGGATGCAGGCCTTGGTGGGCTTGCCGTCGATGAGGACGTGGCAGGTGCCGCAGGCACCCTCGCTGCATCCGTCCTTTACGGAGGTCAGGTGCAGCTCGTCACGGAGGTAGCGGATGAGCTTCTGGTTCTTTTCCACAGTGACGGACTTGCCGTTCACGGTAAATGTCGCCATAGTGTATCTCTCCTTTGCGCCCGGCCGGGCTTATCTCTGGTATTTGCAGAAATTATAGCACGGGAACGACGGAAAAACAAGGTGAGAACCGCCGCATTTTGTCCAAGGCGTGATAGTATATCGAGAATATCGGATAAAAAGAAAGAAGCCGCCCAAGGCGGCTCCTTCAAACAAAAGCTTTCTTACGTCTCCAGCACCGGAAGCATGATCTGCAGCAGAAACTGGCCCTGCTGGGCGGAAAACACGCACAGGCCGCCGTTGCGCTGGGCGATGGCCTGGATGCTGCGGCATCCGTAGCCGTGTCCTTCCCGGTCACTGACAGGCAGGCCGTCCCGCATGGCTATCGGTCCGGCGCAGGGATTGCGTATCTCGATGAGAAGCTTGTTCTGCCGCACACCGCAGTACAGGGAGATATGCTTCCGGTCGGCGTGCAGGTCCGCCACGGCGTGCAGGGCGTTTTCCAGACCGTTGCTCAGCAGGGAGCACAGCTCCGTGTCCGAAATGGCTACATCGTTGGGCAGTGAGGCATCCACGGTCAGCACGGTGCCCTGCCGCTGGGCTTTGTCGGTGAAGGAGGAGCACAGCAGGTTCACCAGATGGTTTTCGCAGAAGCGGCGGGGCGTGATGGCCTCGATATCCGCCTGGACATTTTTGATATACGCTGCCGCCTCGTCCGGCCGTCCCGCGGACAGCAGACCGTCCAGCATATTCAGGTGGTGGCGCATATCGTGCTGATAGACGGCGGTCTGGGTCTCCAGCCGGTGAAGGGAGTCCATCTCAGACTGGGACTGCTCCAGCTCCGCCTCCAGCATGGAGCGCTGCATCTCCGCGTCGGCGCACCGCTGTGACTGCAGGTGAAAGGCGGGCAGAAACAGTACATAGAATGTTATCAGCACTGTGGGCAGAAATTCATTCAGCGCCTGAATGCCGGAATAGAGTGCATCGGAGTAGATCGTGGTGGCATAGTCGAAAATATAATAGGTGACGGGCAGGCTGCCGAACAGCAGCAGCGCCGCCGTTGAGGAGGTCATGGTGTTATAGGCCGCGGCCACGAAAAAGCGGCGCAGGAGATAATACATCACCGGCATCAGCAGGATATAGACCAGCTCGGCGGCCAGCGTGCTCTGCGTCAGCGTCTCCACGGCGATGCGTCCCCAGCGGGGCGGTTGGCAGCACAGATACGCGGTGCAGGTGCTGACAATGGCTACGCCCACCGATTTTTTCATAAACAAAATCAGGATCAGCACCAACGGCACATGGGTGACCAGCGGGTAGAGCTGCTTTACCGTTCGTTCGCCCAAAAGCACCAGCCCCAGTCCCTGTACCAGCAGGAACAGCAGGCACAGCAGCGTCAGCAGGCACTTCTGCTGTCGGGAGACATGGCCGCCGGTGGAGATATCCGCGCTGAGCGCCAGTCCATAGATCAGCACCAGCACATAGCAGAATATATCCAGCGCGGACTGCATAGATAAATCAAACATATTATGCGTCCCTCCCGGAAAACAGCAGGGCCAGATAGTCCTTTTGCAGCTGGCCGTACAGCAGGCGGGACACGGGCACGTTATGGCCGCTGAAGGTGATGACCCCGGCGGGGGAGAGCTTTTCGGCCTGGAGCATATTGACGATGTAGGACCGGTGGACCCGCATGAACTCCGGGCGGGCCAGCAGCGCCCCTTCATACTCGCGCATGGAGGCCGCCACCTCATAGACAGTGCCGTCGGCCATGTTGAAGAACAGGTGTTTGCCGTTGACCTCCACATAGCTCAGCTGGGAAAAGGGCAGGCGCACCAGCATGCCGTTGGACTTGACGGTCAGGCCGTCCTGCGGCTTCTGATCCCGCAGATACAGCTTGTCCAGCACCGGATAGAGCAGCTTGGCATTGATGGGCTTGAGCAGATACTCCGCCGCCCGGACGCCGTAGCTCTCGTAGGCGAAGCCGGGAGAGGTGGTGAGAAAGATAATGTCCGCCGCCGCGTCGAAGGAACGGATCTCCCGTGCGGCGTCCATGCCGGTCATGCCGGGCATCAGCACGTCCAGCAGGTACAGGGTGAAGCGCTCGGCGCGGGCAGCGTCCAGCAGCTGGCCGCCGCTGCGGAAGGTCTGAAAGCGGACATCGGAGCGCCGGTCAGACTGCCAGGCCTGCAAAAGCGCCGTGAGCTTTTCCAGTTCCTCGATCTGATCATCACATACTGCGATATACATGGCGCCGCCTCCTTGTGCTTTTCTTGTGCTTCACGCGGCTTTATTTTATCATAAGAAAAGGGAATTGTCACCGCAAATTTTACATTTCGCGGACGTGTATGTGCATTTCGCGGCATACGCGGACGCAATCCTTCCCGTATCTGTTACGATATCCACAGCAGGGGGTCGCTGTGCCCTGCGGAAGGGGGCGTATGCGTATGAAATGGATCATCTGGCTCGTGGCGATCGCCAGCACTTCAGCGCTTGTCGTCCTGTGGTTCTGGGAGGTCCGCCGTCTGCTGCGTCAGCACCGGAGCATGGTAGAGAGCGCCCGGTGCCAGCTGGCCGCTTTTGAAAAGCGGGCGGCAGAGGCTGCGGGCAATGCTGATGTGGCGGAGGTCCTGCGGCGCAGCGAGAGCATTTACCGGCAGGCCGCCGGCAACTATAACGAGACACTGCATCGGCCATGGATCTATATTCCCGGGCGGCTGATGGGCTTCCACTATGAGGAGGCCGCGAAGGTCCCCGGCCGGGTACATATATAGATGAACAGGAAAGAGAAGCAACAAAAACCATTGGGAGGGTATTGTTATGCGCGATGAAATGAAACGGACGATGTTTGAACTGTTCGGCGTGGGCAGCGAGGATGACAAGGTGCTGGCCGCCGGCGGCAAAAAGCCTGTCGCAAAGCCGGAGCCGGTAAAGACCGCGCCGGTGCAGGCGCCGGTACAGCCTGTGGTGAAGGCCAAGGCCGCCAGCTATCTGGCTGCGGGTACTTCACTGGAGGGCACACTGCGCTCTGACGGCGATGTGGAGATCGCCGGGGCATTCAAGGGCGAGGTCATTACCAGCGGCACGGTGACGCTGCGCTCGGTCATCCAGAGCAATATCACCGCCGGCAGCCTGAACCTCATCGGCTGTACGCTGACCGGTGATGTAAAGGTCACGGGCACCGTTACCGTCAGCGAGGATTCTCAGGTGACGGGTAACATCAACGCCAAGGAGCTGCTGTGCGCCGGTAAGGTCAACGGCGATCTGGAGATCACCGGCGGCACTACCCTGGAGGAGAAGGCTCAGATCAGCGGCGGCCTGGTGACGGGCACTCTGGCGGTGGTCAAGGGCGCGGTCATCCGCGGCGGCGTGGAGATCAAGGCGTTCTCCGGCCCGGCCAAGCAGGAGCCCAAGCAGGAGCACAAGGCCAACTGACTGCGATCATGTGATCGGCGGCCGTGCAGCGGACGCTGGTACAGGAGGTATATATTATGGGCCTGTTCAGCAACAATATCCAGTATGCCGGCGGCTTCATTGAGCAGGAGGACGGCCCGGTTATGATCGCCATGCTGGACGGCATCGGTATGATTGGCCTGTATTTCCACCTGTATATGGGCGAGTAAGCTGTGATAAAAAAGGAGCACCCGGCCGGGTGCTCCTTTTTGCTTTTTTATTCTTTCGCCTCGTCCGCGTCCTCTGTTTGAGGCAGCAGCGTTACCTCCGCCGCATTCACCTGATGGTCCAGAATGGAGGTCACATGGATCCGCATGCCCTCAGCCTCCAGCGTAATGTCCTGCGGGCCGTCGTCGGGTATCATGCCCAGCGCGTCGAACACCAGGCCGGTCAGGGTGTCATGCTCCTCCTGGTCCAGCTCGATGCCAAGTGCGTCCTCCAGATCGTCCAGCTCTACGTTGCCGGTGATGACCAGGGAGCCATCCTCCCGCTTTTCGATGCGGGGCTCATCATCGTCCGGGATGTTGCTGTCGTCGCTGCCCAGGTCGCCCACCAGCTCCTCAACCAGGTCGTTCAGCGTCACGATGCCCACCATGCCGCCGTACTCGTCCAGCACCACGGCCAGGGGATTGCCGGTACGCTTCATGTTGCGGAACAGGGCGTCGGCCTTAATAGTCTCCGGCACGAAGTACGGCGTGCGGACGGCGCCGGCCATTACGCTCTCCCGGCTCTTATCCGCCAGACGGAAGTACTCCTTGGCGTTCAGAATGCCCACCACATTGTCCGCGCTGTCCTCGCACACGGGGTAGCGGGTGTGCCGCGTGTTGTGGATCGTCTCGGCCCAATCGTCCATGGTGTCGTCCAGCCACAGCAGATCCACGTCCGTGCGGTGGGTGGCGATCTCCTCGGCGGTCAGGTCGTCAAACTCAAAGACGTTCTGGATGAACTCCTTTTCCTCATGGTCGATGCCGCCGTGCTCGCTGCTGGCGTCCACCATCATGCGGATGTCCTCCTCGCCCACCTGCTCCTCGGCCTCGTTGGGATCAATGCCCAGCAGCCGCAGTATGCCGTTGGTAGACGCGCTCAGCAGCCACACAATGGGCGCGAACAGCTTGGAGATGACAGTGATGAGCCCGGAGATGTTCAGCGCTACCTTCTCCGACTGCTTCATGGCGATCCGCTTGGGCACCAGCTCGCCGAACACCAGCGTGAAGAAGGACAGGATCAGCGTGATCAGGATCACGGCGAGGGTGTTCAGCGTGGCGGGGGGAATCGTTACGCCCAGCCCCACCAGCCAGTCCACCAGCGGGTCGGAGAAATTCTCCGCCGCGAAGGCGCTGCCCAGAAAGCCCGCCAGGGTGATGGCCACTTGAATAGTGGCCAGGAACCTGGCCGGCTGGGCCGTCAGCCGGCTGAGCCGCTTGGCCTTCCGATTACCCTCCGACACCATTTTGCTCAGCTTTACCTCGTTCACCGACAGCACGGCGATCTCCGCGCAGGCGAACACGGCGTTCAGGGCGATAAGCACCACCTGTAAAAGCAATAACCAACCTATTGAGGTATCCAAATTTTGTCTCCTTTCCCGGGCTCCGCTGCTTTTGCGGAGCACCTCCTCTCGCTTTTTGCGCGATGTAAAAAGCGCAAAAGACACGGCCTGTGTGCCTCGCGCACAGGTCATGTCTCACGTCATTCTCTGTTGTTCTGATCTCGTTCAGGGCAAGAGTCGCTGCCGGCTGTGTCCATCCTGTGATAGAACCTCCCTGTATTTTTGGTTATGTTTTATTATACAGATGTGTAGGGGATATGTCAATATGACCGGAGGGAAAAGTGCCGCGGACGTCATGTCCGCGGCACAGTCATGTTACTCTGTCAGCAGCGTTTCCAGCCGCGCACGGATCAGACCCAGCAGCGTGTCGTTGTCCGGCTTGTCGGTGTATTCCGACGGGTCGCACAGCATGGTCAGATCCTCGGTAAAGTGCCCGGCCTCGAATATATCCAGCCCCGCCTGCTCCAGGCAGCCGGCAAAGTGCACCAGGTCGGCGTTGCCGTCCAGCTCGCCCCGCTTCCGCAAGGCGCCGGCCCAGGCGAACATGGTGGCCAGGGGGTTGGTGGATACCTTTTCACCCTTGCGCCAGCGGTAGAAGTGGTCGGTGACGGTGCCGTGGGCGGCCTCATACTCGAAGCAGCCGTCCGGGGACACCAGCACGCTGGTCATCATGGGCAGGGAGCCGGAGGCCGCAGCGACCAGGTCGCTCATCACGTCGCCGTCATAGTTCTTGCAGGCCCAGACGATGCCGCCCTTGCTGCGGATGACCTTGGCGGCGATGTCGTCGATCAATGCGTAGCGGTAGTGAAGTCCCGCCTGTTCAAAGGCGGCCTTGTACTCCTCGTCATAGACCTTCTGGAACAGCAGCTTGAAGGTCTGGTCATAGTCCTTGGAGATGGTGTCCTTGGCGCCGAACCACACATCCTGCCCCACGGACAGGGCGTAGGTGAAGCAGCAGCGGGCGAAGGAGAGGATGGAGGCGTCCCGGTTGTGCATGGCCTGCACCACGCCGGGGCCCTTAAAGTCGAACACCGTCTGGCGGCTCAGCTCCCGGCCGCTTTCATCGGTGAACACCAGCTCCGCCTTTCCGGCACCGGGGACACGGTATTCCACCGCCTTGTACAGGTCGCCGTAGGCGTGGCGGGCGATGGTAACGGGCTTCTCCCAGCAGGTCACCACAGGCTTGACCCGCTTCAGCAGGATGGGTGCGCGGAACACGGTGCCGTCCAGCGCCGCCCGGATGGTGGCGTTGGGGGACTTCCACAGCTGGGTCAGGCCGTACTCCTCCTGGCGCTGCAGGTTGGGGGTGATGGTGGCGCACTTCACGCCGATCTTCAGGCGCTTGATGGCCGCCGCTGCCTGTGCGGTGACGGCATCTGCCGTCTCCTCCCGGTGGGGCAGGGACAGGTCGTAGTATTCGGTGTTCAGGTCCACGAAGGGCTTAATAAGTGTGTCCTTTATCATGCCCCACAGCACATGGGTCATCTCATCACCGTCCAGTTCGGCGATGGGGACAGGCATTTTGATCTTTTCCATTCAGTTCACCGCCTTTGCCGCGTAATAGTTGATGAGGCACCCGCGCAGCAGCAGCTCGCGCTCCTCCGCATTGGTGTTTTTCAGATAGAGGAGGAGGTCCGTTTTCCTGCCGTCATGCAGCAGTACCGCGGGGAATTCCTCGTCGCCCCGGGCCACCTTCTCCCGCACCTCCGGGACGTAGATAAAGTCGCCGGGTGCGCCGTCAAAGCTGTCGTCCGCCGCCAGTGTAAAAGGCAGCAGGCCCCAGTTGACGCAGTTGGAGCGATAGCGCTTGGTGGCGAACTCGTAGCAGATATTGGCGCTGCCGCCCAGCACCCGCTGGCAGGAGGCCGCCTGCTCCCGGGCGGAGCCGTCGCCGGGTTTGTTGGCAAAGATAACGGAGCCGATGTGCAGCCGGGAGAGGCTGTGTGTATCCAGACCCAATGCGTGCAGCGTATCCGCCAGCACCGCCGGTACCTCACCTGCGGTCCGGGCGCTTTCCAGCGCCGCCGCGGCCTTGGCCCGGGGCACATAGTCCGGGTCGCGGCGGGACAGGGTGAACTGCGCCAGCTTCATGGGGTTGGAACGGTAGGAGGACGTCTCGCCGGAGGGGATCAGCTCGTCGGTGGTGGTGACCTCATCCCGCAGAACGGAGGCCACCTGTAGGAGCAGATCATCGGATAGGGCGGGGATGGCGGGCCATTCGGCGATGTTGGGACCGTATTGCAGCGGGGCGTCCGGCTGGGGATGGCCGAAGCCCCGGTACACCCGCTTGTCGTACACGGAGGCGTCGAACCGGCGCTCCGCGGGAGAGGGAGCATCGTAGTCCACATCCGCCGCAGAGGTGAGTACACCGTGGTTCCGCGCGGTGGCGGCAATGGAACGGGCGTCCATGAGGATCACGCCGGACAGCTGGCCGTCGCCGGGCTTGGAGCCCTCCCGGTTGGGGAAGTTTCGGGTGGTGTGACGGATGGATAGGGCATCGTTGGCGGGCACATCGCCTGCGCCGAAGCAGGGGCCGCAGAAACAGGGCTTGCACACCGCGCCGGCGCGCAGCAGCCGGGCGGACACGCCGTTTTCCACCAGCTCCAGCTCCACGGGGACGGAGGGGGGATACACGGAGAAGTCAAAATTCCCACTGCCCACATCGCAGCCGTCCAGAATGGCAGCCGCCTCGGCGATGTTGTCATACAGGCCGCCGGCGCATCCGGCGATAACGCCCTGCTCTACATGGAGCTTGCCGCCCTTTACCTTGTCGGTGAGATGCAGCTGCACCTTGCCGCCGAACTGGTCGGCGGCCCGCTTCTCTACCTCACGCAGGATGTCGCCGGGGTCGGCGATCAGCTCCCGCAGCGTCACCGCCTCGGAGGGATGGAAGGGCAGGGCGGCCATGGGCTCAATGGCGGACAGGTCCAGCTCGATAAGGCCGTCATAGTACGCGCCGTCCTCGGGATGCAGGGGTGCATAGTCCCACGCCCGGCCGTGCAGCGCCAGATAGTCCCGCACGGCGCCGTCCGTCTCCCAGATGGAGGTCAGGCAGGCTGTTTCGGTGGTCATGACGTCGATGCCGATGCGGTAGTCCATGCTGAGACGGCCGATGCCGTCACCCACGAACTCCAGTACCTTGTTTTTCACAAAGCCGTTTTTATACACCGCGCCGCACAGGGCGATGGCCACATCGTGGGGCCCCACGCCATTTTTGGGCGTTCCGGTGAGATACACCAGCACCACCTTGGGCATGGGCACATCCCAGGTGTTTTTCAGCAGTTGCTTGGCAAGCTCCGGGCCGCCCTCGCCCACGGCCATGGTGCCCAGGGCGCCGTAGCGGGTGTGGCTGTCGGAACCGAGAACCATTTTGCCGCAGCCGGCCAGCATTTCCCGGGCATACTGGTGGATGACCGCCTGATTGGCGGGCACATAGTCGCCGCCGTATTTTACCGCCGCCGACAGGCCGAAGGCATGGTCGTCGGCATTGATGGTGCCGCCCACGGCACACAGGCTGTTGTGGCAGTTGGTGAGCACATAGGGCACCGGGAACTCCGTCAGACCGCTGGCCTTGGCGGTCTGGATCACGCCCACATAGGTGATATCATGGGAAATGAGACTGTCGAACGTCAGGTGCAGCAGGCCATCGCCGCTGCCGGTGTTGTGGGCGCGGAGGATGCGGCAGGCCATGGTCTTCTCCCGGGCTGCCGCCATGGCGGGTGTGGCCTCACGGACGGCGCCGCCGGTCCAGAGGACGGGAAGATCGTGCAGCTTGATCATAGGATAGCACCCCTTTCGGGAAATCAGAGTGTCGGGCACAGGCGGCCCGTGCAATAATGTAGTCAGTATAGCACGATGCTGGGAAAATGCAAGAGGAAAATCAAGAAAATTGCAAGTTTGAAATTTGCGTTTTGCAAAAAGATCGAGTGCTGACGGATAAATTTGCGTTAAAATAAAAAATTTTGAAATTTTGAAATTTTGCTCTTGCAAAATGAAGGCGGCGGACGTATAATCACCCATGAAACAACGTACCGCCCTGCGGCGAAAGGAGAAACCGATATGACCGAGAAAGACACCACGATTTTAAAACAGTATACCAATCCTCTGAGCCGCAGCATCCAGGAGCAGTACGCCATCAGTCCGGATCACTACCGGGGCGATATAAAGCTGGGCCTGCGGAATAACGATGGCACGGGCGTTTTGGTGGGTGTGTCCAAGGTGGGCAGTGTTCAGGGCTATCTGATGCAGGACGGTCAGCGTGTTCCCGCCCCCGGCAAGCTGTACTACCGCGGCATCGAGCTCACCGACATCGTGGAGGCCCACCGCAAGGCCGGCACCTTCGGCTTCGAGGAGGTAGCCTACCTGCTGCTGATGGGTTATCTGCCCTCCAAGAGCGAGCTGGCCTACTTCGACAAGATCATGAACCAGGCCCGCAAGCTGCCCGAGGGCTTCACCGAGGGCATGATCATGCGGCACCCCAGCCACAATATCATGAACGAACTGGCCCGCAGCGTGCTGAGCCTGTATTCCTACGATCCAGACCCGGACAACACCTCCATCGACAATATGCTGCTGCAGTCCATCAAGCTCGTTGGCTATTTCCCGTCCATTGTGGCCAATGCCTACGCGGTGCAGCGCCACTACTTCCACGGCGACTCCCTGCATATCCATTTCCCGGTGCCGGAGCTGTCCACGGCGGAGAACTTCCTCCGCATGATGCGCCCGGACAAGAGCTACACCGATGAGGAGGCCCATCTGCTGGACATGATGCTCATGGTCCACGCGGAGCACGGCGGCGGCAACAACTCCACCTTCGTCTGCCGTGCCATGTCCTCCAGCGGCACGGACACTTACAGCGCCATTGCCGGGGCTGTCGGCTCCCTGAAGGGGCCCCTCCACGGCGGCGCCAACGCCAAGGTCATGGAGATGTTCCGCTATATCAAGGAGAATGTGGACCCCCACGACGACGGCTCCATCAAGGACTACTTGAACAAGCTGCTGGACGGCCAGGCGGGCGATCGGTCCGGCAAGATCTACGGCCTGGGCCACGCGGTGTACACCATGTCTGATCCCCGCGCCGTGCTGCTGAAGAAGTACGCCCAGCGCATGGCGGAGCTGAAGGGCTACGCCGACGACTTCGCCCTGCTGCAGAAGGTGGAGGAGCTGGGCCTGCCCATGGTCATGGAGCGCAAGCACAGCGACACGCCCATGTGTGCCAATGTGGATATGTACTCCGGCCTGGTGTATGCCATGCTGGGCATCCCTGAGGAGGTGTTCACGCCGCTGTTCGCCTCCGCCCGTATTGCCGGCTGGTGCGCCAACCGCATCGAGGAGGTGGTCACCTGCCACAGGATCATGCGCCCGGCCTACCGTGCCGTCACCACCCATGAGGCGTATATCCCCATGGACCAGCGCGGCGAGCATCTGCACCTGTCCGCGGCGGACTGATACAAGAAAAGAGCCGTCCCCATGGGGGACGGCTCTTTTTTACAGGACCAGGTTTTCGTCGGTGATCTCACCCTTGCAGACCACGTTGGTGGGGCCGGTCAGATACAGGTCGGTGACGCGGCCGGCCGCATCACGTTCCACGTCCACATACAGCGTGCCGCCGGTCATATCCACCCGGACGTGTTTGCCGGAGACCTTGCCCAGCAGCGTCAGCACCGTCACCACGGAGCCGGTGCCTGTGCCGCAGGCGTAGGTGAAATCCTCCACCCCGCGCTCATAGGTGCGCTCGTACACATGGTCCGGGCCGATGATCTCATAAAAGTTCACGTTGGCGCCCTTGGGGAAATCCGGATAGTGCCGCAGGGTCCGGCCCAGCCGGAGCAGCGCCGCCGCGTCATAGTCTCTCAAGCCGGCGATTGGTACCGCCGCGTGGGGGATGCCGGGGTCGCCCAGCTCCACATAGGCGCAGTCATAGGTGATGCCGTCCACCTCCGCCGTACCGTCCAGCCGCAGATGGCAGGGATCGTTGAGCCGTATGCGGTAGAGCCGTTTGCCCATTCGCCAGCCCGTCACAAGACCGGCAGTGGTCTCTACCCGCTGCGTCTCACCGGCTAGGCCGTTTTCATAGCCGTAGCGGCAGATGCACCGCGCGCCGTTGCCGCACATCTCACCCGTGGAGCCGTCGGAGTTGAAGAACAGCATTTTGTAGTCGCCGCCACAGGTGGGGGGCTTCACCACCATGAAGCCGTCTGCGCCGATAGACATATGCCTCTCACACAGGACGCGGACGATCTCCGGCCACCTGTTCTCGGGGATGGCGTTCCGACGGTCGTCCACCACGATAAAATCATTGCCTGCCCCATTCATCTTCCAGAATTCCATGATAGCCCTCCCTCGCGGTATTTTCTGCCATTGTACAGGGAACCGCCGCCATTGTCAAATACGCTGTCCCTATCGCCCGCGCCAAAAAGAAAAGCCACCCTTTAGGGTGGCTTTTCCGTGACTGCCCACAGGTTTTATTGTCCGTACTTCCACATACCGCAAGGAAGGGGGGGTGTGAGGGGGAAACCTTTGCGGGTTTCTCCACTCGTGTTCAGTCATCCGCCCGCAGGCGACCACTTTTGCACAGCAAAAGTGCCGCACCAAAAAAGAAGAGACACACGAACGTGTGTCTCTTCTTTTTTGGTGCGAGCGATGGGACTTGAACCCACACGACCTTACGGACACAAGCACCTCAAGCTTGCCTGTCTGCCGATTCCAGCACGCTCGCGGACAAGATACCTGACTATTATAGCAAAACCGGGCAGTTTGTCAAGTACCGGAGGAAAATTCGCCTGCTGCAGATAAAAAAGACCGCCGAAAGGCGGTCTTTTTCCTGTATTCCTATGTGCTTACTCGTTGCCGGGGAAGCCGGGGATGGTGGCGAAGCCCCGCTGCAGGTCCTCGTCCGTGGGGATGACGTCGCGCATCTCACCATCGTTGTACTTGCCGTAGGCCACCATGTCGAAGTAGCCGGTACCAGTCAGGCCGATGACGATGTTCTTGACCTCGTTGTTCTCCTTGCACTTCACCGCCTCGTCAATGGCCACGCGGATGGCGTGGCTGCTCTCCGGCGCGGGCAGGATGCCCTCGCAGCGGGCGAACAGCTCCGCCGCCTCGAACACGGTGGTCTGCTCCACGCTGCGAGCTTCCAGCATGCCGTCGTGATACAGCTGGCTGACGATGCTGCTCATGCCGTGATACCGCAGGCCGCCGGCGTGGTTGGCGGAGGGGATAAAGCCGTTGCCCAGGGTGTACATCTTGGCCATGGGGCAGATCTTGCCGGTGTCGCAGAAATCATACTTGAAAACGCCGCGGGTCAGGCTGGGGCAGGACGCCGGCTCCACGGCGATGATCTTATAGTCTGCCTCACCGCGGAGCATCTCGCCCACGAAGGGGGAGATCAGGCCGCCCAGATTGGAGCCGCCGCCGGCGCAGCCGATGATGATGTCGGGCTTGATGCCGTACTTCTCCAGCGCGGTCTGGGTCTCAAGGCCGATGACGGACTGGTGCAGCAGCACCTGATTCAGCACGCTGCCCAGCACGTAGCGGTAGCCCTCGCGGGTGGTGGCGGCCTCCACGGCCTCGCTGATGGCGCAGCCCAGAGAGCCGGTGGTGCCGGGGAACTCGGCCAGGATCTTGCGGCCTACCTCGGTGGTGTTGGAGGGGGAGGGGGTGACGTTGGCGCCGTAGGTACGCATGACCTCGCGGCGGAAGGGCTTCTGCTCATAGGAGCACTTCACCATGAACAC
>OLWH01000174.1_pt1 | contig 34382 bp, 30 predicted proteins | sample 1673381 | NCBI WGS metagenome assembly OLWH01 (sample SAMEA103958110, study PRJEB25191) | human gut metagenome | reverse complement strand
GCGCCGGTTCTTTTCTGCCGGGAAGGTGGCGAACTTTGTTCGGCGGATGAGGTGGAAAGGTCGCGGTTTTTCCCAGCGGTTCCGGCTGCGTACCCCCCCTTGGCTCCCTTGTGGAAAGGAAGCTGGCAGCCGCAAGGCTGACTGAGGGATTGACACGTAAAATCTCGCACCAAAGCCCGTATCTGCCCCCTCCGTCACGGTGCCGCCGGTCATGCACCGTGCGCACCTCCACCCGCAAACAAAAAAAGACGCTGCCGCGGCAGCGTCTTTTTTGATTCGGTTGCTTTCTCAGGCCTTCGCGCGCTCGAGATACTCGCCCACGCGGGTGTCGACGCGGATGCGGTCGCCCGGGTTGATGAACAGCGGCACCTTGATCTCGGCGCCGGTCTCGAGGGTGGCGGGCTTGGTGGCGTTGGTGGCCGTGTTGCCGGCGAAGCCCGGATCGGTGTCGGTCACTTCGAGCTCGACGAACGTGGGCGGCTCGACCTGGAACACCTTGCCCTTGTAGGAGCTGATGACGCACTCCATGTTCTCCTTCACGAAGCGGAAGTTGCTGCCGAGGGCGCTCTCGTCGATGGGGATGAGCTCGTAGGTCTCGGGATCCATGAAGTAGTAAAGATTGCCGTCGTTGTAGCTGTACTCCATCGTCTTGCGGTCGATGGTGGCGCTCTCAAACTTGGCGGTGGGGTTGAAGGACGTCTCGGTCACGGCGCCGGTGATGACATTTTTCATCTTGGTGCGCACGAAAGCCGCGCCCTTGCCGGGCTTGACGTGCTGGAACTCGACGACCTGCATGACCTGGCCGTCCATTTCGAAAGTAACGCCGTTGCGGAAATCGCCTGCAGTAATCATATAGGAATCCTCCTCAAGAATGATCAGAATCAAAAATCTTATATAGTTTACACGATTTTGCGTGGTTTGACAAGCGGGTATTTACAGAATGATGAGATTTTTCGGGCTCCTGGTGAGAATTTCGGCCCCGTCGGCCGTCAGATGCATCACGTCCTCGATGCGCACGCCGAATTTTCCGGGCAGATAGATGCCCGGCTCGGCGGAGATGACGGTGTGCTCCGGCAGGCGCGTGTGCACGCCGGGGGCGGCGATGGGGTGCTCGTGAATGTCGAGCCCCAGACTGTGGCCGAAGCTGTGACCGAAGTAGTCCCCGTAGCCCGCGTCGCGGATGACCTTGCGCGCGGCAGCGTCCACGCGCTCGCCGGTCACGCCGGCCTTCGCCGCGGCGATGCCGGCCAGCTGTGCCTGGAGCACGGTCTGGTACACGCTGCGCATCTCATCGGTCGGCATGCCGACGGCGACGGTGCGCGTCATGTCCGAGCAGTAGCCGTTTTTGCGGCAGCCGAAGTCCATCGTCACGAAGTCGCCCGCGGCCACGCGCCGGTCGCCGGGCACGCCGTGGGGCATGCTCGTGTCCGGGCCGGTGAGCACGATGGGGTCAAAGCTCGTGCCCTCCGCGCCGAGGCGCAGCATGCGGTAGATGAGCTCGGCCGCGATCTCGCGCTCGGTCATGCCGGGGCGGATGACGGTGCAGATCTGTGCGAACGTCTCGTCCGTGATCTGCTGCGCCTGGTACATCATCGCCAGCTCCTCCGGCTGCTTGGCCGCACGCAGGTTGCGGATCAGGTTCTGTGCCGGCTGGAGCTTCAGGCCGAAGAGCTGCTCATAGGCCGTGAACTCGGCATAGCTCGTCGTCTGCTCCTCGCCGCCGAGGATCTGCACGTTCGCCTCGCGCAAAATGCCCTGCACGAGCGTGCGCATCGGCGCCTCGCGCGAGCACAGCAGCACCTGCGCGATGCCGGTCAGCGCGGCGCGCGCGGCCTCGATGTAGCGGGCGTCGGTGATGAAAAATGCCTGGTGCACCGTCACGATCACGGCGCCGTCCGAGGACGGGAAGCCGGTGGCGAACCGGCGGTCGTTTTCGTCGGTGAGCAGGATGGCATCCAGATGCGCCTGCGTCAGCGCGCGCTGGATGCGGGCAATGTTGTTGAGCATGAAAAATACACCTCCGTGGGAATGGGTCTGCGTTTAGGATTGCGCGCCCGTGGCCGGGTCGGTCAGGGCGAGATTGTCTGCGGTCATCGGCTCGTGAAACACATCGCCGTCCGTGTCCTCCAGTCCGACGGCCGACACGCCGTCGAGCGCCGTGCCCGTCAGCACCAGACAGGCCAGCGCCTGCGTGCGCACGATGCCGCTCGCCGTGTCCGAGCCCGTCACCGTCAGCCAGAGCGTGCCCGCGTCGTCGATGCGGTAGCCGCCGAGCGTCAGCCACCCGCGCACGGGGTTGAAGCATGAGCTGCCGCTTGGCGCCGCGCCGAGCGCGTCGATCGCCACCTGTACCGGGTCCGTGCCGTCGGGCACGGTGATCGTCTCCGTCTCCATGAGGGCGGCGCCCTCTTTTGCGATGCGGTATACCGTCACGGTCTGCCGCTTTGCGCAGCCCGCGCAGCCGAGCGCGAGCGCGAGTGCCAGCAGCAGGGGAAGCCAGCGCTTCATGTCTCCGGCACCTCCTTTTGCGTCTCGGGCGCTTCGTCTGCCGCCGCGCGCGGGAACGTTACGGTAAAGCGCGTGCCGTGCGGCTCCACGCCGTCCACGGTCACGGTGCCGCCGTAGAGCGCGGCCGCGTCGTGTACGATCGACAGGCCGAGACCGCTGCCGCCGTGCTCGCGCGAGCGGGCCTTGTCCACGCGGTAGAAGCGGTTGAAGATGTTCGGCCGGTCGGCCTCGGGGATGCCGATGCCGGTGTCGGCCACGGACAGGATGCTCTGCTCACCGCGCGTCTCCACGCGCACGGTCACGTCCCCGCCCGGGAGATTGTACTTGATGGCGTTTTCGACGAGGTTAAACACGATGTGGTAAATGTCGTCCTCGGACGCGCGCACGGCCACGCCCTCGCTCATGAGGCACGTGATCGTCACGCCGCTCTGGTCGGCCAGCGGGCGCAGCAGGTGCAGCGTCCCGTGCACGGCCTGCTGCAGGTCCACGATCGTCACGTCCGGCTGCACGCCGTCGTCGCGCCGCGACAGGTCGAGCAGCTTCTCGGTCGTGCGCTGCAGGCGCTCGGCCTCGCTGCCGATGTCGGCCACGAACTCGCGCATCGTCGCACTGTCCATGTCCGCGCTCTGGGAGATGCTGTCCGACAGCAGGCGGATGGACGCCAGCGGCGTCTTGAGCTCATGCGACGCGTCGGAGACGAACCGGCGGCGCTGGGCCTCGGTCGTCTCGAGCCGTTCGGTGAGGTTGTTGAATTCGCGCCCGAGCTCGGTCAGCTCGTCGTCACCCGAGAGCGTCAGGCGGAAGCTGTAGTCGCCGCTCTGCACGGTGCGCACGCCGTCGGCCAGCTGCGTGATGCGCCGCGTGAGCATCTTGATGGAAAACCACAGCACCACGAGCGCGGCCGCGCCGATGCCGATCGTGATCGTGCCGAGCCGGCGCTGGATGCTGCCGATGAGCGCGGCGCGCTCGCTGTCGCTCTCGCACACGTACACGGCGCCGACGGTCCGGCCGCTGTTCATGACGGGCATGGCCGCGCGGCTGAGAAACGCCTCGCTCGTGTAGTGCGAGTAGAACACGGCCTGTCCGCCGAGCGCGCGCACGAGCTCGGGGTAGAGCACGTATTTGCCACTGATGTTGTTTTCGCTCGCGGAGTCATACACGGCCAGCCCCTCGCCGTCGGTCACGATGATGCGCGTCAGGTCGCGCAGGTCGAGCAGGGCGAGCACCTGCCGCGTGTTGTCCGGCGTGAGGTTGTCGAGCAGCGACAGGGAGGAGGACACGACGGCGGCGCGGTTTGTCAGCGCGCTCTGCTTTTCGGTGAACACGATGTCGCGCGAGGCGCGCGTGGGGTAGGTGTTGATGAGCGCGAGCAAAATCGCCACGAGGATCATGAACGTCACGGCGAAGCGAAACTGCACGCTCGATACCAGCCTGCGCGGCAGCCGGATGCGAAACGGATGCTGCTTCATCCGTCAGGCCTCGGCGAAGTAGTAGCCCACGCCCCACTTCGTGATGATGTATTCGGGGGCGGCGGGATTGCGCTCGAGCTTCTCGCGCAGGCGGCGGATGTGCACGTCCACGGTGCGGATGTCGCCCTGATAGTCGTAGCCCCACACGAGGTCGAGCAGCTGCTCGCGCGAGTAGACCTTGCCGGGGTTGCGCATGAGCAGCTCGATGAGGTCGAACTCCTTGAGCGTCAGCTCCACATTCTGGCCGAAGCGGCGGGCGCTGCGGCGCTCGGGGTCGATCTCGATGTGGCCGCGCACGAGCTTGCCGCCGTCCGGCTCGGCCGGGGCGGCGGGGGCCATGCTCGAGCGGCGGATGAGCGCGCGGATGCGCGCCTTGAGCTCGAGGATGTTAAACGGCTTCGTGATATAGTCGTCCGCGCCGGATTCAAAGCCGATGAGCTTGTCGGCGTCCTCGCTGCGGGCGGTGAGCATGATGATCGGCACGGTGGAAAACTGCCGGATCTGCTGGCACGCGCCGAGTCCGTCGAGCTTCGGCATCATGAGGTCGAGCAAAATCACGGCGTACTCGCCGTGGCGCGCCATGTCCACGGCGGTCTCGCCGTCGTAGCACACGTCCACCTGATAGCCCTCGTTCTCGAGGTTGAATTTGATGCCCTTGACGATGGTCTTTTCATCGTCCACAACCAGTATTTTCATCGCGGTCCCTCCGTTTGCGCCTTTTCGCGGAAATGATTTGCTTTTCGCCGCCGGAATCATTATAATGGGGCAAGACACTGCCATTTGTCCCGGCCGCGCGGCAGCGCCGTCTCCGGCCGGATGTTCCATTATATCATAGTTCCATGGAGAAAGATATGAAAAAATATCGCATTTTGCCGCTGCTGCTCATCGTCTGCCTGCTGCTGACGGCGGCTTTCCCGGCGGCCGCCGCGAAAAGCGCGGCGGACAATTCGGCCGATGCACCCCAGAGTACCGCGAACGTTTCGTCCGACGGCGTGCCCCAGAGCACCGTCCAGGCGGCGGAGGGGTCCTATGTCCTCGGCAGCGACGCGGTCAAGTCCGCGCTCGATGAAAAGCTGCAGGCCAACTGCGTCCTGCTCGTCGACGAGGACAGCGGCCAGTATTACTATACCCGCAATATCGACGCCAAAGCCTATCCCGCGAGCCTGACGAAGATCATGACGCTCCTGCTCGCGGTCGAGGCGGTCGAGCGCGGCGACGTGCAGCTGGATGACACCGTCACCGCCTATGCCGACTGCAATGCCGACATGGTCGAGGGCGCGAGCAATGCCGACATCAAGGTCGGTGAGACCATGACGTTCGAGGACTTTCTCTACTGCGCCATGATCTCCTCGGCCAACGAGGCGTGCAACGTCGTCGCGGAGTATGTCTGCGGCAGCATCTCGGCGTTCGTGCAGCGCATGAACGCGCGTGCGCAGGAGCTCGGCTGCACCGGCACGCACTTTGTCAACCCCCACGGCCTGCCGAACGACGATCATTACACCACGGCGCACGACCTCTACCGCATCACGAAGGAAGCGCTCAGCCACGAGCTCTTCGCCACGATCTGCAACACGGTCAAGCACACCGTGCCCGCCACGAACCTGTCCGACGAGCGCACGCTCTCGAACACGAACGGCCTGATTAACCCCGAGTCCCCGATGTACCGCGGCTACTATTACGAGTACGCCAAGGGCGTCAAGACCGGCCACACCGAGGCCGCGGGCTACTGCCTCATCTCTACGGCGGAGAAGGACGGTGTGCGCCTGCTGTGCGTCGTGCTCGGCGGCAAGGGCACGGCCCGCGCCAACGGCACGACCGATTTCGGCAGCTTTTCCGACACGCTCACGGCCTACCGCTGGGTGTTTTCCAACTACGGCTGGCGCGACATCGTCAGCGCGAGCGACCTCGTCTGCGAGGTGCCCGTGCGCTATGGGCGCGACAGTGACGGCGTGACCGTCCGCCCGGCGCAGAGCATCTCGGCCGTGCTGCCGTCGGCCGATACGGCCGGCGCGCCGGAGTTTGAGCAGCAGGTCACCATCTATTCCGAGCGCGACGGCAAACCGCTCGAGGCCCCCGTCAAGGCGGGGGACGAGGTCGGGGAGCTCACGGTATCGTATAACGGCACGGTCTACGGCACGGTCAAGCTCGTCGCGGCGGTCGATGTCGCCGTGTCGAAGGGGGCGTACATCGGCGGCCACCTGCGCGCCTTTTTCACGAACCCGATTGTGCTCGTCGTGCTGCTGCTTCTTGTGCTGTGGCTGGCCCGCCGCCGCAAGCAGATCGAGGCCGAGCAAAAGCGCCGCCGCCGCGCGCAGATGGAGGCTGAGGAGGCCCGCCGCCGCGCGCAGATGCGCGAGACGCTGCACGAATTCGACCGCGACCACGTCGGCAGCGGCCGCCGCTGAATCCGCACCGCAACTGCACAGCCCGCCCGGTACGCCGGGCGGGCTGTTTTGCGTGTCCGGATTTTGACACACGATTCTTTATCATTTGTTTACAATTCCGGCCCTCCGGACGGCCCGGACACATTGACCATTGCGGCACTTGATGCTATAATACACTGTCTAAGTATCACCATTCCGGCACACACTGGAACTGCACGGTTCCCTCCGCCGGACAAGAGGAGCAGCTATGTGGATTTCGGATTCTTGGCAGGACTTTGAAGTGCTCGACTGTTCGCGCGGCGAAAAGCTCGAGCGCTGGGGCAAATACACCCTCGTGCGCCCGGACCCCCAGGCCATCTGGGACACGCCGCGCACCGACCCCCGCTGGCGCACGGCCGACGGGCGCTACAGCCGCAGCCACACCGGCGGCGGCAGCTGGGACAAGCGCACCCTCCCGCCGAGCTGGGACATCCGCTACCGGGATCTGACGTTCCGCGTCAAGCCCATGAACTTCAAGCACACGGGCATCTTCCCCGAGCAGGCCGCCAACTGGGACTACGCCATGGCGAAGATCCGCGCGGCCGGCCGCCCGGTCTCGGTGCTCAATCTCTTCGGCTACACGGGCGCGGCCACGGTCGCGTGCGCGTCCGCCGGGGCGAGCGTGTGCCATGTGGACGCGGCGAAGGGCATGGTCGCCTGGGGCAAGGAAAACGCCGCCGCCTCCGGCGTGGCTGACCGGCCCATCCGCTGGATCGTGGACGACTGCGGCAAGTTCGTCGAGCGGGAGATCCGCCGCGGCCGCCGCTATGACGCCGTCATCATGGACCCGCCGAGCTACGGCCGCGGCCCCGGCGGCGAGGTCTGGAAGCTCGAGACGAACCTCTGGCCGTTTGTGGAGCTGGTGTCCGGCGTGCTGTCGGACGATCCGCTCTTTGTCATCATCAATTCTTACACCACGGGCCTGAGCCCGTCGGTGCTCACGTATCTCTCGGAGAGCATCTTCACCCGGCGCTTCGGCGGCCATAGCGCCTCGCAGGAGCTGGGCCTGCCGGTCACGGCGTCCGGCCTCGTGCTGCCGTGCGGGGCGACCTGCCGCTGGGAGCGCTGAGCGGAAAGGAACACCATGGAACCGATCTTACGAACCGAACACCTGACCTTTACCTACCCCGGCGAGGAGCGGCCCACGCTCGGCGACCTCTCGCTCGAGATCGCGCGCGGCTCGTTCGTGGCCGTGCTGGGGCACAACGGCTCCGGCAAGAGCACGCTCGCCAAGCACTTCAACGCCATCCTGCTGCCGACCGGCGGCAAGGTGTATGTCGACGGCATGGACACGTCCGACGAGAACAATCTTCTGTCCGTGCGCGCCACGGTGGGCATGGTCTTTCAGAATCCCGATAACCAGATCGTTGCCAACGTCGTTGAGGACGACGTGGCCTTCGCGCCTGAGAACCTCGGTGTCCCGCCGCAGGAGATACGCGCACGCGTGGATGCCGCGCTCAAGCAGGTCGGCATGTATGATTTTCGCCTGCACGCGCCGCACCTGCTCTCCGGCGGGCAAAAGCAGCGCGTGGCCATCGCGGGCGTCATCGCCATGCAGCCCAAGTGCATCGTGCTCGACGAGCCGACGGCCATGCTCGACCCGGCCGGCCGGCGCGAGGTCATTGACACGGCCACCAAGCTCTGCCGCGAGCAGGGCATCACGGTCGTGCTCATTACGCATCATATGGAAGAGTGCATCGGCGCCGACCGCGTCATCGTGCTCTCCAACGGCGCCGTCGTTGCCGACGGTGCGCCGAAGCAGGTCTTTTCGCAGGTCGACCTGCTGAAAAAAGAGGGCCTCACTGCGCCCGTCACCGTCCGGCTGCTGCATGCGCTGCGCGAGCACGGCATGGACGTGCCGATTGATGCGCTCACAGTGTCCGACTGTGCGGATGCCGTCGCCGCCGCCCTGAAACGATAACCACCGATCTTCACCGATAGATAAAGGAAACAAAATTATGACGCCAATCATCCGGGTGGATCACCTCCGGCACGTCTACAGTGCCGGGACACCTTTTGAAAAAGTCGCCATCGACGATATTAATCTCGCCATCCCTGCCGGACAGTTCGTGGGCATCATCGGCCACACGGGCTCCGGCAAGAGCACGTTCATCCAGCACCTCAACGGTCTGCTCGCGCCTTCGTCCGGCACCGTGCTCTTCGACGGGGAGGACATTCACCGCAGCAAGGCCGCCACGCGCGACGTGCGCTTTCAGGTCGGGCTGGTCTTTCAGTATCCCGAGCACCAGCTCTTTGAGGAGACGGTGTATCAGGACATCGCCTTCGGCCCGAAAAACGCCAAACTCTCCACGGAAGAGGTCGATGCGCGCGTGCGCGAGGCCGCGCGCTTTGCCGGCGTGGACGCCGCGCTCTTCGAGCGCTCGCCGCTCGAGCTCTCCGGCGGGCAGAAGCGCCGCATCGCCATCGCCGGCGTGATCGCCATGCGCCCCAAGGTGCTCATTCTCGATGAGCCCACGGCCGGCCTTGACCCCGCGGGCTGCCGCGGCGTGCTTGAAAACATCGCCGCCTACCGGCGCGAGACCGGCTCGGCCGTCCTGCTCGTCACGCACAGCATGGACGATGCCGCGCGCATCGCAGACCGGCTCATCGTCTTTCACGCCGGGCACGTCGCCTTCGACGGCGCACCGGCGGAGGTCTTTGCCCACACGCAGGCGCTGCTGGACATCGGCCTCGACGTGCCGCAGGCTGCGCGCATCGCGCAGGCGCTGCGCGACCGGGGCATTCCGCTCCCGCCGTCGATCTACACCCTCGAGCAGCTCACGGACGCGCTGCTCGCCGTCGGGAAGGAGGCGGGCGTATGCTGAAGGACGTCACCCTCGGCCAGTTTTTCCCCGGCAGCAGCATCGTGCACCGGCTCGACCCGCGCTGCAAGCTCCTGCTGACCATCGTCTATATCGCGGCGCTGTTCACGGCGGAAAGCTACGTGTCCTACGCTGTCATGCTCGTCATTACGGGCGTGTGCATCGCGCTCTCGCGCATCCCGCTGAAGGTCATCCTCCGCGGCCTCAAGCCGCTGTGGATCATCATCGCGCTCACGGCCGTGCTCAATATCTTCTTCACGCCCGGGCGCGAGCTCGTGTCCTTCTGGAAGATCACCATCACCTACGAGGGCCTGATCCGTGCCGCGTTCATGGTCCTGCGCATCACGATGCTCATCGCAGGCACGTTCCTGCTGACGTATACCACGTCGCCCATCGCGCTCACCGACGCGATGGAGATCCTCTTCGGCCCGCTCAAAAAGCTCAAAGTGCCCGTGCACGAGATGAGCATGATGATGTCCATGGCCCTGCGCTTCATCCCCACGCTCATCGAGGAGACGGACAAGATCATGTCCGCGCAGAAAGCGCGCGGCGCCGATTTTGAGACCGGCAACCTCTTTCAGCGCGCCCGCGCGCTGCTGCCGCTGCTCGTGCCGCTGTTCGTGTCGGCGTTTCGCCGCGCGGACGAGCTGGCCGTGGCCATGGAGTGCCGCTGCTATCACGGCGACGAGGGCCGCACGCGCATGAAGCAGCTCACCTGGTGCACGCGCGACACGCTGGCCATGGTCTGGAGCGCGCTCGTGCTCGCCGGTGTGATCGTGCTCGCGAGGTTCGGCCTGTGAGGCGCAACATCGCCCTGCGCCTGCAGTATGACGGCACAGCCTATCACGGCTGGCAGGTGCAGAAGACGGACGTCACCGTCGCCGAGACGCTGGAGCGCGCGCTCACGAAGGTCTGCGGCGAGCCGATCAAGGTCGTCGGCTGCGGCCGCACGGACGCGGGCGTGCACGCAAAGCGCTACTGTGCCAATTTCCGCACCGACTGCACGATCCCGATCGACCGGGTGCCGCTCGCGGTCAATGCCCGTCTCCCGGCGGACATCGCCGTGGTCGACGCCGTCACCGCGCCGGAGGATTTTAACGCCATCGGCTCGTGCATCCAGAAGGAATACGTCTATCAGATCTACAACTCCCGCATCCGCGATGCGTTTCTGGAGCACCGCGTCTGCTTTTATCCCCAGCCGCTGGATTTTGAGCGGCTCGCGCGCGCCGGCCGCGCCTTTGAGGGCACGCACGACTTTGCCGCCGTGCGCTCCGTTGGTACCGAGACGCGCACGACCGTGCGCACGGTGCACTGGTGCCGCGCCGAGCGGGACGGTCCGCTCATCTCCATCGCCGTCTGTGCCGACGGCTTCCTGTATAATATGGTGCGCGCCATCGTCGGCACCATGGTCTATGCGTCCTACGGCAAGATCGAGCCGGAGGCCATCCCGGCGCTGCTGGCCACGCGCGACCGGCGTCTTACGGGGCCGACCATGCCCCCGCAGGGGCTGTATCTCAACCGCGTGTGGTACGACGGCGCCGTCGGCGATATGATGAATCAGGCCTGACACCGCATCCGCCCGGCGGATAGGGGAGGAATGTCCATGAACGACCACCAAAAACGAAATCCCAGGCTGCGGCAGACCGTCATCGTGGCGGTGTGCGTGCTGGCCGTGCTGCTGTTTTTGTATCTGCTGCTGCGTGACCGGCCCGGCTCGGCGAGCGACTATCTGGACGACAGCGCACCCTACACGTTCGACTCCAGCGCCAGCCGCACCTTCCGCACGGTGGACAGCCGTCTCGCGGTCGTGTCCTCAAGCGGCCTGCAGCTGCTTGATGAAAACGGCAAGACCGTCCTGCATGAGATCTTCACGCTCTCGCAGCCGGGCATCTCCGTCGGCGGCGAGCGCGTGTGCGCCTATGACATCGGCGGCACGACGTTGTGCGTGGCGGATTTCAAGGGCAATAAGACCGACATCGAGCCCGCCGGGGAGATCATCAGCGCCGACCTGAGCGACAGCGGCTATCTCGCCGTCTGCTCGGACGCTGCGGGCTATAAGGGCGCCGTCACGGTGTATGACACCTCCGGCAAGGCCGTCTATGTCTGGTATTCCGGCACGGGCTACCTCGTGCGCGCCGCCGTGAGCCCGGACGGGAAGCATCTCGCCGCGCTCTGCCTGCAGGATTCCGGCAGCGTCGTGCACACGTTCTCGCTCACGAGCGCCGACGAGCGCGGCAGCGCAGAATGCGCTGATGAGCTTTTTGCCGACCTCTTCTGGCGCGGCGGCAAGGTCTGCTGCGTGTCGCAGACGCGCCTGGCCTTTTTTGACGATAACGCAAAGCTCACCGCCGAGTACCCCTTCGGCGACCTGTACCTGTACGACTATGCCGCCGAGGGCGACGGCTTTGTCACCCTCGCGCTCAGCCGCTACCGTTCCGGCAGCGCCGAGCAGCTCGTCACGGTCAATGCCTCCGGCAATGCGCTCGGTAAGTGCGACACGTCCGGCGCCGTCACGAGCCTGTCTGTCAACGGCAAGCAGGTGCTCGTGCAGTACAGTGACCGGCTCACGCTCTATAACCAGCAGCTTGATGAGATCAAGTCCGTCGAGCAGAATCTGCTCGGCGTCCGCCGCTCGGTGCTGCTGCGCCGGGGCGCGGCGCTGCTCGTGAGCGGCTCGAGCGCTGAGGTGCTCGCCTTCTGACCCCCACAGCCTAGAGAGAAAGAACAGGGATACACCTATGAAGATCGTATTGACAGTGGTGCTTGCCGCCATTTTTCTGGCCGCCATCTGGAGCGGCTACCGCCGCGGGCTGATCCTCAGTGCCGCGCAGCTGGCCGCCATCGTCGTCGCGCTCTACGGCGCGGCGCTGCTCGCGGGCCTGTTTTCCGACCGGCTCCTGCCGGTGGCGGAGCCGTTTGCCGGCGGGTACTTTGAGGGCCAGCTCGACGTGGTCACCACCGAGCTGCCGGACAACGACGCCGGCCTCTCGGGTGAGGACTGGGTCGCCGCGCACCCCGACACCGCGCAGGAATATGCCGAGCAGTGCTTTGCCGCCGCCGGCGCCACCGGCCGGCCGGCGCAGCGCATGGCCCGCGCCGCGCTCGCCATGCGCGACGAGCAGGGCGTCACCCTGCGCGCCGCCATGACACAGGTCTACTGCGCGCGGCTGTGCTACGTGCTCGTCACGTCCGTCGGCTTTTTGCTCATTCTGCTCATTCTGGCCGCGATCGGCAACCTGCCGAACCTGGCCTTCAAGCTCCCGAACCGGGAGAAACTCAACGACATTGGCGGCGCCGCCCTCGGCGCGGTCAACGGCGTGTGCTTCGGCATCCTGCTGTGCTGGGCATTGCAGTTTGCCGGGCCCGTCATCGGCCGCGACACCCTCGCGCACACCGCCCTGGCAAAAGCGCTGCAGGCCATCGATGTGCTCACGCTCGGCGTGGGCGTGTGACCGGCGCGCACGGAATCTATCGAACAGGAGAACCAGTCTATGCAGCCTACACTCTGCTCCCGCTGCAAGAAAAACGTAGCGGTGATCTTTATCACACGAATCGAAAACGGCGAGTCCCATAACGAGGGCCTGTGCCTGCGCTGTGCGCGCGAGCTGCACATCAAGCCCGTCGATGAGATGATGGAAAAGCTCGGCATCTCGGACGCCGATCTCGACAATCTCACCGGCGACGTGGCGGAAATGCTCGGCAGCATGGGCATGCTCGGCGGCGACGGTGCGGCCGATGCCGACCCCGACGCGGCCGACGACGACACGGATGAGGACGACGGCAAGACCGCGACCTTCCCGTTCTTGAACCGCCTCTTTAACCAGAACCCGCCCTCTGCGCCCGACGCGGAGACGCCGGAGCAACCGCGGCAGGATGCCGCCGCTGCCGACAAGCGCGGCGCTGCCCCGCGCAAGCTCAAGTTCCTGAATAACTACTGCATCGACCTCACGCAGCGCGCGCGCGACGGCAAGCTCGACGCCATGGTCGGCCGCACCGAGGAGCTCGAGCGCGTCATCCAGATCCTCAACCGCCGCCAGAAGAACAACCCCTGCCTCATCGGCGAGCCCGGCGTCGGCAAGACGGCCATCGCCGAGGGCCTTGCCCAGCGCATCGCCGAGGGGAACGTGCCGTATAAGCTGCGCGACAAGCAGGTGTATCTGCTCGACCTCACGGCGCTCGTGGCGGGCACGCAGTTTCGCGGCCAGTTCGAGAGCCGCATGAAGGGCCTCATCGAGGAGATCCGCCGCGTCGGCAACATCATCCTCGTCATCGACGAGGTGCACAACATCGTCGGCGCCGGCGACGCCGAGGGCAGCATGAACGCCGCCAACATCCTCAAGCCCGCCCTCTCGCGCGGCGAGATCCAGGTCATCGGCGCGACCACGTTCGCCGAGTACCGCAAGCACATTGAAAAGGACGCGGCCCTCGAGCGCCGCTTCCAGCCCGTCACGGTGGCCGAGCCGAGCATCGACGACAGTGTCGAGATCCTCAAGGGCGTGCGCCGCTATTACGAGGACTTCCACGGCGTCGTCATCCCGGACGCCATGTGCCGCCTCGCCGTCGTGCTCAGCGAGCGCTATATCACCGACCGCTTCCTGCCCGACAAGGCCATCGACCTCATCGACGAGGCCTGCTCGGACGTGAATCTGAAAAATCCCGATCTCATCCGCGCGGACGAGGTCGAAAAGGAGATCGGCGACTATGCGCGCGAGCGAGAGCTGCTGGCCTCCGCGCCGCCGAAGACCGGAGACGATTATGACGAGCAGGAGCTCGACCGCCGCTATGCCCGCATTGCCGAGCTGCGCAGCCGCGAGATGCAGCTGCAGACCGAGCTCGACACCCTGCGCGCCAAGGGCCGCCCGGAACTCACGGCGGATAACCTCGCGCGCATCATCGAGCTCTGGACGAAGATCCCGGCCGCGAGCATCCGCGCCGATGAGTTTGAGCAGCTCGCCGGCCTCGGCGACCGGCTGCGCGCGCACATCGTCGGTCAGGACCAGGCCATCGATACCGTCTGCGCTGCCATCCGGCGCAGCCGCGTCGGCCTGCAGGCCAAGCGCAAGCCCGTGAGCTTTCTGTTCGTCGGCGGCACCGGCGTCGGCAAGACGGAGCTTGTCAAGCGCCTCGCCGACGAGCTCTTCCACGCGCCCGAGTCGCTCATCCGGCTGGATATGTCGGAGTTCATGGAGAAGTTCTCCGTCTCGCGCATGATCGGCTCGCCTCCGGGCTACGTCGGCTATGACGAGGCCGGCCAGCTCACGGAGAAGATCCGCCGCCGCCCGTACTCCGTCGTCCTCTTCGACGAGATCGAAAAGGCGCATCCGGACGTCATGAACCTGCTGCTGCAGATCCTCGACGACGGCCGCATCACGGACGCGCAGGGCCGCACCGTGAACTTTGAAAACACGGTCATCATCATGACCACGAACGCCGGCAGCAACACGCGCACCGGCGCGCTCGGCTTCGGCCTGAGTGCGGACGATCAGAGCCGCGAGCGCGCGCAGCGCGCCCTCAACGAGTTCCTGCGTCCGGAGTTTCTCAACCGCATCGACGAGATCGTCTACTTCAACCACCTCACGGAAGAAAACTTCCGCGCCATCGCGGCGCTCATGCTCGATGAAGTGCGCACCGCCATGGCCGAGCGCGGCATGACCCTGCACTGGACGCCCGCCGTCATCGACTACCTTGTCCGCAAGGGCTTCAGCGAGACCTACGGCGCGCGCAACCTGCGCCGCACCATCCAGCGCGACGTGGAGGACGCCATCGCCACGGCCATCGTCGCCCAGCGCCGGGCCGCCGGAGACATCGGCATCGACGCGCAGGACGATCACATCACCGTCACCATCGACGGTAAGGAGGTAACCGCATGAACCGTTTCGAAGTCATTCAGGGCGACATCACGAAGTCCGACGTTGACGCCATCGTCAACGCCGCCAACTGCTCGCTGCTCGGCGGCGGCGGGGTGGACGGGGCCATCCACATGGCCGCCGGCACCGGCCTGCTCAATGAGTGCCGCGGCCTCAACGGCTGCCGCACCGGCGAGGCGAAGATCACCCGCGGCTACCGCCTCCCGGCGCGCCACGTCATCCACACGCCCGGCCCCCGCTGGCGCGACGGGCAGCACGGCGAGCCTGAGCTGCTGGCCAACTGCTACCGCAACAGCCTGCGCCTCGCGAGCGAGAACGGCTGCCACACGGTCGATTTCCCGTCCATCAGCACGGGCATCTACCACTTCCCCTTGAATCAGGCGGCGGAGATCGCCGTGCGCGAGATCACGGCCTACCTCGCCGACCATCCCGAGATCACGCGCGTGCGCATGGTCTGCTTTGACAGCCGCACCCGCGCCGCATACGAGGCCGCGCTGGCCGCGCAGGAATGCGCCGGCTGACGCTCACCGTCACGCCGGAGCAGGCGGGCCGCACGGTCAGGAGCCTGCTCCGGCGTGAACTGCGCATGGCCGACGGGGCCATCGCCCGCGTCAAGACCGTGCCGGACGGCATCTGCCTCAACGGCGCGCACGCCCGCACCGTCGACCGCGTCGCAGCGGGGGACACCCTCACCGTGCGCATCGACGACAAGCGCGCCGGCGGCCGCTTCACGCCCGTGGCCGTGCCGCTGGACATTTTGTATGAAGACGCCGACCTGCTCGCGCTCAATAAGCCCGCCGGCATGGCCGTGCACGGCGGGTACGACCGCGGCGACCCCACGGTCGCCAATGCGCTGGCTGCCTACCTCGGGCCGGATGCCGTCTTTCACCCTGTCAACCGGCTCGACCGCGGCACGTCCGGCGTCATGCTCGTCGCCCGCAGCGGCTATGTGCACGACCGGCTGCGCCGCGTGCTGCACACCGATGGCTTCCGGCGCACGTATCTTGCCGTTGCCTGCGGCACCGGCCTGCCGCCGAGCGGTACGATCGACCTGCCCATCGCCCGCGCGGACGACGGCACCACCCGCCGCACCACCGCGCCGGACGGTCAGCCGTCCGTCACGGACTACACCGTGCTCGCCGAGCGGGACGGGTACACGCTCCTGCGCGTCGCGCCGCGCACCGGCCGCACGCACCAGATCCGCGTCCACTTCGCCGCGCTCGGCCATCCGCTGCTCGGCGACGTGCTCTACGGCGGCGATGCGTCCCTGCTCGCGCGCCCCGCGCTGCATGCGGCCGCGGCCGACCTCACGCAGCCCGTCACCGGGCAGCCCCTGCACATCACCGCGCCGGTCCCGGAGGACCTGCGCGCGTTTGGTTTTGAGAGGTACTTATGAAGAAACATTCCATCACGATCCTGTATAATTCGCCCGTCATCCTCACGTTCGCGCTGCTGAGCCTGCTCGCGCTCGGCCTCGGCCAGCTCACCGACGGCTGGACGACGCAGAACCTCTTTTGCGTTTACCGCTCGTCGCTGACGGACTGGCTGACCTACCCGCGCTTTTTCCTGCACGTGCTCGGCCATCCGGATTTCGCCGCCTACTGCAGCAATATCGTCATGCTGCTCGTCGTCGGGCCGACGGCGGAGGAGCGCTTCGGCGGCAAGCGTATCCTGCTCGCCATCGCGCTCACGGCGCTCGTCACGGGGCTGGTGCTCTGGTTCTTCTTCCCGAACAGCGCGCTCATGGGCGCGTCCGGTGTCGTGTTCATGCTCATCGTGCTCGCGTCGTTCGCCGGCATGCGCACCGGCACCATCCCGCTCACGCTCATCCTCGTGCTCATCCTCTACCTCGGCAGCGAGATCTTTCAGGCCGTCACCGGCACGGCCGGCCTCGCCCAGCTCACGCACATCGCCGGCGGCGTGCTCGGCATGATCTTCGGCTTCACGTGGAGCCGCGGAAAGCGGGCGGCGCGATGAACATTCTGGTCAGTGCCTGTCTGCTCGGCGTTGCCTGCCGGTATGACGGCGCGTCGAAGGGCCTTCCGGAGGACACCCTCCGCGCACTCATGGCCCGGCACACGCTTGTGCCCGCCTGCCCGGAGCAGCTCGGCGGCCTGCCGACACCGCGTGCACCCTCCGAGCGGCGGGGCAGCCGCATCGTCATGCGCACCGGCGCCGACGTCACGGACGCCTACACCCGCGGCGCGCAGCAGACGCTCGCCCTCGCGCAGCGCTTCGGCTGCACGGCCGCCCTGCTCAAGCAGCGCAGCCCCTCGTGCGGCAAGGGCGAGATCTATGACGGCACCTTCACCGGCACACTCACGCCCGGCGACGGGGTCACCGCCGCGCTTCTGTCCGCGCACGGCGTCCGCGTCTATGGGGAGGGCGACGTGGCGGAGCTGCTGCGTCTGTAATTATGTAAACCGAATGATACCAACTTGCAGCGTGCCGCCCGGCGCGCTGCTTTTTTGCGCGTCACAGAAACTTAAAAAAGTTGAAATCGCTGTGAAAAATGTTGAAAAATCACCGCCGTCCGGTATAATGAAACCATCGCACATCCCACAGGAAAATATGGAGGAAAGAACCATGCGCAAACGCTTTTTGTCCCTGCTGCTCGTGCTCGCGTGCGTGCTGACGCTGGCCGCCGTGCCGGTCATCGCCGCAGAGCCCGACCCCGTGCAGTCCCCGGCCGTGACGGGCGAGCCCACTGCCCCTACCGGCGATCCCATCGATCCCACTGGCGAGCCGGAGCCCAGTCCCGAGCCCAGCCCGGAACCCAGTCCGACGCCCACGCCGTCCGGCCCGTGGTATCAGGCGGCGATGGATTTTGCCCGCGATCAGGGCATCCTCTTCGGCGATGCCGATGGCAATATGCTGCCGGGCAGCAACGCCTCGCGCGCCCAGATGGCCGCCATGCTCGTGCGCGTGTTCGGCTGCACGGCCGGCAAGGATATCACGCACTTTACCGATGTCAGCGCCGGTACCTGGTATTACCCGGAGCTGAGCGTTGCCGCGCAGATGAACATCTTCAGCGGCTGCGGTGACGGCACCATGGGCCCGAACCGCAGCATTACGCGCCAGGAGGCCATGTCCGTCATCGCCCGCGCCTTCGCCGTGGCCGACGGCACGGCCGCCGATCTTGCCGCCTTCACGGATGCTTCCGCCGTCAGCAATTGGGCGGTCGCCTCGGTGGCCGGTCTGGTCAGGGCCGGCATCGTCAGCGGCGACGCGGGCCGCCTGAGCCCCAAGGCCACCATCACCCGCGCCGAGATCGCGCAGATGCTCTATGAGCTCGGCCTGCAGTTCTGTTCCGATGCCGCTGCGCTCCCGGCCTCCGGCCGCGTCGTTTATACCGGCACCGCGCCCCTGACGGCGGACGCCTTCTCCGGCACGCTCTACCTCGGCGGCGCCGCCGGACGTGACCTCGGCGGCATGGACATCACCGGCACGCTCGTCGTGCGCACCGACCCGAACGGAACCGTTACCGTCGGCGGCACGGTCGACACGCTCGCCGTCGCGGCCGAGGACACGACGGTTGCAGGCACCGGCCATGCCGGCCTTGTGCGCCTGCTCGCGCGCGGCTGCACCGTCACGCTCGCGGCCGACAAGACCGCTTCGGAGTATGACCCCATGCTCCGCGGCGTCGGCAAGGTCGTGACCGACCCCGTGCCTGCGCTCTCGCCGGAGTGCCGAACCGTCGACCTGTACGTGACCTATCGTTACTTCCCGTCGGAATATCAGACCACACCGGGCGAGGCGACCCTCATCTGGTATGTGGACGGTGTGCAGCAGCCCACGCGCCACTACACGCTCGACGGCAAGTCCATCACGCCGGGCTTCTACGTGGAAGAGTCCGTCTGGAAGCGCGACATGCCTTCCCAGCACACGGTCGAGATCCTCTTCCTGTGCGGCACCGACGTGATCCGCACCACGTTCGTCGTCCCGGTCAACAACTACACGGACGCGGAGTATGCGCAGCTCCAGAGCGCGCAGTACCCCTACAAGCTCGAGGTCGTGCGCAACCAGTGCACGGTGCTCGTGTACGGTCTCGATAAGAGCGGCGACTACTCCATCCTCCACCACGCATTTGTCTGCGGCCCCGGCCAGACCACGCCGATCGGCACGTTCCGCACGCCGTTCAAGGCGGCCTGGCACCCGCTGCAGGGCTGCTGGGGGCAGTACTGCACGCAGATCACCGGCAACTATCTCTTCCACTCTTCGCCGTACAACAGCCCAAACAAGAACGACCTGTCCTACCGGCTGTATAACCAGCTCGGCACGGTCTGCTCGCACGGCTGCGTGCGCCTGACGGTGGCGGACGCCAAGTGGATCTACGACAACTGCCCGCTCGGCACCACGGTGTCGATCTACAACGCCTCGTCCCTCCCGGTGCCGAAGCCGTCGGCCCCGTGGCTCGATATCTCCAGCCCGAACCGCGGCTGGGACCCGACGGACCCCGACCCGGCCAACCCCTGGAACAAGTAAGCATAGATAGGCACATCCCCCGGAGCGTCTGCTCTGGGGGATGTTTTCATGCTTTCGGCGGATACTGCGCGCGGGCGATGCGGATAAAGTCCGCCAGCACGTTCCATGGGTAGGCGCGCTTTGCGTAGCCGAAGCTGATGGGGTAGGCCATCGTGTGCATCTCGGCAGCCTATTCCGGCATCTTTCAGGCCACCGGCCTGCTCGGCACGGCCGGGGCGGGCATCGCGCGCATGAGCCGGCGCATCACGCCCTTCGGTGCCATGCTCTGCACGGCCGTCGGCGCGTCACTGCCTGACTTGAAAAGTGCGCCGAATGTGGTACAATAGATACATTCTGTACTGCATCTCGGAAAGGAGGGGCATGCCATGGAGCGGACGGAGCTTCCGATCGCGGTGTTTGATTCCGGCCTCGGCGGCATCAGTGTCCTGCGCGCGCTCGTGCAGCGCCTGCCGGGGGAGGACTTTCTCTATTTCGGCGACTCGGCCAATGCCCCCTACGGCGTGCGCCCGGTCGCGGAGGTCCGCCGCCTGACGCAGGACGTCATCGCCCGGCTGTATGACCGCGGCATCAAGGCCGCCGTCATCGCCTGCAACACGGCCACCAGCGCGGCCATCGGCCCGCTGCGCGCCGCCTTTCCGGACATCCCCGTCATCGGCATTGAGCCGGCGCTCAAGCCCGCCGTGGCGCACCACCGGCGCGTGCTCGTGCTGGCCACGCCCCTGACGCTGCGGGAGGAAAAGTTCGTCGCGCTCATGCACCAGTGCGCCGGCTGCGCCGAGATCACGCCGCTGCCGTGTCCGGAGCTGGTGGAGTTTGTCGAGCGGGGCGAGCTCGATTCGCCCGCGCTCACGGCCTATCTCGCGCGGCAGCTCGGCCCTTATGCCGGCCGCGTGGATGCGGCCGTGCTTGGCTGCACGCACTTCCCGTTTGCCCGCCGGGCCATCCGCGCCGCCCTCGGCGGCGAGGTCGCGCTCTATGACGGCAGCGACGGCACCGCCCGCGAAACGCTGCGCCAGCTCGTGCGCCGCGGCTGGGTCCGCGGCGGCAGCCATGGCACCGTCACACTGGAAAACAGCCGCCCGTCCGAGCTGCCGCTCAGCCGCCGGCTGCTCGCCCTGCCCCGGGAGGACTGAGCCGCCATGCAGATCCAACGCATCCCCTTTCCGCCCATCGGCTCGAATATGTACGTCGTCACACAGGGGCGCGACGCGATCGTCCTCGACCCCTGGCCGGATGAGGCGACGATGCAGCGCCTGCAGGGGTATCACACGCTGCTCGTGCTCACACATGAGCACATCGACCACATCTCCGGCCTCGGCCGGATGCAGCGCGCGCTCGCGGCGCGCACCCTCTGGCAGGAAAACTGCACCCCCTGGCTGCGCAACCCCGGCAACACAACGCCCGTGCTGCTCGCGGCGCTGAGCGTCTCGCGCGGGGCGGAGGCACGCGACTTTCTGCGCACGCTGCAGCTCAAGACCGAGACGTATGCCCCGGACATGACCTTCGGCGATCACATCGCGCTCGACTGGGGCGTGCTGCACCTCGAGGGCTATGCCACGCCCGGCCACTCGCGCGGCAGCGCGTGCTACCGCATCGGGCCGGACGCCTTTTTCAGCGGCGACTCGCTCGTGCCGGGCAACGCCGTCGTCACGCGCCTGCGCGGGGGCGACGCTGCCGTGCTCATGGAGCGCACCGTGCCGTTTCTGCGCACGCTGCCGCCCGATCTCACGCTCTATCCCGGCCACGGCCGCTGCGGCATGTCGCTCGGCGAGGGGATCGCGACCATGGACTGGTGAGTGGCGCGCCGAGCGTGACTGCTCGCCGGGGCGCAGATTGTCACAAAAAGGCTTGACACATGTGAGGAAACATGCTAGACTAATCACAGCAGTTTAGGGTAAAAGTTTTTTGTGGGATTTTTTGCGATGGTCTCCGGCACTCCTCCGGAGACCATCTCATTTTAAAAAGCCGGTGCTCCGCGCGGAAAAGGACTTGACACGCGCGGGGACATCTGGTATTCTATTAGAGCGCTCCAAAGACAGCAGGTGGCTTGACCGCGGAAATCCTGCCGAGGATGCATCCATCACGATGTTTCTTTTTCTGTTTCCGGGGCTTTGGCCGCGGAATTTTTTTTGGGCGTGTATCTTTCACACGGAGGTGAAATCACACTATGCCGAACGCAAAAGTTCTCAGCGAGAAGCAGGCGATCGTCGCCGCTCTGGCCGAGCGGCTCAAGGGCGCCAGCGCCGGCGTGTTCGTCGATTACAAGGGCATCACCGTCGATGAAGACACCAAGCTGCGCACCGAGCTGCGTCAGAATGACGTGGAGTATTCCGTCGTCAAAAACACCCTGACTCGCTTTGCGCTCAAGGACGTCGGTCTCGAGGCAATGAGTGGTCTGCTCAATGGTACGACTTCGCTCGCAACCAGCACGGCCGATCCGATCGTCCCGATCCGCATGATCCACGACGTGAGCGAGAAGATGGCGAAGGACAACAAGTTCATCGTCAAGGGCGCGTTCCTCGAGGGCAAGGTCCTCAGTGACGCTGAGATCGCGGAGATCGCGCAGCTCCAGAACAAGGATGCGCTGTACTCCAAGGTTCTGGGCACGATGCTGGCCCCCATCACGGGTCTGGCCGTCTGCCTGAATCAGGTCGTCGAGCAGATGGGCGGCGCCGCCGCACCTGCCGAGGCCGAAGCTCCCGCCGCCGAATAAGGCGACCACTTCACTTAACTATTTAGGAGGAAAATTACCATGGCTAGCGAAAAAGTCACTGCTATGATCGAAGAGATCAAGGCTATGTCCGTCCTCGAGCTGTCCGAGCTCGTGCACGAGATCGAAGATGTGTTCGGCGTTTCCGCCGCTGCCGCTGTTGCCGCCGCTCCGGTGGCCGGCGCTGCTGCTGCCGCCGAGGAGAAGACCGAGTTTGACGTCGTTCTGACCGGCTTCGGCGATCAGAAGATCAAGGTCATCAAGGCCGTCCGTGAGATCACCAACCTGGGCCTGGCGGAAGCCAAGGCGAAGGTCGAGGGTGTCCCCTGCGCCATCAAGGAGCAGGTCTCCAAGGACGAGGCCGAGGAGCTCAAGAAGAAGCTCGAGGAAGTCGGCGCTTCTGTCGAACTCAAGTAATCGACCCTTACACACAAAAACCTCCGTGCCGTCCGGCGCGGAGGTTTTTTCTTTATTCGTACTGCCACTGATGCCGCCGCAGGTCCACGTGCTGCTTTTTGAGTGCGCGGCTTATTCGGCAGGCTTGTCTTCCTTAGGCTGGTACTGATACGGACCCGGATCCGGTTCGGCGTAGCCGGTGGCGATGTCGAACTGCTTGATGAGCTGCGAGATGCCGAGCTTCGTCACCATCAGCTCGTCGTAGGCCAGATCGTCCGTGAAGCCGTTTTCGCGGCACTCCTCGAGCCCCTCCTTCACGTCCTCAAGCTCGGACACGCACTGCTCGTACAGGTCCTCGAGCTTGCCGAGCGCGGTGGCGGTGTCGTCGCCGCTGTCCTCGACGGGGGGGCACGCGCTCTCGAACCGGCGGCCGATGCGCACGATCGCGGCGTAGCCCGCCTGCAGCATCATGAGCGTGAGCGCGCCCTCCTGTCCGGCGGCCTCGCTCTGCTTCATGCCGGTCATCATGTCCGACACGTCCTGCAGCCACTGCTTGTGCACGCCCTTGAGCTGGTCAAGGCGCTCGGTGAGCTGGGCCTCGGAGTGCCGGTTGGCGGAGTAGCCGCCCTTTTTCAGTTTGCGGGTCAGACGTTCCATAGTATTTGCATCCTCCAAATGTGAATTTCGGTCAATCGTCCACGTCGAGCGCCTCAAGGCCCTTGGCGAGGATGGGGCGGCTGTCGCCGTGGCGGACAAAGAGCATCGTCACGAACGCGCCGGCCACGAAGATGGCGGCGTAGGGGAAGAGCACGGTCATGCCGAGCTTGTCCATCAAAAAGCCGGAGAACATCGGCGTGACGACCTGGGCGGCCATGCTGGCCGTGTAGTAAAAGCCGGTGTAGCGGCCGACATCGCTGCCGGAGCACATCTCCACGACCATCGGGAAGGAGTTGACGTTGATGGTGGCCCAGCCGATGCCGGCGAGGCAGAACATGGCGTTCATGAGCATCGTGGGGCTCTCGGCGTTGAGGAAGGCGGCCACGCCGAACGCGACGGCCAGCATCACGACGCCGCCGAGGATGGTCTTTTTGCGGCCGATCTTGGACGCGACGATGCCGACGGGCAGGTAGGCCACGATGGCGGCGGCCTGCGCGAGCATGAGCGTGAGGTTGTAGTCCTTGTGCAGGATGTTGCTGGCGTAGACGGAGTATTTCGACGTCACGGCGTTGTAGCCGAAGAACCACAGCACGATCGACAGCAGCAGGAAGATGAGCGATCGGCGCTCAGCTTTGCCGAGCTTGCCGGAGCCTGCGGGCGCGTCGTCACTGTCGCCGTTGTCGATGCCGAAGCGCTTGCTGTCGGCCTGCATCTCGGCGACGAACTTCGGCTCGTTGACCGTCAGGCGGAAGATCAGCAGCGCCAGCAGCATGATGCCCGCGATCACGGCGAAGTACGCCGTGTAGCTCATGAGCGAGTTGCGCACGGAGCTCGTGGCGAAGGCCATGCCGATGGCCAGCACGAGGATGCCGCCGGCGGTGCCCATGAGGTTGATGACGGCATTCGCCTTACTGCGCAGCGGTTTGATGGTAACATCGGGCATGAGCGCGACGGCGGGGGAGCGGAACGTGGCCATGGACACGAGCACGACGAGCAGCAGCACGATAAAGCCGATGAGCGCGCCCGGGTGCTGCACGGTCGTCTGGTGGGTGTAGGCCTGGCGCGCGGGCACGACATAGTTCGTGTAGTCGTGGTTCGTCACGGTCTTGCCCTCGGCGGTCGTGACCTGGCTCGTGATGGCGGCAAACTCGTCCTCCGAGAAGGTGTCCTCGAGCACGAACGTCTCGCCGTCGGGGGTCTTGAGTGTGCGGTCGGCCTCCTGCTGGTACACGACACGCAGCGCGGCGGGATCGTCGATGGCGGCGGCCGCGTCGATGTTTTTCAGCTGCGCATCGTCGACGAGCGACAGGCTGATGAACGCGATGGCCGCAACGATCGTGCCAAAGACGATAAACGGCGTGCGGCGGCCGCGCTTGCCGGTGTGCTTGTCGGAGATCGCGCCGAACAGCGGCAGCAGAAACAGCGCCAGAATGTTGTCGAGCGCCATGATGACGCCGGACCACGCCTGCGACATGCCGAACTTATTCGTCAGGATCAGGGGGATGGTGTTGTCATACGCCTGCCAGAAGGCGCAGATCAGGAAAAAGGCAAAGCCAACGCAGATGGTGCGTTTGTAGTTGAGCTTCACAGGGATACCTCCATCAGTTTCTATCGGATTTGTCTCATTCTACAATACCTCGCCCGGCAATTCAACAGGCATTTGACGAAAAGCAGAAATTGTTGTTTAATAAGGGCAAAGCAAACCGGCGGCCTGCGCCGCCGAAAGGAGGACTCGTTATGAATTGGAAAACTGCCTGCAAGATCGCCGCGCCGGCCGCCGCCTGCGCGGGTGCGTTTGCGTTTCTCGTCGCGCCGGGCCACGCCACGCGCGCGCAGAAGGCCCCGTTTCTGTACCGCAACTATGCGCACCGCGGCCTGCACACCGAGGACGGCACCGTGCCGGAAAATTCGCTCCCGGCGTTTCGTGCCGCGGCCGAGGCGGGCTACGCCGTTGAGATGGACGTGCACCTGACGGCGGACGACCAGCTCGTCGTGTTCCACGACGATACGCTCGAGCGCATGTGCGGCGTGCCGGGCGTGATCGATGATTTCACGCTCGCCGAGCTGCGCGCCCTGCGCCTCGGCGATACCGACTGCGTCATCCCGACGTTTGCCGAGGCGCTCGCCGCCCTCGGCGGCCGCGTGCCGCTGCTGCTCGAGGTCAAGCGCGGACATAATAACCGCCGCCTGTGCGAGCTGACGCTCGCCGCCCTGCGTACTTACGGCGGGCCGTACTGCGTCGAGAGCTTTGACCCCACGATCGTCGCGTGGTTCCGGCGCAACGCGCCCGATATCCTGCGCGGCCAGCTCAGCCAGCCGCCGAAGGACTACGGCAAGGCGCTCAATAAGCCCGCGGCCGCCATCGTCGGCAACGTGCTCACAAACGTGATCGCCCGCCCGCAGTTCATCGCCTACAAGATCGGGCCGAAGCCGCTGAGCGTGCGCCTGTGCGAGGCCATGGGCGCCGTACGTGCCGGCTGGACGAGCCGCGCCTGGACGCATGAGCGCGATTATGACATCGTCATTTTTGAGTACTACCGTCCCGGCGCCTGGTTCCGCGCCGATATCTGAGCGGATTCTTCCTGGCGTTCGTGAGGAGAAGGTGCCGAGCCGTGCTCGCCGAATACGGCGGAAAGGCCGCAGTTTTCTCCGGCGGCACCGGCAGCGCACCCTGGCCTTCCCCTCAAAGGGGAAGGCTTAAAAAGGCGCAGTCTCCGCCGCCTGCACATCCGCACATAACGAAAAACAGCAGCCACACCGGTGTAAGCCGGTGTGGCTGCTGTTGTTTGCTTGTGCTTGCACGTCCGCGGCGGATGCAGACCCGGACGCTGCAAAGTGGAAGAGAGAACACAAACGAGGGATTTGCAACACCATTCACAAAAACGATGTTTACTGAACATATCCTAACATTTATGTTCGCTTTTGTCAAGCGGTTTTCGGAATTTTTTGAACTTTTTTCTCACACTGCCGCGCCGTTGCGCAAAATCTGCGCCAGCTCCGCCACGTCGCGCAGGACGTACTTCGGCTGCACGTCGGACGCTTTGAGGATCGCCTCGTCCGTCTCGCCGGACATGACGAGCACGCTCTGCGCGCCCGCGTTCACGGCCACGGCGATGTCGGTATACAGCCGGTCGCCCACGCAGCAGATCTGCGCGTTCGGCACGCCGGTCTGTGCCGAGATGACGTCGACCATGTTGCGGTTCGGCTTGCCGATATACGTCGGCTTCACGCCGGAGGCGGCGGTCAGCAGCGCGCAGATGCTCCCGCAGTCGGGCAGCACCTCGCCGGCCGGCATGGGGCAGACCCAGTCGGGGTTGGCGGCGATGAACGTCGCGCCGCGGCGCAGGAAGTGTACGGCCTTGTCGAGCTTTTCGTACACGAGCTCGGTGTCGAACCCGGCCACGACGATCTCCGCGCCGTCCTCCACCAGCGGGATGCCGTAGCTGAGCAGCTCACGGCGGAACGCCTGCGTGCCGACGAGGTACACGGGCTTGCCCGCGTAGTGCTGGTTGAGATACAGCGCCGTCGCCATGCCGGAGGTGAACACGTTTTCACTCTCGCACGGGAAGCCCAGCCGCCGCAGGCGCGTGATGTAGTCCGTGCCCGCGCGCGAGGAGTTGTTGGTCAGGTAAATGTACTGCCGTCCGGTATCGGCCAGCGTGTGGATGAAGTCGACCGCGCCGGGGAACACGTCGTCCCCGAGGTAGAGCGTGCCGTCCATGTCCAGCAGGAACAGGCGCGCGCCGAGCAGGTCTTTCAGATCGTTCATGGGAGCCACCTCACAGAATCTTATTTTTTTCTTAACACCCTATTATACCATGAAAAACGCGCTGTACAATCCCAATTATTCCGGCTGCGGGTGTTGAAAAAAACGGTCGATGTGCTATAATATTAAAATCTGTACCGTGGGCCGCTATTGCGTGCCGGCCGGGTACGGACCCAAAGGTGTAATTAAATTTTTGGAGGCATAGATATGGCAAAGAAACAATTCAAGGCCGAGTCGAAAAAGCTGCTCGACATGATGATCAACTCGATCTACACGCACAAGGAAATTTTCCTGCGCGAGATCATCTCGAACGCCTCGGACGCGATCGACAAGCTTTGCTACCAGTCGCTCACGGATGAAAACGTGGGCATGGCGCGCAGCGATTTCAAGATCCGCGTCACCCCGGATAAGGACGCGCGCACGATCACGGTGTCGGATAACGGCATCGGCATGACCAAGGAGGAGCTGGACAGCAACCTCGGCGTCATCGCGCGCAGCGGCTCGCTGAAGTTCAAGGACGGCCTCGGCGAGAGCGCGCAGGAGGACGCCGCCATCGACATCATCGGTCAGTTCGGCGTCGGCTTCTATTCCGCGTTCATGGTCGCCGATAAGGTCACGGTCATCACCCGCGCCTACGGCAGCGACACGGCCTACCAGTGGGTCAGCACCGGCGCGGACGGCTACACCATCACCGAGGCCGAGAAGGACACCGTCGGCACCGACGTCATCATGCACATCAAAGAAGACGAGACCGGCGAGAAGTACTCCACCTATCTCGAAAACTGGAAGCTCATGATGCTCATCCGCAAGTACTCCGACTATGTCCGCTGGCCGATCGTCATGGACGTCGAGCAGAGCGACTGGGTCGACACCGGCGAGAAGGACGAAAAGGGCGAGCCGAAGATGGAGATGGTCACCAAGACCGAGGAGCAGACCATCAACAGCATGGTCCCCATCTGGCAGCGCAGCCGCAAGGAAGCGACGGACGAGGAGTGCATCGCGTTTTATAAGGACAAGTTCCATGATAAGGACGACCCGCTGGCCGTCATCCGCGTCAACGCCGAGGGCCTGATCTCTTACCGTGCGCTGCTGTTCATCCCGGCCAAGGCCCCGATGAACATGTTCACCCGCGAGTCTGACCCCGGTCTCGAGCTCTACAGCTCCGGCGTCATGATTATGGACAAGTGCACCGACCTCCTGCCGCCGTGCTACGCGTTTGCCCGCGGCGTGGTCGATTCGCCCGACCTGTCGCTGAACATCTCGCGTGAGATGCTCCAGCACGACCGCCAGCTCAAGCTCATCGCCGCGAACCTCGGCAAGAAGATCAAGTCCGAGCTGACCAAGCTCATGACCAACGACCGCGAGAAGTACGAGCAGTTCCACGCCGCCTTCGGCATGATGCTGCGCGCCGGCGCCGTCACCGAGACGGGCGACAAGGTCGACGAGATCAAGGACCTGCTGCTCTACCACACGAGCGAGACGAAGCTCGTCTCCCTCAAGGAGTATGTGGATTCCATGCCCGCCGAGCAGACGAAGATCTACTTTGCCTGCGGTGAGAACGTCAAGCGTCTGCTCAGCCTGCCGCAGGCCGAGCTTCTGCACGAAAAGGGCTACGATGTCCTGTGCATGACCTCGCAGATCGATGAGTATTTCGTCGACACCATGAAGAGCTACGCCGACAAGCCGTTTTGCAACATCGCGACCGACGACCTCGGCCTCGAGACCGAGGAAGAGAAGAAGGAGACCGAGGCCAAGCAGGCCGAGGACAAGGACCTGCTCGACTTCGTCAAGGAGACGCTCGGCGACCAGGTCGCGTCCGTGCGCCTGTCGAATAAGCTCGTGTCCAGCGCCGTGTGCCTGAGCACGGAGGGCGGCGTCACGCTCGAGATGGAGCGCTATTTCAAGAGCATGCCCGGCGCGCCGACCGACATCCGCGCCATCCGCGTGCTCGAGCTCAATGCCAACCACCACGCCTATCAGACCATGAAGGAAGCGTTCGACGCCGGCGACAAGGACAAGGCCGGCCGCATCGCGCGCATCCTGCACGCGCAGGCGCTGCTCATCGCGGGCGAGCCGCTCGAGGATCCGGCCGCGTATTCGGAGCTTGTCTGCACGCTCATCTGATTTGATCCGTCCCCTGGCCGCCGCGCCCCGGCGGCCGGGGCATCCCCATGTAAGGAGCTGTCTATGGAACCGCGTCTCGGTATCTATATCCACATCCCGTTTTGCGCGAGCAAGTGCGGCTACTGCGATTTTTATTCCTGCGCCGGCGCGGCCGACCGCATGGCGGACTATCAGCACGCCCTGCTCGAGCACATCGAAGAGAGCGCCGGGCGCATCGCCCCGGCGTACATCGACACGGTGTATTTCGGCGGCGGCACGCCGAGCTTTTACGGTGCGGCGCGCCTGATCGAGCTGCTCGACGCCGTCAAGGCCACCGGCCGCCTGCTCAAGCGCGCGGAGGTGACCGTCGAGGTCAATCCGGACAGCGTCCGCCTGCACGACCTGCGCGCCCTGCATAAGGCGGGTTTCAACCGCCTGAGCATCGGCATGCAGTCGGCGAACAATGACATTCTGAAAATGATCGGCCGCCGCCACAGCTTCCGCCAGGTGGAGATGGCCGTGCAGAATGCCCGCACCGCGGGCTTCGATAACATCAGCCTCGACCTCATCTACGGCCTGCCCAGCCAGACCCGCAGCGACTGGGCGGACACGCTCGCCAAGGCGCTCGCCCTGCGCCCGGAGCACATCTCCGGCTACGGGCTCAAGCTCGAAGAGGGCACGCCCATGTACGCCCTGAAGGATTCGCCCCTCATCCCGTCGGACGATGAACAGGCGGACATGTACCTGTGCATGGTCGAGGAGCTGCGGCGCTACGGCTACGAGCAGTATGAGATTTCCAATTTCAGCATACCGGGCTACGAATCCCGGCATAATCTGAAGTACTGGCAGCTCGACGACTATATGGGCTTCGGCCCCGGCGCGCACTCGTGCATCGGCCGCACGCGCTACAGCTATGTGCGCGATCTCGACCGCTACCTTGCAGGTGTCCTCCACGGTGAGGACATGATCGACGAGTACGAGACCGTCGGCGATTTCGAGCGCGCGGCGGAGTATCTCATGCTCGGCATGCGCACCGTCCACGGCGTGTCGCGCGCGGAGTATGAGCGGCTCTACCGCAGTGATTTTTCCGGCATCGCGCAGCAGCTCGAGGCGTTCATTCGCTCCGGCTGGGCGGTCGCGGACGGGGAGCGCTGGCACTTCACGCCCGCGGGCTTTCTCATCTCGAACGTGCTCATCGGTAAGCTCCTCGAGGCGCAGACCGACCGCAAGGCCGAGCACAACCCGTGGATGAAGCCGCAGATCGAACGCCAGCCCCGCGCCAAGCTCCCGCCCAGCGAGGCGGAGGCGTTCCGCAATACATATTTAAATAATCCGATTTTGACAGGGAAAGACAGGGATACGAGCAAATGAAACTCAACGGCAACACTTCCAAGCGCAGTGCGGCCGCCCGCCGCGAGGCGGCGGATTTCGCAGCGCAGGAGCGCTCGGCGCACCGCAGCGGCGCCAACCGTTCCGCACAGAGCGAGGCGGCTGCCCGCCGCGCCGCCGCACCGAAACAGGCGGCGCCCCAGCGTCCGCCCGTGCCCCGGCAGGAGCAGACCGCGCGCCGCAGTGCGCCCGACGTCCAGCAGCAGCCGGCGCCGAAAGCGAAAAAACCGCGCGGCCGCGGCGGCAGGATCGCCGTGCGCGTCGTGCTCATCGTGCTGGCCGTCCTCGTGGCGGCGGGCGCCCTCGGCATGGTGCTCGTGGCGAAAAAGAGCGCCATTTTCCCGAACGTCTCTGTCTGCGGCACCGACGTCGGCGGCATGACGCAATCCGCCGCGGCGGACGCCATCCGCGCCGCCGGCTGGGACGATACGAGCGCCCCGGTGCTCACCATGACCTTCCCGGGCGACCGGACCATCACCGTCACCGCAACGGAGATCGGCTTTGACGCCACGCCCGATGCCGCCGCCGAAACGGCCTATGCCTACGGCCGCAGCGGCAGCGTGTTCACGAATTTCTTCACGTGGCTGCACTGTGCCTTCAAGGGCCATGATGTCGCCTCGGATAACCTCGCCGACATGGACGCCGACGCCCTGCGCACGCGCATCGAGCGCGAGGCCGCCGAGATCAACGTCAGTCTCTCCGCCGGCAGCATCGAGATCGACGAGGCGCACAGCGCCATCCGCGTCGTCAAGGGCGCGAGCATGATTACGCTCGATCCCGCCGCCGTCGCCGACCGGGTGCTCAGCGACATCCGCGCCGGCAAGTTCGGCGCGTCGGCCTACCCGGTTGACATGAGCGGCGATGACAAGATGACGCTGCAGGAACTGCACGACGCCGTCTGCGGCGACCCGGTCAACGCGGGCTACGACCCCGAGACCCAGTCCGCCACCGAGAGCAAGGTCGGCATCGAGTTCGACGTCGCCGCCGCCCAGCCCCTGTGGGACGCGGCGTCCACCGGCGACACCGTCACCATCCCGGCCACGCTCACGCAGCCCGAGATGACGCAGGAGCAGCTGCAAAAGCACCTTCTGGCCGATAAGCTCGCCACCAAGACCACCTCGCTCTCCGGCAGCAGCAGCAACCGCATCACGAACGTGAAGCTCGCCGCCGAGAAGATCAACGGCGTCATTCTCCAGCCCGGCCAGACGTTTTCGTATAACGACGTCGTCGGCCAGCGCACGAAGGCCAACGGCTTCAAGGAGGCCGGGGCCTATTCTGGCGGCCAGGTCGTGCAGGAGGTCGGCGGCGGCATCTGCCAGGTGTCGTCCACGCTGTATTACTGCGCCATGGTCTCCAACCTCAAGATCAACACCCGCACCTGCCACTACTTCCCCGTGGCCTATATCGAGCCCGGCATGGACGCCACGGTCAGCTGGGGCGGGCCGGAGTTCAAGTTCACGAACAACCGCGACTACCCGATCGAGATCAAGGCGTATGTCCAGAACGGCAGCGTCACGGTCGAGATCTGGGGCACGGATGTGGACGGCAGCTACGTCAAGATGAGCTACACGGCCAACGGCCTGCGCGCCACGACCTACCGCACCGTCTATGATAAGGACGGCAACCAGATCAGCCACACGCTCGAGGCCACCAGCACCTACCATTCGCACGACACCACGCCGAAGCCGACGCCCACCCCCAGCACCAAGCCGGCCCCGACGCCAACACCCACGTCAAAGCCGCAGCCGACACCCTATCCGTCCGTCTACGACCCAGGTGACGCCGGTGAAGACTAATACAGAGGAGAATGCAGTATGAGCAAAGGAAAGTTTTATATCACCACCCCGATCTATTACCCCTCGGACAAGCTGCACATCGGCCACACCTACTGCACGGTCGCGACCGATGCGATCGCGCGCTACAAGCGCCTGTGCGGTTATGACGTCATGTTCCTGACCGGCACGGACGAGCACGGCCAGAAGATCGAAGAGAAGGCGGAGGCTGCCGGCGTCACGCCCAAGCAGTTTGTGGACAACATCGTCGAAGGCCCCGGCGGCGTGCGTGCGCTGTGGAAGCTGATGAACATCTCCAACGACCGCTTCATCCGCACGACGGACGACTATCATGTTGAGGCCGTGCAGCGCATCTTCAAGAAGATGTACGAAAAGGGCGACATTTATAAGGGCAAGTATTCCGGCATGTACTGCACGCCGTGCGAGAGCTTCTGGACCGAGAGCCAGCTCGTCGACGGCAAGTGCCCGGACTGCGGCCGCGAGGTGCACTATGCCGAGGAGGAGGCGTACTTCTTCCGCCTGTCGAAGTATGCCGAGCCCGTGCGCGAGCTGCTGCTCAGCGGCACGTTCCTCGAGCCTGCCAGCCGCGTCAACGAGATGATCAAAAACTTCATCGACCCCGGCCTCGAGGACCTGTGCGTGTCCCGCACGAGCTTCACGTGGGGCATCCCGGTCGATTTTGACCCCGGCCACGTCGTCTATGTCTGGGTCGATGCGCTGTTCAACTACTGCACGGCCCTCGGATTCCTGAACGATAAGTACGACGATTATGACCAGTTCTGGCCCGCCGACGTGCACATGGTCGGCAAGGAGATCGTGCGCTTCCACTCCATCATCTGGCCGGCCATGCTCATGAGCATGGGTATGCCCCTGCCGAAGAAGGTCTTTGGCCACGGCTGGCTGCTGCTCGGCGGCGGCAAGATGTCGAAGTCAAAGGGCAATGTCGTCGACCCCATCGTGCTCGCCGAGCGCTACGGTGTGGACGCGCTGCGCTACTACCTCCTGCGCGAGTTCCCGCTCGGCAGCGACGGCAACTTCTCCAACGAGCTGCTCATCTCCCGCATCAATACCGACCTCGCCAACGACCTCGGCAATCTCCTGAGCCGCACCGTCGCCATGGTCATCAAGTACTTCGGCGGCACGCTCCCGGCCGAGCGCGAGCCGGAGGCGCTCGATGACGAGCTCATCGCCATGGCCTCCGCCCTGCGCGAGACGTATGCCGGCTATATGGACACCTTCGGCACCCAGCAGGCGCTTATTGAGGTGTTCAAGGTCATCTCCCGCGCCAATAAGTATATCGATGAGACGGCGCCCTGGGTCCTCGCCAAGGACGAGAGCAAGCGCGCGCGCCTGGCCACGGTGCTGTATAACCTGCTCGAGACGCTGCGCATTACCGTCACGCTCCTGCTGCCCTTCATGCCCGACAGCTGCGCGAAGGCCTTCACGCAGATCGGCGCCGCGGCGGAGCAGACCACGTGGGACAATGCTGCCGTCTGGGGCGTGCTGCCCGCGGACGTCACCGTGCAAAAGGGCGAGACGCTCTTCCCGCGCATCGACATGGCCAAGGAGCTCGCCGAGCTCGAGGCACTCAAGGCCGCGAAGAAAGCGGCCGCCGCGCCCAAGTCCGCGCCTGTGCTGCCGGACGTGACGATCGACGAATTTGCCAAGTGCGACATGCGCGTGTGCAAGGTCCTCAAGTGCGAGCCGGTGAAAAAGTCCGATAAGCTCCTGTGCTTCACGCTCGACGACGGCAGCGGCACCGACCGGCAGATCCTCTCCGGCATTGCCAAGTACTACCGCCCCGAGGAGCTCGTCGGCAAGACCGTCGTCGCGATCCTGAACCTGCCGCCGCGCAAGATGATGGGCATGGCCTCCAACGGTATGCTCCTCTCGGCCGAGAAGGACGGCAAGCTCAACCTGCTCATGCTCGATGACAGCGTGCCCGCCGGCGCGCAGCTTTGCTGAGCGGCCGCACGACCCGCGCGTTTCCGGGA
>OLWH01000146.1_pt1 | contig 37772 bp, 29 predicted proteins | sample 1673381 | NCBI WGS metagenome assembly OLWH01 (sample SAMEA103958110, study PRJEB25191) | human gut metagenome | reverse complement strand
GACTCGAACCGGTACTGAATCGCTTCAGGTGGATTTTAAGTCCACTATGTCTACCATTCCATCATAGCGGCGTATTCAATCCCTTCAAATGAAGGGATATGAAGTTGGAGGGATGTTTTGGAGGGATGCTCCGAAACAGAGATAATCAAATTTGAAAAAGTTGGCTGTTTGCAAGCACTTTTCGGATTGGGTGCTGCATCCGGCCCATGGGATTTTAAGTCTCGGGTGTCTACCTATTCCACCACAGCGGCATATTCCCCATGACGGGGGAAATAAAATTACATAACAAATGTCAGCACATCGACACAGCCTATGGTAGCATATTTTCTGCCAACCGTCAAGTGCTACAGCTGGTCGAGATTTAGCGTGAAGGCTTGCAGGCAGTTGTTTAGGAACCATTCCAGCTCAGGGCTGTTCATGGCTTTCAGCGCGTCCAGAGTCTGCTGCGCCGCAGAGTCGAATTCTGTGTTGCCTGCCTTCTGCTCCTCCAGACACTTGATGTGGGCGGACAGCTTGTCCGCGGCCTTGACGAAGGGTTCCAGCTCCGCGTCGTCCTCCAGGACATAATGGGTGTAGCTGGAACGCAGCTCGGGGGGGAGCATATCCAGCAGACGGTTGCCCGCAATGCGCTCCACCTCTTTGTAGGCGGTTTTGATGTCCGGATTGTAGTATTTGATGGGCGTGGGCAGGTCGCCGGTCAGGATCTCCGAAGCGTCGTGGTACAGCGCCGCCACGGCGCAGCGGTCAGGGTCGGGGGCGGGGAGGTTCAGAATGTCCCGGCGGATCAGCGCCAGAGCATGGGCCAGCACCGCGGTCATGTGGCTGTGCTCGGAAATGTTTTCGGAAAAGGTGTTGCGCATCAGACCCCAGCGGGTTATATAGCGCATACGGCCCATGAGAGCGTAAAATTCATTTGCCATGGATGATCTCCTCTATGTCCGCGACCAGCTGGGCGGGCGTCTCGCAGAAATGCTTCGCACCCACCGATTCCATGCAGGCTCTGTCCCGGAAGCCCCAGAGAACGCTGAGGCAGGGGACACCGGCGTTGTTCGCCGTCAGGACGTCCACGTCGCTGTCGCCGACGTAGATGCACGTATCGGCGCCGATGGATGCCATGGCCTTGTAAACCATGTCCGCGGCGGGCTTACGGGGACAGTCAGGGCTTTCCCCACGGGCGTAAATGCCGGGGAAAATGTCGGCGCAGAGGGTTTTGACCGCCGCGTCCGGCTTGTTGGAAACAATGGCGAGGGGGTAGCGCTCCCCAAGGGCGGCCAGCGCTTCCGGAATGCCCTCATAGGGCTTGGTTTTGATCTGGCAGTGGGCGCTGTAATAGGGCTGGAACGCCGCAAGCACCGGGGCGGGGTTCGCACCCTCCGGGACGGCCTGAGCAATCAGACGGGCAGCGCCGTTGCCCACGAACTGGCGGACTTCCTCCACCGTGCGCTGGGGATAACCAAAGGATGCAAGAACGTGGTTGACGCTGTCGGCAAGGTCGGCCAGCGTGTCCAGAAGCGTGCCGTCCAAATCGAATAAAATACCTGTTTTCATCATAAACCTCTGTTTTTCAGTACCCGAATGTCGTTTCCCACGAAGGTCAGACGCTGGAAGTCGCCGTGGAGCCGGGACGCGATCTGGGGGGAGTAGCGGCGGCTCAGCTCGTCCACATTCAGGTTGGTGGAGATGACCATGGGCTTGACGGCCATCATTCTGTCGTTGAGTAAGCTGTACAGCGCGGCCGTGACAAACTGCCCGGGCATTTCCGTGCCGAGATCGTCCAGAATCAGAAGATCGCTGTTCGTCAGCTTGGCCGCTTCCCGGCGGGTGTCATCACTGGGGTTGAATTTCGCCTGCTCCAGCTTGGAGAACAGGTGGCTGGAAGTTTCGTAAACAACGCTGTAGCCCCGGTCGGTCACTGTCCGGGCGATGCACGCCGACAGGAAGGTCTTTCCCAGCCCCGTCCCGCCGATGAACAGCAGATTTCCCGCGTTGGGGGTGAAGGTCGCGGCGTACCGGCGGCAGATGTTCAGCGTCCGTTCCATAATGGTGCGGGGGCTGGCGCCGTATTTGGGGTCAACGGCGTCGGGGTAGTAGTCCAGCCGGAACTGGCTGAAGGTTTCCCGGCTGTTGGACAGCACGGAAATTTCCTTTTTCTGCTCCTGACGGCAAAGCTCGCTCAGGCACTCGCACATGGTAGTGCCCACATAGCCGCTGCCGCCGCATTTGTCACAAATGGGGCTTTCGTCCAAGAAGCCATCCTCAAAGTTCGCCGCGGCCAGCGCTGCCCGTTCCTGCTGTAAGCTGAGGTTTTCCCGCCGCGCCTGTTCCAGCAGCGCCTGACCGTCAGAACCCTGCAAAAAGGCCGCCTGAGCGGCCTGCGCCATGGTGCGGCGCAGAAGTATGTCGATTTCCCGGATGCGTGGAACTTTGGCGTAGGCTTCTGCCAGATGCTGCCTGTTTTCCGACTCCCGGTCTTCCTTTGCCTGGGCCAGACGCGCCCGGGCGCGCTGGACCACTTCCGCACTGTATCCCACGAATTATCCCTCCTGCAATACTTTCTGAATGGCTTCCAGCTCTGCTTCGCCCAGCTGGCCGGAGGCACCCTTCGGGACGCCCGTCTTCCGGTCGCCGGTGCGGACGTCCTCGGCGCTGTGGAAGCCCTGCTGCTGCCAGCGCTGCAAAATTTTATTCATGTACGCCCAGTTCAGTCCGCCGGTGTTCAGGCAGGTGCGCTCGTAGGCCATGGAGATCAGCTCGTCGTCCATGCCCATGTCCAGCCAGCTCTGGGCATAGCGCTCCTCGGCGGCGGTGAGACTGCGCCCCCGGATCTGGATCAGGTTCATCAGCCGGGACAGCCGGGAATTGCGCACGTTCTGCGCCTGAATGAAAGCGGCGGCTTCCTCTACGGTGTCGATGCCCCGTTCCGCCCAGTTGTAGGCTTCCTTCTCGATGGTGCGCAGAGACGGGTTGCGCAGACTTCCCCTCTGTCGAGCGCGTTCTTTACAGTAGCACACCAGCAGGGAGATCACGTCCGCGGTCAGTCCCAAGTAGCGCACAAAGCCCAGAAGGATTTTCAGTTCCTCGGTGTTCAAACTGCGGCCCAGCAGACGCTGCACCTCGCCGTAAAGGCTTCGGAAGGTGTTGTCCGAGTCCATGGCGTCCAGCACGTCCTTTTCGCAGTAGCTGGGGCGCTCGCCGGGGGCGATGTGGCTGGGACGGTCTTCCGGCCACAGACCCAGCTGCCGCAGGGTAGCGGCGGCGCAGCCGTAGCGGGGGGCGCTGAAATGCAGATCGGCTTCCGCGTCCTCGGGGCGGTTGCCGCTGTTTATGTAAAGGTAAAGCAGCGCTGCATCCGGATTGGCGGCGGAAAGCAGCCTGCGAATGTCGCTCTGGGAAATTTTGACAGGTTCGGTTATCATTTCGGTGCCTCGCAGAAAAAGTCGTTTTCCGTCATTATACCACAGCTTCCCAACGGGGACAACGGCGGGGCAGCAGAGAATTTCGCAGAAAATCGAAGATTTTTTTTGGCAGGACACAGGATGTTGTGGGCAGGGGAGAGGACAAGTACAAAAACCGGAGTCAGGGCACCAATCGCGTGCGCAGCTGTACTCCGGTTTTCGTTTATTCGCAAAATTTCTGTGGCAGAATGTACGCAGGTGAGACGTTCCCTTCTCCCTGCGCAGGAATCGCTGAACACAAATCTTTTTCGCCCGCTCGCTTCCGATTAAAATAAGTATTTTAATCAGAAAATGGTATCAAAGAGAAAATACATTCTGTCTGATGCCGCGAGAAAGCAGAAGAAGCTTGTTTTCAGAGTTCCTAATTCGCGTCATACCGATGCGCATTCGGCGACACACTTGACAGTAAATGAAATGGGCGAAAGCAACCGTCGTCACGTTTGGTTCCCGTTCCTTTGCTGTCCGCAAGTAGCTTAACCGGAACAAGCCTGATTATTCGGAGGTGCCTATGGAAAAATTTGTAACGTTGCTCATTCCCGCCCTTGTCGCGCTGGTGCTGGTGCGGCTGCTGCTGATGCCCATGAAGCTGATCTTCAAGATCGGCATACACTCCGGGTGCGGCTTTCTGTGCCTGTGGCTGCTCAATTCCGTCGCGGGATTCACGGGGGCGTATTTCCCCATCAACGCCGTGACGGTGCTGGTGGCCGGATTTCTGGGACTGCCGGGAATCGGCGTCATGGCGCTGCTGGAAGTGCTGTCGATGTGAATTCAGCGTAGTACCGCCCTCCCCGGGAAGGGGAGGGCGGTGTACTTTATTTGTCCAGATGTACGTTCAGATGGGGATAGGTCATGGTGATGCCCTGTTCGTCGAAGACGTCCTTGACCCGCTGGGTCAGGGCAAAATACACGTCCCAGTAATCCTCGGTCTTCACCCAGACGCGGAGGGTGTAGGCAATGGCGCTGTCGCCGTAGCTGCTCACACAGGCGCTGGGGGCGGGGGTCAGGAGTACATTGTCCATGGTTCCGGCCTGCACCAGTGCGTCGATGACCTTCTGGGTGGGGGCATCGTAGGAGGCGGAGACGGGGATATCCACCCGGCGGGTGTCGGCGGCGGAGTAGTTGACGATCTGCGCCGCGACCACGGCGCTGTTGGGAATGGAAATGAGCTTGTTGTCAAAGGTGGCGAGGCGGGTGTAGGTCATGTTGATCTCCTGCACCGTGCCGGACTGCCCGGCGATCTCCACATAGTCGCCGGAGTGGAAGGGGTGGGTGGAAAGAATGGTGAAGCCGCCGATGACGTTGGTGAGCATATTTTGCAGCGACAGGGAAACGGCCAATGTCAGGACGCTTGCCAAAGCGACGATGCCGGTAACGTCAATGTCAAGGCTGGAGGCTACGCTCAGACCCAGCAGGATATACATGGCCACCTTGGCGAGAGACAGAATCAGGCTGTGGGCGGCCTTTTCCAGGTGGGATTTTTCCAGTCCTCTGCACAGCAGCTTTGTGACAATGCGGATGATGAGAATGCCGATGACCAGCACGAGAACGGCGTGGAGCACCTTATTCAGCGCGCCGGTTCCCAGAGCGGTAAAAAAATCTTTCAGCATGGAAAACAACTCCTTCAGTGTAACAATTGAATGACGTAATTATAAAACGGGAACGGGGAAATAGCAAGAAAAAATGTGGCGCAGAAGTTGGCAAAAGGCGCTTTTCCAAATGTTAATGGCATTTTAAGAAATAGACCTCTTTCATCTTAAAGAAGCCGGTGATATAATAAGAAAAAAAGATGACGAGAGGAAGGAAAACCACATGTACAATGTTCTGATTTGCGACGACCAGCCGGACATCGTCAACGCGCTGAAAATATACCTGACCCCCGAGGGGTACAATCTGTTCGAGGCGTTCACCGGCACCCAGGCGGTGGAGATCGCGAAAAACAACGACATTCACCTCATTCTGCTGGACGTGATGATGCCCGTGATGGACGGGATTACGGCGACCTCCAAGATCCGGGAATTTTCCAACGCGCCCATCATTCTGCTCACCGCAAAGTCCGAGACGGAGGACAAGGTGCTGGGGCTGAACGTGGGGGCGGACGACTATATCACCAAGCCCTTTGTGCCGGTGGAGGTACTGGCGCGGGTGCGTTCCCAGCTGCGCCGGTATGCCCAGCTGGGCAGCCGCCCGGAGGAGGGCAGCGGCAGCATCACCATCGGCGGCATCGTTCTGGACGACCGCACCAAAACCGTCACCGTGGAGGGGAAACCTGTGTCCCTCACGCCCACGGAGTATGCCATTCTGCACCTGCTGATGGCGAACCCCGGAAAGGTGTTCTCCACCAAGGTGCTGTATGAATCCGTCTGGCAGGAGGCGGCGCTGGGCAGCGAGGGCGCCGTGGCAGTGCATATCCGCCATCTGCGGGAGAAAATCGAGATCAACCCCTCGGAGCCGCGGTATCTGAAAGTCGTGTGGGGACAGGGCTATAAAATGGAAGGAGGAAAATAATTTGAAATACAATATTGTATTCAAATTCCTTGCCATCGCCCTGTGTGCCCTGATGCTTCTGGGAGCCGCCGGCAGCGCCGCCGCCATCATCGGCATGACGGAATCGGGACTGTACGACATCTCCGTGGAGGAGCTGCGGGATAGATACATCCGCTCGGACGGCGAATCCATGGCAGACCGCATCGCCGTGGACTATGCCGAAGCGAACCTGGGCGGCGTGCCGGAGGCGATCGCGGGGCCGACCGTGTACGATCTGGGGCCGTCGGGAAAGCCCGGCTGGCTTTACGGCGTGTTCAACCCGGCGCTGGCGGGCTACGTGCTGAAAGACGCGGAAGGAAATGTGCTGGAATCCGGCGGCGCGGAAAATCTGACGGACGCCGAATTTTATTCCTTCCCCGTCAGCGGCTCTTATAAATACGTCCTGTCCATCACGGAAAAGTCGGAGGCAACGCCTCAGGCGGACGCGAGCACCTATAACGCCATCCCGGAGGGCGGGGCATTGGTTCTCAGTCTCAGCATCGAAACGGAAGACTCCAGTGGGAGCGTGGATAGCGTCGAACCGATCGGTAATATCTACGACACCGGCAACGGCGTTCGCTTTGAGGCCAATCCATCGATGGGCGTGATAGATATTCCTGACGCGCCTACCACGTGCGTGACGTTCGTTGGTGTAGACGGCAGTGTCCTGTATCAGACCTACAACGACGTATCGGACTGCTTCTCGGAAAACGAATCCGGCTATCTGGTGTTCGACACAACCCGGGAGCTGAGCCAAAGCGAAGTCCTGATGGACGACGTTCCCACTGAGGGCGCAGATATATATAAGGTAACATTCTCCACGGAATCGGAGCTGGCAGGCGAGGGGGAACATACCTGCAGCGGCAGCAGCCCGGTGGGCGTGCTGAAACGCAATGACGCGGGCGTCCTGTATTTTCAGTCGGGCGACGCATTCTACCGGGACAATATGCCGCAGGATGCCGTCATCACCGCCGTGGAATTTCGGGACAAGGACGATTCCCTGATTTATAAGGCGGCGAACCCGTCAGGCGTGGGCGAATTTGAATGGAATGCCGACGGCAAAGCAGTCGTATTCCTGGTAACACCCAGCCTGACGCAGAAGGTGATGCCGGAGACCGAGACCGTTCCGGAGACCACCACAGAGACGGTGCCGGACACCACCGACGAAACCACCGTTACCATGGCAGCCCCCGAAATCACCGCCGAGACCGTCCCGGATACGACGGAGGAGACCGCCCCCCTCGAGACGCTGTCCGCGAACCCCACCAAGCCGGCGGTGACCGGCACGGCGCCCGAAGACGTGACCTTCACGGAGAGCGAGACCCGTACCATGGAATACTGGGACGATGACGCCCAGAAGACCATGGTGGTGGCGTACCGCTACGCGAAGCTCCCGGCCTACACCATGGAGCTGACGTTAGCCCCCGGCGCGTACCGCTTTGACGGCGGGTACGCTCTGCTTACCCAGCTGTGGAGCTGCCGTGACAGCCTGCTCTTCATCATGGGCGCGTGTCTGCTGCTGTTTGCCGTGCTGGCCGTGTATCTCTGCTGCGCGGCGGGCAGAAAGCCCGGCAGTGAGGAAGTCCATGCCGCGGGCTTCAACTGCATCCCCCTGGACATTTACCTTGCCGGGGGCGGGCTGATCGTCTTCGGCCTTTTCATGGTAATCGTCCAATTCTACGATGCCGCCGACCTGTTCAGCCAGAGCATTCAAACGGTCTGCGCCGGAGTGCTGATGGCGGGCTACGTCATGAGCCTGATTCTTGTGGGCTTCTGCTTTGCCTGTGCCGCCCAGTTCAAGACCCCCGGGGGCTACTGGTGGCGCAACAGCGTCTGCTGGCGCTGCATGAATCTGCTGGTGAAGTGCGTAAAGGGCTGCTTCTCCGGCTGCGGCTGGCTGCTGCGGAAGCTGCCCAAGGCGGCGGCTGTATTCTGGGACTTCCTGCTGATGCTTCTTACACCCCTGAGATGGCTGTGGAAGCAGATAAAGAAGACCTGTGCAAAAATCGGAAAATCCGTCAACCGGGTGTATTCCATGATGCCGCTGACATGGCAGTGGCTGCTGACGGGCTTCATCATGGTGATGCTCCTGTTCGCCGCCCTTGCGGGCAGATCGAATCTGATGGTGGTGCTGAGCCTGTGCGCCTGCGTGGCCGTGGTGCTGTATGGGGCGTACTGCTTCGGCATCCTGTTGGAAAGCGCCAAGCGCATGGGCAAGGGCGACCTGGACACCAAGGTGGACGACAAATATCTCACCGGCGCGTTCAAGAGCTTTGCCGGTGACCTGAACGATCTGGCCGGCGTTGCCGTAGTGGCGGCGCAGAAGCAACTAAAATCGGAGCGTATGAAAACAGAACTGATTACCAATGTTTCTCACGATATCAAAACGCCTTTGACTTCCATCATCAACTACGTGGACTTGCTGCAAAAGCCCCACACGCCGGAGGAGGAGAAGACCTATCTGGAAGTCCTCAACCGGCAGTCCCAGCGCTTAAAAAAGCTGATCGAGGATCTGATGGAAATGAGCAAGGCCAGCACGGGGAACCTGACGGCGGATATTACGAAGCTGGACGCGGTGGAATCCGTGAATCAGGCATTGGGCGAATTCGCCGACAAGCTGGAAAAAGCCCAGCTGACCCCCGTATTCCGCCATCCGGAAGAGTCTGTCGCCATGATGGCGGACGGAAGACTTGCGTGGCGGGTGCTGAGCAATCTCCTGAGCAACACCGTGAAATATGCCCTGCCCGGCACGCGGGTGTATATCGACGTGATGGCGCTGGAGGGGAAGGTCATCATTTCCCTGAAGAACATCTCCCGTGACGAGCTGAACGTGGACGCCGACGAGCTGATGGAGCGCTTTGTCCGGGGCGACGACTCCCGGAACACCGAGGGCAGCGGTCTGGGCCTGAACATTGCCAAGACCCTGATGGAGCTGCAGAAGGGGCAGTTACAGCTGCTGGTGGACGGTGACCTGTTCAAGGTAACGCTGATCTTCCCCGGAGCAACGGAATGAAATCCCGCGCCGCCCCGTTTGCCGAAGGAATAGGCGCAAAAAACAGGGAGATATTCCGGCATGAAGAAAAACTGTTCACAATTTTGTCGCTTTTTATTTTCATTTCCGTTATTGCCTGTTCAAAACCCAAAGGTATGGTAATACCAGAAAGGTTGCGGAAGCCGTGAGCCGCTCCCTTTCAACTCCGTAGATCCTCTTTTCTACCTCTCTTCTTTCCAAACCCTTTCGCGGAAACCCCGGTGCCATGCTGGCACCGGGGTTTTCCACCCCCCCTGGGCGGCGGAGGCCGCTTCGGGAGACCACAGGCGGCTGCAACAAAATTGTAACCTTTGAAAGAAAAAAGATATCGAAATCAGAGATTGTCATTTTTCGTAGCTGGTAAAAAACGAATTTTATGGTAAAATTTGGAGTAAATTTCTTAAGATAAGGGCAAATGTTTAAGAATGTTATAAAGTGTAAAGAATTCTGTTACATTTTGTAATTTTCCTATTGACATCCGGGAACGGATGTGATATCATGCAGACATGAAAGAGATGCCGGGTGCGGAAGCGGCGGAAAGCCTCCCCGATTGGCGACACCAAAGGTTCCAGAGCCGGCAGCATTTCTAAAACAACCAATTTTCTAGGAGGTTAGAAACTATGAAAAACACAATGAAGAAGCTGCTTAGCCTCGTATTGGTGGCTATGCTGCTGGTCTGCGCGGTTCCTTTCCAGGCGGCCGCTGCTGAAAATGCCGAAAACCTGACCGTCAAGACTTACGTTGACGGAAAGTACGTCACTGACAAGCATGTTTCCGTGAATCCCGGTGAGAGCCTGACCCTGACGAAGGAGCTGGCCGAGACTCTGGTTGAGGACAACAAGGAATTCGTCAAGTGGACGAACATGAAGGACGAAGAGACCACCGGCCCCATCAGCTATGACAACCTGAAGAAGGCAAATGCGAATGGCTACTACGTAAACCTGTACGTCAACAAGAAGGTCGAGGATACCCGCGTTGACGCGAAGGTTCCCGTTAAGATCTATGTTGACGGTTCTTACGCAAGAGACGGCGAGATCACCGTCCCCGTGGACGGCGCTGTGACGCTGACCAAGGAGCTGGGTCTGAAGCTGGTCAAGGAAGACAAGGAATTTGTCAAGTGGACTGGCGCTTCCGACAACGATGCTACCGGCGTCACCATCAAGTATGCCGGTATCGACGACGGCTACTTCCTGAAGCTGTTTGTCAACACCAAGAAGGCTGAAGAGCCTGTCAAGTATATCACTCTTAAGATTATTGACGACAAGGGCAACACGATTGCCAGAGAGTTCCAGGTCGAGCCTGTGAACGGTAAGTCCTCCGTTATCGACGACATCCTGAGCTACCGCTGGATGGGCAACTGGAAGGATTCCTATGAGTTCGTCACCGCCAAGAGCGATGACAAGGGCAACAACCTGTCCCTGTCCACCACAATCAATGCCGGCGACTCCCTGACCGTCACCCTGAAGGCCAAGAGCGGCAGCACCCCCGAGGGTGACACTGTCAGAGTGACCTTCTACGGCACCGACGGCAAGGCCGTTTCCACCTACAACGTGACCAGCGGCAGCAGCATTGACAGCAAGAAGGTTTCCGACGCTCAGAGCAAGGCCGATAACAAGACCGGCTACACCTTCAAGGGCTGGAAGATTGACAACAAGGGTGACCTCTACACCAGCGCTCAGGTTGCCAAGCTCGTCATCAAGGGCAACGTAGAATTCTACGCTTACCTCGAGAAGGACACCACCACTACCAACAACAAGTTCCCCTACAAGGTCTACCTGCACATCTTCAAGGACAACAAGGTCGACGATCCCGCCAAGACCATCAACATTACCGAGGGCATCGCTCTGGACGGCAAGGTCACTCTGGACGAGGTCAAGACCGTTGTGAAGAACTACTACACCGCCAAGACCAGCGACGGCATCAAGTATGACGGCATGTACATGGCCAAGGGCAACTGGGTCGGAAACTTTGTCAACGACACCCAGAAGTATGACACCATCTCCGACACCAACGAGCTCCGCAAGGAGAGCGAAGTCCACATCAACGTGATGATCACCAACGCCAACGCCAAGAGCACCACCAACGAGAAGGCCGATAAGACCAACCCCAAGACCGGTGATATGATCTTCATTCCCGTGATCTTCATGGTTGTCTCCGGCGCCGCCATTGCCGGTGTGTACTTCTACAACAAGAAGCGCAACGCCCGGTAATCGAGAATACGCTAAGCTAAAAAAATCCCGGCAGCCTCGGCTGCCGGGATTTTTTGCGGTGTGCGGGGCGATTTGCAGAAAAGATTTTGCCGAAAAAGTATTCCCATTTTCACAGATATGTGTTATAATCATTATATCCCCTAAATTTGGAAAGCAGGAGGAATATAACATGGACAACTACAACGGCAATACCTACGCACGGCAGGACACGGACATGTCCGTCGGCTCCTGGATCGGCACGCTGATCCTCTCGGCAATTCCCATCGTTGGTTTCATCTGCCTGATCGTCTGGGCGGTGAGCAGCTCTCCGGAGAAGCGCTCCCGGAAGAATTGGGCGATCGCCCAGTTTATCCTGACGCTGATCGTTGTGGCTTTCACCATTCTGGTGTACGCCATCACCGGCGGCGCTTTCCTGGCATATCTGCTGGACTAAGACAAATCCCCCAACCCGGATTTTCCCGGGTTGGGGGACATCTTTTTTGTTTCAGCACTGACGCATCAGGCGGATGTAGAATTCTACGGCCTTGGCGACGGTTTCCAGACGGATGCGCTCGTTGTTGCCGTGGATGGTCGACCGTTCCTCAGCGCTTAAGTCCATGGCGGAGAAGCGGTAAACGTGGTTGCTCAGGTCACGGTAGTGCCGCGAGTCGGAGCATTGCACCATCAGGTACGGCGAGACGATGCAGCCCGGCCATGTATTCGCCACGGCAGAGGCGACCTTCTCCCATGCGTCGCAGCCGGTTTCGGAGACGGGACTTGGCTCGAAGGATTCCAGAGACGTGATCTCCACGGCGGGGTCGTTGACGGTCTTTTCCAGATACGCCAGCGCGGAAGCGACGCTGTCGGCGGGATTCAGGCGGATGTTGGACACCATTTTTGCTTCGGGAGGAATTACATTCCGGGCGGAACTGCCCTCCATCTGAGTAAAGGCCACGGTGGTGCGCACCAGCGCGTTCATTTCACCGCCGCTCTTTTTGCCGAGAGCGTCAATGATCCAGCCGAAGCACCACATGTTGGCGAAGATCACCCGGTACAATGGCGTTGAATACCGTCCCAGCGTGTCGAACATCTGGGCGGCGGGGCCGTCGATGTGGGCCTTGAAGGGGTGATCCTCCACCCGCTTGCAGGCCGCCGCCAGAACGCCCACCGGGGTATGAGGCTTGGGTGCGGAAGCGTGGCCGCCGGCGGAGACGGTGCGGTACTGGGCGTTCAGCATACCTTTTTCCGCAATGCCGATGAGACCGCAGGGCTGCTTCACGCCGGGGAACACATTCTCCACCACGGCGCCGCCCTCGTCCACCACAATGGCAGGGTGGATGCCGTGCTCGGTGAAATACGCCACGATGTTGGGCGCACCCTGACCGTTGATCTCCTCACCGCCGGAGAAGGCAAAGTAAATGTCCTTTTCCGGCTGGAAGCCCTGACCGATAAGGCAATTGGCGGCGGAAAGAACGCCGTTGAAGGTGACCTTGGTGTCCAGCGTGCCGCGGCCCCAGAGAATGCCGTCCTCGATGACCCCGGCGAAGGGAGGCTTGTCCCACTTTTCCTCATTGACGGGCACCACGTCATAGTGCGCCATCATAACGGCAGGGTCGCCTTCCTGCTTGCCCGGCCACCGCAGCAGCAGCGCCCGGTCGGGAAGCTGCTGGAAGGTGCAGGTGCCGAACACGTTGGGGTAAAGTGTCGGCAGCAGAGAGATCAGCTTCTGAAATTCCCCCTCGTCCTCCAGAGAATGGTCGTTGTAGGACACGGTCTTGCAGCGAACCAGCTGGGCGAGGGAATCCACGGTGGCGTCCCGGTCAAAGGCGATTTCTTCCTTGGTGACTTCGGGCTGGGGCTTGGGACGGAAGCGGATGGTGCGGATGGCGACCACGGCGATGAATGCAACCAGAACGGCGAGAATCAGATATCCGATCATGTTTACAGAACTCCTCTCTTATAAAGCAGCCGGGAAACGGCAATGGTGAACAGCACGCTCACCGGCACCATAATGCCCACGGTACCGGCGTTCAGGGCGGGGACGAAAATGAACAGAACCAGCATCAGCACCACCGGCGCGACGGCGATCTTCCAGTTCCGGCTGACGAAGGCTACGCCCAGTCCGCCGAACAGGGCGGGCAGCATCTGGGCAAAGGCCGGCTCCAGCACCGGCGCTTCCAGAACGGGGGTCAGGGGGACAATCAGAATGACGCCGATGATAATAATGACGGTGGTGACGATGGAAGAGGTGGCGATGGCGATGGTGGAGATGACCTCGCCCTCCTCGGAGTTGGCGCTGACGTTGTTCTGCTCCAGAGCGTTGATGGCGCAGGGAAGCTTCAGGTTGGAGATGTTGCCGGTGACAAAGCTGAGGTAGGAGCCGCCCGCGCCCAGCATGGGAACGAAGGTTATTGTCTCAATGACGCCCACCGCCCAATACATGGGCGCGGTGGCGATCAGACCCACCACCAGCGCGCCCCAGTCCGGGGCGGCGCCAAACAGGGCGGCCACCGTCAGGGGGAAGGCCAGCAGCAAAATCATCACGGAAATGTTCCAGATGGTGCCGCTGCGGTGAACGGAGTCGATGTAGCTAAGCTGCTTTTTCATATCGGCACCTCCTTAACCCAGCCACGCGGTGAGGGGAATGGCGGAAGCCATGCCCAGCACCAGAGAAATGGGCAGCGCGTAATCGTTGACCCAGCTCCACTTGAATTTCTTCATGAGCAGCCCGCAGACCACCATGATCGCAGCGGATACCGCCATGACGCATACCGGCACAAGCCCGGAGGTGGCGGCGTAATCCCCCGGCGTCCACAGGCGGGAGAAATCGCAGAACACATAGCCCAGAAATGCGGAGATCATGCCGATAAACATGGCATTCTGGAAAATATCCGCCCATTTGGCGTCCCGGTTTTCCAGAACGGTCATGCCCCGCAGCAGCTTCTTGCCGATGACAGGCACCAGCCAGATGCCCACCATGATGGACAGGGTCATCACCAGCGCGATGTTGACGTATTGCTGGGCGGTCAGGGAGCTGATTTTGCCAAGCTCTAAGCCCATGGCGCTGACGGCGTTGGATGCCGCGATGGCCTCATAGCTCAATGAGCCGACTACGCTAAGCCGCAGCCAGGGCAGGGGAATACCCAGACTTTTGCTTAGGGTGATGACGCTGATGACGATGGACACGGCCGGGGCGATGGTGAACAGCGCGGCGGTTTTGATGGTTTTTTTGATTTTGGCCTGATCCATGCCGATTTCCTTACTGCGGCGCAGAGCCTTAATAAGGAAGAAAACCGATTGAGCCAGAACCACGGCAATCAGAATTCCGGCAAGCAGGTAAAGCACCGGATGGTTGACGCTGAATTCCATGGAAACACCTCCGAAAAAACAGATACGTTCATTATAGCACGGCGCCGTTCCCGAAACAAGAAGCAATCCCGCGAAAGAGAAGATTTTCCCGCGAAATGGCCTTGCTATTTCCCGTCGGATAGGGTAAAATGGTGGAAAGTTTTTGGGAAAGAGGCAACGGAAATGACAAAAGCGGCGTTTGATAACGATAAATACCTGCAAATGCAGTCCGCCCACATCCGGGAGCGCATTGCCCAGTTCGGCGGCAAGCTGTATCTGGAATTCGGCGGCAAGCTCTATGACGACAACCATGCTTCCCGCGTCCTGCCGGGCTTCCAGCCGGACAGCAAGCTGCGGATGCTGCTGCAGCTGAAGGAGCAGGTGGAGATGGTCATTGCCATCAACGCCGACGATATCGAAAAGAATAAGGTTCGGGGCGATCTTGGCATCACCTATGACCGGGACGTCATTCGCCTGATCGACATTTTCCGGGGCTTCGGCCTGTACGTTTCCAGCGTGGTGCTGACCCGCTTCCATGAACAGGCGCTGGCAAAGGCGTTCCAGTCTCGCTTGGAAGGGCTGGGCATCCGGGTCTATCACCATTTTGAGATTCCGGGCTACCCCTCTGACACCGGCTACATCGTCAGCCCCGACGGCTTCGGGAAAAATGACTACATTGAGACGACCCGGTCGCTGGTGGTGGTCACGGCTCCCGGCCCCGGCAGCGGAAAGCTGGCGACCTGCCTGAGCCAGCTGTATCACGAGCATATCCGGGGCAACACGGCGGGCTACGCCAAATTCGAGACTTTCCCCATCTGGAACGTGCCGCTGAACCACCCGGTGAACCTTGCCTACGAGGCCGCCACGGCGGACTTGAACGACGTGAACATGATCGACCCCTTCCATCTGGAAGCCTACGGGGTCACCACCGTCAACTACAACCGGGACGTGGAGGCATTCCCTGTGCTGGTGGCGATTTTTGAGAAGATTCTGGGGCATTGCCCCTACAAATCCCCCACGGATATGGGCGTGAATATGGTGGGCAACTGCATCGTGGATGACGAAGCCGTCCGGTTCGCCTCCCGACAGGAGATCATCCGCAGATACTACGTGGCCATGTGCGAGCAGAAGCAGGGCAAGGGCAGCGACGAAACGGTGCGCAAGCTGGAGCTGCTGATGAAAAAGGCCGGTGTGACCCCGGCGGAACGGAAGGTGGTCGCCCCTGCCCTGCAGCGGGCGGAGCAGACCGGCGCGCCTGCCGCCGCCATGGAACTGCCCGACGGTACCATCGTCACCGGCAAGACCTCCGACCTTCTGGGTGCGTCCTCGGCGCTGCTGCTGAACGCGCTGAAAAAGCTGGCGGGTATGCGGGACAGCCTGCACCTGATTTCCCCGGTGGTGCTTGACCCCATCCAGCACCTGAAGGTTGACCACTTAGGCAACCGCAATCCCCGTCTCCACACCGACGAGACGCTGATCGCCCTGTCCATCTGCGCCGCCACCAACCCCATGGCGGAACTGGCCATGGAGCAGCTGGACAAGCTGCGGGGCTGCGAGGTACATTCCTCGGTGATCTTGTCCCCGGTGGATGAAAAGACCTTCAAGCGTCTGGGCGTCAACCTGACCTGCGAGCCGAGATATAAGGGATAAATAAAAATGCAGAATGCCGAAACAACGGCATTCTGCATTTTTTGTGGGATAAAGATTAGGCTCTCTGCTCGCAGTAGACACACCTGTGGATGTCCGCGGCCTTGTCGGTGCAGCGGAACAGTTGGGGCAGCTCCTGCTCGGTCTGGGTGATGCACTTGGGGTTGCGGCAGACGCGGTCGTATTCCAGACCGCTAACGTCGATGGCTTCTTTTGCGGGATTCCGGGCGGCTTCGTCCAGAAGCTTCAGGATGAGCGCCATGCGCATGTACTTGCCGTTCAGCGCCTGACGGAAATAGGCGGCTCTCGGGTCGTCGTCCACCTTGACGCTGATCTCATTGACCCGGGGCAGGGGGTGCAGGACGCACATTTTTCCTTTCGCAAGTTTCATTTTCTCGGCATCGAGGACGTAGCTGTCCTTGAGCCGCTCGTATTCCCATGGGTCGTCGAAGCGCTCCCGCTGGATGCGGGTCATGTACAGCACGTCAAGCTTGGGCATGGCTTCCTCCAGAGAGGACACTTCCGTGTAGGGGATTCCCTGATTTTCAAAAACATTATACCGAATAAAACCGGGGATTTTCAATTCCTCCGGGGAAATCAGAACAAATTGAATGCCTTTGTAGCGGCTCATGGCCTCAATCAGGGAGTGGACAGTCCGGCCGTATTTCAGGTCGCCGCACAGACCGATGGTGAGGTTGTCCAGCCGCCCCATTTCCCGGGAAATGGTCAGCAGGTCGGCAAGGGTCTGGGTGGGGTGATTGTGGCCGCCGTCTCCGGCGTTGATGACGGGGATAGAGGCCGCCTGACTTGCCACATAGGGTGCGCCCTCTTTGGGGTGGCGCATGGCGATGATGTCGGCGTAGCAGCTGACGATTTTGGCGGTATCCGCCACGCTTTCACCCTTGGAGGCGGAGGAAGAGCTGGCCTCGCTGAAGCCGATGACGCTGCCGCCCAGCTCCAGCATCGCGGCCTCAAAGCTCAGGCGGGTGCGGGTGGAGGGCTCGAAGAACAGCGTCGCCAGCTTCTTGTGGGCGCATCTGTCCCAGTAGTTTTCCGGGTGGGCAATGATGTCCTTGGCGGTGGCGATCAGCCCATCCAACTCGTCTACGCCTAAATCCAGAATGCTGTTCAGACTTCTCATGCGTTCGCTCCATTCACGGCAAGATAATTTCTGATCCGCGCCACGTTCTCGGCGTTGGCGGGATTTTCTTCCAGATAGGCGATGATGTCATACACATCCACCACGGAGTAGACGGGGAAGCCAAATTCCTCTTCCACTTCCTCCATGGCCAGCTTTTCGCCCTTGCCCCGCTCCTTGCGGTCAACCATGATGAAGGTGGCGGCGACCTTGACACCCTCCAGACGGCTTAAGATAGCCATGCTTTCCCGGATGGCAGTTCCGGCGGTGATGACGTCCTCCACGATGACCACGTCCTCACCGGCCTTGGGGACGTAGCCCACGAACACGCCGCCCTCGCCGTGATCCTTAGCTTCCTTGCGATTGAAGAAGAAGGGAACGTCCAGCCCGTCCCGACTCAGGGCAACGGCGGCGGACACGGCGATGGAAATGCCCTTGTAGGCGGGGCCATAGAGGACGGCCTTCCGCTGCCCCAGCTTTTCCCGGTAGGCGCGGGCGTAGAATTCGCCCAGAGTCGCAATTTCCTTACCGGTTTTGATCTCCCCGGCGTTGATGAAATAGGGGATTTTCCGGCCGGATTTGGCGGTGAAATCGCCGAATTTCAGCACACCGGCCTTTTCCAGAAACTGAATGAATTCTCTTTTGTAGCTTTCCAAAATGCTTCCTCCTTATTTCAGTCGCAGAATTCCGCCACGCAGCGTTCATAAGCGGCCACGGGGTCGGCGGCGGCCGTGATGGGACGGCCGACCACGATGTAGTCCGAGCCGATGGCCTTGGCGGCGGCTGGGGTCATCACCCGCTTCTGGTCGCCTACGTCTCCGTCGGCGAAGCGGACGCCGGGGGTCACGGTGAGAAAGCGCTGACCGCAGCGCTCATGCACCTTCCCCGCTTCCAGAGGAGAGCAGACCACGCCGTCCAAACCCGCGTTTTTCGCGGTCTCGGCGTAGTGCATGACCACTTCGTCAATGGGTTCATGAATGAGCAGGTCGGACTCCATGGCCGCCTGATCGGTGGAGGTCAGCTGGGTCACGGCGATCAGCAGGGGACGGGTGCCGTCCTCCCGGGTCAGACCTTCCAGCGCGGCCTTCATCATGGCGGTGGTACCGGCGGCGTGGAGGTTGGTGATGTCCACGTCCAGATTCCGCAGGACGGACATGGCTTTTTTCACGGTGTTGGGAATGTCGTGGAGCTTTAAGTCCAGAAAAATCTTGTGCCCCCGGGCTTTGATCTCCCGGACGATGGCGGGGCCTTCCGCGTAGTACAGCTCCATGCCGATCTTCACGAAGGGCTTGCGGCCGGTGAATTTGTCCAGAAAAGCGAAGGTCGCCTCGGCGGATGAAAAATCGCAGGCTACAATGACGTCCTTACCCATTTACTTTGCACCTCCAATAATGTCTTTCAGGTTCTCAATTTTGTATTTTTCCATGACGGTGGGAAGCTCCCGGATGATGTCCCGGCAGACGTAAGGGTTTACGAGGTTGGCCGCGCCCACCTCTACGGCGGTAGCGCCTGCCAGCATCATTTCCACCACGTCCTCGGCACTGCTGACGCCGCCCATGCCCACCACGGGGATTTTCACTGCGCCCGCGACCTGATAGACCATGCGAAGCGCTACCGGGAAGATGGCGGGGCCGGAAAAACCGCCCATTTTGTTGGCAATGACCGGCCTGCGGGTGCGCAGATCAATGCGCATACCTAGCATCGTGTTGATCAGGCTGATGCCGTCCGCCCCCGCGTCCTCGCAGGCTTTGGCAATGGACACAATGTCGGTGACGTTGGGGGAGAGCTTGACGATAACAGGCTTTTTCGTGACCTTTTTCACCGCTGCCGTCACCTCTGCGGCGGCTTCCGGGCAGGTGCCGAAGCTCATGCCGCCGCCGTGAACGTTGGGGCAGCTGACGTTGACCTCCAGCCAGCCCACCTGTTCCTCTTTGTCCAGCCGCTCGCAGGTGTAGGCGTAATCCGCCACAGAAAAGCCGGAGACGTTGGCCATGACGGGCTTGTGGAAGCACTGTTTCAGCTTCGGGAGTTCTTCGGATATGACTTTGTCCACGCCGGGATTTTGCAGCCCCACGGCGTTGATCATGCCGCCGGTACACTCGGCGATGCGGGGCGTGGGATTTCCAAAACGGGGTTCTTTCGTGGTTCCCTTGAAGGAGAAGGTGCCAAGGCAGTTAATGTCGTACAGTTCGGCAAACTCATAGCCGTAGCCAAAGGTGCCGGAGGCGGGGATGACCGGGTTGTCCAGCTCGATGCCGCAGAGATTGACGCTCAGGCTTCCCATAGAATTTCCTCCTTCCGCATGACGGGGCCGTCCTTGCAGATGCGCTTGTATCCTGTGAGGGTCTTGCAGGAGCAGCCCATGCAGGCGCCGAAGCCGCAGCCCATCCGTTCCTCGAAGCTCATCTGGCCGGAGGTGCGGGTGGCTTTATACACCGCCTTGAGCATCGGCTCCGGGCCGCAGGTGTAGAAATAGGAATAATTAAGATCGTTCAGGGGCGTGGTGGCGAAGCCCTTGACGCCATAGCTTCCGTCGGCGGTGGCGACGATCACCCGGCAGCCCAGCGCCCGGAATTCGGCTTCATAGAACACTTCCGTTTGGGTGTTGAAGCCCAGAATCACCGTTACCTGCTTGCCCATGGCAAGCAGCCGTTTTGCAAGGTAGTACAGCGGCGGGACGCCCACGCCGCCGCCCAGTAAGACGGGGCTGTTCCCGGCGGGGGTGAGGTCGTAGCCGTTGCCAAGGCCGGTCAGGATGTCCAGCTTCTCCCCGGGAACCATCCGGGAGAGGATTTCCGTACCCTTGCCCACCACCTTGTAGACGATGGTGAGGGTATCCCCGTCATAGTCGCACACGGAAATGGGACGGCGGAGGAATTTCCCGGTGATTTGAATGTTGACAAACTGCCCCGGGGCGGTAATGGCGGAGGTGTCGCCGGAAAGCACCATTTTGTAGACGCAGTCCGTCAGCGGGGTATTGGAAAGAATCGTGAAAATGCTCTGTTTCATGGTCGCTCCTTCCGGAAAATGGATTGTACATCGTGTGTATGCGTAGAGAATCGAGCTGCCCACCCAATGGTGTTGGTCATGGGACGCAGGGAGAAACGCATTGCCTGCGGGCGCTGCCCGCTCAGGCGTCGATGGTGGAGATGGTCAGCGTGGTTTCTTCCAGCACATCCAGCAGAACCCGGATGGTGTCCAGCGCGGTAAACAGCGTCACGTTATGCTCCGTGGCAATCCGGCGGATTTTTATGCCGTCCCGGCCGCTGGAGCCGGGGTCACGGGTGTTGATGACGTAGGCAATGTGTCCCTGACGCAGGGCGTTGGGGATTTCGTCGCTGCCGTCGCTGATCTTGCCCAGAACGTGGGTGCGGATGCCGTTTTCCTTCAGGAATGTGGCAGTTCCGGCGGTGGCCTCGATGTTGAAGCCCAGACGGTAGAACCGGCGGATCAGGGGCAGCGCTTCCTCCTTGTCCCGGTCGGCGATGGTGGCAAGGACGGTGCCGTAGTTCTGCAGCTTCATGCCGGAGGCCTGCAGCGCCTTGTACAGGGCGCGGGTCATGGTGCGGTCATAGCCGATGGCCTCGCCGGTGGACTTCATTTCGGGAGTCAGATAGGCGTCCAGACCGCGAATTTTATTGAAGGAGAACACCGGCGCTTTGACGTACCAGCGCTCCTTTTCGGCGGGGTAGATGTCGAAGAAGCCCTGCTCCTTCAGGCTCAGACCCAGAATCACGTCGGTGGCAATGTCCGCCAGGCTGTAGCCCGTGGCCTTGCTCAGGAAGGGCACCGTGCGGGAGGAACGGGGGTTGACCTCGATGACGGACACGTTGTCCTCCGGGTCGACGATGAACTGCACGTTGAACAGGCCGACAATGCCGATGCCCAGACCCAGCTTCTTGGCGTATTGCAGAATGATGCCCTTGACCTTGTCGGAGATGGAGAAGGAGGGGTAGACGGAGATGGAGTCGCCGGAGTGGACGCCGGTGCGCTCCACCAGCTCCATAATGCCGGGGACGAACACGTCCCGCCCGTCGCAGATGGCGTCGATCTCCACTTCCCGACCCTGAATGTACTTGTCCACCAGAACGGGCTTGTCCTCGTCGATTTCCACGGCGCTTTTCAGGTAGCGGCGCAGCTGGCTCTCGTTCGCCACGATCTGCATGGCGCGGCCGCCCAGCACGAAGCTGGGACGCACCAGCACGGGGTAGCCGATCTCGTTTGCCGCCGCGAGACCGTCCTCGATTTTGGTGACGGCTCTGCCCTTGGGCTGGGGGATGTTCAGCTCCTTCAGGAGCTTTTCAAAGGCGTCCCGGTTTTCGGCTCTGTCGATGGCCTCGCAGCCGGTGCCGATGATCTTCACGCCCCGGTCATGGAGGGGCTGGGCCAGATTGATGGCGGTCTGACCGCCCAGAGACGCGATCACGCCGTCGGGCTTTTCAAAGTCGATGATGTTCATCACATCCTCGGGGGTCAGAGGCTCGAAGTACAGCTTGTCGGCGGTGGTGTAGTCGGTGGAGACGGTCTCGGGGTTGTTGTTGATGATGATGGCCTCGTAGCCCGCCTTCTTGATGGTCATGACGGCGTGGACGGTGGAGTAGTCGAATTCCACGCCCTGACCGATGCGGATGGGGCCTGCGCCCAGCACCACGATCTTCTTTTTGTTTGTCAGCCGGGAGACGTTCCCGCCGGTGTAGGAGGAGTAGAAGTAGGGGATATACGCGCCGGTGTGGCAGGTGTCCACCATACGGAAGGCCGGGAACATACCGTGTTCTCTGCGGAAATCGGACACGTCCGTCTCGGAGCATTTCCAGAGCCTGCTCACATATTTATCGCTGAAGCCCATCTTCTTCGCGTCCAGAAGGGCTTCCGGCTCTTTGACGTGGAGCTTCAGGTATTCTTCCATATCCACAATGCGCTTGATGGCGTTCAGGAAATACACGTCAATGGCGGTGATCTCATGAATCTGCTCCACGGTGACACCCCGGTAGACCATTTCCGCAATGGCGAAGATGTTGTCGGAGCGGAACACGCTGATATAGTCCAGCAGCTCCTCCGTGGTCATGTCGTCGAATTTGTGATGGTAGATGTGGTTCGCGCCTACCTCCAGAGAGCGGATGCCCTTGAGCAGGGATTCCTCCAGATTGGAGCCGATGCCCATGACCTCGCCGGTGGCCATCATCTGGGTACCCAGAATGTTGATGGCGGAGGTGAACTTGTCGAAGGGGAACCGGGGCAGCTTGGTGATGACGTAGTCCAGCTTCGGCTCAAAGGCGGCGTTGGTGTTGGCAATTTTGATGTCCTCCAGCGCCATGCCCACGGCGATTTTCGCGGTGACCCGGGCAATGGGGTAGCCGGAGGCCTTGGAGGCCAGCGCGGAGGAACGGGAGACCCGGGGATTGACCTCAATGAGATAGTATCTGGAGGAATTGGGGTCAAGGGCAAACTGGACGTTGCAGCCGCCCTCCACCTTCAGCGCCCGGATGATTTTGATGGCGGAGTCGTTGAGCATCTTCATGTCGTGGTCGCTGAGGGTCATGATGGGGGCGACCACCATGCTGTCGCCGGTGTGGACGCCCACGGGGTCGATGTTCTCCATGCCGCAGATGGTGATGGCGTGGTCACCCGAATCCCGCATGACCTCGAATTCGATCTCCTTGTAGCCCTTGACGGACTTTTCCACCAGAACCTGATGAACAGGGGAGAGGGCAAAGGCGTTGAGACCAATCTCCACCAGCTCGTCTTCATTGTAAGCAAAGCCGCCGCCGGTGCCGCCCAGAGTAAAGGCGGGGCGAAGCACCACGGGGTAGCCGATGCGCTTGGCGGCCTCCTTGGCCTCCTCCAGGGAGTAGGAAATTTCGGAGGGGATGACCGGCTCGCCGATGGACTGGCACAGCTCCTTGAAAAGCTCACGATCTTCGGCACGCTCGATGGACTCGCTGGAGGTGCCCAGCAGCCTGACCCGGCATTCCCGCAAAATGCCCTTCTTTTCCAGCTGCATGGCCAGATTCAGACCCGTCTGACCGCCGATGCCGGGGATGATGGCGTCGGGACGCTCGTAGCGGATGATCTTGGCGATATATTCCAGCGTCAGCGGCTCCATGTAGACCTTGTCGGCGATGATGGTGTCGGTCATGATGGTGGCGGGGTTGGAGTTGCACAGCACCACCTCGTAGCCCTCTTCTTTCAGGGCAAGACAGGCCTGCGTCCCGGCGTAGTCAAACTCAGCAGCCTGACCGATGACGATGGGGCCGGAGCCAATGATGAGAATTTTCTTGATGTCGGTTCTTTTTGCCATGGTGTTTCTCCTCTCGTTATTTGGCAGTATGGGTTTCCGGAGCGGCGTATACCAGCTTTCCGTCACAGATGGTGGCGATGCACTTTCCATTGACCTGCCAGCCCGCGAAGGGCGTGGCTCTGCCCTTGGAAAGAAAGTCCTTCGGGTCGATGGCGTATGCGGCGTTCAAGTCCCAGATGCTGTAGTCTGTCCCCAGAGGAAGACCGAAGCGTCTGCGGGGATTGACGCACAAAAGCTCCAATAGTTTGTTCAGGCTTAGAATGCCCGGTTTTACCAGACAGGTATACAAAATCGGAAAAGCGGTCTCAATGCCCACAATGCCGAAGGCGCTTTTTTCCAGGCCGCAGGATTTTTCCTCGGCGGAGTGGGGGGCGTGGTCGGTGGCGATCATGTCGATGGTGCCGTCCAGAATTCCATGAATCAGGGCCTCCCGGTCTTCCTTTTCTCGCAGGGGCGGGTTCATTTTGAAACGGCCGTCCTCCTGCAGGTCGCTGTCGTCCATCACCAGATAGTGGGGGCCGGTCTCGCAGGTCACGTCCAGTCCCTCGGCCTTGGCCTTGCGGATGAGCGCCACGCTTTCCTTGGCGGAGACGTGGCAGACGTGGTAGGCACAGCCGGTTTCTTTTACCAGCTGCAAATCCCGGGCAATTTGCCCCCATTCGCTTTCGGAGCAGATGCCCCGATGGCCATGGGCTTTGGCATAATCACCGTCGTGGATGTACCCGCCCCGCAAGAGCGAGTTGACCTCGCAGTGGGCGACAATGGGCTTCCCGAGGGCTTTTGCACGGAGCATGGCCTGCCGCATCAGGTCGTCACTCTGCACGCCCCGGCCGTCGTCGGAAAACCCCACTACGTCGGGCGCCATGCCCTCCAGGTCGGAAAGCGCTTCGCCCTGTTCGCCGATTGTGATGGCACCGTAGGGGTAGACGTGAATGCAGGCGGTTTCCTCGATGAGACGGCGCTGAACCCCAAGATTCTCCACACTGTCCGGCACCGGGTTCAGGTTGGGCATGGTGCAGACCGCGGTATAGCCGCCCCGGGCGGCTGCCCGGCTGCCTGTGGCGATGGTCTCCTTATAAGAAAAACCCGGCTCTCTGAAATGCACATGCACGTCACAAAAGCCGGGAAAAATAACATATTCAGAAGAATCGAACCCGGAAAGACCGGGGGCGAAAAGGGAGAAACAAACCCCTTCGGAAAATACGGACCCCAAAGAAGCAGCGTAAACCTTGGCTTTCGTCATATCCGTCATGCTGATCTCCTTTCTCATAAAAAACGCCCTGCCGGAAAAGCGGCAAGACGGGCGGGATGAGCCGCTGAACTTATCCGTTAAATTATAGCATGGGCAGAAGTGGTTGTCAATTGGGAAAAATGGACATGGATACACCCGAAAACGGCGGGGCTTTTGGGCATAGGGGCGCGATTGAACTGCCCCCTTGTCTCTTTCTGGGAGAGGCGGTTGAGCGAAGCGAAGACGGAGAGGGAAAAAGCCCTCTCAGTCACCTTCGGTGACGGCTCTCCCAGAGGGAGAGCCAAGGGGTGTACCCTGTTTTATTTTTCTTCGCCTTCCGGGAGGACTCCCGATTCCTTGAGCCTGTCCAGCGCCGTCCGGTAGCCGCCGCCGTAGAGCAGGCACCGGTTGACCCGGCTGATGGTGGCCGAGCTGGCGCCGGTGGATTCCGAGACCTCAATATAGTTTTCGCCCCCGTCCAGCAGGCAGGCGACCCGGAACCGCTGGGACATGGCCTGCAATTCCTTGATGGTGGCCACGTCCTCAAAAAACAGGCGGCAGTCCTCCACCGTCCGCAGGGACAGAATGGCCTCGAAAAACAGATCTTCACCGGGATGTCGAACGATATCCATAACACGGAGTCCTTTCTTCTGGGGTGCTTTCCTATACTTTACCACTTTACCATATTGAATACAAGTCCCTTTTGGAGTTTTTCGCAGGAAAAAGGGGGGAAGAAGGGGCGGTTTTTGTGGGTTCCTCTGAAAAAGACAAATGTCCCTGTATGAGATACTTTTTTCCGCGCCAAATGCTTGACTTGCGCCTCCTGCGGTGCTAGAATTGGGAAATAAAATTTCAGAGAGGTGTTTACAATGGAAAGAAAAGATATTGACTGGGGCAATCTGGGATTTGGCTACGTCCAGACCGACATGCGCTATGTCTCCAATTTCCGAAACGGCCAGTGGGATGACGGCTGCCTGACCGATCAGGCCACCATTACCATGAGCGAGTGCGCCTGCGTTCTGCAATACGCCCAGACCTGCTTTGAGGGGCTGAAAGCCTACACCACCGAGGATGGACGCATCGTCTGCTTCCGCCCTGACCTGAACGCCCAGCGGATGGCCAGTTCCTGCCGCCGCCTGAAAATGCCCGTGTTCCCCGAGGACAGGTTCGTGCAGGCCGTAGTGGAGACCGTCCGCGCAAACTCCCAGTGGGTGCCGCCCTACGGCTCCGGCGCGACGCTGTACGTCCGTCCGTTCATGTTCGGCAGCGACGCCATCATCGGCGTCAAGCCCGCGACGGAGTATCAGTTCCGGGTGTTCGTCACCCCGGTCGGCCCCTATTTCAAGGGCGGCATCAAGCCCCTGAAGCTGCGCATCTCCGATCTTGACCGGGCGGCGCCCAAGGGCACCGGCGACGTCAAGGCGGGCTTAAACTACGCCATGAGCCTTTACAACATTGTGGATGCCCACGAGAAGGGCTTTGACGAGAACGTCTACGTGGACTCCGCCACCCGCACCCACATTGAGGAGACCGGCGGCGCCAACGTGATCTTTGTCACCAAGGACGGCAAGCTGGTCACCCCCAAGTCCGACACCATTCTCCCCTCCATCACCCGGCGCAGCCTGCTGCAGGTGGCGAAGGATTATCTCGGCATGGAGGTGGAGGAGCGCCCCGTGGAGTTGGCAGAGATCGGCGAATTTGCCGAGTGCGGCCTGTGCGGCACGGCGGCGGTCATCTCCCCTGTGGGCACCATTGTGGATCACGGCAAGGAAATTCACTACGTGGGTATGGGCCCCACCATCCAGAAGCTTTACGATACCCTCACCGGCATCCAGATGGGTCGCCTGGAAGCCCCCAAAGGCTGGATCCGGATCATCGAGTAATGTACAATGTTCAAAAAAGGCAAGCCGTTTTTCGGCTTGCCTTTTTTGCACGGAATTACGCGAGAATAGGCTTCAAAGCGTCGGCGAGAACCTTTTCCTGTGCTTCGGCTTCCGCCAGATCCTTGCCCAGAGTGGTGAAATAGGTCTTGATCTTCGGCTCGGTGCCGGAGGGGCGGACGATGACCGTCGCGCCGCCTTCCAGATTGTACACCAGCACATTGGCGGCGGGCAGGCCGGTCTGAGCGGTGTTCTGGTAGTCGGTGATTTTGGTCACTTTGTAGCCGCCAATCTCTACAGGGGGCTTCTCCCGCAGAGAGGCCATGATACCGGCCATCTTGTCCATGCCGGACAGGCCGGGGAACTCAAAGGAGTTCACCTTGTTCAGATACCGGCCGTACTTGGCGTAAATGGCCTCCAGCCGCGCCTTGATGGACGAGCCGATGGAACGGTAGTAGGCTGCCATTTCACAGATCAGCATGGAGCCAATGATGGCGTCCTTGTCCCGGACGTAAGGGCCTGCAAGGTAGCCGTAGGATTCCTCGAAGCCCAGAATGAAGCGATCCACCTCACCGGCGGCCTCCAGCTTGGCAATCTGGTCGCCAATCCACTTGAAGCCGGTGAGAACGTTGCGCATTTCCACGCCGTAATCCGCGGCCACGATGTCCGCGAGGGGGGTGGAGACCAGAGACTTTACCGCCACGGGGCGCTTGGGCATGGTGCCCTTTTCAATGCGGCCCTGACAGATGTAATCCAGCAGCAGCACGCCCACCTCGTTGCCGGAGACCAGCTCATAGGAGCCGTCGGGGCAACGGATGGCAATGCCAACCCGGTCGGCGTCGGGGTCGGTGGCCAGCATCAGATCGGCGCCGGTCTTCTCGGCCAGCTCCAGACCAAGCCGCAGTGCCTCGAAAATCTCCGGGTTGGGATAGGGGCAGGTGGGGAAGTTGCCGTCGGGGTACTGCTGCTCGGGGACAATGGTGATGTCGTCAATGCCGATGTCATGAAGCACCCGGGTGACCGGCACCAGACCGGAGCCGTTCAGGGGGGAGTACACCAGCTTCAGTCCGGCGGTTTTGCAGATGCCGGGGCGGACGGCGCAGGCTTCAATGGCGCTGTACAGCGCTTCCTTGCAGTCGTCACCCACATATTCGATCAGACCCTGGGCGATGCCGTCTTCAAAGGCCATCATCTTCGCGCCGGTGAGAATGTCGGTTTTCTGAATTTCCGCGTATACCACGGCGGCGGCATCGTCCGTCATCTGGCAGCCGTCGGGGCCGTAGGCCTTGAAGCCATTGTATTTGGCGGGGTTGTGGGAGGCGGTGATCATGATGCCGGCATTCGCCTTGTAGTACCGGGTGGCAAAGGACAGGGCGGGGACAGGCATCAGCGCGTCGTAAATCCGCACCCGAATGCCGTTGGCAGCCAGAACGCAGGCGGCGTTTCTGGCAAATACGTCGGAATTGATGCGGCTGTCATAGGAAATGGCGACCAGCTGGCTGCCGCCCTGGGTCTTGACCCAGTTCGCCAGTCCCTGGGTGGCCTGCCGGACAACGTAAATATTCATCCGGTTGCTGCCCGCACCCAGAATGCCCCGCAGACCGGCGGTGCCAAATTTCAGCGCCACAGCAAAGCGCTCCTTGATCTCATTGTCCTGTCCCTCGATTTTCCTCAGTTCGTCGGTGAGGGCGGGATCTTCCAGATCAGCGCTCAGCCAGCGCTTATAATCATCTATGTACATCGTTATCACCTTTTCTTCATATAAATGCACGTATAATATAGTTCATCAGGCAGAAAAAGTCAATGCCGGAGTGGGGGCAGCCGCGTTATGGGGGCAAAAAATGGGAGGCGACGGAAATCCGTCGCCTCCCTTGCGTATTTCAGAAATGTTTTCTCTTGCGGTCGTAGACGCTTACAGCAGCCGCGCCGCAGAAGGAGAACAGCAGCACGCTGCCAAGAACCATGACGATCTCGCTGTCGCCGGTCTTGGGAACGTTGTCCTTGCCGTTCTTCACGGACTTCCACTGAGCGACATAGGTCACGTCCTTGGTCACGGTGTCGGTGACCTTGGGGGACCAACCGGTGAAGGTGTAGCCGCTGCGCTTGGGCTTGCCATCGAACTTGGGGGTGTCGGTGCCAGTTTCAAGATCCTTGTAGACCTGATCCTTGAACGCCTTGCCCTTCACGCCGTCGGTGTAGGTAACGGTGTAGAGTTCTTCCCACTGGGCGGTGTAGGTCACGTTCTCGGTCACGGTCTCGGAAACCTCGGGTTCCCAACCGGCGAACTTGTAGCCCTTACGAGTGGGAGTACCATTAAACTCGGGGGTCTTGGTGCCGGACTCGAGATCTGTAAAGACCTGATCCTTGAACGCCTTGCCCTTCACGCCGTCGGTGTAGGTAACGGTGTAGAGCTTCTCCCACTTGGCGGTGTAGGTCACGTTCTTGGTCACGGTCTCGGCGACTTCGGGTTCCCAACCGACGAACTTGTAGCCCTCACGAGTGGGATCCTTCGTGCCGAAGGCGGGGGTGCTGGTGCCGTAGGGGATGTCTTTGTAGACGACATCCTCGAAGACTTCCTCGCCCTTCACACCGTCGGTGTAGGTAACGGTAAGAAGCTCGCACTTGGCGTTGAAGGTGACTCTGGTTTCCGCAGCCGTCCACTTCTCACCATTCCAGGTCAGCTCGATGGTCTTGCTGTCACGGTCATCAAGGGTGTGGGGGCCAACATTCTCTTCTGCGTTGTACTTGGCAACGTAATCCTTTGCGTTTACGGTGAGGATGCAGGTGTACGCAGTTCCCTTGCGCTCGGGGTCGGAGACGTTGTAAGTGCCTTCGATGAGCGTGTAGGACTTGCCGTTGTGCGCGGTGGTGGTCGTGCAGTCCACCTTCGCGTTGATGCCCAGCCCCTTCAGTTCATCGTAGGTGGGCTTTTCGGGGGGGCACTCGACGTGGAAGGTGATGGGCAGTTCGGTCTTCGCGACCCACTTTTCGCCATTCCACTTCAGCTCGACGGTCTTCTCAGCCTGCTCGCCGACGATCAGCGCATGGGTCTTGCCCATATCGGAGCTGTACTTCTCGATGATCTTGGCTGCCTTGACAGTGATGGTGCAGGTATAGCCCTCGGAGGCGGTACCGGTGACGTCGCTGACGGTGTACTCACCCTGCGTCGGCTTGTAATCCTTGCCCCAGTGGTTGACGTTCTGGTTATCGCAGACGATCTTTACGCCTCTGCCGATCGCACCCTCAATGTCCTTCTTGCTGGGCTGCTCGGGGGGGCACAGGGTATGGAAGGTGACAGGCAGTTCGGTCTCAGCGACCCACTTTTCGCCATTCCACTTCAGTTCAATGGTCTTTTCGGCGGGTTCACCGGCAATCAGCGTATGAACCGCGTCGCCCATATCGGAGCTGTACTTCTCGATGAACTTGGCTGCCCTGACGGTAACGGTGCAGGTGTAGCCATCGGCGGCGGTGCCCATGACATCGCTGACGGTGTACTCGCCCAGCGTCGGCTTATACTTCTTTTCGCCGTGGTTGACGTTCTGGTTATCGCAGACAACCGCCACGCCTCTGCCAATCGCGTTCTCAATGGCCTTCTTATCGGGCTGGACGGGCTTCCACTGAGCGGTGTAGGTGACATCCTCGGTTACGGTCTCAGCGACCTCGGGGTTCCAGCCGTCGAACACAAAGCCCTTACGGGTGGGAGTGCCGCCGGAGAAAGCGGGAGTCTTGGTGTCCTTCTCCAGATCGGAATGGACATCGTCCTTAAAGGCTTTTCCGTCCACGCCGTCGGTGTAAGTAACGGTGTAGAGCTTTTCCCACTGAGCGACGTAGGTCGCATTTTCGGTCACGGTTTCAGCAACCGTGGGTTCCCAGCCGAGGAACTTGTAGCCCGCGCGGGCGGGAGTGCCCTCGAAAGCGGGGGTGGTATCCTCGTACTTTGCCGTATAAGCCTGATCCGCGAATGCCTCGCCGTTCACACCGTCGGTGTAGGTCACGGTGTAGGTGTTCTTTTCCCAAACGGCGTACAGATTCGTCCAGCCGTTCACGGTCTGGCCGGTTACGTCGCTGTTCTGACCCTCACGTCTCCAGAACTTGAAGGTGTAGCCGGTGCGGGTCGGGGTGGGAGCGTCCGCGGTGGGAAGGGTCGAACCAAAGGGCGCAGTGGTGCTGTACAGCCGACCTTCGGTCTTGCTGTGGTCATTCTGGAAGTCTCTCAAGGCTTCCTCACTCTGGAAGTAAACGACCTGGTACTTGTCATAGACCATGCACTTCAAATTCGTCCACCCGTTGACGGTTTTCTCCTTCAGACCGGCAGGGGGATTTGCGGGGTCGCTCTTGTAGATATTAAACAGGCCGTCGTCGTACCAGCCGTAGAACTCGTAGTTCCCGGTGTAATAGTCGGCAATGTCGATCGTGGACAGGTCAATGACATGCCCCTTCGGCTGGCTTTCGAGCGCGATGTCCTTATAAGCCTTCGAGGTGTCGCCGTTGCGATAAATCACAAGGTGGACGGGGAACAGCTCTTCTTCGCACTCGACAGGGAAGGTAACGGGGTCATTGACAACCCACCGACCCTCTACATATTTCAGCGTAAGGGGCTTGGTGTTGTCACCGGTCAGGGTGTGCTTGCCGAAGTCGGTGTTGTACTTCGTTACATACTCATCAGCAGTGATGATAATGTCACAGGTGTAGCCGTCGGTTTCGTTGCCGGAGACATCGCCGATGTTGTATGTTCCCTCGATCAGCGCGAAGGATGCGGCGGTGTGCGTCTCGGGCTTCGTGGTGCAGGCCACTTCCACGGGCGCTTCCAGCTTGGCCAGATCTTCAGCACCGGGCTTTGTGGGCGGAACAATCTCCGTCACGCACGCGACGTCGAAAACAACGGGGGCGCCGCTCTCAACAGTCCAGCCATTATCCGTGTATTTCAGGGTAACGGTCGCGTTGACGCCCTTGGGATCATGGGCAGCGCCGGTATCGGTGTCGAACTGCTCCACATACTTCTGAGAGTTGATGGTGACAGTGTAGGTGTAGCCGTTTTCGGCGTCGCCTGCAACCTCACTGGTGGTGTAGGAGCCGGAAATCAAAGTGTAGCCCTTGGTCTTAAGCTCGTGGGCAGCCTTGCCGTTGGTGCAGTTGACGGTGATATTATCGATCAGACCGCTGAGGTCGCCCTCACCGGGAGCGGTGGGCTTGTCGGGCTTGGGGGGAGTTGCTTCTTCCCACACGGCGTACAGCGTTCTGGTCCAGGTGTTGCCATTCTTGACAACATCATTGCCATACTGGGATACGGCACACGTCATACCACCAGTGTAGATTGTATCAGACCCGTCATTGGCCTTCCAGCCCTTAAAGACATAGCCTTCCCGGGTGGGGACGGTATTCTTCACCGTAAAGGAGTGGTATCTGATAGATGCATCTGTTGTAGACCACGAATCAGCACTGGGCGCGCCGGTGCCGCCATTGGCATCATAGTTCAGCGTGTATGTATATTTCGTGGTGGGATTGGGATTCTTCGCTACGAGATAAATCGTAGAACCCTTGTTGCAGGCGGTCGTACCGCTCTTGTTAAGCGACCACGTTGTGGGATTGGCATTGGATTCTTTCGACCAACCGACGATCTGGTAGCCGCTGTTGACAGAAGCGCGGCTTGCGGCGGCCTTGATGTCAGAAATCGCAATTGTGTGGTTGTTATACGCGGTGTCGGAGTGATTCGTCTTGTACTGGCAAACAAACTGGGTCTTTTCGGAAGAACCGTAATTGTAGCCAATGTTAAATTCGCTGCCTACGTACAGGACGGTGAATCGGACATCGATCTTATGCCCGGTGTTCAAAGCGGCGGGAGTTATATCGGGTTCGGGAATCGTCGGCAAGGTCACTCTTCTTGCACCGGTCTTGCCCGCCTCCCATTGGGCAACATAGGTGACATTCGCAGTCACGGTTTCCGCAACGGCGGGATTCCAGCCGGCGAAGGTATAGCCTTCCATAGCAGGGGTGCCGCTGAAAGCGGGGGTCGCGGTACCGGACGGCAGGTTGCGGTAAACCTGATTGGGAAATACTGCGCCGTCTGCACCGTCAGTGTATGTAACGGTGAATGTTTTCGGCTCTTCCGGTGCAGGGGGATTCTCGTTCTTAGGCTGCTCCTCGCGGGGGGGGTCGGTCTTCTTCTCGCCCTCGTCCACTACGACGGTCTTGGGCTGGGTTTCGTCAGCCCCCGTCGTATCCTCTGCCAACGCAGTCGTGGGCAGAAGTGTGAAGACCATGAACAGTGCCAGAAACAGACTGAAAATTCTGCGCAAACCATGGTTTTTCATCTTGAAATACTCTCCTTTCATTTGGCGATCCATGCCGGAGGCACAGACCGTCTGCACGGTAACGCCATCATTACCTTTATGCCTGAATTATACGCAATATCACACCAAAAGTCAATGGGAAAAGACGTCGATTTTCTGCAATTAGGCAAAAAACAGAGCCGTCTCCATGAGACAGCCCTGTTATATGCGGGAATGGAATGACGGTCACTTTTTTCGGGCGACGACAACGAAGCGGCCGTCCTCCACATGGTAGGCGCAGGTCACCAGCGTGATGAGCTTGTCGCCGTAGGCCGCGGTGACGCCGGTGTCGTAGAGCGCCTTGGAGCGGAAATTCGAGATGGCGTTGTTGAAGTCCGCTTCGTCCGCCGCGTCGATGAATTGATAGAACTTGAAGCAGTTCTCGTAGGTGTAATAGACCCGGTCATAGAAGGCCGCAAGCACCTCGTACTCGCCCTCCTCGTAGAGGGTGTCAAAGTGGATGGTGGGGTGCGCCTGCCAGTAGGATTTGCTCTCATACTTGGGCAGGGAGCGGAACATGCTGCCGTCCAGCATGTTGTGGCCGTAGATCAGCAGATTGTCGCTGTCGGCGGAGCAGTTGGCGTCGATGAAGGGAATGCCGCCGAAGCTGTACTCCCGCTTAAAATTCGTGTGCAGATATTTTTCCGGATCGGTGGGGGTGTGCATCACCGGGTAGTCGATGACGGTGCCGTCGATGCGCAGCCAGCCAAACAGATCGTGGTTCTGCTCATACAGGGGGGCATACTTCGCCAGCATCACCGGCTCCGTCGGCTCAGGCTCCGTGGGGACGGTGGTTTCCGTGGTCGGCCCGGTGGACCGGGTCTCCGGCGGCGTGGTCTCAACGGGGGCAGCGGTGGCCGTGGCGTTTTCCTCCACCATTTCGGAGAGTTTGCGGAAATCACTGCGGGCTTTGCCCATATGGATCAGGATGGCAGCTACCGCGATCAGCGCGATGCAGAACACTGCCACGAGGATGATGAAAAGGGGATTGGGGCCTCTTCTTCTCCGTCTGCGCTGCCCGGCGTCATTGCGGCGGGGCGGGACGGGGGTGCGGGGGGTCTGGAATTTGCCTTGCCTGTTTGCCATGTTTCTTTCCTCTCAATATGGGATGCTCCAGGGCATCCGCCGGAAAAGGGCGGCGACGGAATCTCCGCCACCGCCCTCGTTCAACAGTTTACGTTGTTTTCTTAACTCTGTCTTCTCTTGCGGTCGTAGACGCAGACAGCAGCCGCGCCGCAGAAGGAGAACATCAGAACGCTGCCCAGAATCATGGCAATCTCACCGCTGCCGGTCTTGGGGACATTGTCCTTGCCGGAGTTGGACTTCCACTGGGCGACATAGGTGACATCCTTGGTCACGGTGTTGGAGACCTTTGGCGCCCAGTCGCTGAAAGTGTAGCCCCTGCGGGTGGGCTTGCCGTCGAACGCGGGGGTCGCGGTGCCGGACGGCAGGTTGTCATAAACCTGATCCTTGAACGCCTTACCCTTTGCGCCGTCGGTGTAGGTCACGGTGTAGAGTTTCTCCCACTTGGCGGTGTAGGTGACATTCTTTGTCACGGTCTTGGAAACCTCAGGATCCCAACCGCCAAACCGATAGCCCTCACGGGTGGGAGTTACTTTTAAAGCGGGGGTATCGGTGCCGGACAGCAGATTGCCATAAGCCTGATCGGCAAAGACTTCCTCATTATCCACGCCATCGGTGTAGGTCACGGTGTACTTTTCCTCGTCCTCGTCCGCCTTCCCGTTTCCGTTGGCATCAGTCTTCCAGGTGGCAGCATAGGTGGCGTTTTGGGTCACCCTGTCAGCAATTACAGGAGCCCAGCCGCTGAAAACATAGCCTTCCCGGGCGGGAGTGCCATCAAATGCGGGTGTTCCGGCATTCTCCGGCACCACGGTACTCTGATCCTCAAATATCTCCGCGCTATCTACACCGTCGGTATACGTTACAGAATAGCCAGTTTCCTTCGTCTCAGCATCGTAGCCACAGTAATCGCAGACCTTTTTCACGGATCTGGTATAATGTGTACCGCCCTCTGCCTTTACCCATTCGGTTGCGGTTACCGTGTAAGCATTGTCCTTGTAGCCGTCGGTATACTCCGGATGTAACTCATGGCCGAGCATTTCGCCGTTCTCAAAAACGGGAGTGCTATCAAAGGTGACAACGCTTCTTCCGGTGTTGTTCCCGGGCTTTCCGCCGAAGCCGAACCATCTGCTGCAGGTGACTTTATCGCGGTACACCGAGCCATTGATGGAATTATTTCCGGAAATGTGAATGCGGTACTTATAGTTGCCCATGTTGCTGTCGTTGATATTCAGTACATTCTTGATGGCTGCCTCGGATTTGACAGTGCAATTTTTGAAATTCACGGTAATATCACATTTCCCGGCACCGTAGTCCGTGTAGACATTGATCGTTTTTCCGGAAGAATTAAAGGTACAGCCATCAAAGGTCATTTCCGGCGAGCTATATGTCCATACTGCATAATCGCCGTTCGGACAGAAAAAGGTTGTATTTCTGAATGTGGCGGAGGTGTAGCCCCAATAAAAGGTCTTGCCGTTTATTACGCAGTTTTCAACGACGGTCTTATCTGCGCGAATAAAGCCAAGATAATCGGCTGAACCCGATTGCAAGGTCATATTCCGAAATGTGATTGTGCCGGAGCCGTCGAAACTATAATCGCCATTGTATTCCGTCCCAAAATAAGCCGGATCAGGCAACGTTGCACCAATGCCCCATGCGGTTTTATCGGCTCCCTGCCCCACAAATGTGAGGTTTTTTCCTTTTGTATCTGCACCTTTTTTGTAAAGCGTGAATTCCCTTCCCCAAGTACGATGGTATCACCGCTTGCAGCGGCATTTACCGCCTCCTCCAATGTCGGGTATCCGGTTTCCCCAATCCATGCAACGGAAGGCGCGGCCGAGGGCGCAGCCGCGGGCGCGGCGGTGCCGTTCTCCGAGGACGTGCCTGCACCGTTCTCCGAGGACGTGCCTGCACCGTTCTCCGAGGACGTGCCTGTACCGTTCTCCGGGGTCGTGTCTGCACCGTTCTCCGAGGTCGTGTCTGCACTGTTCTTCGAGGACGTGTCTGCACTGTTCTTCGAGGACGTGTCTGCACCGTTCTCCGAGGATACGGTGGTACTATCCTCAGCAAATGCGACGGTGGGCAGCAATCCCGCAAGCATAGTACAGCACAGCAGGACGCTGAGCAGTATAGAAAGCTTACTTCTTGTTCTCATAAAAATACCTCCAAATTGTTTAATCGGTGGTTATCGGAAACCTCCCCAAAGCGCAAAAAACTGAGGGAGGCGCAATATACCAACGCCACTAAGTTAGTGGCGAAGTCAACAAGAGTATTTCTGTAAAAATGAGTCAATCCCCGTGCGGGATGCACTTTTCTGCAAAAAGGCATGCCAAATAAGCGGATCAAAAAATCCTGAAGCAAACTGCCAAACAGTGCGTCTTTATTCTTGTACCTTGTGTAGATTGCCCCCGTGGTGACACCGGCTTTGTCAGCGATCTTGTGAAGCGAGGCTTTCTGAAAGCCGTAGGTAAGAAACTCCGAGTATGCAGCCTGAACGATCCCGTCCTCCAGGGAGTGATCCCTTTTGGCCATGTTTCCGCCTCGCGCTCTGCAATAACATCATTCTTGATAACGGTATGATTATAACATCACTCCTGCGCTTTGTCAATGCGTATTGCGCACTGCCTCGCAAAATACTCCTTGACAAATCCCGGTTCAGAAAGGAAATGGATATGCTTGGGCAAATCACAGCCCGTGACAATCTGATACTAGTGTTACAAAAAGATTGTTATTGCAGTTATCATGCCTATCCTGCAACCTCATGATACTGTCCACGAATTGGGGTTTTCCCCTCTGAGGGATGTCCACTTTTCAGGGATACCCCTCACCCTCCGTGTCCATTTTTATGGGTACAGTTTACTTCGCTCAGACACCCCTCCCATAGGGAGGGGCAAGGGGGGCGTCCGCACAGTAAAAATTGGCTCCCGAATGTTCGGGAGCCAATCAAATGGGTATTGACGATCAGGCCTTGCCGGCGCAGCCCAGAACGTCCACCAGCTTGTGGCGAACCAGTTCCTTGATGTTGGCACGGGCGGGCTTCAGGTACTCGCGGGGGTCAAACTTGTCGGGATGCTCGTTGAAGAACTGACGGATGGTGCCGGTCATGGCAAGACGCAGGTCGGAGTCGATGTTGATCTTGCAGACGGACAGCTCGGCAGCGTGGCGCAGCTGCTCTTCGGGGATACCCACAGCATCGGGCATCTTGCCGCCGTTCTCGTTGATCATCTTCACGTAGTTCTGAGGAACGGAAGAAGAACCGTGCAGAACGATGGGGAAGCCGGGCAGACGGCGGGAGACTTCCTCCAGAACGTCGAAGCGCAGGGGAGGCGGAACCAGAATGCCCTGCTCGTTGCGGGTGCACTGTGCGGCGGTGAACTTGTAAGCGCCGTGGCTGGTGCCGATGGCGATGGCCAGAGAATCGCAGCCGGTCTTGGTCACGAACTCTTCCACTTCCTCGGGACGGGTGTAGGAGGCGGCGTGAGCAGCGACCTTGACTTCGTCCTCGATGCCGGCCAGAGTGCCCAGCTCAGCCTCAACGACGACACCGTGGTCATGAGCATACTCAACGACCTTGCGGGTGATCTCGATGTTCTCGGCGAAGGGCTTGGAGGAGGCGTCGATCA
>OLWH01000140.1_pt1 | contig 38167 bp, 65 predicted proteins | sample 1673381 | NCBI WGS metagenome assembly OLWH01 (sample SAMEA103958110, study PRJEB25191) | human gut metagenome | reverse complement strand
ATTTACATAATATTCTTCGTCATAACTAAATTCCGTAAAGCTTTTGCCGTTCATCGTAAAATTGTACATAACAACATGTCCAGGTCCGCCACTGTCACCACTTATACCACCAATCGAAATTTGAAAATTATAAATCATTTTTGAAACATCAAGTTTTCCACCCATTGTTAAATCGATTTTTTTTCCGCTTCCTTGGCAGTAACCAATACGCATTAATTTAAGCGCGTTTCCCATGTTACTGACAGCATCGTTTTTCGCACACATAATTTTCCTGTCAAGAATTTTGTAAAAATGTTGAAGTCCTGTTTCATCTAAAAAAGCCATATTTTAGTTCCCCTTTCTCATTCACATATAGAATCAATCTTTGCATTAGTAATTGCTGAATATGTCGTGTTGTTATCCTGTTGAGTAAACTTAAATGTTGTTCCGTCTAGTGCCGTTGCCGTAAATGTCGTTCCTGATCTTGTAATGTTTTTTATCGCTTTTGATTGATCATAGTTTGCAACGTTGCCTAGACCCACTTGTGTTTTAGTGACTCCATGAGGGTTGTTTTTATTCTCTATATGCTTTCTGGCTGTGGAATCCTTAAACGTGTATGTTGTTCCACTAGGAATCTTGATACTTGATACATCAGCCATTCAAGCACCCCCTTTATTTTGATGTTATCGTTGCACTTGTGCCTGTAAACGATGGTGCGGATGCACTAGCGGACTTAATGCCTGTGGCAACCGTTACCGCTGTTCCTTTTGTTGGCAAAGACCCTGCTGAAAATCCAAGTGTTAGAGCCTCATTTGAAACCGATGCCGTGAAACTTGGCAATGTGCCTACTCCACTGATAGGCGTAACACTCGCTGTATTTACAGCAACAGAAACAGTCGGCGCGGAAACTGAACCTGTCGGTGTATATGATGCACTCGCAGAATCCTTAAATGCAAGTCCCTTAAGACTGCCTGTACTACCGAACTCGTGCCACTTACTATCTGATGTAGACCACACAAGTTCAAGCGACCCGTAAATTACAACGTCACCGTTTGATGGCGTATAATCTGCATTATTGATTTTAATTGGTGATGTGCTAGAGCCATTCGTAAGTGCCGTTGTTGTAACTCCTACGTAATGCATAGCACCTGTTGCAGAGCCCTTTAGAATGCTAATGTCATGTCTTGCTGTTGCATCTTTGATGTCATATGTTACTCCGCTTGGTAATGTAATTTCTGAAATATCTGCCATTATTGCCCTCCTATAATAAGATTTCCTTCGTTAACCGTATACGTCGTACCGCTGTTCCATTTAATCCTGTCTGTACGTGATACGTGTATATCTTCATTACTTACATGTTTGTTTATTTCGCTGTTCATGTTTTTAAAATTTTTTTTTGCTTCGCTTGCGCTCTCAATATCATAGTCTGCAAGTGCTTTGCTTCCTTTTACTTCAACATTGTTGATTTTAGGAATATTTGTTAATCTGTTATAATCGTCTGTTCCAACAACTGAAACGCTATCCATTTTTACTGTTAAACAGTCATCGTCAGCAAGCATGATAATTTTGTAAATATCCATGCTTTACACCCCTTTTTCGGTATCACATGCGAACGTGACTTCTTCCGTGATGATCAGTTTTCCTATAAACGTCTGATGTATCTGGTCACCTCTGATAAGCTCAATGTCATAATAATAAGTCCCAAAATCAATGTAGTCTGTATCTTCCGGAAGAATTGAGAATGAATATACATTTCCGTCTTTAGTTATCGTTCCATCAGTCAGTTTTTTCTGGATGATAATTTTTCGCGATGATGTATTTTCTTTTACCGTGAACGTAATTTGAGTGAATCCTTTGCTAACCTCTGCATCGTTTGCATCGTGAACGGTAAAATGAATATTTCGCAAGTCCCCTCTAGGCATTGTAATATGTTCCATACTATCACCTACCCTTTCATGATAGCATCAATTTCAGCATTTGTGATTATCTCAAAAGTTGCCCATACGTAATCGTAGTCGGAATTGCTTTTCTTTTCCAAAAACTGTCCTGCAGTTCCGCCAGAAGGAATGCTGTCACCCTTTGCACCATTTGTGACCGCGAATGTTGACGTTGTGCCATCATTAAACCGGATTGTGTAAGTGTCTGAAAGCCCACTTGTGCTAGTTTTTTCGATACTTGAGATTCCTTTTCCGTTTGTGACAGAAAATGTTGACGTTGTACCATCTGTCAGTGTGATTGTGTAAGTGTCTGAAAGCCCATTTGTGCTAGTTTTTTTGATTGCCTTGATGCTCTGCCCTTCCTGACCTTTCAGCATCAATGTTTTTACGATCGGTTTTCTGAAATATTCGCTCATCTTGTCACATCGCTTTCTATCTTCAGTGCTCCATTGAGGATGGTAAATACATCCCCATTCAGTTCGATTGACAGATCATAATAATACATGCCTGTCTCAAGATTTTTCGTGTCCTCTGGTGCAACACGGACAATATAATACAGCTTGTTGCGCTCCTGCTTTGCAAAATTGATTCCCTTTTCTAACTCCTTATGGAACAATACATCATCATCGTCAAAATTCGTTTTGCATGAAAAATCTGCCTTTTCTAATTTTTGCGGGGCTTCATCAAACTCAACTTCAAACGCAAAGCTCAACGTGTCCCCTTTGATCATTTCAAGATTTGTTATCACTATATCCACCTCGACTGCTTTTCAAACGCAATATATGTCAATGTTCCATCCCATGATACGGAGTTAGCCCCAACTTTGAGAACGAACTTGTCATAATTGCCGACAACGTATCGGTTCATCAAGACGTCTTTATTATACGCCTCAAGCCTTTCCGTGTCTATCGTGATGGAATTTGTCGTACTCAAGTCAATACGGAACAACTGCACACCATTCAATGACAGATTGATAATCCCAGAACCGTCAACGTGAATAACTGGCTTTGATACATAATTGCCGTTGTTTCTTACCGTAATAGCACTTGTCGGATTGCTGAACACCTTCATTCTTTCAATGCTGCTGTATTTGAATGGCTGTACATGATACGTGATCTCAGCCGTTCTAAACCTCATAAGGCGTTCATAATCAATCGCATCCAGAATATCATACACGTAGTATTTTTCTGGTTCATTTGAAAATATTACCGTTCCGCTTGAATTGAAAAACGGAATAATATCATCAATGTCATAGTCACCAAACAGACCGATTTTCATTTTTTTATTGTAAGCCGAATATCCAAGCATTGTGATCACATCACCGTCACGGCCATCTATCTGCTCAATGCTCGTTCGCATCAATGGCTTTGTAATCGGTGGCAATTCCTGAATCAGCAATCCTTTTAAATGTCGGCTGTCTTTTCCGTTTTGAATTACATAGTTTCTCATATTTTTACCGCCTTAATTGTATATCAACTTTGTAACAGTTTTATCAACGAAATGTCCCATTTCTTCGTCATCCATCTCGATTTTGACCTGTGACAAAGCATCCTTGAAGGCATCAACCATGTTTCTATAGTTTCCACCGCTTGTCGAAATACCACCGCTCACATTGAATGCATCAGACATGCCATTTGCCAGTGCTTCAGTCTGATTTATCAACTCTGGGCTTGCCTTTTTAAGTGAATCACTCAATCCCTGTACCATGTCAGGCATCCAACTTTCATACTCAGCCAATGGCCCTTCGTCCGGTCTTGAGAAATGAAGAAATGACTTGATTTTATTAGCAACACTGCTGACTGCACTTGTCACACGATGAATCGCACTCCTGATACCGTTTGCGATACCCTGAACCATGTCAACACCCCAGTTGTACAACTGCCCGGGAAGCCCACTGATTGTCCCGATAATGTTATTTACAAGCCCACTAGCGGCATTTGCTCCTGCTTGTGCCAACTGACTCGCAAAGTTCCATGCATTAGTCAATGCACTTGACAGCCAATTCCATACAGCAGATGGAAGTCCACTGATAAATGACACAACACCATTGACAAAGTTAGAACCTGCTGCGGAAGCCCTAGAAACCATGTTAGAAGCCCAATTCTGTACGTTGCTTATAACATTACTAAGGAATGCACCAATACGCCCAGGAAGGGCCTGAAACCACGATATTAGGTTGTCTATAAATCCACCAACCGATGTAATTGCATTTCCAACCGTGTCCTTGAATGCATTCCACACATTTATAACAGCATTACGGAATCCCTCGTTTGTATTCCATAATGTGATGATTGTTGCTATTAGCCCTGCAAGCAACGTTACAACCAACATGATCGGATTGGCATTCAGAACACCATTAAGCAATGCCTGTGCAACAGTTGCGCCTTCATTAGCTGCCTGATATCTCTTAACCGCTGTAACAACACCATTAATCATGCTTGCAACGTTCCACGTCACCATTGCCGTCCCGATTCCTGCAACGAGAGAAATGATTGTACTGCCATTGTCCATGATGAATCCGAATAAATCACCAACAGCAGAAACAATATCATCAATGACAGATACGACAGAATCAACATCCATATTGTCGATTGCATTTGTTACGTTTGGTATCCACTCATCAGCAGCCTTTTGTAAAATGGGCTGTAATGCTTCGCCAAGTTTTGAATTAATCGTATCGCTCAATGTCGAAAGTCTTCCATCCAAAGTCTGAGATTGTGCATCCATTGATTGAAAATATTTTCCGCCTTCAGACGTTGACCGCTTCATCGACTCTGTGATCTCATCAACCGACATTGTACCTTTCGATATTCTGTCGTAAAGGCTTTTCATGCTTTCTCCGGTCTTTTCTGAGATTTCCTGTAACGGGTTGAATCCTGCATCAATCATCATGTTAATGTCTTCAAGTGAGACTTTTTGTGCAGAGTTCATCTTTCCATATGCTCTCGCAATAGAGTTCAGCTTGTCCGCATTTCCCTGTGAAATATCACCAAGCATCATCATACTATCGACAGCATCATCAGCACTAAAACCAAAGTTCATCAGCAAAGATGTTGCATCTGCCAACTGTGGCATATCGAATGGAGTTGTTGCTCCAATATCAGCAAGCTTTTTGACTGTTTCCCCTGCCTTGTCTGCTGAGCCTGTCATGACCGTAAACGATGTCGTGTAATACTCCATGGACTTCTGATAGTCCACCGCACCACTAACAAGTCCCTTGAATCCATCAACAATCTTGCTGATTGCCTGTGATGCAAGATTAGCCATCGTACCTTTTAGAACAGTGAAACCATCACCAAGCTTTTTTGATGCATCATCGGCATCATTCATATTGTTAGACAGATTCTTAACCTGTTTTGAACTGTCATCAGACTCTTTGCCGAGGTTGTCAATCTCTTTCGCTGTCTTGTTAACGTCCGCTTGAGCATTATTCATCTGCACTGCAAGCTGTGACAATGATTTCTTGTTTTTGTCCTGCGCCGTTGTACTTTCATCATACTGCTTCTGCAATTCGTTAACAACTTTCTCTTGCTCTTTGTACTCTTGACTGTTCTTTCCAACCTGAGCTTCAATACTTGCAAGCTTTCCCTTTTCACTTTCGAGCTTTTCGCCGAGTTGCGCATGCTCATCTGCTGACTGTTTAACAGCATTCTGATATTGCTTGTACTGGTCAGAAACTAACTTCAGCTTCGATTTCTGTTCTTCAAGGCGCTTGTTCAGTACGTCACTCTTGGCTGTCAATGCTTCGGTGCTTGTGTCGTTCTTGTCGTATGTACTCGTGACAACCTTCATTTCAGAAGATACTTCACGCAAGCTCTGTGTGATTTGACTTAACGCTCTCCTGTATTCGCTCTCGCCTTTTAACTTAATTGTTCCACCAAGTGCCATATGCAACCCCCTTCCTAGAACCAGTCGTCCTCATGCTGTGATTTTTCATATGCCTTCGCATAGGTTGTTCCTGTCTTTTCAAGCATCAGCTCAAAATCAAAATCGTTCTTGTAATGTTTGTAAAACAGGTTGAAAGTTGTCAGTGTCAATCTTCCAACCTCATGGAATGTAAACCCGAGTTTGTTACGCCCGATAAAGTAGAACCATGTAAAGTCAATCGGCTCTGGTTCATCCACTTCATCGGGTATTATGCGTTTTTTTCGGAACTTTTAGTGCTTTCAACAACAGTTTCGTTTACCTTCTTCGTAGCTTCAGAAAGCCCAATGTCAGTGATCATTCTTCCTGTCTGTTTCAATGTCAATGGCTTTTCACTCGTTCCATGTTCCTCATTCTGAATGTCAATATACTCATTTATCATCGCCCAAATTCCGAAAATGATTGCCTTTGCGTTTGGCTCTTCATCTTTACTGTCTGTGAGTTTGCCCCACGCATCAAGTGTGCCGTATTTGTCCTGAATAACTGCCATAACGTTCAGATTAAATACAAGCCCGTATGTCTTGCCTTTATACTCGAATTCTTTTGAAATTTCCTTCATGTTTACCTCCAAAAAATAAGACAGGGACGAACCCTGTCTTTAATATACTTTTAAACTGAAGTCTTTGCCATCAGTCCTTCAAGATATGTGACAGCTTCAGTCTTTGTATCAAACGTTTTTGACTTTGACCATGTGCCATCAGCCAATGTTGCAACAGTTCCTGCAAGCTCAGTTGTACTGAATGATACGCTTTCGCCTTTTGTTGAATCGTCCTGTGATGGTTCTGAGAACTTAACCTTGCACAAGAACTCTACCGTGTACTTGTAAACCCCATTAATCATCTTTGTGACGATTCTTCCGAAACCTACATATGGTGCAACATCATTTGCATTTCTTACAAGCTCTGAACCTTCTTCTGAAACTGTATGTCCTAGAAGGTCTGCCATTGTCTGCACATCTTCGTTGTCGATTCCTGCTGTAACAGAACCCTTCTGAAATGAAGTATCACTCTCAGCCAATACATCATCGGCATACAAAGACGCATCATTGTTGCTAATATCCACCTTACAGGAAATAGCCTTGGCTGGCTTTTTCGCGCCATCATAAGTGGCTTTGCCATCTTCCGATTCCGTAAGTTTTGAATATCGGAAGTTATTTAATCCGATTTTAGCCATTATTCGCTCCTTTCAATTGAGAAACATAATGTTTTGTGATAATACTTTGTATCGTCCTCGTACATATCTTCGGACGATCTGTCAGGTTCCCACATAAACCCAACAGCCGTAAGCAATCCCTTTAGGGCCTTGATAATAGGCCTGTAATTGCCTTTTGTGTAAATATCAAAGTCATAATACTCGATATAATTGAGCAATTCATCATCGCCATGTAATGCACTCTCTGCATCTGTTTCCATATACGTGATGTACGTTTCTTCGTTGCCATTATACCGCAAGAACTTGACTGGAATTTTTTTTCCGTTTACCGTGAAGTCACTCAATGTTTTTTCGATGAGGTTATTCATCTAAAAGCCCCCCGCTTAAACTCTTCTGCGCTTCTTCCATCGCTTTCATGATTTGTGATTTTTTGAAAGACTTTCGGAAAAAAGGATGCTTTGGATATTTCCTTTTGTCACTACCATATTCGAACATGTTAGCAACAAGTGGTGCAGGAGTCTTTCTTCCATCTCTGTTGATGAAATATCCAGTAATCATTACTTTTGTGTTGATACCATCATCTGACGGCGTTTTATAAACTTTCGACAGTTTCACATGACTGCTAAAGCCTGAACTTCTCAGCGACTCTGGAAGTGCCGAAATAACGTTCTTGTATACGACCTCTGCACCTGCTTTTGTCATGCCACCAAAGATGTGGTCGAACTGCTTGTCGATGTAAGATATATCCTTCAATACGCTATCATCAATATCAATAACAAATTTAGCCATCAGTGCGTCACTTCCTTTGCCTGAATCTCAAGTTCTACACTGTTTTCGTCCACATTGTTCAGATACTCAATCGTATATGTTTTGCCGTGAAACTCTATCAGCATATCCCTTGTGATCTCTGTTTTCGGAAACCGAATCGTAAAATTAGTGTATGCTTTTTCAAAATCAGAATTGTTCGCAATCAGCGTGAATCCCTTTGTTGTCCTCGCGTATGCATATGGTGTAAGAATCACCTGTTTCTGCTCTGTCTGAAAGCCATCATCATCTGTCACAATCACAGTCTTGTAAATTGTGATACGCTTTGAATACTTGCCTGCATTTAACATGACTCACACCTCACAAAAGATTGACGCTATGCATCGCAAGAATGCTCTGAACAGTATTGTTCAAGTCCTTGCTATCAACATACATCGTGCGGTTGTCCCACATGTCTTGGCAAAGAATAAGCACCACAATCACAAATTCAGGATATTTGTCAACGTCCGCATCGTCAAGCCCTGTATAGCTTTTGATAAAAGAAGTAGCGATGGAAATAAGCATGGTCAATGTATCATTTTCGCTTTCTGCTACTTCGTCCAGTCTCAAATAATCTGCGACGCATTTAACTGTAATATCACTGACTTTGCTTACTTCCATACAGCTTCACCCCTTTTTATTTTCCTGCTGCCATCACAAGTTTTGCAAGTTTTTGAGTGTCTTCAACCTTTGCATCCCACTCAACGAAAGCTAAAATTCCAAGTAAATGTTCTTCAGCATATCTTTCTTGCAACACCTGCATGTTAGCTTCTTCTGAAACTTTAACAGCTAAACCAGATAAGTCACCGTAATAAATGGTTGTTTTTCCTGCAAGCATCTTGTCCATCGCATCAGAGCAATAAACATCCTTGCCTAGAAGTGTATATCCCCATTTTGCTGTAAAATCACGGTTCAACAAATAATCGCCGTCATTATCCTTCAACTTTCTGATTGCATTTCGAGTTTCACGGTTCATAATCCAAATAGAATTACCCTGATAGTTGTCAATCACCTTGTCTTGTAAATCCATCAACTCGTCTGATGTAATCTTTGTGGCTGCGGCAGTTGTAACAGTCATATCTGATGTAATTCCAGTTAGACCTTCAACCTTGCCTACTGTTCCGAACAAAATCTCATGTTCAAAATACAATGCGATTGCTTGTGCCATTTTTGCTTCAACAAAACCAACGATGTCAAAGTTGGAATTGTTAATCAAGCTTTTTGAAATTTTCGCAAGACAACGTGCAAGGAATCCGTTAAGTGTAATCTGAGTGATAACAACCTTTCCAGACTCTGCTGTAGTTCCTTCATCTGCATATTGCATCACGATAGAACTGTTTTGTGCATCATACTTTGGAAGAATCAGAGTGCCAGTAATGTTATATCTGTCTGCCATAGAGAATACAGGTGAGATTTCAATAACCTGAGAAATGATTCTATTCCAAACAGTTGTCGGAATAAGTGTTTTTGCATCTGCTGGCATTGTTGGTGAGTCAGTATTTACAATTCCACGAATTGCATTCTCGAATGTTTTGCGATCTCTTTCTGCATCTGTCATTGCATCATGTCCATCAGGAATTTTCTTCATGCTCATTCCTGCCATTTGGTCGTACATAGCAATAGTTGCATCAATTTCCTTGACTTCCTTTTCTAAGTCTGCGAACTGCTTCTTTTCGTCTTCAGATGGTAATCTGTTTTCTGCCTTTGCAGTTGTCAACAAGTTCTCCATCTGAGCGACTTTTGAATTTCGATTTTCGATGAGTTCTTTTACGTTCATTTCTTCGTCCCTCCGTCATTTTTAAATGAACTAATAATATTTTCGTATGCTGAATAGTCAAGCACACGATCCTCGACAGGCTTATTAGTCTGTTTTGGTCTTTTTAGTCTTTCTGGCACATGCTTGTAATTTCTAAACAAGTCCGTTGCACATGCCTGTACATCCTTCACTGTTTCAAGTGCGTTAACATTGAAATAATTTCCGATGTACATATCATCATCCGCATTACCACTGAACCACGTTTCGTTGTCCACCAGCTCTGCAATCTTTTCTGCTGTGATTCCTTCTTTTGCCTTTGCCTCATACATTGGCAACATCGTTCCGCTTTCAATCATATTGAGTGTGTCAATGCCATGCTGTAAATCGTTTGCATTACCATACGCACAAGTCATTGGCTTATGAATCATCATTACCGAATTTTTGTAAATATTGATATCGTCCGCAACCATGGCAAGATACGTTGCGGCACTTGCACACAATCCATCAATATACGCATGAATCTTCGCTCCGTTGTTCTGTCTGAATCGCTTCAACATGCTGACCATTGCGGAACTTGCAAACACTGAGCCACCACATGAGTTGATGTAGATATTAAAATCTGTCACACCGTTCAAGCTGTCAATCTCTGTCTTTAATGCGTTCGTGTCAATTGCTGTTTCGCCAGTCCACCAGTCGTCCTCATCGACAATATCGCCATAAACATAAAAATCAGCGCTTGTTTTCGTCAGATTCTTTAGGTACTCGTATTTCATTATCTTCCCCCTGTTCAGTTTCTTCAGCTTTCTCAGCCGTTTCTTCTTCTTTTCCGCCTGTAACTTGTCCAGTGTTTGGCGTGTAATATGTGCCAGAATTGATGTCGTACAATACTGCGCCAAGTCCAACATTGATTACGTCCATTCCCTCAACGTAGTTCAAATTCTCCATGCGGCGCAATTCATTTATCGTCATAAGTCCTGTGTCTTTTGCAACTTTGTAAGCATCGAATCTTTCTTTGATGCTTGCTTTCACAATTTCCTTCGTATCAAATTCAAAGAAGAAGTTTTTCTTTTCTTTTTCCAACAGCAACGTGCTGTTGAGTGCTGTCTCAAATGCTTTAATAATCGGATATATCGCTTCCTTGAATGTCAGGTTGAAGTCACTGTGAATGTGGAAAACTCCATTGATTTCATCCTGTAATGTTTTCTTCGACTCATTCAACTGCATTTCAACAGAACTGTTTGACGACTCCTGAAACTTGATGCCGTTATTTAGAACCATGACGGACTCGGTGTTATTGGCATATAACCTCTTCCATGCTTCTTTTAGCCTGTCTACTTCTTCCTGTCCAAGTTTCCGCTCTGCCTGTAAGAATCCTTTTTTATTGCCACCTGTCTGAACCAGTCCAAGCTGATACACCAACGTACTGTATGCCGTTTCAAGTGCTTTTGAAATTTCTTCCGTCAATCCCTTTCCGCTTGCTCCGTCTTTGGTATTTCTCAGGAGTTTGACCATGTTCCACGGATATATTTTATCTGTACCAACATAGAACTGAATGAAACGGTTCATCGGGTCTGAATTTGACCACACAGTAACGTTCATATCTGGAATATATTTCAGTGCTGTTACGTTGTTCTGTCTGTCTATCTGGATGTAACAATATCCACCCTTGCCAAGCAGATAGTCCTCGACCATGGCCTTTTTTGTCTGAAACCCGTCAAGCGTGTTTCCTGTGTCACCGTTCAACATTCGTACACGGCTGTCATTCTGCACTTCATCAACTTTGCCTTTCTTGTACTTGTAAAGTTTAACAGGCATTGCAGCAATCGACCCACTGATAAAATCAACAGCGCCTGATACGGCAGGAAGCGTGAGTGCCTTTTCCCTCGTGATTGTCTCATTATTGAGCAATGCCGATAACAGCACATCGTCAAGCTGAACACTTTGATCGTTAAGATTTATTTTATTCTTGAATAATTTATTGAATAGTGCCACTCTCGTTACCACCCTTTATTAGTATTTTCTATTTGAAACATTTTTACGCAAATAATATAGCATAAATGCACGTTTTTATCAATTAAATCATCTGGAATGTAAAGTCGCCTTCATTCAAGAAATAATCCTGCTCAAGAAGGTAAATTGCATTGATAAGTGATACCACCATATCGACTTTTCCGTTGCTCTTTTTCTTGCTCACATACATATTTTTGTTTGTATCATATGCACATTTCGCATTCTGAAAGTTTATCTCTAGCAATTTATTTTCTGTATACTTGAATTTCTGCGTAAGGATTGCCTCTTTCATCCTCTTTGTTGGAGAATGTAAGACACTTGAATACTGCTTGATTTGAACCGTGTTATAGCCCTCATTAGCCAACTTCTGTGCTGTGCTTAATGCATTCCATCTATCATAGCCAATCGCCTGAATTTGTACATTATAACGACTCTCAAGACTCAAAATAAGCTGTTCAACAAACGCATATGAGATAACCCTGTCACCGCATGCAAACACCTTCCCGCTCTTCAGCAATTCCTGATAGTTCACACGCTCTGAGACTGTTTTCTCTGTGATCCTGTCTGCTGGAATGAACGCAAAACTTTCTGCAAGAATGTTATCATCATCATCTACAGAAACCATGGCAACAGATGTATTATCGTTCGATTCTGAAAGGTCAACACCTAAATATACAACTCTGCCGTTCCAATCAATATTCGCAACCTTGCATGCTTGAACATCCTTAACATCAATAAATGTTTCAGTTCCTTGTCCTTGATAGATAATGTTGCAGTGCTTTGTAACAAAGTTCTCTCGCTCGTTCTCAATGGCAATGGCTCTGGCTCTTTTCTTTACAAGATCATCCCAAATTTCAGGGATTTCCAATGCCGCAGGATTCGCCTGCTTTAAAACCATGTCGTCAGTTTCCCAATCAGACGTTTTGTCAGGCTCATACAGCAGTGCAAATACTGTTTCGTCTTTCTCGATACCATCAAGAACCTTTTTGGCATATGCGACCTCATCCTCGAACGGATTGTCGATTGTCGGATATTTTGTACTGATAACGAACCCTAGTTTGTTGACAACGTTAAGCTGTCCAGAACGCATAGCTTCAACAGGATAGCCGTTCGGCAATGCTCCAACCTCATCTGCAATGAATGCATTCGGCATACGTCCGTCCATACGGTTGTTACTGTATGCAAGCGGTATAAGCGTGTTTTCGTTTGGCTTGAACTTGATGTAGTCCCTTAACAACTTGAAACGCTTCGTTCCTTTGTACTCATATAACAGTGGACTGCTTTTGATTGTATCTGAGATTGCATCTTTTATCTCTCTCGACAATGCACCATCCGGCGCAACTGAAAAGAACTTTGAGAACCTTGGTTCTGTCAAAAACAAGATGATGAAGATTGTGGCGACCGTGTACGTCTTGAAGTTCTTTCTGCAAATTTCCAAAAGCCCTGTCTCGTATCTGCGCTTGTTTGGCTTGTCACGGTATACAGTGCATAGCATGGATGTATAAAATAGCCATTGATAACCAGTGGCACACTTATACATCGACTGTCCTGCTTTCAATCCTTTCGGCATGTTAAGCAGTTTCAGAATGTTTTCAATCTGTTGAACTTTCTTTTCGGATACGAAATATTTCTTGTCTTTTCCTTCAGCAATCCGCATCCATGCTTTCATTTGTAACTTAACGTACTTCGGTGTGGCTTTCTTTCTAATAGATTTTTTGCAACATTCGTAAGCCTTACTGCTCGTCACTTCCATCATCGTCACCGCCATTTATAAGCTGAAGTAACGGGTCAGTATCATTCTCAGAATTTTCATCACTAGAAAATTTCGAAATGATCTTCATCAGCGTGCTTACCGTTTTATTTGCACTGTCAGTTGTGCGGTTAAAGTCCTGAATGGCTGGATGAGAATATACGTTCTTTCTTCCTTTAACATATTCTTTCGTAACCAGTACGCCGTCATTTTTAATAGACGATTCAAGCTCTGTTAATATTTTCAGCTGCACCATATATCGCCTGAATGTCGTAATGAAGAAGAAGTTTTTATCGACTCCGAATGCTTCTGCTTTCTGTAATATTTCTTCTGCCTGCTCATTTACTGTTTTTCGCATAATTCTTTCACCACCTTTAATGCACTTTTTATCGTATCGTCCATATCATAGTACTTATACTCTGCAAGCCTTCCAACTGTGATCAATCCATCACGGTCTGCAAGCTCCTTGTACTTTTGATACAGCGCTTTGTTCTTTTCATCCTCAATCGGATAGTACCGTTCTTTTCCGATTTCCCATTTCTGCGGATATTCCTTCGTGATAATGGTTGTCGGTGTCTTCACTCCTGTGAAATGCTTGTGTTCAATAACTCTAGTATACGGCACTCTAGCATCGGTATAATTCACGACAGCATTTCCTTGGTGATTTTCTTCCTGAAATTCCTCAGCTTCAAATTTCAGACTTCGATATTCCAATGCTCCGAAACAATAGCCGTACCACTCATCAATGGCACCTGTCAGAACCACGTTTTTAGTCCTTTCTAGCCACTCTTTACTTGAGCATGAACATTTATACCCTGTCACCACTTCAACACCTTCTAGAAGCCTTTCTACGGTCTTAGAATAACCATCAACAGGAATGCCTTGATGCTTTGAACAGAAATAATTGTTATTGTATGTAAACCGCAATGGAAGACGCTTGATAATATCTCGGTTCAATTCCTTGCAACTTCTGCCCCACTGCTTTTCAGTGTATCCTTTAATCAGACGCTCGTATATTGTGATTCCAACTGTACTGAGCGCATATTCTTCAACTGTCTGAGGATTCTCACACGGAACAAGATCAAACTTAATAAATATTTTTGCGTCTTCTGGACACACACAGCAGCATCCATATATCTGATGGAACGTGTTCATGTTGAACGGAAGGTTGTATATCTCGCCTTTGTATTTTGCAATCGGCGCATTTATGAAGTTGTTGAACTCGCAAAACCTGTTCATGTAGTTCCACACTTCATCGCTGTTCGTATGGAATATATGAGGACCATATAAATGCACATTTATTCCGCTGATTTCTTTGTCCCTTATATTTCCACCAACCTCGGCACGTTCTTCCAGAATAACGCATTTATAGCCCTTGTCCGTTAATTCTCTTGCGATTACTGAACCACTCAGCCCTGAACCTATAATCAGATAGTCAATGTCTTTCATGCTTGCACCACCTTTCAGACAGAAGCTTTGGCACGGCATTATTCCAACTGATTTCGTGATGGATACGATATTCCGTGATTCCCATAGCTGAAACCTTCACACACGAAGGGCAACACATGACACTATAGAATGATTTCCTGTATGTTCCGTTTTTCTTGTAAATGTCAGTCATTCCACCATGTTGTACCTGTGTAGGGTCTACATACACCATTACAGGCATATATGTATAGTATAGCTTTCCACGCATTCCATTAATCAAAGATGTTGTAATATCATCATTCATTCGCATATGGAAGTATTGAAGGTCGTCAGCCACAATACAAGGGACCTCATCAATGCCTAGTTTCTTGCATGCTTTAAGTCTTGTATGACCTGTGATCAATACACCGTCACCGCTCACAACACACGGAACTTTGAAGCCAAACTCTTCGATGCTCTTTGCTACATAGTCAACAGCTTCGTCGTTGTTTCTTGGATTGTTCTCATACGGAATCAAGTCCTTAACTTTCTTGTAAACGATATTCATTTTTTTGTTTTCCATTTTATTTTCCGCCTTTCTTATAACGTCCGCTTAATATTTTAGGATACGCATTTTCAGATGTCACCGACCAGTCGTATCCTTCTACTAATTCTTTAATCTTTATGCAGTCTGGGTGAAACATTACAGCATAATATCTCAATTTGTAAGAGCCTATCTTGTTGTACTCATCAATGCTGCCACCACTTGCATTGGACTTTCTTTTCGGAATCCAGACATCGAATTTGTTCATAACAGGCGTAAATCTGAATCCTGCATACCCTTTTTGTGCTTCATCGACAACCGTAATAATATCGTCACTGTTTCTGCTTCGCCACTGAATTTTATTTGACGTTCTTAGAAAAAAACTGTTCATTACAGTCCTGTTTGCTTTTCCACTTTCAAACGTTGGCACACCGCCAATATAATCAACGGCATTTCCAAAACCTATGCACTGCACAGGCGCTTCATCAAAATAAGTACACATTCCATTAAACAGCCTGTCAAGCTCTCTAGCCTTGATTCCTCTCAAATGTCCATCATCATTGTATCTGTATGTAAGGCTTTCAAGATCATCATCCAGTTCTAGGTAGTAAGTCAGCCTGTTTTTCTCTGCAACCTTCAAACATTGGTTGCGTGCAAATACTCCGCACGCTTTACTTCCACCTAAATCGCCAGTATCGAAGTTTTCTTCTTTATGAAATACATGAACATCGTTCCCGTATCGTTCAACATAATCAGGAAGTGTTTGGTCCTCATCATCAACAACGATATAGATTTTTCCCGTATATCCACACTCACGAAGCACTTTTACCGTACTGCACTCCGGCCTTCCATGTGAGATTACGATACACGCAAAGTCTTTCCGCATATGCTCTCTCCCTTCCAAAAGTTCCACGTGGAACACTTTAAACTAGTTTTTGATTCTTTTTGAAACAAAAAACGGCTTATAATCACATTATAGCGTGAATTTTGCCGCTTTTCCAAAAAACCATAAGATTTTATTATTTTTGTGTTCTTTTCTGTGGACGTTACATCTTGGTGTCACACCAGACAATGCCTGTTACCCTCGGGGGATTACTTCAGCTTCTCGATTCTCTGCCTAGCTAACTTCTTTAAATACTCTTTGTCTATCATTCCTGCATCAGCTAACCTGTGACAGTCTTTGCATAAGCATATAAGGTTATCGTCATCCAACCATAGCTCTGGCTTATCCTTCAGCTTCTCTATGTGATGCACTTCTATGTTACGGTAGTTATATATGCCTTTGTCCTTGCATACTTCACATAGATAGTTTGCATCCTCTCTAATCTGTTTGCTCTTCTCTGTCCACGCACCCTTGCTTCTCAGCTTTGATTCTTTGTAGCTGTACTTGTAGTGTTTCTTTTCTACATGACAGACATAACCTTTCGGATGTATCTTTCCACACCTGCTACAAGCATAGAATCCTTGTGCCATTACTTAACTCTCAGCTTTTGCCCTGCGTAAATCATGTTCGGATTACTGATACCATTCATAGCCTGTAGCTTCTGCCATGTTGTACCATATCTGGATGCAATACCTGATAATGTATCTCCACTACGTACAGTGTAATATACTGCCTGAGATGCACCTAGCTTCTGGTTGACGATATTCTGAATGGTATTATAGTCATATCCTGCTTGTGTAAGTCTGTTCTTGCGATCCTCACCATTTCCCCAAGCTCCCGCAATAACCTCGTCCGCTACCTGCTCATTGCTCTTTCTTACAGGCTTTGGCGTAACTGGTTTTGTTTCACCACTTGGATTTGCATACTTGCACCATGCTTCAGCATCCATATAGGCAATGTCTAGGTCAAGGTTGCCAGCATATCCTGCCAGTCTTCCACAGCTTGTATACTGCCTGATAGCGCATGTATAATAACCCTCATTCCATGGATGTTCCTGATATCCTGTCGGATTGTTATTTGCATACTGTGCAATCCATAGTCCATAGTCTCCAATGCCAGAGACTTCTTTATACAAACTTGCTGATGCATAGATTAAAGGTTTAACCCCAGTTTTTTCTACAATACGATTGCACCAGTTAGAAATCCATGTTCTAGCTGGACCACCTGTTCCACACAGTGCGTTGTCCTGATGCTCCCAGTCTAAACAAAGAATAGCTTCGCCAATATACCCTTGAATGTTATTCAAAAAATAATCTGCTTCTGCTTCTGCACTTCCACCGTTTGCATAGTGGTATACACCTAATAGCTTCCCATTTGCTTTAGCTTGCTGATAAGCTCTGTCACAATCAGGATTCACATATCCTGTACCTTCTGTAGCTTTGCAAATTACAAAGTCACATGGCACTTTTGATAGATCAATTCCTCTTTGCCAATTTGAAATGTCAATTCCGTTTAATGTCATTTTTTCTGTCCTCTCTAATGATTCTGTGCCCGTTCATTTTCCAGCTCCTTGATTCTTGCTTCGTGATCATCCTTGTACTTAAACAGCGTTTTTACACGCTCCGAAACAAGAACGAGCTGTTCTGATACTTTTTTTAGTTGCTCAGTCTTTTCACCATTTTCTGCCATCATCTTTTTTGTTGTGTCACAAAAATCGTCCAGTTTCACATTGATTTTTACGAAATTTTTTTCGACATCCAACTGCCGATTCTTTTCTCGTTCTGCCTGTTCTTCCTGACGTTTTTTCCCACCTGCAAATGTGTTGATTAACGTACATGCAAGCGATGTCAAAGAAATGAGTAATGCGATGCTTACACTTGCTTCAGCAGTCATTTATTCCACCTTTTTATAGTTTGCAGAACTAATCTGTAAACATGCTCCAATGCACGTTCCAATTGCCGAAATAGTTCCTGCAATCGCTTCTGCATAATCCCAGCCCCAGATTTTGCCGAGCGTGATAATTAACGCTGAAAATGCGTTCGTTCCAACAAGTGCAACCCATTTCAATTTGTCATATGTTTTATTAGAAAATACCATTTTTTACCTTCTTTCATACCTAAATTATACTATAATTATCGACAAAAAAAAATGGATTTTATGCCCTTTTTCGTTGCCTTTATTTTATCTTTTTTGCTCGATAATGATTTTGCCTTTTTCTGCCTTGACCGTGATTTCTTTTTCTGGATCAATCCCAGATTCCTCCACAATCTTTTTTGATATTGTCGCAATATACGTGTTGATCTTTAAATCACCACCGACAGTTCTGTACTTCATTTTGTTAAGTTTAGCCATTGTTTACCTCTCTTTCATCGTTTAAATAATCAAACTCTTTCAATAATTCATTCTTTGTTTTCTCGAATTCTGATTCAATTTGCTTTTGTACATCAATCTTAGTTTGTTTGAACCATTTCTTTTTAAATTCAGTAACTGCCATTCGGTAAGTATCTTCTCCAGTGTCACTGCTCTGCCACCACTCTAAGTCATGCAACACTTTAACTAAATCTTTCATCATTGCATCTAGTTGCAAATCGTGCATTCTGCCTACATATTCATCATTAATTTGAGAATACATATAGTTATAACTTCCACCGCTCATTCTCGATCCTCCACAAATAAAATTTGTTCACTTTCAACGCAAAATCTAGCACCATCGCCAAACTGGACATCATAAAGTATAGGCTTTACATAATGATCTTTGCTTATAACGCAAATATGAATCACTTTGCCAATCTTACCGATGTAATCTTTTTTGTGCTTACCAGTACTGCTTATTAATTCATATTCGTACTTATCAGTAAGACACAGCAATCTAGCTTTACGCATTATTCCGTTACCTCACAATTATCTAAGATTTCACAAATTGGAATTTTTATATCAATGTCTTTAAAATATCCTTTTTCATGCATTTTAAACAAATGTATTTGATTTGCAATGTTATTATACGTTTTATAATCTTTATGCACGCTTAACAAATCATGCTCAAAATAAGTTAGCTTATATTTTGGCTTTTCATATGGTTTATTTAGCCAATCTTTTACCTTTTCATGACATCCTATTTGATTGATTTTAAAGTCACAGGCATTGCAATTAGTTTTATAACATAGCGCAACTCTTCCTTTGACTACCGCTAAATTCTGTGCGTAATCTTCTAGAATTTCATCTTTGTAATGATCGAGATTAGTTTCTTCTCTTTGTTCTTCATCAAGCCATCCTAATTCTTTACATTGTTGAATAATTGCCTGTAACTCATTTACGTGAATGGTATTAAAGGTTTGATAAATTATTATTTGTTTACCATCCAAATAAAATATAACTGAATCATTTGGTCTAGAACATTTATTGTATCTGTAAGTATCATTTACTCCATCCCTGGTATATTCTTTTTTAAATTCATACCCTAATTGCTCAAACATTTCTTTTGCATTCATAAGTAAATTCACCTCCTAATTCATCTATTTGTTTTTGAATAGCTAATATCTCTTTGATACTTAAAATATATGGGCAGCATCCACCTTTTGGGCCAAAGTAGTAAATAGCGTCATATGTTTTATTTTTTAAATCAAACCGTATACAACAGAAACCAATTCCACTAGGCTTTTTGTATACAATAAACTGTTCGTTTTGCAAATCCTGTCTTTCATAGCCTAATCTTTTGAACATTCCTTTAGCGGTTATTCTCATGCTCTAATTTCTCCTTAGATGGTTTAGGTAATGACATCCAAGCTAAACCCTCTAAATCCATTCCGCTTTCAAGTTCATATACACCAACATCAGGTGATTCCCATGTATCGACCCAAACATTTTCCTTATCAAATGTGCCATCCATATCCCATACGAGTATGTCCTCATCAATATCAGGCAATTCACAATTAAGCACACCTTCCTCATCAAATGTAAATGGAATCCATTCAAATGATTCTGCTTTATTAGCCAAATTTTTTAACAAATCCATAGAATTAGACATTTCTTCCATAGTCGGCTTATATCCATCTTCTCTTTCTTCTCCACACATTAAGTGAAGTAATGTATCTATTACTTCAATAGCTTTTTGATATTTATTCATTTTCTGTCTCCTTCGCTAATTCTTCAAAACTAATTTTTCTTCTTTGAACAAGCTCTTTCATCAACTGTTTAAGTTCCATCTGGTCCTCTATCTTTTTTAAATGACTGTGTTTGTCATAACCGCCAGCCAGTGATTGCAAGCCAACTATGGCTATTGTTATTTTTGGATTTTCACTAAATCTTAACTTACTTTTGTCACCGAATACTTCTCGTAATTTAACAGTTAACTCATTAGTTCTATTTTTAGACATTTTTATGCCTCCGCTTTCTCTCTAAATGTTTCATATTGGTATCCTCCGACTTGTTCAAACATATCCATGTACATACTTAAAATGCCAATATTTATAATTGACAATAGAAGAGTGATAACCAACGCAACTAGCAACCATGCTTGGGCAGTTCGCTGCGTGATTTTCTTATGCTTCTTTGAATGAGAATTAAATTTATAGACATTCAATTGATCGTTCGCAATCTTATCAGCCTCTTCAATCTTTTCTTCTAACTCCGCGATATAGGCATCTTTTTGTGCCTGTGTTAATTTAGCCATTTTCTTCTTCCTCATCTTTTTTTTCTCTAACAAAAACTTTAATTGCATATGATTGATTATATCCAAGTGATATTGAGTCAACTTCTCTATTTAACAAATCATCAGAAATATATCCTTTATTCTTCTTCGGATTCATCGTTGCTATAAAGGTTGATAATTTATGTTTTCTTTTTTCATAAATATTAACATTTGAACAATCAATGATTTGAAGCAACTCTTTTAGTCTCATATCTCAGCATCCTCGATTGGTTCAAGCTTCTTTTCTAGTTCCCTTTTCTGATATTCTAAAGTTCTGATTCTTCTTCTGTATTCTTCATACTTGAATATACATTTTGTAGCTTTGTCCTGTTCTTCCTGCACTCTTTTAGCAACTAGAATACTGTATAGAATCAATGTGATTCCACCGCCTGCAAACATTCCACAAACAAAATATGTTATTACTTCTTTTAATTCCATTAGCCTTTTATTTCTCCTTCTTTATTAATCCATCCTCTTATGAAATAACGGTCGCAATCCTTTTCAATAAAACATTGTCCTTCTTTTCCAGGAATCTGAGCAAACTCATAAATTTCAACATCAATTGCTCTAAAGAAAGCTTCAACTTCTTTAGAATCAAGTAACACGTGTTTAATAAACTTGAAACCATCATCAGTCTTAAAACTGATATTAACTATTGGTTTAAATCCACAATTGTATTGAACAGTTTCATAGCCAAAAATATAAAATTCAGTAATCATGTTGTTTAAATCCTTCACTTTCTAATTTTTTTCATCATTTCATCCAATTTAATTCTGAAGTTGAATTCTTCAATATCCTGCATTCCCAAGTAATACAGACGATCTATATCATCGTTATTGAATACGTAGCTATGCTCCTTATCCATATAACCTTCTGGCCATAAGCAGCCGGCGTAATCATAGAGTTTTTTTGTCTTCACATTTTGTTGAAATCTTCCGATAATCATCAACTTCTTAGTTCCTTTTTTAAGAACTACAACACTTCCAATTGGTAATAAGTCTTTCATTTCTTTTCTTTCTCCTTTTATTCTAAGCTAACAACAATGCTTTCCTTCCCATTCTGCGATTTCGTCTGCATCATCAATGATTTCGCCATCTTCGCATACTAGCAATGTTTCACATGAACCATAATCAACAATCTGATAATTGTTAGGTAATTCATCTGCCCATAAGTCAACGCCAAATAATTCAACGTTAAAATCATCCTTAAATAAAACGCTCGCAACTTCTTCCACGATTCCTGAATTTGTAAAACTGTGATAACCAATATGTACTTGTTTCATGTTTTTTTCTCCTTTTTTTATTTCCTTTTATTTCCTTTTATTTACACCTATATATTATCATATTATAACAATATGTCAATACTTTTTGTAAGTTTTTGTTTCTATTTGAAACCTTTAAGCATTAGCATATCGACTGCAATTCTTCCATATACTTTGTGATCAATGCCATGTATGATTCTCTGTCTGGCTTTTCTTCATGTCCATAGTTTACATTAATCTGCATCGCATTTAGCTTTTCCACGATCTTGCAAGCCTTGTTTATCTTCTCTGCAAATTTCTTTGTTTCTTCGATGTTCTGTGTTCCACAAGCTGACCAATTCACGCCGAATGTTAGTGATTCTGCACCAAAGCTTGAATTTTCAAAAATCTTAACTGTTCTGCCTTCCATAATTTCATCTACTGCACTCATAAGTGCTGTATATTCTCTGCTGTTCATGTTTGTCATTTTCTTGTCCTCCCTATTATCTTGTAGCTAAAATATTGTAGAAGTTATCCTTATCATACAATTTTTCAATGAACTTTTCTGCGGCTTTCTCTGTCTTGAATGTTCTCTGTTTTGTAACAATTTCTCCGTTCTTCTTAATCTCTTGCCATACAATTTCAGTCATGTTCTTTTTTCCTTTCTATTTCATCCAACCTAAGTTATATTCCTTGATCAACTGCTTTGCCTGTCTAACTGTAAAGTCAGACTTTTTAATACCAGTTTCACCATTTCTGTTTAGAATCTGTAATGCTAATTCTTTGATTTCTTTTGTTGTCATGTTTTTTATCTCTCTTTCTTTTACATCTATATTATAATACTATAATATAGAAAAGTCAAACGTTTTCATGACATTTTTTGGCAATTTTTTCGATAAAAAAAGACTAGGTTTTCCTAGTCCGTAATCTGTTTTTTTAATCTTCCCTCCAATCTAATCTTTGACCACAGTCACTACAATATAGACTTTGATATGATTCTTCTTTGCATTCATCCTCATATCCTAAAAAGCTTGCACAATTTGGGCATTCATATACGTTTTTTTCTTCGCCATGTATTACATCTGTATATAATATCGGTTTTTTAGGTGTTTCTTTGTCTACTAGCGATTGCAATGCTTCCAAGCAATGCCTTAATAGAGGACGTATTGAAGCAACTGTATATCTTGAACATTTTGGATCAAGAGTATATTTTTTAACTGTTTCCAGTTTATACTGATAATTATTCATGTTTCTTTGTTCCATCTTTAAATATCTCCTTAACCTTGTCCCATTTTTCATCAAGCACCATATAGCAGGCTTCGCAAATGATTGACCATTTAATCAAATCCAGAAGTTCAATCGGAATATCTTTTCTGTTGTCGCTTCTGTTTTGCCCCGCAGTCTTTTGCATACTCATATGAATCAATTCATTCACATGTTCTTCTAATCCAACAGGATTTGCTGATCTTTGACCTTTTTCAAACATTTCCCACATGTCATTCATCCTCAGTCCGTTGTTCTCAAGAAATACAGTAAGTCCTCACCATCGAAATGGTCATACATCCACTCGTCAGCCTTGCGCCATAGCTCGTCATACATTTCAGCAAGTCTGTCATTCTTTCTGTAGTGCTCTGCGATCTTCCAGTTAAGGACCATCACAAGCTCAGTCATGTATTCAATGTTGTTCTGCCATGCGTTGAACGCTCTGCAATATGTGTCTCGAATTGCAGGACCACCGAAATGGTCTGCAATGCTGAAGTCCTCATAGAATGTTGTGCGTGGCTTATATCCTGTCATTGCTTCGATATTCCATGTCTTAATTTTAATTGTTCCAATGTTTATCATGTTTTTTCTTTCCTTTCTGTAATGCCCACACTTTAGGCGGTGGGCTTGCCTTTATATCATTAATTCATTGCCTGCACTTGGCTTGCGCTGAAGAAGCTTGCTTTTTTCATGAACATTCTTTTTTGTTCTTCGGTCATTCCCTCGCTGTTTTCAGTTTCTTTTGATACGCATTTCCAAATGTGGAACTGTGCAACAGCTTTCTCGCCTTTCTTAACACAATAGCCGAGTTTTTTCCATGCTTGGAATGTATGAATGTCTTCAGGCTCATCAAGCATGATCTTATTTCCATTCTCGTCCTCGACTTCAAACTGTCTGCCAGTCTTTCCAATTTTTCCATTTTTCATAAGTTCAACTGCTTCATTGAATATAATCTGTGCGTTTGTCATGTTCTTTTTTTTCCTTTCTTTTTTTCTTTTTCCTTACATCATTATAATATCATAATATATATACAATTACAATACATTTTGGAGCATTTTGTTTCTTTTTGAAACATTTAACCGTTCAAAATATCCATGAGCCTTGAATCCTGCGCTTTGTTCTTTCGTCTGTCTTCACCGCTTACCAATACAGGAAGACACATCTCAATAATACGGCTGTAGATTCTGGCTTTGCTTGTATCTTCTGTATGGTATAAGTCCGAATATTTTAAATTCGTTGTAATGATCATTGGCTTTCCGCTTCTGTATCTTGCATCAATGATGTTATACACTAATTCATTTACATATTCAGTATTTCGCTCAATCCCTAGATCATCAATGACCAAAAGATCAAACTCGTTCAGGCTGTCCAGATATTTCTGCTTTTCTTCATACATTCCCTGTAGCGTATTGATGATTCGTGCAAAATTAGTCACAAGACACGGCACGCCATTGTCAATCAGTTCATTTGCGATGCATGATGCAAGGAACGTCTTGCCTGTTCCAACTCCACCAAATAAGATAAGCCCTTTTCCTGCTTCTCTGAACTCGGAAAACCGTCTGGCATAATTTCTGCACATGTCGCTAGCCTTCTTTGATTTCTGGTCATCGTGATCAAATCGGCATTTCTGAAGCTCTCTGTCTGGAAAGCCTGTGTTCCTATATCCTTCAATTCGTGCCAGTCTGTCCTGCTTTTTTTTCTCTTCTTTCTTCCTGTCATTTTCAGCAACCAAGCACGAACACATTACAGGAACATATATCCCGACCGCCGACATCCATTTTCTTCGTGGCTCATTGCATTTTCGGCAGTAAATCATATTGTCTTTGATGTATTCAGTGCTTTCATCGCAATGTTCTAACATCCTCTGGATTGCTTCTTCTGTTGGCTTTTCATTTTCAATGATATCTTGCATATTTTTCATAGTTGTAGTCCTTTCTTTTGCTTCTATTTGAAACTATTTGCCGTAAAACATAGCCATGAATTCTTCTTCAGACCCATAACCGTTCTGGTCGTATTTCTTCTCTGGCTGTTTATCTTGCTTTGTGTATTCATTCTTTAAAGGGAAGATACCTTGCCAGTTATTAGTGATTGACTGATTAAGGATAGCGATCTTTACATCGTCTGTATTTCCCAATTCATCAAGTTTCTTTAACATGAGTTTAAGAGCATACTCTGTCATAGGTTTCTTGATAAATGATCTCATCTGTAAGAATGCTTTCAACGCATTCTGTAAATCTTCATTTTCTGTATATTCTTCAATCTGTTCATCATACGATTTAGACTTGCTCTTTCTTTCTTTCTTACTTAATGTATTATTTGTATTATTAACTGTATTATTATCTGTATTACTTTCTTTCAAATTCTGAATATCAGCATTACAATTTTTGATATTCTGCCTTTCAAAATTTGAAAGTCTGCTTTTCAATTCTCGTTTTCTTCCGTCAAAGTTTTGCACGTAAATATATCCACAATCAATCAGTTTTCTAATGGCAGTTGACACTTTTGTTTTACTGCATTGGCAAAACTCAGCAAGGTGTTCATTGCTTGCATAGCATCCTTTTTCTCCGTTGTCTAGGCTGTCAATTTCCGTAAGAATAATCTTTTCTAGCGCATTAAGCCTAGTGTCTAGCCACACTTTCTTTGGAATCCATACGCCCTTGAAGTCTCTGCTTTCGTTCATGTTTTTGCTTCCTTCCTTTTCTGTATCATCAATCATGTTAGCGCCTTTCTAACGAAAAAACTGCACAGCTTTAATAGTTTTGCACCCTATAAAGCCATACAGTTCTCGTATCTATTCAGTTGTTTACCTACTCAGCAGGTGCGAACTACTGAACAGACATTATAGTTTATTACTACTCTTTAATTTTATCATCATAATGCGATTAAGTCAACACATTTTGCCGACTTTCGTTTCTATTTGAAACTTCTTGATGTCTTTACTCGTAACGATGCTGATTGTGTAGTTTGGATATTTGTATTCGAACAGTTTCTGCTTTAACCGAAATACGTCCGTAATTACCGCTGTAGAGCCTTTTACATCTTCAATAATAATTCTATCACCATCGGCTAAAATGTACCTAAAATCGGCTTTATACACGGTTTTACGCCATGTCTTGCCGTTCTTTCTGAATGATGGTATAAGCTCATACTCAGGTTGTAGTTCCAAATCACGAATAACCCCTGCACGTTCCAGAATCTTCAGCTGTGCATACCGCTCAGCTTCAAGCTTTGAATCAAATTTGATACCATCAGCAACCGTCTTTGTATTGTGATACTTTCTGTACAAATAAGTCACCTCACAGATAGTTTTTCCCAAAAATGTCAATGAACTCGCTTGTAGTCCATCCATACTCGTCCATCGCTCTTTTCTGCCCCAACTGTTTCAGATACATGTCGAACTCGTGGCCCTTGCTGCAATGCACACCATACTTAGACATGTTGTGATCTTCAGGTCTGATGAATACGACAAGACCATACTTGATTGACTTTTTGCGGTTGGCAGTGCCGAAAAAAATCTCATGCCTTGCCGTACCATTTAATCGTTCTGAATAATATCTGTAGCAGTGTTCCTTCGTGAAGAACATGCCTTCATGCATAATGCAGAACTCTTTCTGAATCATTTTCCGCTACTTCCGAAACCTTTATCACCACGCTCAGTATTTTCATCCAATGAATCACATAAATTGATATCCTCATAAAGCACTGGAATAATAACAAGCTGACTGATCTTTTCGCCCGCATTCACAAGATGATTCGTATCTGAATGATTATACAGTTTCACCATGATTTCGCCTGTGTATCCTTCATCAATCAATCCTGTTGATGTAATGCCGTGATTGACGTTCAAACCACTTTTAGAAACCAACAGCCCTGCCGTTCCATGTGGCAACTGCACATGTAATCCAGTATGAAATAAAGCCCATTTGTGTGCCTTTACAAGCTGACTATCACGTGCTTTTATATCCAACCCAGCATCAGTTTTGTGCGCTCTCTCTGGCAAATACGCGCCTTTTTCGACGTAAACATTCATTTGTTTTTCCTCGTTTCTATATACTTCAGTTTTGCAACCTCATCCGGTGTAAGTACAGGTATGCCCTGTTCTTCGCAATCTCTAATCAATCCATCAAGAAGGACGGAGAACTCTTTTGAATCCATATCCGAACTGCCTTTGTAAATCTTGTAATGTGTGAACTCTTTTCCATCAAGATCACTTTGTCCGATTGCTTCATAATACCGAAAATAGCCGTCGACTTTTATATCCGACCTGACCGACACAACCTCACACACGCTGTATCGCTTGAGCATCATGAAATGCACTTCTTCACTGCTCAACCTCATAACACTCGCAAACTGGTTGAGTAAAGACCAGTAGTAGGCATTTGCTGTGAGTGATCTTTTCGATTTCTTCTCTTTGATTTCGTACAGCTTTTCTGCGTCCTGCTGGTCGAACAACCATTGGATGATAGCTTTTGCATTTCCTATCATACAGTTATTACCGCCTAGAATGGCAAATCAGACGAATCTATGTCGAATCCTCTATTCCCCCAACCATTATCAAGATTGCTATTATTTTGAACGCTAGGGCTATCAGATTGCATTTCACGCTTACGCTCCAAGAACTGAAAGCTTGTCGTAACTACTTCTGTTAAGTAATTCATTCTGCCATTCTTCTCGTAGCTTCTTGTCTGAATATATCCAGTTACACCAAACAAGTCGCCTTTGTGAACGTATTTTGCGATTGTCTCGGCTGCTTTGTCCCACGCAATACAAGGAATGAAGTCTGCACCGTCTTCCTTTTTTCTCCTGTCAACTGCCAATGTGAATGAGGCAACAGGTGTTCCGCTCTGCGTTCTTCGTTCCTCCACATCCTTCGTAAGTCGTCCAATCAAACTAACATTATTCATTTTTCGCTTTCCTCCAAAAATTTGTCAATCAATTCCCATGTCATGTCCTCATTTACAGGGCTGTCAATAAATTTTCTGATGCCATCCCTGAGATGTATGATCTTCAAGAATTGTGCATCAACTCCGTAGCTTTGCATCAGTCCTATTCTGTATAAGTTCAGCTGATATGCAATCTTTTCCTTGTTTAATGCACTGACGGTTTTAATGTCCGCAATGCCAATTTCACCATCCATAAACATTGTCATGTCAAGCCGTCCGCATGCAATCGGCATATCATTCTTGAAAATCACAATCGGAAGTTCACTATCCAGAACCTCGAATCCGTATTGCTTCTGCAAAAATTTAAAGTTTCGCACTGCTTCGCTTCCATCATCATAGCCCGAAACATTAAAGTTCTCGATTGCCTTATGTACTGCCGTACCTCTTTGGGCCGCATTATTCAACACGGCAGGAGGCACGCTTGCATATTCATTTCTATACTTCGTACCAAGAATCTGTGAGACACTTGGCAACATAAGTCCATCATACAGATATGTATGCGTTTCAGGAAAAAATTCTAAGACATTGCCAGCAATTTTCCACGTCTCATAATCATTCATCTGAATACCTCCATTCATAACCATACGCCGTTAGTGTTATTCCTTTTAGACATGTAGTTATGTTTGAACTTGTTACTGGTTTCCCAATGAATGACAATGCACTCCTTACGCTTTCAAAATCTCTTAAATACTTTCCGTCTTTAAACATTTTTATTCTTTTTGAAGCAGGGTGATTTCCTCTTGTTTTTCCTAACCATATAGGTTTATGTACCATTAGTCCGTCATGTTCTGCCTGTATAGTGTTTTCTCTGTATGTTCCCCACTTTAAATTATCTATTCTGTTATCCGTCTTTATGTTATTTATATGCATGACAACAGGACAATCTTTTTCGTTGTTGATAAATGCATTTGCAACTAATCTATGCACTTTAAAATCATGCCTAATTCTATTAGTGTCATACAGTGCTACTGTTAAATATCCATGCCTGTCCTCCCGTGGCTTTAATATTGTATCTTTAGAAACATACGATGAAAACCTATTTTTGTGTAACCTTGAAAGGCTTTTAACTCTTCCAAGGTTACTAACTTGATATAATCCTTCATATCCTTTTATATCTTTCCATGTTTCTTCCATTGTAAGCTCCTACTTCACCGTGATGCGGATGGATGGTTTTACTTTTGAGATTTTAACATACATGTCATACACGTCAGGATTTTCTTCTTTGAAAGTCTTGCTGTCAAACCTTTCTGCATCATGTTCTGGAACAAGTGCAATCTTAAGAAATTCGTTGTCTAACTTTAATACGCCGTACTTCTGCATAGCATCAAGAATTTCAGCTTTCATGCTGTCCTGCTGTTTCTTGATTTCTTTCGCCTGTTTCTCAAGGCTTACAATCTTCTCACATACTTCTTCAGACAATGCAACGTCTGAATCTTTTCTTTCGATAATGTTATTCATTTGTTTCATCCTCACTGTAATTAAATTTAGTAAATTCATATTTGCCGATAACTCTTTTGAGTGGCTTGTCTTCTGCACCTGCAAGAACACGCATTGATATTTCCACATCATCACTAGATGTTGTGCAAACTGCAAGCACGGTTGCCTTTTTTTCTCCGAACTGCGTATCAACCATAACCTCTTCACCTATCTTAATATTGGTAAAAGCAGGCGCATAGAACAGGTATTTTTTTTGGTCGCCAGTGTGCTGACATACTACTAATTGTACGTACTTATTCATGATTGTCCGCCTTTCTTTGCTTCATAATCTTTCCGATCAACTCGCTTGCCTTCGACATCGGCATATCTTCCAACTTGTCGATTTTGTTCATCTTTAGCAGCTTTTCAAGATTCTCGCCTGTATAGTTCTTGCTCAATACTTCAATCTGTCTTGGTGATGCCTTGCGCTCCGTGCTGTTAGTTGCTTCATCATCGTTTCCGTCTGTATCTTCTTCAGTTGCCATGCCAAGGAATGCACCTAATGAGTAACGTTTTCGGTATGTGATCTCTGCTCCCTCATCCTGAAGCTTCGCGCCTTCTTTCACTGCAAACGGATAAGTGTTTGTCTCGAATACATGTCCGCTCTTATGTACCAGAATACAGCGAACACCGTTTATGCCGTTCTCATCAACTCCAATAGGCTGTAGCAAGGCAAAATTATTATTTTCTTTAATCTTGTTTAAGATATTATCAAGCGGTACATAATCAAATGCCTTGTGCATCCATTCCCCTGTTTTACTATTTTGCACAGAATAGTTGACCTGTGCGGACTTTTCTAGTCCTCTTAACTGATTAACCAATTCGATTAAATCAGTCGCTACTTCTTTTGTAATGTTTTCAAATCCTATCATTTTTCTTGTTTTCCTTTCTTTTTGAAACATCTTTTGAAACATCAATTTCATATTGTTTAATAATTTTGATTAGTTCTTCTGCGTTACCGCTTTTTACGATTTCTGCTACGATTTCAAACATGTTTTCAGCTCCCAATTATTAAACTTGCATTTTCCTTACCAAATACATTGCAGAACACTTTGACAAGCTTTGTAGAAGGATTATGCGTTCCTTGCTCAATACAAGCATAATGGCTAGTCGATACCCCAAGCATTTCTGCTACATCTTTCTGAGTATATCCCTTTGATATTCTGAATGCTTTCAGTTCTGCTCTTTTCATTTTGTTCCCCCTTTCTCTGCCTACATTATAAACCCATGTCATCAAATTGCAACTACTTTTCATCTTTTTTTGATTATTTTCCGTTGTTTCAAATAGCTACGGTGTGTTATCATCGAAATATAAACTTTTTTAGGTGGTGTAAAAATAATGATAAACAATAAATCAATAGGAAGGAAACTCAAAGAACTACGCAACTCACGTGATCTCAAACAGTCTGAGCTTGCTGACCTTGTCGGGCTTTCAAGACCTGCCATATCAAATATTGAGTCTGGAAAACGTTCCTTGACTCTTTCAACTTTGAAACGTTTTTGTGAGGTTTACGGCATTGACATTTCATACTTTGGCATTGATACGTCAAGCTACGATGAAGCGACAGACCTCACACTACGCATCGAGTCTCTGTTTCACGATCTTCCTGAACCTGAGAAGGATGAACTGTATCTGAAGATAATGAAGTTGTACCTTGACAGTAAAAATGTTTCTGATTGAAACCATCTGTCGAAAAAAAAGAGTTGTCTAACTCATATTCAATTTTTAGATTCTCCTGTTCAGCATAAAGATTAAACAGCAACGAATATATTTTTTCTGCGTCCATATTTTCACCGCCCCTCATCGGCTAGTATGGACTGCTTTTTTTATTTTCAAACAATCGGAGGTATTTTTATGAGAAAAAATCTGCGAGTGGCAGGATACGCTCGTGTTTCCACTGATGAACAAAAGAAATATGGATATTCAATACAGGCACAGACCGAAGAAATAACGCAATGGTGTAACGATAATGGTCATGCCCTGCAACATATCTACATTGACGAAGGATTCTCAGCAAGCACAATGAAACGCCCTCAGCTGCAAGCCATGCTGTCAAATCTGAAAAATCTTGACGCAATCGCTTTTACACGCCTTGACCGTCTGTCGCGTAACGTTCTCGAAGCTAACAAGATGCTTGAACTTCTTCAACAGAACAATGTTGCCATGATTTCCATATGTGAAGACGATATAAACACATCCACTGCGAACGGATTGTTTATGTTCAACCTTAAAGTCAATCTTGCAGAACATGAATTAAAAAAAGGCTCTGAACGTATCAAAGCCGTATTTGAGTACAAAATTGCACAAGGTCAACCAATCACTGGTAACGTTCCTTTTGGTTACAGGATTGCCACTGAAAACGGCAATAAACGCATTGTAATTGATGAATCTAAAGCACCAATAGTGAAAGATATTTTTGATTCATTTCTTCTGCATCAATCAGTTCATCACACTGTCGAATACGTCAACCAGAAATACGGACTGTCTAGGCCTTACATGTCATATATGCACATTCTGAAGAATGAATTTTATGCAGGCTCATACCGTGGAAACGCCAATTACGCTGAACCATACATCACGAAAGAAACATATAATGCCGTTCAGACCGCATTACAGGCCAATATACGCACAGGAATACAACGACATGTATATTTATTCACTGGGCTTTTAAGATGCCCAGAATGTCGTTCTAAACTTGTTGGAGTGAGCCATCCAAAAGGTGGAAAGCGATATTATTATTACCGATGTAACAATGCACACTCGGTGCATACATGCTCCCACAAAAAGCACTATGCAGAACTTGCAACGGAGAAATATTTGCTTTCTAATCTTGATACGCTGCTTAAAGATCATATAGCCACAATATCAAGCATCACGTCTGAAACAAAAGACACAACCGAAAAGGAATTAAAAGAATTAAGAAAAGAGCTTGATAATCTGAATTATATATTCATCAAGAAGCGTATGCCTGTAAGTACCTATGAACGTCTTTATGCGGAAACGGAAGACAAAATAAAAAGGCTTGAATCTTTCAAACCTCAAAGCACGGACCATCTTAACCAATTTTTAAGCAGCGGTTGGCGCTCAATATATGACAACCTCACACGTGAGAAAAAGCGTACACTTTGGCGAAATGTCCTTGATTCTGTCCACGTTTCCCCTGATGGAATAGAAGTCTTCTTCAAGTAAAAAGCAGACATTTCTGTCTGCAATTTACTAGGAGAATTTCATGCCCAATGTCAACAAAGCCCATCTATAATATACATCAATCAATCACCGAATGCAAACGGTGATTTTTTCTTTACTAACATACGCTGACCTGTAGGCTATGACAAGTTAGTATAGAATTTTGCAAATAAAAAAAACCACCTTTTCGGTGATCTTATTCAATAATCATGACTGTTGGTTCATCGCTCCAACTATTTTTGCAAAATACATCGTCAGAATAATCATGCCATGCATAATCCGGTTCCGCATATTTATTTCCCATGCTATCGTGGTACAGTGCAACAACTCTGACTTTAAGTGGTGTTCCCTTACGTTCTAGCTTATATTTTGAATACTTGTTGAAATACTCCTGTGCTTCTCTGATTGCATCTTCCTTTGTTTTTTTCATGTTTTGTTTTCCTCTCTCTCTTTACAATTATATTATAACACTATAATACATAAAGTCAAACGCTTTCTTTAATTTTTTTGCATAAAAAAACAGCCAGCCGAATACCCCCGACAAGCTGAGAAAGGAAGTGGTGAACATGAACAACACCACGTTCCTAGTATAACATGATTTTGCTTAATATCCAACCACTCTCGTGATATAAATTGCATTTTCTGCTGAATATACTGAGCCGTTGCTTTTCAAAGTGATCTGATAATTCTGACTGAATGTGATCATTGAACCCGAAACATTCACAAGAGCAAACTTTGCATAGTCATAATCTGCAATATAATGAATCGTGCCTAAATGCACAAGTTTTCCGTTCGGGCTGAACACCTTAACGCTGCCACAAGCATTATCACCAGACGATCTGTAAAAGATTTCAAGATATGTGTAATTTTCCGCACTGTCAGACAATGTGACAGTTCCTGCCGTACCGCTTGCACTGTTATAAAGCACCTTACCACTAATGCACACTCCGTTGACTTCAAGGCTGTTATCATGTTTTGGGAAACAATTTACACCAAAGCTGTATTTCTTGATGTCAACATATGCGACCGGAATCCCCTTCGGAAGAATCAGATTGTAGGTTGTATTACCTAGCTTGTCTGCAACATTGATCTGTACGTTCCATTCATATTCATTATCTGCCGTAAAATTCGTATCAGCATTATTCTGAATTGTCGTGTAAGTGCTGAATGTGCTGTTTGCAACCTTCTTCGTGCGGTACTTAATCGTTACTTCATTTTTTCCACCTATTGAAGCATAGTTTGCATTTACATTTAATATGCTTTCTGAATAATAGTTGCTCTTTCGGTTCAGCTTGATGATTGCACTTGGTAATGTCCAGTCATACACAAGCACCGTGATTTCTCTGATGCCCTCGTTTCCCCTCGAATCCGTCAATTTAACGGTCACTTTTGCATCGTATGATACATTTACCACGCCGACATTTATAACGCCTGTAGAGCCGTTTAACGTGCCTGTATAAGCATTTCCATTTACTACGGCAGTAATTGATTTCAAAGTGGCACTGTTTAATGCCTGCGCATTGCTTATGCTGATTTTTAACACCGAGTTATTTCTGATAATGTACTGATTGTTTTCTGTAATTGCAACAGTTGCCGAATTTGAATCCTCATACGAAACATCAAATGTCGGATTAGAATTTACTACATGTGCAATGATTGCACAGCTTGACGTACCTATAACCGTACTTCCACTATACGTTGTTACAGCGATCTCTCCGGTCATGGCATTGCTGTTTGGCATTTGTGCATACAAACTCGATGCAATCCTGTCTGTATCAAGTGTAATATTATCTGTTACACCTGTGCCGATTGTATAGCTGCATGAACCCAACTTCAGCACCACTGTATGCGTGAATACGGTTGACTTTCGATTCATATGTACAACAATAGTATCTCCGATATTAAAATCAGGAGAATTGTTAGGCCATGTGTTCAAACTTGGCTGTGATGCTCTGCCAATATCGGGAAGTCTCCAACTTCCAGAACCTTTGCAGTTTACAGCCGATGTATAAATTGCACATTCTGCATATGCGCTGAAACTCTTTGTACCATTGTTTTCATGCCCAATTGCAAGCTCACCAGATGCAACAACCGTACCTGTATATAACTTAATTCTAGTGTTTGATTGATAAACAACAGTACCGTTTACAGTGCACTTGAAAGGGCCTGCCATGTACCAATAGCCTGACTTGATTCCTGCACCCTTCAACGTCCACGAAATGACAGACTGATTGTTTACTGTGCTTTGACTTTTTAATGACCAATCGAATTGTAAGCATGCACCATCATAAGCTGATGTTTTAAATGTTCCTGATGTAGCCATATCACACCCCCACTATACCGATGCCATCGTTTGTAACAGTATCGCCATCTTTTACTGTAATCGGAATAAACCTTGCTTTGTTGCACAACGTGATCTCTTCCTCAATAACAGATTTTTTCTGATGGAACTCGTCGCCTGAAACCCAGAATGTTTTTGCACCTGTGCGGTCATATCCTGCGAAACCAACATAATTATTTACCACAAGATATGAGCCATCAAGTCCATACATAATCAGCCCGTTTTTGTCCAACTTTGCAATCAGATTGTTTGCTTCATCGTATACCTCAATCTGTCCGTTCTGGTTAAGGTTAGAACCAAGCTTTAATGTTCCGCCTTTAATCATATCAGCGACTAAATTTATAACGTTGATATGTTGCATATTCAACACATTGTCAATCGTCCATGCACTCTCAAATGTTCCATTGATTCCAGTGCTTGAAAAGGCAATACCACCACTGTTGATCATAATAACGTGGTGAGCTTCTTCTTTTGGCAATGCGTCAACCACAAGAATTTTATCGCCTTCATACACAACATACGAATTGCCAAGCATTCCTAGAATTGTATCCTGCGCATGCTGAGTTGTATCTGAAAACACAACCTGTAAAGCAGAATTGTTCTTCTCTATGCTCTGCTGAATTGTTGAACTTACTGTTCCCATAAGGTCGGAAACCTTCTGCTGAAAGTTTCCAAACTCAAGCTCCGTATACTTACTAAGAATGCAATCATAGTCATACGAAATAACATGCGTTGTAATATCCACACCCATCGGTTCGTCAATAACTTCGATTGTATCGCCTATATCAGTCAGATTTTCTAAGTTTGCTTTTAATGTATAATTCACTTTCGGAATGCAATTCTCGTCAACGTATGTCTGCCCCTGCTTCCTCAAATCCTCAATAAGTGCATTGTTGTACGCCGTCTCATCAAGATGCCCGTCTGCGTCTTTGTAAAGGTCTTGATCAATGTTTTGATTGAAAGACACAACTTTTGTAAATGGAATATCGTACTGCGTCTGGCTGTAAAGATATATCTCATCCAACAGTAAGCCGTCTTTGCCGACTGGCATAATCTTTGTGACTACATTATCCCAGTTTGCCGCGCAAGTCATATCCTTCAGATTCTTTTTGTATCGTACAGTCACACCGTTATCACGCCCAATAGTGCTCATGATTCCGAACCTGTAATTGTCACGTACAAAGTGTCCACCCCAACGTTCCAGAACCGTGCTGAAAGCGTCATACAGCGATGTTCTCACGCACCTGTATGAATTTAATGCTGCAATGTCAGACACCGTCTGAAACGGGCTAGGATTGTCCGTGGCGCTGTTCAAATGGTCCATCGCATCATTGCAATTTTTATCAACCACGTAACTGTCTGCAATTACATAGTTTTGAGCATCATACGATATGTGCTGAGCTTTTAACGTGATCTTGTGTTTTGTCTTTTCTGGATTCTTAATGCGGAAAGCCTGTGCACCTTGCGGAGTATCTGCAACGATAATCCTATTTGCTGTCAAAAGGTCAACATAAGAAATGTCCGCTTCAACATTCAAATAAAATTTGCCGTTGTCTTCCTTGTGAACTTTTGCCTTGAATGGCTGGATAACGCAATCGCCGTTGCTTGTAAAATCCTTGTCCGTTTTTCCAAATATTTTTATCATTTAGACCCCCTATAATAAAAGGTGCTTATTGCACCTTTATTTTAGCTTATTACTGCTTGTGTTTAAGAATAGCTAAATACTCTGTCATTCACGCCGTAATTGGATGTTTTTGTAATATCATTCTGACCACCGCCGAATCTTGTGCAATACACTTTTTTATTGACTGTATCAACGTGAACAACATCAAATGCCTGCTCTGCAATCGTCCCTCCTGTTCTCACGTCATCTGACCATCTCAAGTCATAAATGCTATAGTATGACGCATCACATGTTGTGGCAATTACAGGGTATTTTGTCATCTGCTTCGAAACATCAATATGCTTATGCCCGCAGAATACGCACGCAACATGGCATTTTGCAGAATTAAGAACATTTGTAACCTGTGTTCCTGATTGATAGAATGTGATATTTGTTCTATCACCTTTTTTAGAATTATTCAGAGCATGGTGTAAGAACACCGCGATAGTCCAGTCTGTACTCAATTCGTTTACGTGCGTTGTAAACCATGAAAGCTGTGCATCATCAAGGATTCCTTGAGTGTCGGAATTAGAACTGTCCAGAATAAACAATCTTACCTTTTTAGCTGCGTCGTCAACGTAATAATACAAGTCCCCGCCTTTAGTAATTGAACTATCAAGCTGTTCCGTCAATATTGTAGATAAATCGGTTGAAGTAATCTGCTTAGCACCGCCTTCCCTTCCGTCATCATGATTTCCACGAGCCATATATACACGGTCTGTGATCCACTTGAAGCGGCTTGCATTTTGCATGACATTGTTGTACGCCTGTTCTTTTGTCCTCGGATCGTTTTTATAAAATGCTCCGCCTGTATAATCACCGCCTCCAATTACAGTTTTTACGCTTGTATTTTCAACAATTTTTCTAATCATGTTTGGCGAATAGTAGCCTTCTTGCTTGTGCGTGTCTGTAACGAATACGAACGAAAAGCCATTTACGGACTTGTCAAGATTCTTAACAGTTGCAATCCTTGAGCGCATGTAATCTTCATAATACGATGGCAAACGGTTAAGTCCATCAAACTGATATGCATAAACAAACAACCAGCTAATTTCATTTACATCCATTTTTTCGTTGTAAACTTTCGCCAGACGTGCATAATAATTACAATTATCGTCACGAGAAATTTCAATATTACAATATCCATCACTATCGGATGGATATCCATTTACATAATATTCTTCGTCATAACTAAATTCCGTAAAGCTTTTGCCGTTCATC
>OLWH01000128.1_pt1 | contig 40570 bp, 35 predicted proteins | sample 1673381 | NCBI WGS metagenome assembly OLWH01 (sample SAMEA103958110, study PRJEB25191) | human gut metagenome | reverse complement strand
GTTTCTAAGCGTAAAATTTCTAAATTATGTAAAGTTGATAGAAATACGCTTGACCGTTTTATAAAACAGTTTTTGACGGAATGAAACAGAGCGTTTTCGTGCAGCAACAAGGCGTGGAGTGCGACTTTACAGGCTCTACCCCGTGGGTGATATTGTCTCCCATTGAACAGAGTATCAAACAGAAGATTGAAGCGGTTGGAACTCCACTTAAAGATTGGGATATAAATATCTATCGAGGTGTGCTTACTGGTTATAATGATGCTTTTATCATTGATACGGAAAAACGTGAAGCGATATTGGCGAATTGCCAGACGGAAGAAGAACGCAAAAGAACGGCTGAACTTATACGACCCTATACGCTTCCATATTATTTTTGGCCGCATAAAATCCTCCCAATAGCTGATGCTGTCTTGTGTTTCAAACCACTTATTGTGAGTCTTCTTGCGAGCCTTGATTTTTTCGCCGTTGATAGAATAGGTCTTGCCTGTCTGCTCCAGTCTTTCTTTGCCAAATGAAAGAAGATGTCGCTTTACGGCAGGGTACAGCTCTATGTCGTAGTGACGTGATGGAAATGTGGCTATGAGGTACTTGTCAGCCCACTCATATTCATACCTCCTAATATCTCTGCCACGCAAAATCGGTCGTATAAGTTCAGCCGTCCGAACACGTTCATCTTCTGTTTGACAATTCGCTAGTATCTCATCACGCTTTTCGGTAGAAATGATAAAAGCATCATTGAAACCAGTTTTTATCCCATAGTTGATTTGGATGTTCCAATCCTTCAAGGGTATTCCCACAGACTCAATCTTCTGCTTGATGCTCTGTTCAATGGGAGACAATATCACCCATGGGATAGAATCTGCAAAGTTACACTTCACGCCTTGTTGCTGCACGAAATCGCTCAAATTATTCAAGCCATTCGAATCTTGTACCAAACAAGCTTGTGTGTTAAAAATATTTGCTGCTTTTTGAGATAAAAGAATATTTGCTTCTACCGTTATTGCATCGAATATTTTTATACCTGCAAAATCTACCAACATAATAGGATTGGTCTTGCTTGCGAAATAGCCTCGCAAGGCTTCACCATACCCTGCACGCATCCATTTATTAGACGTGATATAGCAAAGAAAACCATTGGGAGTAAGCAGGTTCATACCCAACTCATAGAAGAGGCAGTAAATATCACCAGTGCGTGCATAAGTTATGTAACCCATGCATTCTAATACATCGGCACTCTTACCCATAGATTGTAACTGAATGTAAGGTGGATTGCCAATGATACAGTCAAATCCCAAGAAGTTGCCTTCGGCATCGAGTACTTCTGGAAACTCTATACGCCATTCGAATGCACCAAGATAAATTTTGTTGGAGCGTATTTCCTCAAATATATTTTCTAAAGTCGCAATTTCTTTCTTTAAATCGGCAATGCGCTTGTCCGACGCTTTCTTTTCCTTTTTTGTCGGTTCAAACAGTTGAGGCGCTTGTAAGTTTGCCAACTCAGAGCGGCGTTTGTTCAATCTAACCAATCGTGCATCCCGGCGGTTGATCTCTGTTTTCAGTTTCGACTTGATTTCTGTTATAAACGTTTCCAAATCCTGCTTTTCGCTTTTACTTTGGGCATTTTTATATTTAGCTACAGCCTCCTTATATTGGCTGATGCTGATACTAGACTCTCGCAGTACGGTCTGAATACTGTCTGTCAAAGCGAATCGGTGAAGCAAAGAATTTCCACATTTGATGTTAATGTCGATATTTGGTAGGGTTTCTAAATAAGTGTAATTACTTTCAGCCGTATAGTAAGCATTCTTCAACAATTCAATCCACAGTCGTAGGCGGCAAATCTTCACAGAGTTGGGGTTAATATCAACGCCAAATAAACAGTTCTCAATGATTTGACGCTTCTCCTTGAAAAGAGTTTCCTGCATGCGGCGACTTTCCGCATTGAGTGGGTTGTAAGCAAATAAATTACCTTCGGTATCGGTAACAATCAGCTCGTCATTTTCAATGGCAAGTTGATAGTCCGCTTTGCGGATACGCTTACCGGTAGCATCTACCAAAATACCTAATTCGTATTTCAAGAGTATCAGTTCATTGAGAGCAGACACAAGAAAGTGACCCGAACCAACAGCTGGATCACACAGTCGCAAACTGTTAATTAGTTCATTAGCTTCGACTATATTGTCAATATGGTTGTATAGTTCTATACGGGTGGTACAATTCCAGCCATAATAACCATTAAACTTTTGCAACACGGTCTTGGTGATTGCTTCACGGCACATGAACATAGTGATAAAGCCTGGAGTGAATACTGAACCATCCTTGTGACCATTTATTTTCTCGAATATAAGCCCTAAAACAGAAGCATTGATGAGTGTTTTAGCCTCTTCTTGCACTTCTTCACTGCCTTCGCTCGCAAAGTTATAAGCGTCGAGAAAAGCAAACAAATATTGCAGGGTGGGTAATGCGTTGACTTGTAGATTGCGTTTTTTATTTCGTAATACGCTACTCGCCAAGACAGGAAGTACCGTACGTTGTGAAAGGCTGTTTATCTTAATTGTTTTACTTTCCAAATCTGTCACCTCGAAAAGAGAACTGTTAAGATAGGGAACGTAAGCAAAATCACGCATAATGGAGTGTGTGCGGCTGCCCATGTCACGTGCAAGCACTTGGAAAAAGAGTGTGTTGAGATCATCATAGTCATGAATCTTAGTTATTGAAAGAAATTTATAGATTGCATCTCCATTGTGGTATTTCAACATCTGAGCCTCCAACAGTTTCAAGAAAAGGATACGATTCATCCAAGTAATACACAATTCCATTGCAACATTGAATAACCGTTCCTCATAATCATTCCCATACAAACGACCATTTATGTGACGCAAACAATCTTCTGCATCCAGTTGGTTAATAGTATTCTCTAGTAATGAAGCCTCGTCACGCCGTTCCACAGCTTTGCGTACAATCACGGTTTTATTATTCTCTTTGCGTTCCTCAATACCAATAATGTGTAGCAGCTCAGTGTAGAATCCACGGTTGAGCGAATTGCTGTCATTTTGGAACGATAGCTTCAAAAGATGTGTATCGCTGAATATCTTATAAAGTTCGATAAGTTTGCGTGAAGCGCTACTGTCTGTTCTATCAAGCAGGTGTTGATAGTCTTGTAAGTTGAAGTAAGTGTATTCAAGGCTATCTTTCACCTCCTCAATATAGGTTGTTGCAATTTCAGTATAGAAGAAATCGGTTTTGTTACTGGTTTTGCGTCCATCCACAAAGTCTTGAAACTCACGACGTAATTGTTTGTTCTGATAGAATTTGCGTTCAAACTCATGGGCATCAAAAATAAAGAATTCATGAATATTAGTAGCGATGAGATATTTAATATCATTGTTCTTCTTATTGACACGTTCTTTAAGATAGTATAGCAATAATTCCTGCAAAGCCTTACGATTAAGATTGTCATTAGAAATCATCTCACCTTTGTTGGTGGTACTCTTTACTTCAATCAATAACCCTATATTGGACTTGATAGTTTTATCCAATCGGATAGCCAAATCAATATCTTCTTCGGGAGCCATGTAGTATGGCTTGTAGAACGTTTCACTCAGAAAATTACGTAAATGTTCTTTTTGCGTGTGTTCTCTTTGCCCATCCACAATATTGTCTCTCAATGTGCGAAGGGCATTTTTGAATAAGTCAAAATCTGTTGTTTCAATCGCAACCTGTCTATATGCTTTGTTCAAAACTTGATTCGGTTTGAGTAGTCCCATAATGTTTGGTAAATGAGTTAATAAAATACAAAGGTAGTCTAAAAACTTGATAATAAAGAATGAACGTATTGGTTTAACGAAAGTTTGTTCTACTGCCAGCCATTATCAACAAACAATAGCAGCAGTAGATTTGACATGATTCTACTTATTATATTGTAATAGCCAGCCAAAGTAATCTTTTCACATCCGGATCTATCACAGGTTGGATAAGTTGTTAACCTGAAGGTAACCGACCTGATGGTATAGGAACAGGAAGAAGTCTGTAATCATGGCATTTACCCGGATAGAGAAGCCACATTTTTTATTGCCGGACTTCCGGCATTGCCTCATCCATGTGTGAAAAGGAGTTTTTTCTTTCACCACAACGTTCCTTTCACATACCCAAAGGGGGTAGTGGATCCAGACCTGCTTCGGCTTTCTTTTTCCTTCCCATATGACAAAAACCGACTATCCATGACTATTCCTGCCAGTGTGCCGGTCGTGCTTGCCTCTCATGGTTTCTTCCCTTATATTCGCACTGACATTTAAACAAGTTGAAAAATATGGAAATATGCTACATCGAGGCCGGTGTCCTTGAGAGGATGCTGGCACGCGCCGAGAACCTGTCCGCACATGTGGACAGATTGTATGAGAGAAACCGCTGTAAGGAACTCGGAGAGTGACTGGACGGCCAGGATGTCTGCCTGCGCCTTGACATCTCGCCACGTACCCTGCAGACACTCCGCGATACCGGACGGCTGGCGTTCACCCGCCTCCAGAGCAAGTTCTATTATAAGCCAGAGGATGTGGAGAAGCTGATGGCCTACGTCGGCATCAGACGCAAGGAGAAGGCAATGAGAGAAGGAAGGAAGAACGGAAACCTTTAAAGAGCGGAAGAGATGGAAGGCATTATCGACAAGGAGAACGAACGTGTCCGCAGGTTCTTTGCCCTGCTGGACAACATGGAGAAAAAAGTGGAGCGTCTTGCCCGTGACAACCGTCCTCCCTTCAACGGGGAACGGTTCCTGACTGACAGGGAGTTTTCCGGAACGTTGAGGATCAGCCGCAGGTGCCTGCAGGATTACAGGGACCAAGGGCGGATTCCCTATATCCAGCTTGGCGGGAAGATCCTGTACAGGCAGTCGGACATCGAGAAGCTGTTGGAGGAGAACTATCACGCAGCATTGGTATAATATCGTATTCAAGTTTAAGGATTGCCGCCGGAATCGTAAATACAATTCCGGCGGCAATTTTTTTATTTAGCCTGCGGCTTCCTTGCCGGCCGCAGGTTTTCTTCTTTCCATCAGCCGGTCCATGTCCGAGGATATCTTCCGGTCGGTGACCTGAGCGTAGACCTGCGTGCTGTCGATATTCGTATGGCCCATTATCCTGGCGATGCTCTCTATCGGAATGCCCGCGGTCAGTGTCAGGGTTCCGAACGAATGCCGGGCCATGTGGTAGGACAGGTTCTCTTTCATGCCTAATGCCACGCCCATTCCATGTACCTCGTACCAGAGGACATCGCGGACCGGCAGCGGGAATACCGGCCTGTCGTCATCCGTGGTGTTGTAAAGATCCAGTATCTGTCCGGCTATGGGATGCAGCGGGATGAACGCCTCCACGTCCGTTTTGGCGCGGCGGATGCGGATATACCTTCTTCCTTCCGAGGTCGTTCCGATGTGACGGGGATGGAGAGCCCTCGTATCCGCGTAGGCCAGACCGGTCAGCGAGGAGAAGATGAACGTCCTGCGCGCCAGCTCCATCATCGGGTCGGGCAGCGGGGTTTCCATCATCCGCTTCAGTTCACTGCGGCTGATATGCCTTAGTTTAGGTGCTTCTTTCCTCTCGTATGCCACGTCCTCTATCGGGTTGGCACGCAATACTTCCCGGTCCACGGCGATGTAGATGAGCCGGTTGAGCCAGCACAGGCAGTGGTTCACGTGTCCGTTCCTGTGTCCCAGCTCCTTCTTGAGAAAGACCTTGAACGATTCGGCGAACTCTTCGGTGATGTCCGAAAAGGCGATGTCCTTCATCCCGCGGGATTCGATGAACTGCCTGAGGTTAAGCTGCGTGGTCTTCGACTGGCGGTAGGTGGAGGTGGAATTGATCTCCTTGGAGCGGACCCTGAGCCGTTCGCGTTCCACCTCTCCGGCCTGCAGGAGGTATTCCGGCACGGAATTGGCACCGGATACGGTGGTCTTGAGCTGCTCGGCCGTGACCACTCCCTGGTTCCTCAGCAGGTTCCCATACGCCTCTTCCAGCCGGCTTCGGAAGGCGGCAAGGCGGTTGTTCTCCCTGGCTGTTTTGATTTCACACTTCTTGCTGTCCCAGTCTCCGGGTTTGCAATAGATGCCTGTCGTGACTGCCGATTTCTTTCCGTCGATGCTGATCCGGCAGAGGACGGCGGTCGTGCCGTCCGATTTTACCTTGTTACGGTTGATGTAGAATAAAAGCTTGAATGTACTGCGCATGATAATGATTGTTTAATTGTTTAAGGATTAAAGAATAAGTTTCAAATCGCAGGTTGCCTCGACGAACCTGTCCATGTCCTCGAACAGTCGCTTCGGAGTTACACGGGCATATATCTGGGTGGTCTTTATGTTGGAGTGTCCCAGCATTTTGCTGATGGTCTCGATCGGCACTCCCTCCTCGAGCGTGACCAATGAGGCGAAAGAATGCCTTCCCATGTGGTAGACAAGGTCCTGGCTCAGCCCCGCCATCAGGCGCAGGGATTTCATGTTGGCCCTGAGCGTGTGGTAGTCCTGCGGCGGGAAGAGGGTGATGCGGGTATCGTCACGATACTTCCCGATCAACGCGAGTGCTTCCGGCAGCAACTTGACGCGTCCGAGGTAGTCGGTCTTCTTCCGCCGGTATTTCAGCCAGAGGCTGCCCTCGTCATCCTGGAAGAGGTTCTCCCGGGTGATGCTTACCGCATCGGCATAGGCGGTGCCGGTGTAACAGGCGAAGAGGAAGAGGTCCCGGGTGATGACATGTGACCTGCGTTTTTCCGGTATCTCCAGATCGCGTAGCTTCTCGAAATTCTCCCGGCTGAATGCTTTCGGTGTTGTCTCCTTCTGCTTGGGCAGCTTGAAGTGGCAGAAATGGTATTTCTCCGAGTGCCCCTCCTTGTAGGCGATGCGGCAGATCTTTTTCAGGATGGACAGGTAATGGCGCACCGTCTCCATTGCCAGTTTCTTCTTTTCCAGGCAGAAGTCCTGATAGTCACGGATGAACTGCTCGTTGAGCTGTCCGAAGGCGAGGTCCGAGACCTTGAATTCCGTTTTGATGAATTCGGCAAGGGTGCGCCGGGTGTACACGTAGGTCGACATTGTCGTCGGTGCACGGTCCACGCCGACACGGGCCTTCATCTCCTCATTGTGCCGGTCGAGAAGTTTGAGCAGGGTCATCTGCATGCCCGCGTTACCCTGGAACATGTCCCTGACCGCGGCGGCATCGAAATCCTTTTTCCTTTCCATGAGGGAATTGAAGGCCGAGTGTACGGCAAGCAGCAGCCTCTCTATTTTTTCATTGGTCTCCACCGCTTCCCGGCTCTTGCCATTCAATCGGCTCTCACGCGCGTTCCATAGCCCGGGGGTACAGGAGAGCTTGCAGCTGAACTGCGCCATCGTGCGGTTGAGGGTGATCCGTCCCATGATCGGGGCCTTGCCGGTCTTGTCCGGCTCGCTCTTTTTCAGGTAGAGCAGCACCTTGAATTTTTCCACTTTCATAACGCTCTTTTTTAGGTTGTAAAAATACTCCTTTGAAAAGCGTCCTTTGGCATGCAAAACATTGATAAACAGTGAATACAAATCTGCTTTGTTCCTATCGGTAAAAATTCGGTTACCTGCCGTTGTTTTCGAAACAGGCGGCTAACAGTCTGGTAACTGAAACGTCGCAATATTTTGTTTTCTTTTGCAGGTCTGTCTGTTCTGCAAATCTTGCAAAATGCTTAATTATAAACGTTTTACGTTTAATTATCGTCATTCTGTTTTTTATTGCATTTCTAAATATTACTTATGTCGCGCGGCACACTCATGCGACGATGATGCTGACTTTAGGCGCAGATTTATATACGGTCAGTAAATTGCTTGGGCATAAGAATATTGCGACCACTCAAATTTACGCCAAAATCGTCGATAAGAAGAAAGAGGAGGCGATCGGGCTGATTCCAAATCTGACAGATTAAACTTGTATATGTAACGTGCGGATATGGATTCGCACGTTTTTTCATCCGTTTTTGTATCTTTATAGACGGATTAAATCATAAAGACTATGGACGGCTTGGAACTTAAAACGAAATTCGATGGGTTGCAGGAACTTTTCAATCGCTGTATCAATCATGCTTTTCGGGTGCTGACGGATCGTATAACGGCGAAATCCGCCTACCTCGACTGCGAGCAGATGCGGGAGTTGGAAAAGCTGGAATACATCCGTACTGCCGACGAGCTGGCGCAGTTGTATCTGCGTTATTCCGTACTGTCCAACATCCGGAATTTCTACTCCGATCCTGCGTTCCTCTGGAACAGCACTCTCTTCGAGGAGTTGAACTCCGGTGAAAAGAAAAAATACCTTGCGTTTTCGGTCGTGTCATTCGACTACTCCCGCTATGAGCAGGCTAATACGGTTTACGATGCAGAGTTGCCCTATTTCTCTGCGGTTGTGAAAGCCGTCGTTTTGGAGCGTTATGCCGCTTACCTGCAAGACCGGAAATCGAAAGTAGCCGCGCAAAAGGAGCCGAAAGAGGTTGTGATGACCACGAAAGCCGTACTGCCTATCGCGGAAACGGATAATCCGTTCGATTCGACTTTGAACGACGAGCAGATCGCGTTTCTGGTCGAGGGCATCAACGATGTTAAGATGTTCAACGTGCCGCTGACGCCCGATGACCTGACAGCGATCTTTGCGGGCAAGCCCCATGCAATCGTGCGGTCGAATAACAACCGCCTTGTCGCTTTCTTTTTTGCCGGATTGAGCGACCGGGGTTTGATAACCCCGAACTGGCAATCCGTGATCGCCAACTACAAACTCTTTCTCTCCAAAGACCGAAGCCGTGATAAATACATCAATCAAAGTGATTTATCAACTGCAACCAACTATATCCGCGATATAGGTGCAGAGGGAAAATACGCAACCATCGAAAGGTATCTCAAGCAAGTGAAAAAACTTTGAGAATAGGTTGATCCCTCAAAGATAGGTTAATCCGCTATCAAGTTTCGCAGCCCTACATTTGCCCCCGTAACTGTTACAAGCACACGGAGGGTCGACACTCCATTTGTTTAATTTTAATCTTCTGAATATATGGAGAAAAGTATTGAAATGCGGGTTGCGGAACTCGAAAATCTGGTTTTACATTCCAAAAACGTACTCAGCTTCGAGGAGGCGAGCCGTTTTCTGAATCTTTCTAAAAGCTACCTGTATAAACTGACATCGGGCAACCTGATCCCTCACTATAAGCCGCAGGGGAAGATGCTCTATTTCGAGAAAACGGAATTGGAGGCATGGTTGCGTCAGAATCCCATAAGGACACAGGCGCAGACGGAGGCGGAAGCGCAGAAATATGTTCTCGCACGTCCTGCGAGGAAGTAACGATGGAAGCGCAGCACAAAGTTCTGGCGGAACCGACCGGTTCATGGCGCGATGCCCGGTTGCTTGTGACGGACGTATTCGAGGCTCCGCCCGTGATCCTGCGCGTGGGCGATTCGATTGTGGGGACGCTGGGTAATTTCAGCGCATCGACCGGAAAGGCGAAGAGCAAAAAGACGTTCAACGTTTGCGCGATCGTGGCGGCAGCTATGACGGGCAGCACGGTGTTGAACTATTCGGCCTCTTTGCCGCCGGAGAAGCGGCGCATCCTCTACGTCGATACGGAGCAGAGCCGCTTCCATTGCAAACGGGTGTTGTGCCGGATTCTGCGGCTGGCGGGATTGCCCGCCGATACGCATCCGCCGCTGTTGGAGTTCTTGTGCCTGCGTGGTTATGCAACCAAAGATCGGCTGAAGAAGATCGAGGAGGCTATCTATGAAATCGACGACCTCGGACTGGTCGTGATCGACGGCATCCGCGATCTGGTGCACGACATCAACAGCCCCGGCGAATCGACCGACCTTATTACGAAGCTGATGCAATGGACGGACGAGCGTAAAATCCATATCCATACCGTCCTGCACCTGAATAAGAGCGACGACAATACGCGCGGGCATCTGGGAACGGAGTTGAACAACAAAGCCGAAACCGTGCTGCAAATCACCAAAGACGATTTCGACCGGGATACAAGTTCCGTCACGGCCATGCACATCCGGGATCGGGACTTTGAGCCGTTCGCTTTTCGGATCAACGCCGATGCGTTGCCGGAATTGGTCGAGGACTACCAACCCCGACCGGCGACAGCAACCAAGAGTTTCGATTATGCCGAAGTAAGCGAGGCCAAGCACCGCGAGGCGTTGCAACTTCTGTTTTCCGAAGCTGACCGGGTTTCTTATTCATCGCTTATTGGGAAGCTCCAAAACAGCTATGCCGCCATCGGCCATTCGTTCGGTATCAACAAGGCGAAGCAACTGAAAGTCTTTCTGGAGAACAAGCGGATGATCCTCAAAGAGGAGAAATTCTACCGCTATAATCCCGATTTCCACTATTGACCCTTTCGGGCGGTTTAGTCCGGGACGGGGGTATATATTATTAAACCATTCTAAACCGGTACGGCGGGTTAAACCCCGAACCGTACTGATTAAATCGAGTGAAAAGAAAAAGATTATGGACGCAAAAACAATCAATAAGTTTCCGATAAGGAAATACCTTGCCGGACGGGGCATCCATCCGGCAAAAGACAGAGGTTATTACGGGTTGTATCACTCTCCGTTGCGGGAGGATCGCAATCCGAGTATGAAAGTGGATTATGACAAAAATCTGTGGATCGACTATGGTGCAGGCGAGGGCGGGACACTGATCGACCTCGTGATGCGCATGGAACGGTGCGATGTAGGGACGGCCATGCGGCTGTTGGAGCAACAGATCGGTGGCGCAACTACTTTCTCTTTTCAAGGGGATTGTCCGGCATTACCGGAACGTATACCCTCGATTATTGTCGAAGACGTGCTGCCGCTGGAAATTCCAGCGTTGCTCTCTTATCTCATGGGGCGAGGTATCGACCTCGATACGGTGCGGTTGCATTGCTCGGAGTTGCATTATCGTGTGGCGGATAAGCCCTATTTCGCCGTCGGATTCCGCAACGATACTGGAGGATGGGAACTGCGCAACCGCTATTTCAAGGGCTGTACGTCGAAGGCTCCGTCGACCCGAAACGGCGGTTATCCGACATGCCTCGTATTCGAGGGTTTTGTAGACTTCTTGTCGTACCTGACGCTCAAACGCGCCCCGAATCCTCCGCACAATATTGTCGTGCTGAACTCCGTGACGAACCTCTCGAAAGCCGCGCCATTCATCGCCTCGCACGAGCAGGTCTATGCCTACCTCGACAACGACGATGCTGGGCGTAAGGCGACCGCCGGACTGAAACCGGTTTGCCGGAATCTGTCCGACCAATCCGTTCACTATCGTCCGCATAACGATCTGAACGATTACCTGCGAAGTCGCTGGCCCGTGAAAGAACACAAACGGTCGCGCGGTCGCAAGTTATAACGTCGCCCGGATTGTCGCCGGCACAGTCACCCACAGATCGGCCGCTCCGCGCCTGCGGCTTTTCCTCACGAAAAAGCCATAACCTATTAGGGCTTTTTCCGAGCCGCATCACTTCGTGCTGCTGAAAAAGCCCCAATAGGCCAAAGGGGACTCCCCTTTGGAAACCCCTTGCGACCGTTCCGGCCGCCGACCGCGTGTGCGGTCGAAGATCCGACGACCACAATTATCAACCGTTAAAACTACCGCAGAATATGGGATATGCTGTATTGCATTTGGATAAAGCACCGGGCAATGAAGTAAGGATGACCGCGCATATCGAGCGGACGCAGATGCCTTCGAATGCCATACCGTCGCTTACCTACCGGAACGAAGAACTGGTCGAATTTCCGGAGGGCGTGGCCGACCGCACGGAAGCGATCAACTACCGCCTCGACCATGCGGGTTTGACCCGCAAGATCGGAACGAACCAAGTCCGCGCCATCCGCATCATGCTGACCGGATCGCACGACGATATGAAACGGATTGCCGCCGAAGGACGGATCAAGGAGTGGTGCGCCGATAATCTCGATTGGCTCCGAAAAACCTACGGCGAAGATAATGTCGTGTCAGCCGTATTGCATCTGGACGAATCGACCCCGCATATTCATGCATCCGTCGTGCCGATTGTGACGGGTGAGCGGCGCAAAGTCCGTGAAAAGAAAACCGACGAGCCGGGCAAACGAAAATACCGCAAGAAATCAACTGCGCGACCTCGCCTGTGCGTCGACGACCTGATGACACGCGTCAAGCTCAAGGGGTATCAGGATAGCTATGCCAAAGCAATGGCGAAATACGGATTGCAACGCGGTATCGACGGTTCGGAAGCCCGGCATGTCACCACCCAAGAGTTCTACCGCAACGCCATCGCCCAACAACAGGGGTTGCAGGACAATATCGGTGAATTGCTCCGTATCGAGGCGGAGAAACGGGAAACCATTGAACGTGCTTCCAAACAAGAGCAGGTAACCCGCGATGTACTGACCAAAACCGAAGCCGAGTTAAAAGCGGTGAAAGGAGAACTGAAAACCGAGCGACTGAAGAACTCTGCCGCCGAGGTCGGCACGACCATCATCGACGGTATCGGAGCAATGATAGGCACGTCGAAAGTCAAGCGGCAGGAGCAAGAAATCGACCGACTGCAACACGAGGTAGCCGCACGGGACGAGAGCATCGAATCCCTGCAAAAGAAGATAACGACCATGCAGAGCGATCACAGTCGAGAATTGACGACTATGCAGGCACGGCATGCGACAGAATTGACAAACAAGGAAAAACAACATGAAAAAGAATTGTCCGTCCTGCAAACGATTGTCTGCAAAGCGTTGACATGGTTTCCTCATTTCCGCGAAATGTTGCGTATGGATGACTTATGCCGCAAGGTTGGATTCAGTGAGGAAAAGATTGAAATTCTTATCGGCGGCAAGCAACTCGAATACAGCGGGGAACTTTATTCTGGTGAGCACAGACGAAAATTTGCAGCGGAACGGGTTGTAGCGCAGATTACGCCTGATTCGACAGACAATCAAAAACTACAACTTAAGATAGACCGAATCCCTATTGCCGACTGGTTCAAAGGACGATTCGATAAGCTGCAACACTTCGTCCGACATGAGCAGCAAACAAGGCGTTCCAAAGGTTTTAAACTATAAATTATATCAAGTCCCGATAAACTCAGTTATCGGAACTTAATCGTTATTTCCGATCTTTGCCGATTGCTTTATCTATGGTCTTTTTTAGCTTGTCCAAACTGTAATCGTCATTATCGTCCAACATAAACCGTCCTTTAACCATTTCCAAGTTTTCATCTACGATTATCAATATATCGCTGATCTGTTGGACGCCAAGACCGTTTGCGCACCGGAATCTATGGTATATGTTCCATCCGCAGAACTGATGCTCAATCACCGCTTTTGCAGAATCTCGGATTTCGTTTATTTTAGTCTTGACCTCTTCGTCTAATTCTTTGAGCTGGTTGGCGTAATCATCCATTTCTTCTTTCGCTTGGCGATATTGTTCTCTGGAATAGGCATCTCTTGAATCACTCCAAATGGCTGCCGATGATTTGGCATGCTTGTATTGCCATTGGAGTCCTTCTTTTTTCTCGTCTGCATTTAATTCGATCAAATCGTGAGCGGCTCTGACTACATCAAAATCCGTATAAACAGAGGTGTATGCACTATCTACCTGTGTTTCGATAGGCTCATAGCTATCCACATTATAGAGAATTTTAATCATTTCCGATTTGGCAATCTCTGCGGCCTTTTCTTCCTTTGTTTGTGTACAACTAAACAAAAGAGGGGAAATAATTAAGACAAAGTAAATCTGTTTCATTGTCATAGTTTGCTTTATTTATGTTATCTGTAATAATAATTGATGTGAACTTTCTCATGTCCGTCTTTTTCATAAGTATATACGTCATTAATGACAACCTCACCACGACGATACAGTTCGTATATTTCAGGGAAATTTGTTTTTATTAATTCAATTCGTTCACTATAATCTCGAATATGAGTTTTCTTTATTACGCTGCAAGAGGAGAAGATAGTAATGACTGAAAATAAAAGAATTAATCTTTTCATAACAATTTTTGTATTAGTCATCCTTCAGCTTCCACAAGGATATATTAATAACACGAAGCGTGGAACTGCAATGCCACGTCTTAACTTGAAGGTCGTAGGAAACCCGTAGATGCAGATGTAGTGATAGCAGCCCACGCTAACGCGTGAGAACCACTATGCCACCCTTGCATCTAACTGAAAATTTCCTACGTTTTCAAGTTACAAGATGAGCATAACGCTTCTTTTTCAATATGTCTGGAACGAGCGACCTCTATCCGATTACAAATGTAGCTAAATATTCTTGAATTTTGAGAAATATGTGAGTTTGTGTCGTTTTTTTATGGATACTTGATTCAAAATCATTAATTTTGATACCAGTACTTTGGTGTTTGCATAAAATATTAAGTAGATCATTCGATAAAACATTTGGATATGGCAGGCATAGGTAGAATATTAGATTGCAATCAATTGGTTGGAGAAAGAACGACCAGTCAGATTTTGGAGACGTGGAAAGATGGAATATTCTTAAAAAAAGAAGATATAACCAGAAACAGTAAAGGATTGCGGTCGCCTCAAATCGGTGCTATCTATGCAACACTATCACATTGGGAGATCTCGGCAGATCCAGCGACCGTTGTGATGCCTACTGGAACAGGTAAAACTGAGGTTATGTTATCGTTGTTAATAGCTGCGTCTTGTTACAAGACAATGATTGTCGTTCCTACGGATGCATTACGTACACAAATATCCAATAAAGTGGCATCGTTGGGACTGCTTGGCGACCCTCAATTCGGCTTAATCAAAGAAACCGTCTTGAAACCAATTGTTGGAGTAATGTCACATCGTCCATGTTCTGCAGAAGAAGCCATTGCTTTTATGGAGCAGTGCAATGTTGTGGTTACGACAATTAGCATCATTGGTAGTTTATCTAAACCTATACAAGTGGCAATCGCAAACCAATGTTCTCATTTGTTTGTGGATGAAGCACATCACACCCCAGCAAGATCATGGTCGGTTGTAAAAAATTCTTTTAAAAACACCAAGGTTCTCCAGTTTACTGCAACGCCATTTCGAAATGACGACAAACCTATAGGAGGTAAAATAATATTCAATTATCCTTTACGAAAAGCGCAAGATGAAGGATATTTCAAGCCAATAAATTATATTCCGATTATTGAGTGGAATTCCAAGCAATCCGATCAAATAATAGCAAACAAAGCTATCGAACAATTAAGATTGGATATCGAAAATGGATATGACCATGTCCTCATGGCAAGAGTGAATAGTATTGCAAGAGCCGAGATTATTCAAAAAATCTATGCTGATTCGTTCCCGGAATATAATCCATTGTCTATACACTCAAAATTATCTACAAGGTCTATATCGGAGATAAAGGAAAAAATAATAACTGGAGAATGTAAGATCATTGTATGCGTTGATATGTTTGGGGAAGGCTTCGATATGCCGAAACTGAAAATTGCAGCTTTCCATGATATCAAAAAAAGTTTGCCCACAACTTTGCAATTAATTGGACGATTTACAAGAACAAGTATGGATGATTCTTTAGGATGTGCCTCAATAATTGTGAATATAGCAGATATTGATGCACAAAAAGAAATCGAGCACCTATATGCATCCGATGCTGATTGGAATCGGTTATTACCTTATTTAAGCGAAGGAAGAATTGATAATCAAATTTCATTGCGAGAATTTATACAAGGATTTGAGAAGTTTCCGGAAGAATTACCAATCCAAAACCTTTTACCCGCTTTGAGTGCTGTCATCTATAAGATTAATGAACAAGAATGGCATCCTGAAAGATATGCCAAAGGGCTAACAGCTATAGAGCAATATGAAAAAATTTATTACGACACCAATCAGCAGGGAAACACAATTGTAATAGTTGCAGGTAAAAAAGATAAGGTTGCTTTCGGAAAAATTGAAGACTTATTCGAAATGCACTGGACTCTCTATATCATATATCGTAATGTCCGACAAAAGTTATTATTTATTAATTGCTCGGATAATGGTTCTCTTTTCGAAGATTTAGCCAAAGCGGTTACAGACGAAACAGCAAATATAGTGGATGCAACGAGTATATTTAGATGTCTGGGGTATATTAATCGTATAAAAGTAACCAATGTAGGCTTAAAAGACGCATTAAATACACTCCGAAGTTTTACAATGTATGCAGGTTCAGATATTGAAAAGGCATTAACTGAAGCTCAACAGAAAAATAAAATAAAGTCGAACATCTTTGTTACTGGCTATGAAAATGGCGAGGAAACATCGGTTGGATGTTCATATAGAGGACGAGTGTGGTCTCGAAGAATAAACAATATAAATGAATTTACGAAATGGTGTGATTCAATCGGTGCGAAAATTTTAAATTCATCTATCAATGATGAAATGGTTATGCAACATGCAACGAAATATGTCTCTGTCGATGCCATACCGAACAAACGTGCAATTTCTATTGAATGGCCAGAAAATATAATCGGTGAATTTGAAAAAAATATCTATATAGGAACAAATGAAAAAAATATGAAACCTTTGATTTGTATAGATATTTTACTTTCAGAAAATCAAGCAAATGGAGCTTTAAATTTTATCGTTAGAAGCGATGCCTTTGATTCCCATTATACCTATAAAGTTATAGATGGAAATGTATCAATAGATAATGTTTCAACACCTCTTTGCATTAACATAGGGCGTAGTACCTTATCATTATCTGAATTCCTATGTAAAGACCGCTATTTCCCTACTGTCCGGTTTGTTGATGGAACTACTTTACAAGGCCAATATATGGCCGAATATAGAAATGAGGATGTATTATTTGATCGAGAAAAAATTCAAGTTTGGGATTGGGTAGGTGTAAATATTAAAAATGAATCACAAGGTAATGAGAAAGATAATACGAGTATTCAATATTGTGTGATAAAGAAACTTAAAGAACAAAATTTCGACATAATATTCGATGATGACAATGCAGGGGAAATAGCGGATGTTATCGCGATCAAAGTTGATGATGTTAATAAAAAAGTCAAAGTGGAATTGTTCCATTTGAAATTTTCTCAAGAAGATCGTCCCGGGGCTCGAATCAACGATTTATATGCTGTTAATGGGCAAGCACAAAAATGTGTAAGCTGGCTTCATACCAAACCAGAGCATATTCTCGGACGAATGTTAAAACGAGGAGCTTCAGGACCTAAAAACAGATATGAATTAGGAACACAAGAACAACTTTCAATAATTAGAGAGAAAGTAAAAAGTTTGTATGAAGTTGAATATATAGTTAATATAGTTCAGCCCGGATTATCGAAAGCCGCGGCTTCAATAGAACAATTAAAATTACTTAGTCTTACCGAAGTGTTTTTATGGGAAACAAGAATGATTGAGTTGGGGGTTATCGCAAGTGCATAAAATTTTCGAGTATTGAAATTATTTGGTCAGCTTATATGATTGATGTTAATGATTTTAAACAAGAGGTCGAGTGTATCTATAAAGACGAAAAATACTCCGTTCGGGATAATGGAGCTATTTTCCGGCATCCTCGTGATGGCAAGCGACCTCGTAAATATGATAACTTTTGGACTTTCGGTAAGGCCAATGATAAACATGGATACATGGAGATTGCGTCCGTTCGTGTTCATATTATCGTTGCTACGGCCTTTCATGGCACGAAACCGACGAAAGAATATGTCGTCGATCATATAGACACGAATCGCCGCAATAATCGCCCGAATAATCTTCGATGGGTTACTCGACTGGAGAACGCACTCGAAAACCCGATTACCCGGAAACGTATCATAATGCGGTGCGGTAGTATCGAAGCGTTTTTGGCCAATCCGTCTCTGTTGCGAGAAAACGATGTTACCCCCGATTTCAGTTGGATGAGAACCGTTACGGATGCCGAAGCTCAAGTCAGCAAAGAGCGATTATTGGCATGGGCCGAAAGCGACAAGCAAGCATCCGGAGGTGCTTTGGGCGAATGGGTATATGGTCGGCAACCGATTTCACAAAATGACGGTCGGTTGTCGAGTGCAGACGAAATAGATAAGCTGCAATCCGATTCTCTAAATGGTTGGGGGCAAATTCAAACTCTTGCAAATGAACGTCCCGTTGAGCAGGAACATAGAAAGCGGAATATTATGCTATCGTTAACACCCGGAGCAGCCCAAGAAATCTATTTTTATAATGATAAGCCCAATGAATACCCATGTACCCCGCAGGAATACAACGGTGATCCTTTAACTGCTTATGCAGCCAATCTGACCGAAAACGCTGTATTTTGGCGTAATAACAATGGAGATCGGGAGTATGTGGTTGCCAAGTATGGATTCTCGGAAGATCGAAATTCTCTATTTATAATGACTAAATCCGCATACGTGTGGCGAGATCAAGATGACGGAGACTCGATTGCTGTCCCCATAACAAACCTCAGTAAAGACGAGTTCAGCGAGGATGAATTGAACTATCAGCTCGGAGAGGTTGTGTACGAAGATAATTTATTCGTACATAAAAGGGTAGAAACCGGCTTTATGCCCAAAGAGTATTTGGAGGAGATATTCGACGAGTGTATTGGCAAGAAGAAGAAAAAGATTGACGAGAATTAGAATATTTCGGACGACCAATTTTATCCATATTTTTGTTGCTATTTTGTTACCCGTCGCAAAGTGTGTATCGCTTTACTTGTTAATATACAGATAAATACAAGTGTGAGTAAATAATTTCTGGCAGAACTTCGTGAACTCGTATCAGATTTACCGCCATGACCGGCGGGAAGAGCAGGCGTAACCGGGAAACTCGGGCCGGGAGGATACGTATGGATTTTGTCGGCAGGTATCGCCTGTCGGGTTTTGCCGCACGCCCGGCTGCGGGCGCGGCTATTTCCGGAAGATGAAGTAGACCGCCAGTATCAGGCAGAGGAAACCTGCGAGGTGGTTCCAGCGCAGGGAGTCCGACTTCATGAAAACCAGCGCGAACAGCGTGAAGACCGAGAGCGAGACCACTTCCTGGATGACTTTCAGCTCCCAGATCGAGAACGGCCCGCCGAACTGCGACGACCCGATGCGGTTGGCCGGAACCTGGAAGCAGTATTCGAACAGGGCGATGCCCCAGCTGAGCAGTACGATAGCCAGCATGCCGAAGCGTTCGAGCTTGGATTTGAATGCGATGTGGCCGTACCAGGCGAGCGTCATGAAGGCGTTCGATATGATGAGCAGGGCGACGGTGGCGATTCCTTTGAACATAGGCCGTAGGGGATTAAAACCGCGCAAAAGTATCAATTTTTTCCGTATGATATGCGCGCCCCGCAAAAAAAAGCCATCCGCGACGTTTTTTTATCGGGATGGCGGTAGGGTATCGGGTGTACGGTGCGTTTGGGTAAGGCCTGCGGCAGGTAGCGTCCGTATGCCTTGCGATCGGCGATGCTGCCGATCCGCCGCGGCCCGATCGTTGCCGGGCTGGGGTGGCGCGGAACCCGTCGATGACGACTGCCGGGCGCCGGGGCGGAGGAGCCGCGGAAATTGCGGACGGCCTGTCCGGCTTCTGTGCCCGGGTTATTTCAGCAAAGCGTCGAGGTCGGTGATGTCGCGGAAATCGTCGATGACCCTGTCCGCATCGGTTTGCGCTAGCGCTGCGCGGTCGAGCGTCGTGGCCAGCGCCACGATATGTCCGGCCCCGGCTCTGCGTGCTGCTTCGATCCCCGCCGGGGCGTCTTCGAAGACGACGCATTCCGCCGCAGTCAGCCCCAGGGCCGCGGCGGCCGTAAGGTAAATCTCCGGGTCGGGTTTGCAGCGCGAGACCATGTCGCCGCTGATCCTGGCGTCGAAATAAGGCTCGATGCGGCATTTTTCCAGCACGAAATCCACATTGGGCTTGTAGCCCGACGAACCTACGGCGCAGCGTATGCCTGCGTCGCGGAGCCTTTGCAAAAGGTCGGTGAGCCCGGGCATCGGCACGATCTCGGGGGCGTAGATCTCCCGGTAGATGGATTCCTTCTCTTCGGCGAGTGCTGCGAGCCCCTTTTCGCGGATCACCTCCGCGGGCATGATGAGCCTCATGATGTCGTCGTTGCCCATGCCGTATGCCTGGCCGAGTTTCTCCTTCCAGTCGCGGATGCCGTATCGTTCGCAGAAGATTTCGAACGCACGGATGTGGACGGGCGTGTTGTCCACGAGTGTCCCGTCCATGTCGAATATTGCACCTTTTATCATAGTTGTCCCCTTTTTTCCAGCCCAAAGGTAGTCAAAATCCCCGGGTTCCCGGCCTCCGTGCATCAGAATTTGAGTTTTATGCCCAGGTTGACGGCGAAATTCTGGATCTCCTGCCCGGGTTTCGGGTCGCGGTGCGTGACGCGCCAGATGAAGTCCACGCGCAGCAGCCGGAAGATGTTTTCGACGCCGAATCCCACCTCGACATAAGGGTCGGACACCGATGTCATGCCAGGCGGGAAGAGCAGCGGTGCCTGCGTTGCGGCGAGGCTGCCGTCGTTCTCCTTCGACAGCGTGCCCCACACGCCCTTGCATACCAGCACCTCGCGCCATTTGAGTTTTTTGATGAGCGGGATGCGCCCCAGCAGGATACCGTTGAAGTGGTGTTCGAAAAACAGCGCCACCCAGGTGTCCGAAGCGAACTCGTAGAAGTTCATGCACGAGAACGCCATCGGGTCGTAGAAATAGGTGCCGTTCCCCTCGTGGAGCTTCAGCAGCGGGTAGGGTACCTTGCCGAAGATCTTGCCGCCCTGCACGGTGATGTCCGAGTAGCCTAGCGGCGGCAGCTCGGGCTTGTAGTGGATGCCGCCTTCGAGGCGGTAATATTCATAGCTGCCGCTCAGCACCCGGGGGATCCCGGCCGTGAACCCAAGGGTCAGGACGGGGTATTTCGTCCCCATGTACTGCTTGTCGAACGGCATGCGGTAGATGCTTTCGTTCTTCGAGATGCGCATCCCGACGTGTACGGCGGCGTCCGCTACCGAGTTCATGACCGTGCCGTCGGGGCGCACCAGCGGGACGTACCGGTTGCCGTAGATCTTCTGGATGCGGGCGCCGAGGAAGTTGCTGATCCCGTGCCGCCATTCGTGCTCGTAGACGGCCTCGCCGCGGTTGACCATCGAGAGCCGCGAGTCGCCGCGCGAGAGGAGCGAGCTGAGGATGTTGCTCTCCGTGAGGGCGTTCTGCCCCGCGCCCAGCTGCATCACGTCGTGGCGGCCCGAGACGGTCAGCTTGCGCGTCAGCCGGCGGTTGAAAGCCAGCTCGACGCTGCCGCCGCCTTTGAACATCCCGTCGCGCGTACCGTATGCCGCATACCCCGAGAGGCGTATGCGGCGGCTGACAGCCGTGGTCGTGCGGAATCCCGGCTGCATGCGGAACCCTTCGAGCTTGTTGAAGCTCGCCAGTTTATAGTAGGGGCCGATGCCGATGTATTTGGTGTTCCAGTAACCGACGATGACCGTGTTGATCAGGGTGTAGATATTGCGGTACAGCGGGACGTTCTGCACCGAGTCGACCATCGAATAGATGCCTTTCTCCTTGTCGCTCAGCCGGTAGGGGCGGACGCTCTCCCAGAAGGCTTCGTCCTTGCTGCTCTCCGGCCCCTGGTCGCCGATCACGACGTTGTTGTCCATGCGTATGACCTCGGCGGGGATCGGTTCGCCGATCCGCACGTCGGTGTAGACCACCTCGCGCGTGCCGATGAACGAGGTCAGTTTCGATGAGTCGGCCGTGGTGACCGAGAATTCGGCCGATACGCGGTCGCGGCTTCGGAACCACGTGCTGTCGCGCACGATGCGGTTCTCGTTTTCGAGCCGCAGGTGCTTGATCCAGTTTACGTTGACGCCCTTGGGCATGCGCGCCGAGGCCGATTGCAGGGCATACGACGCCGAGTCGATGTTCACCTCGCCGTCGAGCACCGGGGAGGTGAGCCGTTTGGGGTGGAACCGGATTTTGTAGGTCTTGCGGCCGTCGACCTGCATGCTGTCCACCAGGAAATAGTCGTAATAGAAGAGTCCCCCGTCGGAGAGCGGGCTGGCAAAACGGACGTTGAAAATGTCGATGAAGTTGGCGTAGAAGTTGACGTTGCCGTGCATCTGTCCCGTGAACTGGGCGATGGCGAAGCTGTCCTCCACTCCCGATACGCGGTTGGCGCGGATGATCTCGCGCGACAGCGAGGGGTTGCGCTTGCTGTGGTAAAAGTCGGCCGTGGTTTCGGAGATCATGGCCGGCAGGTAAGCCTGCCCGGTGAGGGCCGACGTGTCGACGTATTCGAATATGAAGCCGAAGTTGCGTTGCAGCCTTTTGTTGCGGAAGCGCGGCTTGATGTTCGTCAGGTCGAGCTCCATCTTGGTGTACGTGGCGCAGTGGTAGCGTTCGTACTCGTCGGGGTTGTTCTGCGGCTTGCGGCGCACGACCCCTTTCAGGATCGGGTGTGCGGGGTTCTCGCCCGGGGTGATGACGACGCTGCCGATGCCGAATTCGACCGCTTCCAGGGCGAAGTCTACCTGGTTGAAGCCGCCCCGCGTGAGCGGCTTGGTCTGTGTGGCGTAGCCGACCATCGAGGCCTGTACGCGTCCCACCGTATCGCGGGTCTCGAGCGTATAGATACCCTCCTCATCGGTCGTGATGCCGGTCGTGGTGCCGGGGAACACGACGCTCACGAACTGCATCGGGGCACCGCTGGCGGCATCCGTCACACGGCCGCGGACACGGGTGCTCTGTGCCGACAGGGTCGTGCACACGGACAAAGCTGCGATCAGCGAGGCGAGCAGCCTGTATGTAATTTTGCCACGGAGCATTTTGCAAAAATAATTAAAAAGAACCTGTTTGGTCAAAATAAATTACTTTTGCATAATTTAAGTCGAAAAATCGAACACCAAAAGCAGAAATGGCACACGGAAAAGTCGAAAAGACCAATGCGGCCCGCTTGCTCGACCGCGCTAAGATAACCTATGAACTCGTCCCTTACCGGGTCGACGAAGAACACCTTGCGGCGACACACGTGGCCGAAGAGCTGGGAGAAGATGTCGGAAGCGTATTCAAGACCCTCGTGCTGCGGGGCGACCGCACGGGGCATTTCGTATGCGTGGTGCCCGCCGACCACGAGGTCGACCTCAAGGCCGCCGCACGCGTATCGGGCAACAAGAAGGCCGACCTGATTCCGATGAAGGAGCTGCTGCCCGTGACGGGTTACATCCGTGGCGGCTGCTCGCCGATCGGCATGAAAAAACAGTTTCCGACCTACATCCACTCCTCGGCCGCGTCGCTTCCGGCCATTTACATCAGCGCCGGCGTCCGCGGCCTCCAACTGAAAATCGCCCCGGCGGAGCTCATAGCTTTCGTCGGGGCGATCATGGCGGAAATCAGCCGCCGGGAATAGGGCTGTGGCTATTTCCCCGGTTTCGCGTATTTGGTGTAGACCGAGGCCGTCCGTTCGGCGATCGCATTCCAATCGTATTTTTCCATGGGATACTCTATTTGCCGGTAAGGGGCGTCCATATTTTCCTGGAGTTTGCGTGCCAGAGCCCTTCTGTCGCCCAACGGGAAATAGAATTCCTGCCCGAGCCCGACTTCCAGGTTTGCGGGGATGTCGCTCACGATCACAGGCAGCCTGTAACTCATTGCTTCGAGCAGTGCGATCGGGAGCCCTTCGTGCGAGGAGGGTAGTACGAAACACCGGGCATGCGACAGCAATGCGTGCAATTTCCTGCCCTTGATAAATCCGGGCAGCACGACTCCCTGTTCGCGGGCGTATTTCTTCAGGCTTGCGGAATAGTCGTCCTCGAAATCGCTGTCCCCGGCAATGACCAACTTGCATTCCCTGTGCTCGGTACGTGAAAACGCTTCGATCAGGTGGTGCAGGTTCTTTTCCGGTACGAACCGGCACATTGCGAAGATATACTTTCCTTGTTCGATCCCCAGCTCCCCGAAATATTCCGGATAGTCGGTGACATCCGGCGAGGGGACGCCGTTGTAGATCACATGGCAGTCTTTACGTCCGTATTTCCGGATCAGCATGTCGTCGATCACATGCGAGATCACGATGACTTCGTTGGCGAAGAGCGTGCCTGCGGCCTCGCCCAGGCGGAGTGCCGTTTTGGCCGCCATGCCCCATTTGTCCCTGTCGTAGTCCGGCCCGTGGTGGGTGAATACGACTTTCATTCCCAGCAAACGGGCCAGCGGTGTCAGCAGTGCCGGGCCCACCGCATGGATGTGGACGATGTTGGCTTTCAGGCGTTTGGCCCGCACGATGGCCCTGAACGTGTGGACGATTGCTTCGAGCGATTTTTTCCGCGGCGTTTCGATGTCCGATAGCGTGATGCCCTTGTAGCTGGACAGCGTGTCGCGTACATAACTTTTCCGCCGTATAACGGTTACCTCGAAGCCTTTTCGAGCAATACGCGGAAACAACTCTTCACAATGTGTCTCCACGCCTCCCATGATATTCGGAATGCCGCGGGTTCCGGTGACGACTATTTTCATGTTGTTATTTTGCGGGTTTTAGTCCGAACAGGAATCTTAACAGACGATTACGTTGTAAGATATACCGGTGCAGGATGATCGGAAGAAAAATCCCTGCGCCGATTACGGCCGCGGCCCCGACGCTGAAATAGAGCGGGTCGTTGCCGTTCGCAAGCAACGGAACTTGCTGGACAAGGGATTTGACGAATCCTTCGAATGTGGTGTGGAACAGATAGATGATATAAGAAGAGGCCGATACGACAAGGAGTTTTTGCGTTATATGTTTCAGGCTTTTGATCCGTGCCGATATCACGCATATCGTATGGATGCCTGCAAATGGCAATATATAACCCATCAGGCCGGTGAGTATGTCGTTTCGGACGAGCAAGGTGCATGCGAACAGGACGGGCAGGGCGCAGACCGGAATCATTCCCGGTATTTTCTTCGCCGAATCGAGCCAACGGGGCCAATTTATGAGAAACACGCCCAGCATAAAATATTTCAGCATGGCCACGGCCTTGTTTATGCAGAAGATTTCGGGCCAGTCGACAGGCAGAAACCCTGTCAGGAGACTTGCTGCGAACAGCACGGTTCTTCCCGTTTTCGTCTTTATCATGCTTATGAGCAGGAATATCAGCCATAGCGCCCAGATAAACCAGAGGAAATAGCCTGCTTCGGGCAGATAGAACATCTTGATATACGATGCTGCCGTCACGGGATTTTCCACGGACATTCCCTGTTGCGTCAAAAGTTTGATGCTGATTATGACGACGCTTGTCGAGAAATAGGGGATCATCAACCTTTTGAATTTCTTCAAAATGAAGTTTCCCCCCCCCCTTGTTTTGGCTGTTCCCGGTCATTGCATAGATGTATCCGCTTGCGAACATGAACAGGGGCATGTGGAATGCGTATATGAACCGGTTGGCGAGGTGGTACCATTCGGGGGCATCCGCAGGATTGTAATGTCCGATGACGACGAGGATGATGCCTATCGTCTTGGCGATGTCTGCCGTTGCCGACCGTTCCATGGTTACATCCGCTGCTTCAGGTCTCCTTGCGCCGGATCCTGGCCGACGTCGCACCATTTTTTATCCAGACAGGCCGGTTTGCCCCTCATGCTGCGGAGCTTGTTCCTGAGCGCCCATTTCAGCGGGTACTTTACATATTTATGCATGACCGGACTGGCTGTGCCCACCATCCAGCAGTTCTTCGGACATTTGCGCACCATGGCACGCACCTCCTCCGCCCGGGCGCTTTGCCATATCTCCATGAAATCGGGCGTTTGGTGGATGTTGCCCATCGATTTTTGCCAGTATTTCTCTTCCAGTCCATTGCAGGGATAGACGTCGCCGAAGGGGTCGATGAAGAAATTGGCGGATCCGGCCTCGCACGGCAACATACGCCGGCCGCCTTCGATGTAGTTGATCAACCCCATGTTGAACCAAGCCCGGAACCAGCTCTTGGGGTGGTTCTCCTGCAGCTGCCACGCGATCAATTGCTCGAAGTTCCTGCATACTTCGTCTTTGTTGGTAATGACGTTGTCGTCCTTGTGGAAATAGTAGGAGTTGTGGAACGCTGCCGTTGCGAACTCCATCCCCAGCGATTTGCTCAACTGATACAGCGAAAGCATGTCCCTGGAGTTGTTGTTCGATACGGTACAGCCGAATCCGATGTCCTTCAAGCCCATTTGCTTTAAGGCAAGCAACGTGCGCAGGCCCTTGTCGAAGCCTCCGGCATGGCCGCGCAATTCGTCGTTCTTGCAGCTCAGGCCCTCGATGGAGATACGGATGCCGATTTGCGGGTATTTTTCCGCCAGCGCGATGACCTTCTCCTCGAACCAGCCCGAGGTGGAGATGACGATGCGATCCGTATGCTTGTAGCACTCTTCGACGATCTCGGCCAGGTCGTCGCGTACGAACGGTTCGCCGCCGGTCAGGTTGATGAATTTCAGCCGCGGCAGCGTGCGGAGATCCGAGGCTTTGATTTCCTCTTCTTTTTTCGTGGGGTTGAACCAGATGTTGCACATCTTGCATTTCATCGGGCAACGATAGGTCAGGATGATACTGGCATCCGTGGGATGAGGTATATTCCGGGTATTCATGTTATCTGTTGTTGTAAATTTTCAGGAGTTCTGTATAGTACCTCTCTGCCGAATATCTTTTCTGTGCGTCGAGTGCGATCTGCCGGTATTCGAACGGGGTTGCGAACATTTGTCCGATTCGGGCCTTCAGTTCTTTTGCGTTTCCGGATTCGAACAGCATTCCGGTCTTGCCTTCATCGATCAGTTCGGGAATGCCGCCGATCCGGCTGCCGAGCACCGGAGTGCCCAGACATTGTGACTCGATGACGGACAGCGGATTGTTTTCATACCATTCCGAAGGCACGACGCAGAATCGGGCCTTACCGACTATTTCCTTGATTTCCGGCCAGTGTTTATAACCCAGAAGTTCTATATCGCTTCCTGCAGCTGCGGCGCGCAGCGTCTCTTCGAGCGAACCGCCACCGATTATCTTCAGTGGGTAGGGCAGTCGCTTTGCCGCTTCGATCAGTGTTCCGATCCCTTTTTCAGGACTAAGACGGCCTATGTAACAGTAATAGTTCTCTTTGTCGTAATCGTCTTTCCGGGTTTTGGCAATGTCGATAAAATTGCAGAGCGTATTGAGCTTCTGTTTGTCGAAGTTGCCCTGAACCATTTTGTCCGCCATAAACCGGCTGGGACAAATAAAGGCGTCGGTAACTGCTTCCAGGCGCATACGAGTCCATTTCATAGCTTCCTTGTATGCCAGGAAACTTGCCAATGCGGAATTTTTCATGCATTTGTGCTCCCGCACCTTGCGTTTGTCGCTAAAGCACTCTTCGCAAACCTGCAACCCGTTGCGCAGGCAGTCGTAACGAGGGCATAGCAGTTTGTAGTCGTGCAGAGTCCATACGACTTTCACGCCTCGTCGATGGGCTATTTCGGCGATAACGGGAGAAAGTTGGGTGTGGATATTGTTCAGGTGGAGTATATCCGGTTGGAACTCATCGAGCAGTCGGGTGAACTTTGTCCTGACTTCACGGGTGCCGAATGGGCGGCGCAGCGCCTCGATTATTCCCAACCCGGGGGCGAATTTAACCTCGCTCGGAAAGTATTTGCTCCAGGGAGTTTCCAGATTTTCCGGATGCTGCATGGAAAAAACGGCTACTTCATGGCCTTTTTGTTTCAAAAGCTCTTCTAGATTGATCGTGCAGACACAATCGCCGCCGCGCGGATAATAGAATTTATTGGCTAAAAGTATTTGCATAAATTGTTTTATGTCCGGTTGCCGTTGATTTTATAGTTATTCGTCAGTATTATGATTATATATCAGTGCTTTATCCGATTATAATATTTGACGAAAATTTCTTTAGGTGTTTTTCTTGTCAGAAGAGCTGCAGCAACATTACGATTTGCTGCTGACATTATGCTGGCATTATCACCGGATACTTTGTTCTGTATTCGATATTTTAAGCTTCTCAGAACTGCTATTACACAGGCAAAGCATGTTAAAAATATATATAATACTACAGACGACCCGGAAAGGAATCTAATCACCCCTTTTTCACCTGCAGGGGCTGTTGCCGTTTTGATCTGGGAAATGTGTGTTTTGCCACTACAGCCTTCATAATGAATTAATTCGACCGATGCGTTCACGTAGCAAAAATAACCACGTCTGTTCAGTGCGGTGGACAATGCGATATCTTCCGGACAGAAAAAGTAGTATTCGTCGAAAAATCCCATTTGCCGGAATATGTCTGTTTTGATCATAAATGCCGCCCCGACGAGATTGTATGTCCGGAATATTCCGATTCGGTTCGTATAGGGACTTTCGACCGTTTTTTCGCGCCACAATCCTAATTGGGCCAAAACATATGTTTTCCAATTTATTTCAGGTCGGCCGCAGTATTGAAGCGAGTGGTCGGCAAATAGCAATTTTGGACTGACGACAGCAGCCTCCGATGGTAATTGGTCGAACGTCGCCGCCAAACTCGTGATTACGTCCGATTCTATTTTTGTGTCGTCATTCAGAACAAAACAATATTTTCCGGTTGCTTTTCGCAATGCCAGATTGTTGTTGGCCGAGAATCCACGGATTTCATTACTTTCAATAATCTGCGCCCACGGGTAATTTTGTCTCAAATGCTGAAGGTTTTCCGGTGAGAAGAGATATGCGACGACAAATACCTCATAAGAGGTCGAGGTGTGTGTGCGGATACTGTCCAGACATCTGCTTAGCACCTCATAATTGTTCATGCTAACGATGATGACTGAAACTTCCATTGTTTCGCTTGTTTATTCGTGATCGGTTGCGATCTATTTTATAAATCAGAATGTAGACCAGATAGAAAAGATAAAGGTGCATTCCCGGTGTTGAAGATACGGTCGACGCCGCTATGAAAGCCAGCGGGAGAAAGAACAGGCATTTTCCCCGCGAGTGCCAGCCCAATCGGCATAAAGTAAAAATAAAGATACAGTATGTGATAATTCCCAATATTCCCCGTTCGACCATAATCCATATCCAGATACTTTCCAGTCCCAGAAGCCGGCCTACCAATATGCGATCCGGAAAGTACAGTGTCGCTTTCTGTCCTAATCCCCATATGGGGCTTTTCGACATAAGAATATAGGCGGCTTCGAACTGATCCTGGCGCATTTCTAAACTGCTGCCTCGTATTTCGGTTTTTTCCGGATTTAATACCGATACGATCAGATTTTCAACAAAATCCAGATAAGGCATCAGGACGATTATACTGATTACCGCAAAAGCTAAGATGCGAACGGATTGTTTGTTTTTTAGATTGATCAGCGGGAGTATTCCTACTGCCAGAAATACCAGCGGTGTTCGGCTGTTGGATAGCAGGGATGCGATGAATGCCATAATGCCGACAAGCAGCATGGTTTTTTGCTGTAATTTACTGAAATATGCTTTATAATACACGTACCCGTACAGGCAGAGGCAGAATATCAATCCGAAATTGATGCTGCCGCCGATCGGATGAAGGAAAAACGATTGGACACGGGTTCCTCGCTCATCTTCCAGATATTGCCAGTCTGTTGCTCTGGGACCTGCGAGGTCTATTTCATAATCCATTACGGGATTGTAACCCAGGAATTTTTCGATAAATGCATATGTGCAAATTATCAGCGAGGCTCCTAATAATATATTGACAACTTTCAGTATATCTTCTTTGCTTGATATTAACATCCAGCATAAATAGGCACTGATGAAATCGCAAAAAACAACGGATAGCAGTGACGTGAAGGTATTCTGGATTCCGGCGATCGAAATAAAGCTCGATACTACATAGGACAATAGTACCCAGATAAATACCTTGTTGAACGGCAGGGGAGATGTCGTTATTACCCGGCTGTATCTTTTTCTTTTGATTACATATAGCAGTGCGAAGAAGATCGACATGAATACTTCCAGGGTCAATAACGGAACGCCCGGAAGGTTTATCAGGTTTATGTTGTTGTTTAGGAACAGCCGGAACGCCAGAAAGAGAAAAAAACCTTGTTTGTAGTTTTTTAATGAGTACAGAATTAGCAGTGCCGCTATAATCAAGAATGGATTCATGCAGTCATTATTTTATAATTCGGGCCGGAATCCCTGCCGCGATCGAATACGGGGGAATATTTTTTGTAACCACCGCATTCGCACCGATGATGGCCCCCTCGCCGATCGTGACTCCGGCCAAAATCGCGGCTTTCTCCCCGATCCACACATTGTCTCCGATGACGATCGCACCTTTGGAATAAATAGGCCGGGCATTCGGTGCGATGTTCCGGAGCGCCATATCTTTGGGATCTCCGTGCGAATTGTCCGAAATGAGCACGCTTTTCCCCGTGCGGACGTTTTTACCGATCCGGATAGAATTGACTGCGGTGATATGCATATCCGGACCGAACATGCAGCCGTCACCAATCGATATTTTCACCGGAGTATTGTATTGCGGCATTTCATGAGCCGTGATATGGGAATTGCGGCCGATAAGACAATAGTCCCCAATCTCAATGTATTTTTTCCCATTGACTAAATATAATCCCGGTTCTACCTCTGTATGAAGCCCTATTTTTCGGACGTTATGTGCAATCCATGCTGTATAAAACCATGCGTAATACCGGCTAAACCGTTGTGAAAGCGAATATGGCCATATACAATGAAGTAAATTGCCGAATGTTCGTATATATTTATAAAGCATTTTTTATTTTGTATTTAAAAATTTATTTTTCAAATACCCGTATAATGTTTCCTTACCATCTGCCGTTTCATAATATGATAACCGATGGTTTAGTTTGAAAACCGTCGTTTCTTGTTTGATGCGATCGAATTTTTCTGCATCATATGGTTGGTTCATCTCGGAAAGCAATTGGTGTAAATATGGGGATGTATAGGGCATCGTGTCTACGCTTCTGCGGAATGAATCGTTTTTCCGATAAATTAGGTCGAAGATGTAATCTATCAGAAGATAATCGATCATCTTATTGTATTCTTGGAGGTATTTAAGAAAGATACTTTGGATAGTGCCAAATGCTGGATTACCATGAGTTGATGCAAGGAAAAATGTAGCCCACCTGTATGCAGATATGGTGGTATTGGATCCAGTCACAATTTTTATTGAGTGAAAATAGTCTGGGGCAGGAATTGATATTGAATCGGTAATCAGTAAAGTACTGTCCATCCAAATACCGCCTTTATCAAATAATAAACAAATGCGTAATATGTCGGAAAAGTGGGTGTATGAAAGTTCTCCTCTATTCAATCGATCATAAATATAATTAGGAAGTGTAACGTGTGAGGCAATATTATCTTTGGTCAATAAATGGACTGGCCGGTCATGTATATTCGAGACAATACTATTGTAACATATTTTTACAATTTCAGGCATTGCAGTCTCTCCCTGATACCAAAAGATCCATACCGGATCGTTATTTGACTTTTCTTGTAGCGATGGAAATGTTGCAGGAACCATATCGCAATAATGTTCATCCATCCATCGGCGAATAGAATCTATTTTCTGGTTTTCAAAAAAACAGCATTCTTTGAAATGAAAATAGAAAAAATCCCGTATCAGTTGGATGAATAACACGCAAAGTGTCCGTATCCGTAAAAATGAACTTAATCGGACGATATTTATGATCTTAGATCCGTATAAACGAATTGTACGATACATTACTCTGGATTATTTTGGTCGGATATTTTTGACATACATCTTTGTTGATGAGAAATAATTTTTTGATAGATATCGGTTAACGTATTTTTGATAGATTCGGGATTATGCCGTTGCCGGGCTGCTAGTTGTCCTTGGTGACTCAGTTGCTCCATTAATTTTGTATCCCGGCTCAGTTTAACGATCTCCATTGCCAGCATGTGCGGTTCATTTGACGGGATGAGAATGCCGGTTTCGTAGTTTTTGACGAGAGACGGAATTCCGCCTACATAGGTCGTGATGACTGGAATTCCGATTATTTGGGCCTCGCATAATGAATTAGGAGAATTGTCGATATATGCTGTATGTACGTAGATGTCGGCCTCTGCAAGTTGAACGGCTAAATCTTCGGCCGAAAGTGTTCCCAGAAATTTTATGTTGACTGCATCATGAGGCGTACGTTCATTTTTCTCGAAGAAAGAGAAAGACCCGGTGGGGCCGGCAATAAGCCATTCGAAATCAAAATCCGTATGATCTTTTAATAATTTGGCTGTCTTCAAAAGGAGATCCATGCCTTTGACCATACTGCATGACCCGACGCTGAGCAATTGTATGCGCTTCCTTTGTCGAAATGTCCATGTTTTCGGGGGATTGAAGAAGACTGGGCGTAGTGCTTCATTACAATGATAATATTGTGAGTCTGGGGCATACAGGCGTGTGATATTGTAATCCCAGTTCGTTCGCCCCATGACATAACGGCAGTGTTTCAGGATATCTATTTCACGTGCTACTTTATAGTTGTCATTTCTACTCCATACAAATCGTCTTTTTAACAGTACGATAGGGTTGTAGTGCGATGTTTTCCACTGGGTGAAGAAATTATAGCCTGGAGGATACGAGGCATTTACATAGGGAGGAAGGCTGCCCTGCATGTGGATGACGACTGGTATGTCTACGTATTTCTCAACCAATCCGAATCCCCATTCCGAACCGAAAACATGGATGATGTCCGGTTTGAAATCCTCTATGACTTTCAGGCAGTCCGCAATAATTATCTTGTCTTTTTCCGATGCGTATATGCGTCGCCGCAATCCCGGTTTTACCCGGATCGGATAATAACACACCCCGTCGATTTCTTTCTTGAATATCGGATCCGGATGTTCGAATGCTACCCCCAGGCGGATGTTATCTGATGTTCGGATTATTTTTTCCAAGGATGCGATCCAACCGCCGCCGTTATGTTCGCCGTTCCGGTGGGCATCGTAAAGAGATGGATTTACGGCAAACCAAAGTACTTTCATATTATGAATTGGTATTATGTGACAGGAAGCTTTTACTCGTGTCGATTTTCCCGGACAGAAGATCGTCTATGCGCTTCCAATCCGGAGTTGACAGGGGTGTCGTGTCCTGTATCTGTTGAGGATCGAATCTGTCGGTCATTCCCAATCCGTTCAGGAAATCCCGCATCCGCGAATGGTTCGTTCTGCCCCGGAGCGGATAGGTCAGGAACGGTTTATGGAAAAGGACGGAGAATGCCGTCGCATGAAACGAATTCGAAATGACGAATTCCGCATTTTTAATCCATGCGAGGAATTCCAGCGGCCCGGCGTCCGAAATATTCCGTTCCGCATAGGCAAGCGGTGCGAAATCGTTCAGGGAATACAATCTGGCGCCGAGCTGCCGGGCTATTTGCCGTGCATGTTCCCTAATAGTGGGATCATTCGAGAAATCATATACGAGAACATACCTTTCTTGGGGTGTTATGTCCGCGGAAATTTCCTCCCAGCTTTGTCTGTTCAACAGAAAAACCGGATCTTCCACCTGTTCTGCCGTTCTGCCGACAGAAAGATCCCTGATTATTCTTACCCCTGTCTGCTCCCGCACCGATATCGCATCGAATCGCTGCAGTTTTTTCGTGACGAAAGCCCTGTATGCGGGAGCGATCTCCGATACTGCAAAACTGGCTGCATAGGAGATACGCCGCGTATCGTCGGATCCGAAATCGAGATAGAACGCTGCATCCTTTCCGTTTTCACACGCCGTGTTCCAAATCTGGTCGCTTCCGGCAATATATAAATCTGCCTGCGGTGGAGTGGCCCTTAGCTCTTCGGCCGAAGTATAGGTATTGTCGGTAAGCGTCAGGAATTTTTTCCTGAAATCGTCGAATTTACGTTTCCGGCCGATCGTTTTGTATATTTTCCGGTTTTTGAGCAGAAAATAGATACATTGTGTCCCGACGTAATCTTTATAGGGATATAATCTTGATTCAGCGGGAATATGCCGCCAGTTATATCTGTTGTTCAGATAATAGGGCTTGTAATCGATGATCTGGACATCGTGTCCCGCCTGCGACAGATACCGTTGCAGTGCGTACGCCTGCAAAGAGGCTCCGTAATTATAAACGTTATGACAGGTAATCGTCGCTATTTTCATTTTGCGATGCGTTTTATGAGTTTGCGCATTGTCGCTGTCGGATGACGGGCGTGATTTACTATCCGCGTTAATTGTTCTCGACGGGTTACGTAGCGCTCTATTTGTCTGAGCGAAATTTTCGGGTTTCGCAGCAGCGACATGATGTGATCATAATTGCCGGGTTGTCGGGCGTTCTCCCGCATTTGTCCCTCCGCTGCCGTTTCGAATGAAATCTCCGATATATGGCAGCCTTGCAATATTTCGACGATATTTTGGCCTCGCTCCGTGAACGGGATCAATGCGCTGACCCCTTGTTCGTCGTGCTGGTAGCGGGAACCCCAGAGGTCGCCGACCCGCAAATCTGCGGCTGAGTTGTTGAGTTTATATTTGCACTGTTTGTAACACGAGGAATTAAGACAGAGGTCATTTAGAAATACTTTAAAAAATATGTCACCATCTGATAATGACGAAAAACAGTGCTTTGTTCCGGCTGATGTCGTGTGCTTATAACTTATTGCATAGGAGTCGTGCCAGCCCCGCCGTTTGCTTCGCCATTTGATGTCCGTGAGTTTTGCGTTTTCGCCGATCGTGCGCAGGTATTTTTGCCATAACAGCATCGACGGAACTCCATGGCAAAAGAAATCCACGAGGATGAAATTCGATTCAACCCTGAAACGCCGGATGTAGCGTCGGAAAGATGCGATTTGACAAGGGGTGCCCGTCACCACGTATTTGTCATGGATATCTATTCCCGCAAATCCGTCGGTTGTATCGCTCTGCAGATATTTGCTTCCTGCAGATGCAGCCAGCTCTTCCTCGTTTCGTGCGATATAATGTTCCGGAATCTGTTTTGCATAATTATAACGGACGACGCATATTTTGAAGCCTTGCTGCAGCATTTGCCGGCCGATTTCAAAAGCGATTCCCCCGGAGGATGAATTTTTGCGGATATCGTCGTTCAGGCTCCATGCCGCATAACTTGTCGGTTTAAGGTCTATAACCTGGCTGTCTGCTGCAAAAGCGCAAACCTCTACGCAGATCGAGCATTTTATACACTGATCCGCCGATTCGATGCGGGGTTCGTAAAAGCCGTTTTTATTTAACTTCAATGCGATGATTTGTTTGGGACAAGCCTTGGCGCAAACCCCGCATCCGAAACAATCGTGTATATCTGCAATATTGATCATACTTTTATGCAGAACATTTCTGTTTGATTCTGGCTACTATTTTTTTCTGCACGAAAATCCGCTCCTGCACCGACAGTCCGACATAGTAAATGACGATCAAAGTTGCGATGGCACATACGCCGGAAACTACGAATAACCGCAAAATGCCGGCATTCATCAGGTGAGAGACTATTATAGGGCAGATTGCTGCCAGAACAGCCACTACGCAGACATTCAACAGCACTTGGGTAAAGTAGGACTTTATGGATATTTCCACCTGCCGGTGAAGAAACCAGAGGCGGGCGAAGAGGCATCCCAAAGAGAGGCAAATGGCTACGTACATGGTCGTCTCTGGTGCATAACCTTTGCCCAGCAATAGGTAGGAGATCGGAAAATTGAGCAATTGAAGGCTTCCGACGACGATCTGGTAGTTCCGTATATTGCCGGTTGCCTGCAGGGCCGTTATTTGCGTGCCGGACAAAACTTCGCACATGGCGAATACCAGAACCAGCCGGACGAAGATTACGGTGTATTCCGGGACGTTTTTCAACCATAGCGTCAGGATCGTATTCGTTTCGATGATGATCGGGAGCGATAGCAGCAACAGCAGGTAGAATGAAAAACGGGCGCCGCTTTGTACCAATGTAAGCATATACAGGTAGTCGCCCGATGCGTAGCTTTTCGTGATTTGCGGATTGATTGCAGTCATAAAATTAGTTGCAAATCCGTTGACGGCGACGTTCACCTGGAATGCGATAGCGCGCGCTGCGTTGATGACCGGGCCGCAAAACAGATTTATGACGATATTGACCCCCTGATCCCGCAAAACCCCCGCAAAAGCCCCGATGAAATTCCAGCCGGCAAATCCCATCATTTCTTTCAGAAGGGCTTTGTTGAATGTAAAATGATATGTGCACTCTTTGAAATTTCGCTTGCAGTAGATGCCGTAAGCAATCCGGATGACACAGGCGACGGCCAGTAGTAATATACCGTACAATTTTAACTTGTCGAATGAAAAAATGACGAGTATGTAGACGATCAACAGCTTGAGTACTACTTCGATAATGCTGATATACGCAAAAGCCTGCATTCGTTCGTGTGCGATGATCGCCGCATTGTACGGAACGCTGATCAGGTTCACCATGAACGTCAGTATGGAACACTGAAGCACCCAGTTGGCAGCGCCGATACGACTCTCCGGCAGGTTCATTTTTTCATTCAGGAACCATACGCCCCCTATTTCGGCCAATACGAAGATCAGGAGCGCCAGCCCGATCTGGATTGTTACCGACGATGAAAATACGGATTTTAATTTTGCGGTATTGCCCTGTCCCAGCTCGAATGTTATGTACCTGCTTATCGCTGCGGACAATCCGCCGGAAATGACGGAGAACATGGCGACGACTCCGCCGATGACGTTATATATACCGAAATCTTCGACCCCCAGCGTATTCAGGACGACTCGGCTGGTGTATAGACTTACAGCCATCATGAATATCATCCGAAAATAGAGCAGAAGAGTATTTTTCGCTATGCGTTTGTTATTTCCCGATGATGCCTGGACTGTCATTCTGTTTACCTTTGTTTGCCGGATTTTTTGTTTGGTAGGCTTACCTGTCCTTATACATGCTCTGGTAGTACTCTTGGTATTCGCCAGAAGTTATGTCGTCCATCCATTTTTGGTTTTGGAGGTACCAGCGGACAGTTTTTTCGATTCCTTCCTCGAACTGCAGGCTTGGCTGCCATCCCAGTTCGCGCTTGAGCTTGCGCGAGTCGATGGCGTACCTCAGATCGTGGCCTGCGCGGTCGGTGACGTACGTGATAAGCTTCTCCGACGACCCCTCGGGGTTGCCCAGCAGCCTGTCCACCGTCCGTACGATGACCCGTATCAGGTCGATGTTCTTCCACTCGTTGAAGCCCCCGATGTTGTACGTGTCGGCGACCTTGCCCCTGTGGAAGATCACGTCGATGGCCCGCGCGTGGTCTTCCACGTACAGCCAGTCGCGCACGTTCTGCCCGCGGCCGTACACCGGCAGCGGCCTTCGGTGGCGGATATTGTTGATGAACAGCGGGATGAGCTTCTCCGGGAATTGGTAGGGCCCGTAGTTGTTCGAACAGTTGGTCACCAGCGTCGGCATCCCGTACGTGTCGTGGTAAGCTCGCACGAAGTGGTCGGACGAGGCTTTCGAAGCCGAGTAGGGGCTGTGCGGCGCGTACTTCGTCTCTTCGGTGAAGAACTCCTCGCCGAAGGGCCCGCCGCCGCTCTCCCCGCCCGCAGCATCTCCCTCGGGACGTGTCAGCTCCAGCGCCCCGTACACCTCGTCGGTGGAGATGTGGTAGAACAATTTGCCCTCCCACTCTCCGTCCCAGTATTCCCGTGCCGCCTCGAGCAGCGAGAGCGTACCCATGACGTTCGTACGCGCGAAGGTGAACGGATCCCTGATCGAGCGGTCGACATGGCTTTCGGCCGCAAGGTGGATGACCCCGTCGATGTCATACTGCCCGAACAGCGCCCGCAGCATATCCAGGTCGCAGATGTCACCCTTCTCGAACACGTAGTTCGGGGAATCCTCGATGTCCCGCAGGTTGGCAAGGTTCCCCGCATAGGTCAGTTTGTCCAGGTTCACGATCCGGTAATCCGGGTATTTCGTCACGAACAGGCGTACTACGTGCGAGCCGATAAAGCCCGCGCCGCCCGTAATCAGGATGGTGCGTTTTGGTGCCATTATCTCGTATCTTATATTTGATTTTCTCGTTCGGAATAAGTTTCCACCATTTCAGCAAACCGGGAAGACCAGGCCGGCCAGCTCAATTTTTCTTTATATAATCTCCTTGCATTTTCAGACAATCCGGAAAATTCCTGCTTGCATATGCACTCCTTTATCTTGTTGGCAAAATCGGCTCCCGTACCTGTCAGGGGAAGCCTGTATCCGTTCACGCCGTTCACGACATAATTAGCTATTCCGCCGGTATCGGTCGTGAAAACGGGGATTCCGTAAGCCGCAGCCTCGCAATACACGATGGCAGAGCATTCCGCGCGTGTCGGCAACAACAGAATATCGGCTTGCTGCCAAAGTTGCACATACTGGTGATATTGTTCGGGAATATTCTTATTCAAAAAGCCGATGTTTTTAACATGCGGATTATCCCGGTGTTTTTGAGGCAGGTCTTTAATACCTGCGACATACAGCGTCGCACGGATACCGGCGGCATTAAGCTGCATGACCGTATCTACAGCAATCTCGCCGCCTTTCCGCTCCCAGTCGACCCCGGAAAACAGTATGCGGAGCAAATACCCCCCCCTGCAAACTCCTGTTTAACAGGAGTTTGTATCTTATTTTCATCGATATTGGCACCAAACTCTATCACATTCAGTTTAGACGCCGGAATGTGGTAATAATCCCGGGCCGAGTTACTCGCCCATTCAGAAGAATGAATAATTACCGAAGCCTTATCCAAAGCCCGCTGTTCGATGGAGTTTCCATATCTGACGCTGCATGCGGCGAGGTTCGGCCAATAATAGTCGACCATCAGTTCAAAGGTGGCATCGCTGAGGTAGAATACCGGTTTATCCGTTTCGATCCGGGACAGCACCTGGGAGCCTCCGCTGAAAAACAGCATGTCGCATCCTGCAATCAGTTTTTTATCGATGCTGTGCGCTTCCATCCGGGCAATCAGCGGGATGTGGGAGTAGACGATATTCTTTCCCGTAAGTTTTGCATACAAATGGTACAGTCCCAGGATAAACTTGGAAAAAAACGGGGTGGTATAGGGGATCCATCGCACCGTATATCCGGCCTGTTCGATCGACTCCCGGATCTTGAAAATTGTGCCGCTCCATGCCTTCCGGTCGATGAAGGGGTTTGCCTTACTGACATAGCCAAAAGTTATTTTCGCCATATCTATTGTCGTTGAAGTCGTTTCATGCAGTAGATCAAGGCCTCCCTCCAGTGCGGGATATCCATTTGGAAGGTCTCCTTGAAGCGGGTCTTGTCCAGCACCGAGTAGGCCGGGCGGGTGGCCTTCGTGGGGTATTCCGACGTGTGGCAGGGGATGATACGGCACGTGTCATGGCCCGCGGCCGCGGCGATTTCCACCGCGAAGTCGTACCACGAGCACACGCCCTCGTCGGTGAAGTGGTACACCCCCTCGTTGCCCGTGTAGCGCCCCGCCTCGATCAGGGAGAAGATCGCAAGCGCCAGGTCTCCGGCGTAGGTCGGAGTGCCCACCTGGTCGAAGACCACGCGCAGCGTCTCACGCTCCGAGGTCAGCCGCAGCATCGTCTTCAGAAAGTTGTTCCCGTACTCCGAATAGAGCCATGCCGTGCGCAGGATCAGGTAGCGGCACCCCGAGGCCTTCACGGCCTCCTCGCCCGTAGGCCCCCAGCGGCGAGGTCGCCATATCCTCCGTGTAGGGCCTGTGCCCCGTGCCGTCGAAGACGTAGTCCGTCGAGACGTGGATCAGCGTCGCCCCCGTCTCCTTGGCCGCTGCCGCGAGGTATGCCGCGGCCTTGTGGTTGAGCAGGTCGGCTGTCGGTTCATCCTCCTCGGCCTTCTCCACGTTCGTGTAGGCCGCACAGTTGACGATCACGTCGATACGCTGTTCCTTGACCGTTTGAAGCACCGCCCCGGCGTCGGTGATGTCCAGCTCCGCGACGTCGGTGGCCAGGTAGTTGTTGGGCGATACGCTCCCAAGCTGCCGCAAGGAGCTCCCCAGCTGCCCCCGGGCGCCCGTAATCAGGATATTAAGCATAGTAGTCCGTATTGTAGTCGAACAGTTCCGCGGCCTCCGCCAGCCGCGGGTGGCCGCTGTCCTTGGGCGAGAGGACGACATCCCCCGGCGCCAGGCGCCAGTCGATGCCCAGCGCGGGGTCGTCCCACGCGATGGCGCCCTCCGATTCGGGGGCATAGAGGTTGTCGCACTTGTATTGGAATACAGCCTCGTCGCTCAGCACCGAGAAGCCGTGCGCGAAGCCCCGCGGCACGAAGAACTGCCGTTTGTTGTCCCCCGAGAGCTCCACGGAGACGTGCCGCCCGAACGTGGGCGAGCCCCGGCGGATGTCCACAGCGACGTCCAGCACGCGGCCCCGGACAACGCGCACCAGTTTCGACTGTGCATGCGCCCCCCGCTGGAAGTGAAGCCCGCGAAGAACGCCGTACTTCGACATCGACTCGTTGTCCTGCACGAACCGCACGGGGCGTACGAGCCTGCCGAAGGACTGCTCAGAATAGCTCTCGAAGAAATAACCCCGAGCGTCCCCGAACACCTCGGGTTCGAGGAGGACAACTCCTTCTATTTCGGTAGGGATGACTTTCATGGCTTTAGCGTCGGTTTTCGTCGGTGAGTTTCAACAGGTACTGCCCGTACTGGTTCCTGAGCATCGGCTG